>Ga0208297_1000058_pt1 | contig 311432 bp, 310 predicted proteins | sample LMS_cellobiose_e_FD_187367 | JGI IMG/M metagenome (GOLD analysis project Ga0208297, IMG submission 187367) | Rumen-fistulated moose microbial communities from Alaska, USA - LMS_cellobiose_enrichment (SPAdes) (version 2) | ecosystem: Host-associated > Mammals > Digestive system > Stomach >...
TACCGGTCTTAAACAGCAATGTGTACGGCTTACGGCGGGCCATTATGGAATTGAAAAATTTGGCATGAACATGTCGTCCTCGGGAAGGGTTGTTTCTTCTGCAATCCTACAATAGCTTGACACGATCCTCACGTAAGCAAAAACTTGTCCAACAATGGATAATATGATAGAATTATTATAATATTTATTGCTAGTGATGGGTTTTTTTGGCTGGCAATGGATTTCCTTATGACAAAATTCACTATTATGAGGAGGAATGACCGTGAGTAAAATTTACCGGATAACAGCAACGTTAGTCCTTGCTATCGCCCTGATTCTGCTGACAGCCTGCGCCCCCACGAAGCAAGTCAACGCCGTAGTCGATAGTTTCATGGGTTACTGGAAAGATGGCAATGCTGACAAAATGGCAGAATTGATGACCAGTGAGGTTGATTTTGGAATATTCTTCGAAACTAGCACCCCAAAATCTGATTCAAGAAGTGTCAGCGCCGAAGCAATGGCTGATTTCTTAACAATTGAGTTGGATGTAGATTTTACTTATGTAATCTCTAATACAGAAACTTATGGAACCTATGCAACTACAACCGTTTTAATTACTAACGCGAACGACCCAGAAGATACAATTGAAGCTATTATTCACCTCGTCAAAGTGGAGAAGACCTGGAAAATTTGCTTAGTCGCTATTCCACTGGGATAAGATCATTCTTAAATGAAGGAGGGATTTCGACATGAAACGCTCGGTTATTTTCTTGGGTATAATTGTCGCCCTAGCTATCATGACAGGCTGTGCAAAAATAGAAGAAGAAGTTAATGCGGTAGTTTACGATTTCTGGACTCAATGGCATGGGGTAAACGAAGCAAAACTGGCTTCCCTAATGACTGATGAAGTCGGTTTTGGCTTTTTTATGGAGGAAGACATAGAAGCAGACTCCAAAACCTCACTCGCTGAAAATAAGACCCGCATTTCTGCCAGTGATCTTGCGACTATTATGATCACCAACTTCCCTGCTATTGCGTTTCAAGAAGATGCCTTTACAATAGCTAAAACTTCCGTTTATACAAAGTATGCTGTTGTTAATGTAAATCTCTTAACTCCCGCGGACGGTGTTATCGAAATGCTATTTCATCTCATTGACACCGACGAAGGGTGGAAGATTTGCCTCGTAGGATTAGTGGGTTTTTTATTATGATCCCATAGGGTGAGACATCTCATTTCATCGTTTGGCATTTTGAAGAGGCGCTTCACAATAAGCGCCTCTTCATTATAATCGTCTCTTTGTTGCAGGCATCTCTGACACTAATTGAGTTCATTTAGGACAACCTAATGTTGAAGCCTAATGCTGAGGAGGTCTTCGCAGTGAACCAAGTCAATCATGTCAACCATGTCATCGAAACTTTGCAAAATCGCTGTTCTCTGCGCAGATACAAGGAAATGATGGTATCCACCGCCCACAAAGAAGTCATTCTGAAAAGCATGATGCGTGCGCCGAGTGCCGGCAATATGATGCTCTATTCCGTTATTTCCATCGAGCGCCAGGAAACCAAAGACATCCTTAGTCGCACCTGTGATAATCAGCCCTTTATCGCCAAAGCTCCCTGGATCCTGGTGCTCGTTGCCGACATGCAGCGCTGGTTTGATTACTACCGGCTCTGTGATGTGCCCCGGTACTGCGCCGAACACAATCTCCCCTACTATCAAAACCCCAATCTGGGCGACCTCTTTATTTCCGTCAGCGATACACTGATCGCCGCACAAAACGCCGTGATCGCCGCCGAAAGCCTGGGCATCGGCTCCTGCTATATTGGCGATATCATGGAGAACTATGAAACGCACCGCGAACTCTTTGACTTACCGGATTTTGCATTCCCGGTGGCCATGCTTTGCCTGGGCTATTATCCCGATGATCAAAAACTGGAGCCGCGATCGCTGCGCCCCAGATTTGGTCAACAGTATATCGTATTTGATGAAAAGTACCATCGGCTGGACGACTCAGAACTGCGGGCCATGTTTTCGGAACGCGAGAAAACCGTTCCCCAGCCAGGCGGCAACAATCCTTATCACGCTGATAACTTCGGCCAGCTGATGTACGCCCGCAAGACTGGCGCTCCGTTCTTTCAGGAAATGCACCGCTCTCTGCAAGTTGCGATGCAACACTGGCTGGGTAAGAAATAGTTCAATCGCACAATCACAGATGAGTAATTGTGACGCCTTCCCCCTCCCAGTTGTCTCTCAAATACTCGGCCACCAGCCGCCGATGGCAGTGCTCGCTGGTGGCTTCGCTGCATAGTAAAACTGTGCGATCTTTGAACAAACTGCGATCCAACGTGGTTTCAATTCGCCGATTTTTAAGCAACCTGCGAAAGTCTTCTTCAAACTGACCCCAGGCAATTCTGCCAGCTTTGTCGCCTTTGATGGCGTCAAATAGTTCCTTTGTCGGAGCCAGGTCAATATTATCCGCTTTATACCTGCCGCTTTCCGGCAACTGCTTCCAACTCTTCCGTATCTGCTTCCAACATTTCCGGATCATAGTAGGATGGAGATTTACACCATTTGCTCTGCAAGCAGGAATTTTGCGAAATTGGGATAATTTCCATACTTAGCCATATCAACAAATGGCGATCATCCCATACCAAAATCTAGGCCAGCCGATCCTGACCAAATGTTTTGGACTGATTTGAAGGAGTGGTTTGTCGCATGAGCAAGAGTCATATGAAAAAGTGGCCCTATATTTTGGCGATTATTGTCGTCATCTCCGCAATACTTATTCTGGCATTTTATCTAAAACCGTGGTCAAAACCGGAGGACATCGCTGAAAACGGCGACGGCGACGGCGATCTTCTTCATCTTTCAGGCGAATCAATTCAAACTGATGCCGGACAGCTGACCCAAGAGCAGGAATTGGATAGCCTTGCCCATTTCGATGCGGCAGTGCGAGCGAGCCAGGAAGAACTCGCGAAGAGTGAAGAAGTACAGACGCAAGATATGATATGTAACTTCGATGAATACAGCATCGATGAAAGTGGCGACAGTGCATTTTGGACACTGATCGATTTTCGTGGAGACAAGTTTGCCCTATGGCAGCCTTTTAGCATGGGAGACCTAAATCCCAGTGCACCTGTCACTCCTCAGAACTTATCTTCTGGTGAACTCTTGAGAGTCTATTCCAAGACCATAAAATACGCTGACGGTTTTGAAATAGATATTATCACTGGTTATGAAATCTTGGAATCATTTGATCCCGAGTTATATGATTCATACGTTCGGTCTGCCAACCGAGAAATAGACTTTTCACAAGTTCAAATGACAGACTTTTTTCCCTGGCCGGTCGGCTATAATTCTGCCTATATCGGCTCACTCGATTATGAACGTTCCTTCAAGGTAGAGAACATAATTGACGCAGAAAACGAAAGAAGAATCGTCTTCCGAAATATGATGTGGGGCGAAAACGACGAGCAAAGACTCTTTAACACAGAAATGATCATTACTTCTGATCAGATCGTAGATCTGGAGGATAATTTCATTCTTCTGAAAAAGCCTCTCCAAGTCGGAACTGAATGGGAAAACAAGGTTGTCCTTAACGGAAAAGAGTATATCGGGGTTACGCGCATCACAGAGTTTGTGGATTCAGCCATTATAACTGAAACCCATGTTTCCGGCGTTCCAGAATTCGGCGATCGCACCCTCTATCGGCGGCAGGCCTTTGAGCCCGGGCAGGGAGTGATATGCACCTTACAAGCCTACCCTTATGACGGCTATTTTACGATTTACATTTGGAAATCTGGCTTTATTAGTGAGTGGGAGGATCTGTTTTATTATCTCACAGATGAGGAAGAGGAGAATGCGTTCTAATATTATTTGATTTTGCGACTTTGCATTCGGGAGTGATTGTCGCATGAAAAAGTGGCCTTACTTTTTAATATGTGCTATGGTTCTCCTATTAGTCATATTGGCTATCGGAGGCGTCTTGGGCGGCTCAAAGAAAAACAATGCGGATATCGGATCCCGTGACTTAAAGGCAAATGATGATCCCCAAGCAGTCTTAATTGCAACTGAACTGGAAAATCGGTTCCTGAGTCAAGTTAATGAATTCTGCTATATTTACACTGAAGCATACGAGGCAGAAAAGGATGCCCTGAAAGACACCGGAGAAAGCTCCCTGAAAATTGCCCAGTTTATTAGCGCCACGCAAAAAGCTCATGATGACTCCTTGCAGAAGGATCTTCGGCCGGTACTTCAGTATTTGGATGAGTTTGAATCGCGATTTGCCGGCCATATTATTCCTCAAAAAGCATGGCAAGACAAAATCAAAACGTATTGCTATTTAGCGGCTACATACTCATTAACTTACGATGATGATCAGAAAGTAGTAGAAATGTATAACAGCTGCTACCCGCTTCATAAGCAATACAGCAACAGGGATACAAATGAGATTTTTCAGCGCGTATTCAGTTCCTATATCCCGGAGTATCTAAGCAGGCAGATAACACCAGAAACAACCCAGCTTATTTACTCTGAAACAGAAAAACAAAAGTACGAGCAGGAACTTTTTGACAGTTTGTCTGGTATACCCTATATAGAAGAGCAAGCCCAGGAAATACTGGAGAATCTCGAAAATTGTGAAGTGATACTGACTGACGTCAAGATCGGTTACATCCGTGACTATGACTCAGGTGACTTAAGCGCCATTTGGAAGTTCGTTGACGAAGACGGAAATGAATTTATACTAGAGCAACTGTTTTTGGCTGGTGAACTAAATCCTGACACCTTTGGATCCCCATACATCATACCTACAGATGTCCTGCTAAAAATCTATTGGAAAAGACTACGGTACCCTGATGGTTCTGAAGACGATATAATTACGGGGTATGAGGTGATGGATCGGTCTGTTGAGGAGGTATCCGGGTGATGTTTGATCGCACGCACGATACCAGGGTAAGGGCCGCCGCTTTCGCCTGGCTGGACGAGCAGACAGCCTTATACGGCGAAGAACTGCCGCGCTCCGTATTGCAGCAGGGATTTATATTCGAAGGTAACCGTGTCCCGCTAGTCAGTCCGCAGGGCATCTTTCGCCCTGCCATCCTGAGGGAAGTGCCCCTATCTATAACAACTGCCCCCAACGGTCCTTACAATGACACTTTCTCCAACGACAACTTCTTGCATTACCGCTACCGGGGCACCGACCCGAAGCACCCTGACAATAGTGGCTTACGCACCGCGATGCAACTCAGGATTCCCCTGATTTATTTCTATGGGGTGGCTCCCGGACGCTACATCCCGATTTGGCCAGTATTTATTGCTGCCGATGATCCGGCAGCGCTCACCTTTACGGTGACCGTTGACGAAATGCAATACCTGAGTTTTCCGGAGCAAAATGCCATTGGCGATCACGGCGATTATTGGCTTACCGGAGAGGATACCGATACTCCCCGCCGAGTTTACATCACCGCCGCCACCCGCATCCGTCTGCACCAAAGGACCTTCCGGGAGCGCGTGTTGGCAGCCTATAAAAGACAATGCGCCTTCTGCCGTCTCCGCCACGAAGAACTACTTGATGCCGCTCACATCATCCCGGACAGCGAACCGGCTGGCGAACCTGTCATTTCCAATGGGATGGCACTCTGTCATTTGCATCATACTGCTTTTGACAAGAATTTCATTGGTGTGCGGCCGGATTATGTCATCGAAGTGCGTCAGGACATTCTGAATGAATCAGATGGCCCAACTCTTAGGTTTGCTATTCAAGGACTACATGAAACGAAAATACTCGTTCCCGAAAACAGGCTGCTGCGGCCGAATCCAGAACTGATTCGCATGCGCTATGATCGATTCCGTAGAAGTGATCAAAGCGCATAAGTGCTCGAAGCGGCCACGAAATCCTACAAAATCCCGCGAAATCTAAACAAGCATCCCATCTTCAAATCCATTGATAAGGAGTAGATTTTTCTTTATGATCACCAACTTTGATCAAGCGCTGGCAATTCTCAACCGCGATCGCGTCCGCAACGCCAATATCATCAATTTTATGTGCGACTATCCTGTGCTCAGGATCTCCATTGCTGGCGAATCCGTAATGATTAAAGGCCGTAGTGATCGCGACTGGATTTATATCAGCTGTGCCAATGATGAGGAGTTTCTCGCCTTAGCTGCCGAGCTTACCAGCGATGACACTTGTTTCGCAATTATCGAGGACTGGATGCTGCCGCGCCTAACGGAAGGACGACACGAGCTCTGGCGACTCTCATGTCTTAAGTTGTATTTGCCCGACAACGTCAATGACAACGACAGTGTCAATAACAGCGCCGACGGCGCCACCGGCACGCTGACCGTATTAACACCTGACGATGCCGCGTACATTTATGCCAATTACGATTATGCCGCCTACACCACCGAAGCTTTTATTGCCGAATGCATCAATAAAGGTCCGTCATTTGGGATTCGTGAAGACGGAAAACTTGTTGCCTGGATTATGACCCAGGATGATGGAGCTATGGGCTTTTTGACAGTGTTGCCATCATACCGTCGCCGCGGGTACGGTGACCTCATCACATCCGCACTAATAAGACAATTGCGGGCATCGGGCAAGATACCTTTCGTTCACATTGAAGAACAAAACCATAAGTCAATGAATCTGGCCCGGAAAGCCGGATTTATTCCGGATCGGCGTGTCCATTGGTTTGAACTTGCCTAAACTAAACAGACCGTTGATATGTGATAAGAAACGGCCCCAAAGATAACAGCCACTCTCTTTTAAGGAGGCGTATTCTTGAAAATATACTTAACAATAGAGCTAATTGCGGCAATCGGAATCGTGATTGCGTACTTGCTCTCATCGTCTTACTTGAATAAACGCCCTCATCTAAAGAAATGGCGGGTTGCAATCGGGATCCTGTACGGCCTCAGTATCCTTATGTGTCAGTTTTCCGGATTTAGAGACTACCAATTTTCGGCCCTCGATCATTCTGGAAACACGTATGTAGTTTTTCGCAAGAACTTCCCGTTTTCTAAAAATGGCAAGATTGAAATGGCGAAGTTTGATACTTCCGGCAGCCTACAGTGGATTAAAGAACACGATTTTATGTCTCTACTTTCAGGTCCCATGATTACAGATGAACATGGTAATATCTATATGGCGCTGATGCTCTATAACGACATCAGCAAAGAAGATATCCTGAGTCAATCACAAGATATCGTCACGGATAATATCGTAGTTAAATTTGATTCTCAGGGAAATTTACTATGGAAAAACAAAACACGCCTAAATATCGAACTGATGCATATCAATGGCGATAAACTGACCGTTGTCGGGTTCACAGATTACGGAATTTTGGCTGCTGAAGACATCAACATTTCCCGGGGCCTCCTAATGCGCTCACAATCATATCCCGACTGGCCAGAGGGCTTGGTAGATTTACTATGTACCGATAATAGCGGTAATATCTTTACTTTTTCGCAAAACCGCTCTATACTGAACAAAATGACTTTCGAAGGCAATCATTTATGGGATCAGAAGATTGATGATACTGTTCGCATTGTTGATCTAGCCGTAGATGAACAGAACCATGTGTATCTGGGTGGTAGCTTCAAGAAACCTGATCATTCCATGGCCTATATTGCCAAGCTAACCTCCGAAGGACAGACAATCTGGTCAAAGGCAATAATCTTTGACGATAAAACCGATAAATTGAATTTGGTCAACGAAATGGCTATCGATCAGGATGGGCATCTCTACGCATTCGGCGAACATGAATCGCATACCGAGTCTTCCGATAGAAGACGAGGATGGCGCTATTCCAAACTATTTTTAGTAACGCTGCTGTCGGATGGTCAAACTGAGCGCCAGATATTAACCGACCTTAACTGGAGTTTCAATAGCGACTTTCTACTGCATAAATCGGGCAACTTCATACATGTTACGGATTCATTCTGGAGTGACTCTACTATTCTGATTAAATATGATTGCTCTGGCCAGCGACAATGCATGGCGGTCTCTCTCAGCGTGGACCGGGTAAATTCACTCCTGATGCTAATCGTAGGTTTGCTGGATGCAATAATTAAGTGGCGTACCAAGAACCGCAAGACAACGCGTGTAAATCCATATACCGGAGCCTCGGAAAAATGTTATGATGAATATCGCATCGATTAACATACGGATAATAATCCTGCCTGAACCTCAAAACACAGCACAGGCAGATAACTGCTGAATCAGAACAAACCGACCGGGTTCGACCTGATCTGACAAAGGAGCGTCATCGTATTCATGAAAACCGCCTTGATTGAACTACTAGCAAAACACCTGGCACCAGATTTGACTGCCGATGAAATCGGAGGTCTGCTTGAAATCCCCCCAGATGAAACGCTGGCGGATTATGCTCTGCCATGCTTCACTCTGGCGAAAAAACTGCGCAAAAGCCCTGCCGTCATCGCGGCAGACCTGGCTGCCAAAATCTCTGGCGATCCGATTATTGCCGATGCCAAAGCGGTATCTGGATATCTGAACATATTCCTGGATCGCTCCTGGCTGTCGTCGCGCGTTCTTGAGCTGGCACTCGCCCCGCAGTTTGGTGCTGGCAACGTTCATGAGACGACCGTCGTGGAGTTTTGCTCGCCTAATACCAATAAGCCCTTGCACCTCGGGCATTTGCGCAACATCGCGATTGGCGAAAGCGTTTCCCGCATATTAGCCTATAATGGAAACAAGGTATACAAGACCTGCATCTTCAATGACCGTGGTGTACATATCTGTAAATCGATGCTTGCTTACCGGGATTTTGGCGGCGGCGCTGTGCCGTCTGACAGTGGCATCAAGCCGGATCACTTTGTCGGAGACTTTTATGTTCTGTTCGCCAAAAGGGCTAAAGAAGATCCGACTTATGAAGATCAGGCGCAACAGATGCTAGAGCAGTGGGAAGCTGGCGATGCCGAGGTTGTTTCCCTGTGGCGCACTATGAATAGCTGGGCGTTTGAAGGCTTCCGCGAAACCTTTAAACTGTTCGGGACTTCCTTTGATCGCGAATACTTTGAAAGCCAGATATACAAAAAGGGCCGCGAGATCATTCTCGACGGTCTGGCGCGGGGGCTGTTCCAGAAAAAAGAGGATGGCCCGGTTGTTGTGGATTTAACTAATATTGGTTTGGATGAAAAGGTGCTGCTACGTTCGAACGGCACTTCTGTCTACATTGTGCAGGACATTTACCTCGCCCACTTAAAGGCGGAGGAATTCGCCTATGACCGTTCCATTTATGTGGTCGGCAATGAACAGGAATATCATTTTAAAGTCCTGAAGGCTATTTTGGATCTGCTTGAAAAGGGACGCAACGAAGGCGGCGACATTGGCAGCGGTGTTTATCACTTATCTCATGGTATGATTGAACTCCCGGAAGGCAAAATGAAGTCCAGAGAAGGCACCGTTGTTGATGCGGACGATTTCATCTGGGACACCGCCGCCCTGGCAGCAGAAGAAGTAAACAAACGCTGGCAGCTCAGCGAATCCGAAGTAAAAGAGCGTTCCCTCAAAATTGCGTTGGCGGCCATTAAGTATCAGCTGCTCAAAACTGAAACCGGCAAAAACATGGTGTTCAATCCGAAAGAAGCGCTGCGTTTCGAAGGTGATACCGGTCCATATGTACTTTACAGCTATGCGCGGGCGTCTTCAATTCTGCGCAAATCCGGTGTGTCGGAGGCGGCTGAGGTATTGGCGGCGGGCACAATGAGTGCATCGTCGGACGGTGCGGGTGCATCGCCGGACGCAGCTGGTGCCTCGGGTGCGCCGGACGCAGCGGGCGCTGCAAATGTTACGAACGCTTCTTTAAATATCAAGCCCTGGGATGTCAACGAGTTCGAATTGCGGTTGCTAAAGAAGATCTATCTATTTGCAGACATCGTCAAACTGGCCGCTGCCAGATTGACTCCTTCGACTCTGGCCAATTATGTCTTTGACTTATGCCGCAGTTTTAATGAATTCTACCACGAATGCCCGGTATTGCGCAGCGAAGTGGCTGAACAGCGCTTGGCCCTGGTATCCGCATTCCGGAACGTATGCGGTCAGTGCTTGGAACTCCTGGGTATCGACAAAATAGAAGAAATGTAACCCGCGCAACCATCCCATCGGGAGCACATGGGCACAGAAAGCATAGTCCGTTGGAGACGAACCTACCTTAATCTCTGGATTTATCACCGGATGATTTAAATAGGTCCGTCGCCAACGGATTGTTTTTTAGGAAAGCACTTGGCCGCACTTCATAAGTCCCTGCTTTTTGCCACTCTTGGTTCGCAGACTCCATTCCTTCAACTTATTGGCAGGATTTTTCACCCCCGGCACGAAATTCAAAGTCAACTTCAAGAGCGCTTCTTTACCGTCTTATGTACTCCAAATTCTTGGGAGGTGTCTGTATTAATGAGCACCGCCGCAAAACCACATTCTCTCTATAATGAACCTGAGCTAACTGAATCAGTACTGCTGTGTGATCAGCGTGGGAGACTAAATCCCTCAAGCATTGGCTGGTCGCGGTACCCGCTGCATCGCTGCAACTTGTCGGGACATTGGCCGCGCAAAAAGAGATGGAACTACTGGTGTGCCGCCGACCAAAATCGTTTGTTCTCGCTGACTATATCTAATCTCGACTATGCGGCCATGATTTTTGCCTATTACCTAGACTTTCAGACAATGCGTTTTCACGAGCAATCCGTCATCATTCCTTTTGCACGTGGTTGTGCAATGCCTGATACGACCGAGGGCGATATCATCATCAAGCACCCCAAAATGCAAGTGTCCTTTACTGATGATCATGAACAGGGCGGCATCCGCTTGCAAGCCAATTGCCCTGACTTCGATGGTGCCACTTTAAAAGCCGATATATTAATACAAAGCCCGAGCGGACATGGCCCAGATGCGTCTGCTTCCGCGCAGGCGCCGTCACCAACGCCGTCGCCGTCACCAATGCCGACACCCGCTTCCGCACTCACACTCGAATCACTTAATGTCGTCATTCCCTGGAGCCACCGCCGCTTCCAATTTACCTCTAAACAGAACTGTTTGCGAGCCTCAGGCACCGTTGAACTGGACGGCACCACCATGACTTTCAATCCGGAGGAAACCTATGCTTGCCTGGACTTCGGCAGAGGTATCTGGCCTTATGCCAGCAATTGGAACTGGGGATCATTTTCCGGTTTGTCGCAAGATGGCCGGCTTGTAGGGGGAAATCTGGGTGCTGGCTGGACTGATGGCACCGGTATGACTGAGAATGCCATCTGGTTTAACGGTCGGGTGTCGAAGCTACACGAAGACGTGACCTTTACCTATGATCGTAACGACCTGATGAAACCCTGGGTCATTCGCACCACCAGCACAAACCGTGTTGATTTGCGCCTTGAGCCATTCTTTGAGCGGCGTGCCCGTACGAATTTACTCATCATCAAATCTGATATGCACCAAATGATCGGCCGCTATTATGGAACGATCACTGATGAGAATGGCGTTTCGGCCGAGTTATCCGGACTGATCGGATGGGCAGAAGAACATATGGCGCGCTGGTAGTGTGCGGTATGAGCGGTGCAAGCGATGCGAGCGACGCAAACGTTGCGAGCGACGCACACAATTTGTGCGCTGCCAGTGTACGCCAATGTACTGGCGCATTTTCGTGATTACCTGATAACTCATCCCGAAACCGCTGCCGAATATGCGGTGCTTAAAACTAGGCTGCATAAGGACTTTGAGCACAACAGAGATGGATATACTGCCGCAAAGACGGATTTTATTCGCGCTGTTATGGCGCGGGCCAGGAATCAATGAATGAACCAATGAAATAAAAAACATCTGCAGGCAAAAGTTTCTGCAAAATAAAAAGGCCCCCCATCAACCGGGAGGCCTTTCGCTTGTAATACGCGCTTAATCACCCAAAATCCGTTCATATTTCGCCGATAATCCGTCTATAATTCGCCTATATCCTATAACTCATCCATAATTCGCCCATAACCCGCGTATGACCCGTTTAGCCTATAGTTCTTCAAACTTCTGGACTTCAAAGTCAAAGCGGTAATGATCATTAGGAGGATTGTGAGTTATTCCATAATTATAGGTATAAATAGCAAGCAGATCGGGGCTTTTCCCAAATGAAGTAAAGCTATCCTGTGCATCGTTTGTGCCATTGGCGTTCCGTGAAAAAGCTGTTGTCCCGGATGTAAATGCCCAATCGCCATTGCCAGGGATTTCTATTGTCCAAGTGTCCCCTATATTCCCGGTGTTTAGCGTTACTATTGCATTGTAATTTTCCCAAAACCTCATCGTGCAAGTCTGTTCAGACGTACCCAAGCTGAAGACCATACTTCTGTTGGTGCCTTCCGAGGCATAAATATACAGCGCGCCGCCACAATCGCAGTTTTTGTTACTGAAAATCATGCGTCCGGCGATCGCTTCGGGAACATAATAATTAAAATTGGTTTCGTCCGGAGTATCCACCGAACCCTTTTTCAAAATTGTCACTTTCCGAACTGTCGGAATCGGGCTTGTGATCTCGACCTGATCCTTTTTTCCGATTACGGTTGCTGCAGGGCAAACAGTATATACATGCGCTGTCTGAGGAGCAGATGTACTAATTGGACTTGCTTTCACAAATTCGTAACCGACTGCACCTTCAGCCCCGCCTGTTACATCGAGGCCTTCCACCCGAATAACCTGATATTTTCCTTTTGCCGTTACCGGGAACACGGCCTTGCCTATTGCATCAGTCGTGGCTGAGGCAACCTTGCCTTTCTCGTCTTCCAAGAACACCTTCATTTGCGCGATGGCATACGGAGTGTTATCTGACTGTTTAACTAGCTGTACCGTAACTTCCGCTTTGACTCCGCAACCTACGAGCATAATCTCCAATAAGATCAGCATCAGAATGAGGAGCACAAAACCAGCCCACTTTAGTCTCATGTTCTCATCTTCCTTTCTTCTTGTCTTCGTCAAACACAAGGATGCAAGTTAGATGTGCCTATTCTGTCGAAACGCCTGTTCTACAGAAGCGCCTTTTCTATAGCTCTTCAAACTTCTGAACTTCATATTCAAAGCGGTAATGATCAGGAGGCATATTTGCTACGCCCCAATTATAGGTATTAAAAACCGTAAAACTTCCGTTTGCTCCGAACGAAACGAAACTGTCCCTTAAGTCATTTAACCCATCCGCAGTACGGGTGAAAGCCACATCATTAGCGTTGAAAGCCCAGTCCCCGTTTCCAGGAACCTCGATAGTAAGATCGTCGGAAGCCATTCCAATATTATTTAATCCATGTACTTTAGTTCCGCCGCTATAAATATCCAAATGCCCCGTATTTGTTGACTTGCCCAAATTAAAGACCATAAAGTTATTCACGCCACTATAGCGAATATATAGCCCGCCGCTACAGTCGCAATTCCGATTACTAATGATTATGCGTCCTGCAAAAGACTCCGAAGCATAGCAATAAAAACTCGTCTCATCCGGAGTATCCACCGAGCCAGTCTTCATAATCGTCACCTTACGAACCGAGGGGATCGGGCATTGTATTGTTACCTTTTCGTTTGCGGGCTCTACTGTCGCCGTTGGACAAACCGAGTATTCATAGACTATCTTTGGAGCCGCCGTACTAAGAGGACTTTCCTTCACAAACTCCAGGCCAATGGCACCTTCTGCGCCGCCTGTGACATCGACGCCTTCCACTCTGACAACCTTAAATGTTCCCCGCTCATCTGTTGGAAATGAGGCCTTGCCATTTGAGTCAGTTATCACCGATATCATCATAGTATACTTGTCTTCAAGAACCACTCTCATGCCGGAGATGGCATAGGGCGTATTGCCATCCTGTTTAACCAGTTGTACGGTCACTTCTGCTTCCGCTGTTGATTTAACAGTAATTTCCCATGTTTTTGTGACCGTCTTTTCACCATCGGAGACTGTCAGCGTAGCTTTAGCAGTTCCGGGACTGTCAGGAGCGGTCCATTCAACGGAAGCACCTTTGGCACTGGATGGGGATCCGGAAGTAAACGCCCATGAATAGACCAGAGTAGTGTTCTCATCCGGATCAGAGGCCTGCGCCGAAAATTGTGTGACTTCTCCAGTAAACACTGCAAACTTCAGTGAAGACGGTGCAAAGGAGTTAATAACCGGTTCTTTGTTGCCGCATCCGATTACAGTCAAGAGTGCCGCCAAAACTAAAGCCAGCAAGGCTATCCTTTTCATACTAACAACTCCTCATATTTGCTTATTTCAATTGGTATCATCATATGATCAACTTCCGGGGAATTTTATCAGAATTTCACTATAACTGTCAATGTTCCTTCTTACTCCAAGACTTTATTTCTTTATTTCTTTATTATCAATTGACACTTCACAAATCTGATCAACTGCTGCTGCCACAGGAATGGTTGCCACATTCGATTGATTACCGCATAATAGTCGTCATTTTCTACGCAGGATTAAATATATGTAATAAAAAGGAGGGATGCTGTTTGAAGCGTCTGATTGCGTTAGTCTTGCTAATCGGCGTTTTTACTGTCCTTACAGCCTGCGACCCAATTGATGAACTCAACGCGGTAGTCAACAATTTCTGGGAGCAATGGAAGGCTGGAAACGCAGCCAATATGCTTGACCTAATGACTGAAGAAATTGAATATGCGTTGTTGATTCCGGACGGTACTTCCTCAACGTCTCTTACGCTACCGCCCGCTGCAAAGGGAGTACCCGCCTCAACGATCGTAGATATGCTCATAGCTTCTTCACTTCAAGACGTAGCAACTCTTAGTATCACTTCAACAGAAACATATGGGAAATACGGCATTGTAACATGTTTGTTCAGCCTAAATTCCGATCCATCTGACAAGGTAGAGTTTGTATTCCACCTGAATGATACTGATGATGGCTGGAAGATTAATTTCATTGGAGTTAAAGATATTATTTACCCTTAAGGAAAGGAGGCAGAATGAGTGAAACAGAAGATATTACTTTTCGCCCTGATTCTGGGGATGACAGCCTTGACAGCCTGTGTGCCAAAGCCCGAAGAAGTAAACGCAGTAGTAGAAAGCTTTTGGGAACATTGGAAAGCAGGCAATGCCGATAAAATGGCTGATCTAATGACCGATACTGTCGAAATGGGCATAATGATGCACGTAACTTCAGCGGAAGTCGCGGATAAGGGCATTCCCGGCAGTGATTTGGCGGAGTTTCTGGTTACGGAGTTGCCGCTTGCGACATATCCTGGTGTTACCTTTAGTATTAAAAGTACCGAGCTTTTTGAGAAATATGCCATTGTTGAAACGCTTATTAGTGCCGATCCGGATTTCCATCTCGCCATCATTTTCCATCTGCAGAGTACCGATGACGGCTGGAAAATTAGCTTTATGGGTCTCACGAGCACAACTTAAGGGAGCGGTTTGGGGAACGTGATTCAATGATGCGGCGTGCTGGGGTCAGGAGCTTCTGACCCCAGTTTCTGATCATGGCGCTTTACGCCCTTTCACAGGCATTAATCTGCTGCACTGCTTCGGCAAACATGTCAGCCATTTTCGCAGGCGTATATGATCCCGGAAAGTATATGTTAATCATGACACAATAGCTGCCTTCCTGCGCAATACGTTGTCCGGCTTCTTCAGGATCGATTCCGGGGGAATAATAGTCAATGTATAGATCATCCCTGTATTCGTAGATCTCGACCTGGCTGCTAATCCTTGTTAGCCGGCCTATCATCTCTGCAAAATCGTAGCGCTTTGGATCACGTCCAAACTCAAAAAACACGCCATCCAGATTAAACCCTATATCACCGATACCATCCACGATTATCAGGGGAATGGCATAACGCTGTTCCTCATATTGCTGCTCTATTTTCACGTAGTTACCAGCAGAATGCCGCAATACGCACTCCCATCCATTTTCCCGCAACTCGTTTTTCACTTTGTTGGCTGAGTCAACCAGCAAGTTCAGGAATGCGTGCATTTCCCCTATTTTTCCTTTGTCCAATCAGTCCACCTGCCCTTTTGTCGCACAGTTATCGCGCCGCGGTCTTGGGCCGCGGTTTCGTTGGCGCTATTGCATCGGCGGAATTTTAACGGCCGCGATACGCTTAAAATCTTCCAGACCGGCAGCGTCTTTAATGCGAAACATCATCCACTTGCCATTTTTCATAAAGTCGCCGGCCTGCCGATAAGCCTCCGCCAGTTCAGGGTTTAGCGCCGGAAGAATCTCCTGCATTTGAGAATCCAGCTTATAACTTATGACAATGAGGACAGAAAAAGAACCTTTTTCCGGATAAAACGTACCGAAAGACTGCCCGCTTTTTTGAAATTTGACGTTCCATCCGGGCTTTCCAGAGCAAACGCTGTATGTGATCTTGGGTTTGGCCTGATAAGCTCGTTCCATGTAGTCTGCCAGCGCCAGCCACAAATCTCCGGCTTCGCCTCCGATAAAAATGGCCATGTCCCGTATGTCCGGTTTTGTCTCGGGTGGAAACAAATCTTTCCATTCCATCTGCTCAATCTGGTCCATTTGATCCATCTGCAAAACCTCCTAGATTCATGGGGCAAATTTACGGATCATCATGTGGCGCTGATGCCGATACCTCACAGCGCTATCCATCCTTAATCCATTATTTTAGAGCCAACTCCATGCAAACCTCATCATCGTCCCATTTCCCATTGCGTTTAAAACCCAGCTTCTCGTAAAAAGCCTCGGCACCGCCTTCGGCCGGTACACAGCTAAGTTCAAATTTATCAACGTCGGGCCTGTTCCGCCCTTGTTCAATAAGCAGCTCCAGTGCGCGGCGCCCGTACCCCTTCCCCTGATGTTCGGCAGCGATCATGAAGCGCCACAGATAATACACCGGTCCCTCCGGATCATGGGGATCATCATAAAGCATCACAAATCCAACCGGTGTCTCATCAGCATAGATGGCACGAAACCATGCTTTATCGCAGAAATAGGCCTCTGCAATCGAAACCGCATTGGGGGCTACAAAATTTTTCTGGGATTCCGCCACCGATAACTTGCAAATCTCTCGTACTGTGTCAGCGGTAATCTCGCGTAATGTCACAACTGCTGTATCCATTACCATATCATTCATCGTCTCCATTTCAATGTCAATGCTATGTCTCTTGCCCACTTGCTCTCTCGCTCTCTCGCTTTCGCTCTCTTGCTCTCTTACTCCCTCGCTCTCATGCTCTTTTACTCTCTCGCTCTCATGCTCTTTTGCCGTGCATCTGGCGACGTACAGTTACTTTCTCTGCAGTTCACCATCAAGTATCAAATTCCTTTTTTTGCACATATCATGCACGCAGAGGCTTTGGAACAGTGTTGCATCCCTGATTGTAGTTACCATAATTGGATGATCAATTCTATCATTTTTTGTCGACTTTTAGAGGAAGGCAGGAGGAAAAACCGAATTATAATAAATTGGGCGGAGATTTTTGAATGCCCCGCAACGCAGGGAGGTGGCAATTAAATGTCTGATTCCATGATTGAAAGACTGGTCTCTAATCTATTTTGGTTGGTACCTGTAATTGGCTTGATCACGCTGAGTGTAGCCTGGAGCTTTTACCGACGAATAAAAGCAGCTGATCCCGGAAGCGGACGAATGGTAGAAGTTCATCAAGCCATCCGCGAAGGGGCCTTTGCGTTCATACGGCGCGAATACCTCACTGTGGCGATCGTGTTGGCGATCTTGATTATACTCTTGGCGGTTTTTCTGGGTTGGGAAGCGGCCTTATCAGCATTAGTCGGAGCAGCGTTTTCATTACTAGCTGGCTTTATCGGGATGAGCGCAGCCACGATTGCTAACGTTCGCACGGCGCGCGCTGCTGAAAAAGGGGCAGGAACTGCACTGGCAATTGCTTTCCCTGCTGGAGCCGTCATGGGTCTTACAGTTGTAGGTCTTAATCTGATAGGAATCGCACTCTTATATGTGCTTTTCGGTCATCCTGAGCTCATTACCGGTTACGGTCTGGGTGCATCGTTGGTAGCCCTGTTTGCGCGTTTCGGCGGAGGGATCTTCACCAAAGCCGCCGATGTCGGTGCTGACCTGGTCGGCAAAGTTGAAGCCGGCATTCCGGAAGATGATCCGCGCAACCCCGCTGTTATTGCTGATAACGTTGGCGATAACGTCGGCGACGTCTGTGGTATGGGCGGCGACCTGTTTGAGAGTGAGGCAGAGGTTATGGTCGCTGCCATGACTATTGGCATAGCCCTTACTGCTCACCTGGGCCCGCGCGCTATTGTTGCTCCGGTGCTGCTCTTTGCGATTGGCGTCTTGGCTTCCATCATCGGCAGTTTCTCCGTGCGGATCAAAGGCGAGGGTAGCGTCTATCGCGCCATTAACACTGGCACTTATGTTACCGGCGCTTTAGCGATTCTGGGCGGTTTCTTGCTGGTACAATATTATCTGAAAGATATGTCCCTTTTCTGGGCAGTTTTAGCCGGTCCACTGGCCGGAATACTTGTGGGAATCGCATCAGAATATTTCACGTCTGATGAGAAAAAGCCTGTCCGTCGTCTGGCTGAATCGGCCAAAACCGGTCCGGCAACCATTGTTATTGGAGGACTGGCAATCGGTATGCGTTCGACAATGCTGCCGATTTTAATCACGTCTGGTGCCGTCATTCTGGCCTATCATTTCGGTGGTCTATATGGCGTGGCGTTGAGCGCCGTTTCTATGTTATCCATTTCCGGAATGACCATTGCCGTTGATGCTTACGGCCCGGTGGCGGATAATGCGGGCGGTATCGCCCAAATGGCAGGATTGCCGGAGGAAGTGCGCAAGGTAACTGATGCGCTCGACGCCGTTGGTAATACTACGGCCGCCATTACCAAGGGCTTCGATATTTCCGCGGCTGCCCTGACTGCGCTGGCATTATTCGCAGCCTATGCCGAAACAGCTAGTCTCAAGCTGATTGATATGTTATCGCCTTATGTCATCGTGGGAATGCTGGTTGGTGGCGCGCTGCCGTTCCTATTTACAGCGGAAGCCCTGGATTCCGTCGGGCGGGCAGCCGGGCACATGATTGAGGAAGTGCGGCGTCAGTTCCGCGAGATTCCGGGATTGCGCGAAGGCAAGGCACGTCCTGAGTATGCGCGCTGTGTAGATATTTCTACGAAAGCCGCCTTGCGCGAAATGATCATACCTGGAGTTATTGCTCTGGCAGCGCCCATTCTGGTTGGATTGATCCTCGGCAAGGAAGCATTAGGTGGTATGCTGGGCGGATCACTGATTACCGGAATGATGCTGGCCTTGTTCCTCTCCAATTCTGGCGGAGCCTGGGATAATGCCAAGAAATACATTGAGGCAGGCAATCACGGCGGGAAACACTCGTCAGCCCACGCCGCTGCAGTTGTGGGAGACACGGTCGGCGATCCCTGCAAAGACACTGCCGGCCCCAGCCTCAATATCCTGTTCAAACTGCTCGAAATTGTGGCGTTAACCGCCGCCCCGCTCCTGTTCAGATAAAACGAAAACCTGACAAGAACGGGATAAAATTCTTGAAAAAAAGAGAAAAAATGCCGCAACCCTCACTCGGGTTGCGGCATTTTTTGTGCCTAAAAGCGATCGATTGGGGACTGGTTTATTTGGGCTAAAATGTGCCGATTGGGGACAGTCCCGAATCGGATCAAAATGGCCTGTTGGGGACTGTCCCCAATCGGGTCATTTTGACCTAATCGGGGACAGACTTAAACATTCGCCCAATATATCAGATAGTAATAATAGGCAAAATTTTGCGTTATAATGGGATCACTATTCATTAGGAAAGGAGACTGAGCAAGGAGAATACATCAACGGAATTGACACCATTGACATCTTTGACTTTATCTCCGAGGTTATCATCCTCTAACAAGTGAGTAGTTCAAGGAGAATCGGTTCAGGCAGTACTCTGATATAAATATGGGAGGTCGTTATTTTGAAACGATTTGTATTCCTATTATTATCTTTGTTAACATTGTTTGTACTCGCCGGCTGCAAAGAGGCGACTGTTACGTTAACAAGCAGCGGTACTAAAGGGGAATTGGGGACAGGTTTATTTGGGCCAAAATGTGCCGTTCGGGGACAGTCCCGGAACAGATCAAAACGACCTATTGGGGACTGTCCCCATTTGGATCATTTTAGACGATTGGGGACTGTCCCCAATCGATCGCCAATCGGATCGCTGCCCCTATCGACACCATCCAGCTCATCGGATGGACCCTGTTAATTCACTGGAATGGACAATAGGTAAAATTTACACTATAATATAACTAACCTTTTCTCGGTATTATACTCAAAAATTAAGAATAGGAGGTTATTGCATTGAAGCGAATCACCTTTTTGCTTTTTGCCTTGGTGTTGCTACTCGTGATTTCAGGTTGTAACAGCGCGCCAACTATTAACTCCTTCTCTCCCTCTTCATCGAAAATTACCGTAAATACTGGAGAAACCATTCATTTTTCGGTTAGCGCTTCTGATCCAGACAAAAACACAACACTTACATACTCCTGGGTCTTCAAGGCTGGTTCACCTCTTAGCGCCACCGGTTTTGCCGTTGATTGGACTGCTCCCGACGCCCCCACTACTACAGAAGCTGTTGTGACTGTCTCTGACGGCAAGAAGAGTGTCACCAAGAAATGGGAAATTACTGTTAAAGAATCGTCCCCGACTATTCCAAGCAATTTAACGAGTATTGGCACAAAGGGCATGATTATCCTTAACTGGGAAGCAAGCACAGGTGACAAGCTCACTTCTTATTACGTTTATCGCGGAACCAGTCCGGACAGTCTGAGCAAAATTGCGACAGTCAACGCTCCCTCCACCTCTTATCAGGATACTAATGTTGCCGACGGCGTACTTTATTACTATCACGTTACTGCTTTTGGTCCATCAGAATCGGAGCCTTCCAATCAAACCTATAATATGCATGGTACTCGCCTGACTAACACCACTGATGATTTCAAGACAACTGTCGCTGACAGTCCTTATGTCATTGAAAACAACATAGTTTTCGCGGGTGGTCTTGATATTATCGAAAATACGCAGCTCTATGTAATGCCGGGAGCCAAGGTTGTCTTCTCGTCAACCGAGGCGGCCTTAATCTATGTTGACAGGGGCAAATTCGGCACAAAAGGCCTCAAATCCAACCCCATCTACTTTTCGAGTACTGGCGGTGGGTATGAACTGTGTATTATTGCGGCTGCAGAAGGCTCGCAATTTGAATATACGGAGTTTAAGGATTTGGCTGGTGCATTTGATTTAAACTCAGTGATAGTAAGCTCATGCTCCCCAACCATTAGTCATTGTCGCTTTATCGACAAGGACGATGCTAACATCACAACCGCCTCATTGATTAACTCCGGCGCCACCATTACTTACTGCTATTTCAGCGGGCTGAGTTTAAAGATCGAAGGTTCTGTAGAGGATACGCTGAATATCAGCTCCAATATTTTCGTTGACAACAATGTTGCCTTGTTATTCAGCAACTTTACCGACACCACCACTGTTCCGGCAACCGAAATGATCCAAAATAATGTTTTTGAATGCAACGGTACTACTGGCACAAGCTATTATACTGCTGATCTGGCTATCCTTGCATGGACGGATGTAGCCTGCGAATTTCTCTTGGGCGGCAACTACTTTTTCCGCTCCAACGTTTACGATACTGCATTAACTAGACGTGAGGACTTTATTGTTTTCTATTCCGACCTGTGTCCTAATCAGACATTTAACTTTGATAATTTGCTGACCGTCCGCCCGACCAACATCGGACCGGGCTGGGGCGCGTTGCCGTTCTAGTTGCTTTCTCGCTGTTTTCGCTATCGGTCAAATGAAAACCATCTGCGAATCCAAAGGCGCGTCCATCTGTGCAACAGTTCTAATTAACTGGAATAATCGGCTCCGCGAGCAACAGATCGCCGAGGGTATTGCGCGCATCTGCGCTTCTTTCGACTAAGATTTTTGGAGATTAAGCATGCGTATTGATCGAATGCTGGGTATCACTATTATCCTGCTTGGCCGCGAAAAAGTCACTGCCCGCGAGTTGGCGCAACGTTTTGAAGTATCGCTGCGCACCATCTATCGTGATCTCGAGGCCATTCAGCAGGCTGGAATTCCTGTTGTCTGCCTTCCGGGTAGTGGTGGCGGTTATTCGCTGATGGAAAATTACACCGTTGACAGGCGTTTGCTGAACTTCGAAGACATGGTGGCAATTCTCACGGCTCTGCGCGGAGTGCAGAATATGGCCACTTCCCTCGACAGCAAGCCTGGCCATCTGGAATCCATATTTGAGAAAATCAGCAGCCTGGTGCCGCAGGATAAAGCGCAGGAAGTGGAGCAGCATCTCGAGCGACTGGTAATCGATTACCTGCCATGGGATACATCCCCCAGACAGACAGCGCAATTTAAAATGATCAGTCACGCGATCGCGAATAATGAGTTGCTGAGGCTCACATATCGCAACCTGCGCGGCATCACGAGCACACGCGTTATTGAGCCGATGACCCTTCTTTTCAAGGGATACACCTGGTATTTGTATGCATTCTGTCGCATGCAGAACGACTTCCGCGTCTTCCGGCTTTCGCGCATTCTGGAACTGGAACCAACCGGCCAGCAATTCCGGCGCAGGGAGGGTTCTTACCGTTCCATCTGGGACTCGTACCAACCGGCCTCACCGCCCGTAAAACTGGTGCTGGCTTTTGCACCAGAAGTCAGGAGCCGAGCCGAGGAGTATTTTGGTTTCGATGAACTGTCAGAACTTAGTGACGGCAGGCTCCTGGCCCGGGTAGAATGGCCAGAAGATGAATGGGTCTATTCGTTCTTGCTTAGTTTCGGCGAACATCTTGAGGTTCTTGAGCCGCCTCATATCCGCAAGCTGCTTTGCGACAAAGCAGCCCGAATCTATGAGACCTATAAAAGCAAATAGCAGACATTAGCAGCACTTCCTCAATAACAAAATGATCATGCCCGGCAAAGCTGACATAGGGGTGTCACAGCGCCAGGATATACTGAAGACAAAAGAAAACATCTGTTATGAAAGGGGTCTTCAGTATGTCAGTAACACATTGCCATTCATGTGGCATGGCGCTCAATCAAGACTGCGCCTGCGGGAACTATTGTCAGTATTGTATCGACGAGAAAGGAAACCTATTGCCGCGCGAAACAATTAAGGCCGGTATTGCCGATTGGCTCAAGAGTTTTTCGCCGCACAATGACAAGACTGACTTTGAGAAACGTGCCGAGCACTATATGAAAGCCATGCCTGCCTGGGCCGATGCCGATTAGAAGGAGCATCGCGATGGAAAAAGTCCGCATTTATGAGTTTCCCAGCTGCAAAATGGTGACTTCCCAATGTGGTACATTTGGTGATGGCAAACTTGAAAAATTCAATGAATGGTTCAGTTCTTTTCCAAGAGCCTTGTTCCCAAAGGACTTTTTGACCTATGATAATGAGCGGAATGGCCTTGTTTGGTATTACATGTATCACGATGGGATGCATGTACCCGAGGATTTTAGTATTATTGATTTCCAGGGTGGCTTATATGCCGTTGCTACAGACATAGATGGCGCAGACGACTCGGAAATAATGGGTGTAATTAGGGAATTTGTCAAGCAGAAAGGTTGCTTTGAAGAAGACCCTTCACGCCCCTATTTTGGTAATATTCCAACCCCGCCATCCGCTGCCAAGGCATTGGGATATGAGCAAATGGATTATTACATACCGATAAGAATCTTAACTCCGCAAGAGTAAAAAACGCGGCGGGCTGCCAGAGTTTACAGGCAGCCCGCTTCGATTTTGCGCTATGCCTTCTTCTGCGGCAGGATCTCAAGCCAATACCCATCGGGATCATTGATGAAATACAGTCCGCGCTCGGTATTCTCGTAGCAGATGCACCCCATCTTGCTGTGCAGCTCATGCGCAGCCTGGAAATCATCGGTGCGCAGCGCGATATGTGACTCGTTATCCCCCAGATCATACGGCTCCTTACGATCTCGCAGCCATGTAAGCTCAATACGGAATTGCCGTGTCTCATCCGCTACAAAAACCAGAATAAAAGAACCGTCCGGCGCTTCGACCCGGCGCACTTCCTCCAAGCCCAGCGCCTCTTTGTAAAAGGCCAGGCTCTTTTCCAGATCCAATACATTAATATTGCAGTGTTCAATATGGAATTTCACGACTGTGCCCCTCCCCCTCTTAATGATCATTATTCATCTGAAATGACTTGATCCTTTTGGATTTTATGGATAATATTCTGTTCCATAGGCGACCAATCATTCCTTCAACCTCACAAAAATTCGTCGTAAATTGCTCTCTGCCGCAATTACCCTCTACCAGCTACTCCCTTCCCCATCCCTATCGCCTAATCTCTTCCCCAACCTCCTTCCCACAACTCCCAGCCCCCCACCCCCCTCCCCTTCCACTACCTACTCCCTACCCCTGTCGCGAAGACGGCCATTTATCATTGCCAGCTAGCCATCAGATTATTTATTTTGGGCTTCCCAAAATAATTGACGAAATAGCCCCAGAGTTCCGGTCATACTAACAGGTAGACCGGCCGAGGCACTTGATCATCATTGAATACATGTGCTACCGCAATTGTTAAATATGATAATTGAGAGATGCGGCCAAATAGAAGGGACGATGTTTTTTGACAATTAGAATAGTTACCGACAGCACTTCTTATCTTCCCCGTAACCTCAGACGCGAGCTGAATATAGATGTTATCCCGCTAAATGTGCATCTAGGCGATGAATCCTTCCGGGAAGATGAGATCGACAACCATGTCTTCTACAAGAAAATGGCCGCCTGCAAGCAATTCCCTACCACTTCGCAGCCTGCCGTGCAGGACTTTATCACGATCTTCGAACGCCACGTCAGCGCTGGCGAAGCGGTTGTTGCGATCTTCCTGTCTTCCAAAATGAGCGGAACTTACTCAACGGCCTTGCTTGCCCGGCAGATGATGCTCGAGCGCTACCCACAGGCTGAGATCGAGATTATCGATTCCAAATCCAACTCGATGGAGATGGGTTTAGCGGTCCTAAACGCTGCCCGTGCCGCCAAAGCCGGCAAGACCCTCGCAGAAGTTAAGATCGCTGCAGAACACACTATCGACAGAAGTCGTTTCTTATTTGTTCCGGAAAAGCTGGATTACCTGAAAAAGGGTGGCCGTCTTTCGGGGGCCGCGGCCTTAATCGGCTCAGTTCTCCAGATTAAGCCGGTGCTTACGGTTACCGAAGGCGTTGCCACCGTCTTCAGCAAGGTTCGCTCCATTGAGCGGGCCCTGGACCTGATCCTGAACACTTTCCTGTCCGATGTTAAAGAAAAAGGCCTTGGAGAAGTCATTGTTCATCATATCAACAATGAACTGGAAGGCTACCGCCTGGCCTCCCGAATTGAGAAGGAGCTCCACGTTACTCCGACCATTATTCCAATCGGCCCGATCATTGGCTGCCATGTTGGACCTGGCGCTCTCGGAATTGCCTACTATACCAAAGATGCCAGTGAACGGGGCTCTGTCAACGATGTTTCGGCCGCTGCGGCCGTTGGCGGTGCCGCTCTATAGTTTGCCCCCCTATCTCCTATCCCCTGTCTGGATTCGCCCACTGAAAATCCCATCTTATGTTATCATAGGATGGGATTTCGCCTTGTTATAGGATGGGATTTCGCTTTTTTAATACCAATTTTGGCAGGTATGACACCCCTTGGCAAAGAATTCTTTAGAGAATTTCCAGGAAATTGACAAGGAGCGAAAAATTCGAATGATCAATGAGGGCATTGTACTGGACTATTATTCCGAGCTGATCACAGCCGATCGGATCGAATTTCTAACAGGCAAGCCAAAGAGCAAGGCCGCCATAATTAGTTGCATCAATGAAATGAAAACGGCCGACAGCATTCATCATAAAATTGAAGTCTCCAAAGCTCTCTGGAAACTACTTTTTAAAAATGCCATGAGCTTCATTGATAGAGATAAGCATGGCTATGATGACCTTTTTGCCTATTTTGGCTCATGATCTTGGCTATCCACTGAAAAAAATCCAAAAAATCAACAACGCCATCCTGAAAATCCTACCCCATTTTGCCATTAGCAATTTTGGCACGCCTTTCAGAGGATGAAAAAAGCGCCCTAGAAGAAGCCATCACTACACGAATCAGCATTTTGAGAAAAATGTCCAACAATCTTAGGTATTCTGATGACTTCGAACAGCAACGGCATGGCATCCTCAGTTCCTTTCTACTCACTAAGAAGCTATGGTTCTTCAGGAACATTCCCTTCGCCTATGACAAGCCAGAAGAATTGAGTTTGCAGCATGTCAATTTTCATAAGGTTTCCGCGGCCACGACCATCTTGTCGGCTATCGCTGATCACACCAGTGAAGGATTCCGAATCAACTCGATGAATAATCCGTCCGCATTATTAGCCATCGTGGATGAACTGGAGGAATTCTCGAGGATCTCCCGGGCTAACCAGAACAGACAGTACATCAATCAGTTTTGCCGGACAGATTTATATGACAGCGACAACTGGCTATGTATCGATTTTATTTTCGATAACCCGAATGTTGCCAATTTAAACCCGGAAAAAGCCTTTAAGGGGCGGTGCAAACGATTCTTAGGCTTGTTTGATATCACGGCCCTAGATGAATCCATCAGGATCCGCCTGCGTTGCCTTGGCCAACTGCGGCGGCGAGATGCTATTATCATTACCATCAATTGGTTCATCAGTAAATAGGTCATAGAATTCATGCATGACTTTTATTTGCTTCCCAGCCGCATTAAATAAACACCGGGAAATTATCCTCATCTCTCCATCGCAAAGTGTTCGATAGTCGTTGATTATATACGCGAGGGTCCCTTCTTCGCGATAGTAATAATAGGTAAACTCAGCCCAATCTCCGGTCGGCGTTCCCCAATAGATTCTTGCCGAAGATAGCCTTTTCCCCACAAAGAAAAGATGGCATTCATCATTGTATATGGCGTCCTCATTACCACTATACTTCTCCCAATCCCCGATTTCATCGTCCTCAAGCAACTGCCTGACCATGATGATTTCTTCAGTTGTGGGAGCGTCTTCAATCGCCAAACATTGCTGATATACACTTTCTGCCTCAAGTATCTCATCGTAATCATCAGCTAAGACATTGCAGCCAAAGACCAGGATCAAAATTAACGACATCAGGCCCCATCGCCAAATCTTTCCCAAGCTTTTCGACCTCACTTTCTGGTATGCGTTCACTATTATCCTCTCTTCATGTCGATCTTTGCTCAGTCTTGCGGGGGCGATAGTGCTGGCGCTTCTCTTCATCAATATAAGCCTTAATTTTCTTTGAGAAGAGTATCACAACAGCTGCCACTCCATATATAAGTGCGATCAGCGCCATGATAAAGACATTTTCCGAAATTACTTTTGATAATAGATCTTTTATTATTAAATACAACCAAGGCAAACATAATGCAGCCAAAAGCCATTTGGCGCATCTTTGACCTCTTGATGAGAAATAGGACAGTGCAGTTAGTAACCCCAGCCGAAGCAAAATTCCTAGGAACATTCCACGATTGTCTATTGAAGAATAAAACACTAATCCTTCTCCAAGTTCTATACTCGCCCTTTCATATTCATGAATCCAGGTGCCAATCACCTGCGCCACTGCTACAACAATGATGATTATTACAAACAATCGCTTTCCCTTGTGGTACGCATCGCAATCCGGGTTTTCCTGCTTGGTTTCAATCGCATGGTTTTCTTGATATTGCAGTGTTAACACCCCCTTCTATTCATGAGGCCAACTGATACTCGAATTCTATTTCATGGCCAAGTTTATAATAATGCATCATGACGCTACTTGTTTTTCATACCAACCGCGAAGGCCTTGAAACCCATATTTTCATAGTAAGGCACCAATTCTTCTTCACAAAAGAATTGCAGATGCACTTTAGCCTCTCGGCAATAATCCCGTAACAGCCGCGTAATTTCGGTCCCAATCCCTTGGCCTCTATATTCAGGGCGAACCCCCAAACCGTATAAATAGGCATTGGTAATCCCATCTGAAATGATTCTTCCGGTCCCAACCAAGCTGCTGCCATGATAGGCATAAATGGCGTACCAGCTTTGCTGCATGGCATCCAATAATCGATCTTTGTCAAGCTGCAAAAAGTCATTCCAACCGATAAAGTACAGTACTATAACATCACCACAGCAAATAGATTCAATAAATCCCAGAAAAATCCTGTAACAAAAAATCCGCGCAAAAGCGCGGATTCGCAAAAGCGCGGATTTCTACTGCCGCAGTCAACCTTTTTCCACGGGATTCTCTGCATATAATCGCCTATCCTAGATCAGCCAGGTTATTCACTCCTGCCAGTACATCCTCCTGCAGGATTTGTCGCATTTTTTCGGGTTCCTCAAACAATGGGCTGTGAGCAGATTGCTCAAAAGTATAAAACCCTTTCATAGGAGCCTGAAGCTTCTCAAAATAAGACTTTGCCAAAGTGTAGGAAACGGTATAATCGTATATGCCGTGGCAAAAATAGAACGGAATATCCAACTTTTGCACTTTCTCGGTCAAATCTATGGCCATCAGCTTAAACCACATGTTAGCAGTCATAGTATTAAAGGATTTGCCTCGCCATATATTTATCTTTTCCCTGAACGTATACTCACGGTTTTGCATTACAGGCAAAAAGACACCACTTATTACAGACCTCATTTTATGCGTTGTGCCAATGCCCAGCTTGTGCATTGGTGCGTCGCGCATGACTTGGTACGACGGTAAGTTTACCTCCGTGATAGGATATTTCTTAAACTTTTCGAGCGTCTTTTTGTCTCCAAGATCTGTAAGCTTTTCAATCATGTATTCATAAGCCAGCTTTTCCGATTCCAGCTGATATGAGATCTGGCTCATACCGATGTAAGCATGATACAGTTCCGGCGCCTGTGCTGCCACCTGAATGCCAATAAAGGATCCGCCCGAATGTCCCATGAGATAAATCTTTTCCTGGCCAAAACGCTTGCGGAGGAAATTGGTAACTTCCAGCGTATCAGAGATCAATTGCTCGAACGTCATGGTCTCGAGAGGCATGTCAGAACTGTAGGAAAGGCCGGCGCCCCGCTGCTCCCACCAGCAGACTACAAAAATATCCTCGAGAACTTCAGGATATTTGCGGGCAATCGCATATTCGGGCATACCGGGACCCCCGTGCAAAAAGAGCAGCACGGGCTTTGTTTTGTCCTTGCCCCTGATGAACATCCCTTGTTCAATTCCATTGATTTTAACGCGGATTTTTTCCGAAATGCTGTTGGCCAAGGGCTTCCCGTCTTTGCCCAGAAAAGGTGCGGGTTTTCCAGGGCTGCAAGCCAGTAAAACGCCCGTCAGAATAAATGCGCAAATAATCAATGCAGCCAAAATGATCAGCATCACGCGTCCCACCATTTTCGAACCTGATTTTACTGATAGTCTCTTAGTTATCAAAGTTGTCATTTTCCGCCCCCTACATATATCAGAACATTCAATACCCGCATTGGCTACTTGGATCGTCTCAAAATCGGATGCTCTTCTTTGAACTGCACCAAGTCCCACAGGTTTCCGTATAAATCCTTAAATACCGCCACTGTCCCATAGGATTGCTCTTTGGGTTCTCTCACGAACTCTATGCCCTTCGATATCATGTCATTGTAATCTGTCCAGAAATCATCCGTGCTTAAGAATAAAAAGACTCTTCCGCCCGTCTGGTTGCCTATAAAAGGCTCTTGCTCGGGTTTGGAGGCTCTCGCAAGCAATACTGTGGTGCCGCATGATCCGGAGGGGGATACAACCACCCAGCGTTTGTCTTGATCTGGCTGATAAGTATCCTCAATCAATGTAAAGTTAAGCTTCTGAGTGAAAAATTCAATAGCCTCATCATAATCTTTTACAACTAGAGCTACATGGACTATCGATTGAACCATTCATTTCAACTCCTGACTTTTCCGGGCATGGATACCCGGATTACAAATTAAACCAAGTCTTCATGCTTCTTTGATAAGACTCTGCAAGTCATCCACCAACTTGCACCATTCATGATACGACCGCTCAATTTCTTCCGGATTTGAGCCCAGCCTTATGACATCAAGCAATCTTTCGTAGCAGTTCGCGGGCTTAAGGCTGAACGAATCAAGATATTTTTTGGTCCTTTTTCTGCTCGGGAAAAATGTGCCATTAGCGGCATATAACGCCTGCAAATAGTGATCTATTGCGACTTCAAGAACCTGGTGATAGAAAAGCACGTCTTTCCGCGATACCGCTCGCCCAAAGTCTTCTTCATCAAGTGTTCTTTCCATATGAAAATCGATCATCTTTTCCTTCAGCTGATCAGGATATATGGCAAGCTTCTCTTTTAGGGCGGCGAATACTCCTGACTCGTCATATATAACATTGATGTTTTTCAGCGTTGCACAGCGCCCGACAGGATAAAACCCCTTAATACTATCCAGATGATTTCCGGCCAAAATCTCATCCACATACTTCAAGGTTTCATCGATGCGAAAATACATTAACATGGTTTCTACGCCATCAATAATGAATACATCTCCGGTTCCCCAGTCGCCACCTTCGCACACATTCATGTCACATTCTTGAAACAAAGCGGCGCTTTTATCATAGATGGCTTTTCTTTCTTCATAGTCTGGGATTTTGTCACCTAAAACAAAAATATCAATATCGCTTTCTCCGGCTTTTGGCACTGAGTTCATTGCTCCAGTCTGGCCAATCGCTCTTACTTCTTTTAAGGAAGAAACCTGATCCAAAAGTTCTTTAATCCTATCTCTTGTATCCATGTATGATGCTCCATTCCACATTAGATTACAATGCTCGATTAGCCGCCCAGCTTATAAAAATACCCTGTTTTGAAAGCCTGGACGCGTGCAAACCCGCTCAATTTCTGCAGTATTATTTTGATAGTCTATAAACGCTTCGCAGCCTGAAACATGCTTTTTCTCTTCATTGACCAGTACGAAGTCAAACTTCGAATTATAAATCGGGCTGCTGCGGGTATATTCTCTTATTTGTAGATCAAGCACAATATCAAAAGATCCTGGCCAGGATTCCCTGCGCAAACTAGCCTGCTCGAGGCTGCCCTTCAACTGACTGGGTCACAAGGGTCTCATATTTATTGTCCCACTCTTGGAGCACCCAGTCCAGCAAATCCGAATAAAACAAGCGATATTCATCCTTTAAAAAGACTGTAAACTCATTGTTCATACCTTCGGAGATGACAAATCCAATCAACTCCTGGAAGCCATTAAACCATAGATGAGCCGCCTTGTTAAAATTACCAGGGAAAAATCTCTTCGTATCATGCAAACAGTACTTCCAATCTACTATGCGGCCAATGTGCCAAATGAAATGCTCTTTTCTCTTCGTATTATCCTGGATAATAAACTTGCACATGTTTTCGAAATCATTGCTTTCAAATATAAAGTCCCGATGAGACAATTTCATGGTTGGTTTTCCTCCCATTCCTCTGCGGGCCTTGTGGATCTCTGCGGCTTTATCATAACTAAACAGTGTTGCTCGTTCAATGGAAAGCTTGATTCTAGGTTATATATTATTATCCTAATGTTACTTTTGCAATATATTCAATTATTCTGACTTCCCGGTTTCCAAGTGGCGGTTCGTTGCCGCCGCATACAGACTTAATTCTTGATGAACCACTATTGTCCTAATATGATCGCCCCAATATCTTCAACTGAATCGGCAATAAAGTCCGCACCTGCCTGCTCTAGTTCGTCTCGGCTCCCATAGCCATATAGCACACCCAGCGAACTGATACCGACTTCTTTTGCGCCAATAATGTCAAACTCCCGGTCGCCGATCATTATTGTTCTTGAAAGGTCTCCGCCCCCAATGTTGCAGCTTCTTAGGGCATATCTAATAACATCGCCTTTTCTTACAGTTGTTCCATCAAGACTACTACCTGCTATGAACGTAAAATACTTCGCAATATCGAAATGCTCCAGTATTTGCTTGGCAAACACTTTTGGTTTGGAGGTAGCAACAATTAGTGTCTTGTCATGGTTTTTTAGTTTTCTAAGCAAATCCTCGCATCCAGGATAAACCGCATTTTCAAATATCCCTATGTCCTGAAAATACTCACGAAAGTATCCTACTGCGGTGTTGGCTTCTTCTTTCGAAAATCCGCAATACTTTTCAAACGAATCCCATAAAGGCGGCCCGATAAACTTATATAATTCCTTTCTATCACTGACTTCAATGCCAAATTTCTTAAGAGCATAAATGGCAGAATTAGTGATGCCTACGGCAGGGTCGGTTAAAGTTCCATCGAGATCAAACAAGATGTATTCAAATTTCATTAGTCAAAACTCTCCTTGTCAGTAGATCGTTTCCTAAAACTCAGCCATCTAAGATGACAGCGCTGCCCTATGCAAACTATCATCTATTTCCAAAAACCTCAATCTTGTATAGTCAGCTTCAGGCATAAGTTTCTTCATCACGTCTGCAAAGTCTGAACGAATACCCCTCTGGCAATTCCCTGAAGGTGCCTGCGTTAGGCGTTTCACGTACCATAAACAGATTATAGTCACCAATTGTCTCGTATCTGTCTGTTAAGCCAGCTTTGCAAACCGCTTAAAAATCCCGACAATTACAGGGGGCGGCAGCGACCAGATCTTTCTTTGTGTAATTATCAATAATGCCATGCTTCAGATGTTCTCTCAATAAATACAACTCCCAAATATCCCAATTTCCCCGTCAGCTAATCTTCCAACATTCTTATAAGTTTTGCTATCCGAAATGTACAATCCTTTACCCGCGACTCTTCCTTGCGCCATGAATCGGATAAAGGAAAGCAAATTCCGTCTTTCGCTGATGCTCCCATGTCCCAATGGCCGTCATGTTCCTTGTTGATGTTAAGCCAGTCAACAACAAACTTAAGCTTTCCTTGGCACCCCGGGTTTCTATACTCAGCCAATAACTCAATCGCCGCAATATACCTGCTTGCTTCCTTGGATTTAAACGCTTGCGGCAGTATAGACAACTGCTTATCGTGGATATAATAAATGCCCGTCGTTTTCTGCAAAACGTAATCCATTAAGGGCACGGCCACTTGATCGCTTAACATATCCGAAACTAAAGATATCTGATAAAAAGTGACGAAGTCCTGTAAACGTCCGCCCCTGGGCGGCAGCCGGAAAATTTTTTGGTATACCTCAACATATCGGCCATGATCATATGCGCCCTTTTCGAATGCCCGACTAATTATCTCGGCCCATTTTTCTGCAACTTCATTGGCATTATGATCATCCTTGGTAAATCGGCGTATCCATGTAGCTAACATAAGGGCCGTGAAGATATCCCAATTGTGAAGTTTCTCTCTGCGATCAGGTATTGTTCTTTCGCCCACCAAGCAATCGTGCATATAGGAGACAGCCTTAGCTATGGGCTCGTCCATGATCGTAAATCCCAGTGTTTGCAGTCTTCTTATGGCTTGTTCAGTTGTTAAGGGATTGCGTTTTGAAGGCTCACTAAGTGTATGAAAGTAGCCCCAGGATCCATCGTCTTTCTGAAGCTCGATAATCTCAGAAGCCCACTTTGAATTACGATAATCTGCCATGAACCGCCGCCACCACACCCTCAGCACATCTGTTATATATCTATCTGCACATATCTATCTGCGCATATCTATACGCCTATCTATACGTCGATTTTGAATCCCAAATTTACTTCACTGGCAGGCAGTCCGCCCTTCACTCCCCAATTCTCCAAAGGCGGTTCGTTGATAACTATAAAAATATCCTTGCCGTCAATTCCCGGAGATTTTGCCAAGTTCCTTACAATTGCAGAATATAGCTTTTTCTTCGCCTCGAAGCTTCTTCCCTTAAAAACGGTTAATTCGATTAAAGTAATATTCTCGGTCTTATTCGTGGATCTTTCAAAGCAATCTTCGTCCAGTTCATACAATCGCTGCATCCTGTCGCCGTCCAGGATCTCAAACGCTTCGACCAATGCGGAATGAATGCCATCTAATATGGCTTTTTTGTATTCCTGACTTTTGCCCTTTAGAATCTCCACTTTGACCAATGGCATTTCTACTCATCTCTCCTTTTCAACCGCTCTCTCTAACGCATCCATTTCTGCAAATCTGATGTTACTGGGGAGTTCAGTAATATTCCTTCGCGCAAATCTTGACAAAGATATGTCTGTTGCCAGAACTTCACTGGCATACCGGGAGGCAACTTCCCCTCAAACGTGATTGTCAGTGTTTGACTCGCATATTTTTTTCAAATATGCCTCCATTGAAAAGTTATCATAAAGTGCCTGGTCTTTCCACTCTTTTTGCAGCTTATCCAGCACAAGTGCTTGAGCCATTCCGAGCGTATAATACCTGTCGTCTCCTTTGGCCCGAACTTTCTGATCAATATTGAGGAGATTCTTCGCCACCATGCTGCCGGAATCAGCAGAAGCCTTGAACTCTGCATATCGTGCCAGTCCCTCAAGCCACTCAAAATCCACCTCGTCTTGGATTTCCAACATGCGCATTTTGCACACCGTCCTGCGCCTTTCGCGCGCTTCCAAGAACTCTCTGGTATAAGCCAAGACATCTTCATGTTTCTCGGCCAAAATTGCTTGCTCAAGGAAGTAAGCTTCTTGAACGATTAGCTTATTAAACTCTTGATCATCATAATAATCCTGGCATATGTCATGGAGCGTCATGATGCGCATAAACCGATTAATGCTGTTATTCGCCTGCCAGGCATGCACCATCTCATGAATGATCATGGCCCTATGATGCTCATCATCGGCAATCAAAGCCTGCGGCGGAAAAAACAACGGAACCGCATTCGCCACATACTTATTAAACCTGTTCTTAGTTCCCATACTGCCAACCCATTTATCTTCTACCGGCACCGCAAATGCCTGTGGATTATTTGCATTTTTCCTATAGAGCTTTTTGTTTAGACTTTCATGATTACCGATGAAACTCCACCCTGAAGCAGGCTCATTATCGCAAAGTAAAAACTCATAACTGTCGTTAAAAATGATTAGATCCTTGTTTTCCTTAAGCCCTGCGAAAATATCGTCGCCATACCTATCGAGGTAGTCATATACACTTGTGACGGCTGAAATTTCATCATTTGATAGCACGTCTGCGGTTGTATCCAGTTTATTATACTTTAAAACGCATAGACGGTTATTGATGATTAAGCCAATTATCATGGCAATTATAAATCCTAAGAAATATTTGACGATTCGCCTGAGAATTCCGCCTTTTTTAGTCATGGACTGTGTTTTTCGATCAATGCCCAGCGCTTTCAATCATTTAATTAGTTTCGCTTTCAATCGCTGATCGCACCGCACAGTAACGATTGCCGCTGAGTCTGCCCAGAACGTCCAGCCCGTACCAGTCCACTTCCCGGCCGTTTTTGACCAGTTCATCCTTGACATGCAGAAGCTGTACCTGCCCCAGGACTAGATTTCCGGCATTAGCGCCTTCACTCACCCGGACTATGCGTTCAAGAGTACATTCCAGTGATATTTTGGCTTCCTGGACCCTGTAGGGCCTAACTTTTCTGGAAGGAGCCAAATGGATGCCCTTAACGTATGACTCATCTTCTCCATAGGGAATCGGTTTGGCTGAACATTCCATGGGAGTAAGCAAATCCGTGGAAACAATATTGATCACAAACTCCGGCACATTTTCAATGTTCACCACTGTGTCTTTCATCGTCCCATCAGCCCGATTGACCACCGAAAAAGCGACAATCGGCGGCGACCATGAGACACCTGTGAAGAAACTAAACGGCGCCAGGTTCGTTTTTCCATCCTGATTTATCGATGATACCCAGGCGATCGGCCTTGGAATAATGGAGCTGGTCAGCAGATCATGAGCGTGCCTCGCCTCTAAGGCTTTCAAATCTATTTCCATTATTTAGCCCTCTCTTATTAAACTGCATATTCCATTCGTTGATCGCATCTCTGTTGCCGCATGCAGCAAATAATCAAATGGTTAAAGAATCTCCAGTAGTTCATGCAAGTCTCTGATTTCATAGGTGGGTCTGATCCCGCTTTGATTCAAAAGGCCTCTGGGATTGTACCAGCAGGTATCAATGCCGTAGTCAAAACCGCCCTTAATATCTGAGGTCAGAGAGTCTCCAATCATGATTACACTCGACCGATCAGTATGGTGCACCGCCTTTAAGGCACAATCGAACATACCGGGATCCGGTTTCTTGTAACCAACTTCCTCTGAGATAATCAGTGTTTTAATATATTTGCTCAGCGGAGAGCCTTGAAAGCGGGGCAATTGCACTTCTTTCAAGCCGTTTGTAACTATCGCGAGTATGTATTTGGAGGCTAACCCGACTACAACTTCCAGCGCGCCTTCCAGTAAGAAACGTCCTTCGGAAAGCTTACTTAGATAAGCTTCGCTGAAACTGACCGGATCAACCTGCAGTCTGTTTTCGAAAAGCGCTTCAAATCTTTTATAGCGCAGCTCTGCAGGCTGAATAGTTCCATTTTCCAACATGCGCCAGAAACTCGCATTAATCGCCCGGTACTCGTTCAGCCAGCCTTCGTTATAGTCGAGATTGAATCTCTGAAAGGCTTGCTGCAGCGCATATTCCTCGGCCTGATCATAATTAAACAGCGTATTATCAGCATCAAACAAAAGTACTTCGTACTTCATCCGAATTGAGTCCCCTTTAGCGATTGCTGCAACTGGCGCAAACTCGCCCAAACCGGAGCAAACCGGAGCATTCTGGCACGCGTTTCTTTCGCGCACATTCCATGGCGAAGACGCACCCACTTCCCACTTATTGCCGCTTACTTAGTAGGGCGCTTAATTAGGGGCGCGCTTAAGGCTAACACTTAAACCTAAGTGATAGTTCATCAATCTTTTCTAAAAACCCTCTATAAAACTGTTAATTACTAACTGTCGGTCTGAATTATGTGGTATTTTTGATCGCCTTTGAGGTCAACGTAGAGCTGGCCTTTGGTGTCCAGCTGCGCCAAAGTAACACTTCGGGGATCGGTGATCGCCTTTTTCTCCAATTGATGCATCAGCCACGCTTTCGAAAGTCCCAGCGATTTCAAGGCATCCACCAGGATTGTGCCGTCATCGATCAGGTTCGTGGGCATGCCTTCATACCTGGTGCTTAGTTGCAGATCAGCCGGAGTGATCGTTCGGAGCTGGGATTTCTTGCGCACACTAAGCTTGCCGGTCGGCTCAAACATCGCAAATTCAACCTCACTGATGTCAAAAATTTGCAGTGTTCGCAGCTGGGATAGAAGCTCATCCAGCGAAACCCTGATTCTGCGCAGTGAGTCTTCTTTGATACAGCCATCTTCAATCACTACGACTGCTTCGCCATCAACAATCTTACGTATCCAAACGCTGTGCAATCCCGCATAACTCAGCAGTATTGCCAGTAAAGCCCAGACTATGATACCAACGAGCGCTGCAGGAAAATTTTCCTTTATTTCCACTGAGGCAAAACTGGCGATCGATCCGATTGTGATACCGACAATATAGTCAAAATTGGTCAACTCCGAGACCTGTTGTTTGCCTATCAGACGTACGAAGAGTAGAAGCACAAAAAATGAAATTACCGAACGCCAAATTACTTGCATGATCACAGCCATAATACAACACAACTCCTTGACAATACTGACAACCCACTATAGGCACAAAAGGCACCATAGGCATCGCTATCAGTATTCCCCTGTTGTATTGGCATAATAACTCAAAGACAGGGCTGTTCCTGACGGAAAAGCCCTGTTTCCTGCTAAGCACAGTTGGCAATGTTAAGCTTTTCTCGCTCTACGGTATAACTCCTGGACGCGCACGCGGACGCACACGCGCACGCGCTTATGATTAGGATTCGGCCTTCTTTTCCATCAGCCAGCCAGCCACCCAAAATAGCAGCCCCAACTCAAGAATCAATACCAAAATTGCTGCAGTGGAGAGTTCCTGAGGCATGAGCGTCAGTCCCTGCGACGTAATGATCAGCGCTTCAAACCTGATTACCGGGAAAAATGATAGCACTTCCACCAGCCAATCGCCGACTCTGGATGTCAGAAACATTAGCGCTATTCCAGCGGCAACGCTTAGCAGCCCGCTGAAGCGATTGACGATGCGCCCCAATAAAAATGCTGATTGCAGGACGATGCCGCCAAATAGCACCGCCGCCATGATGCCAAGACCAAATATTACAATGCTTGTGCTGATTCTGGCCCATGGCAGGTCTGCGAGTGGCAGCCATTCCATGTCAAACAGCGGAGCACTGGCGTAAATTATGCCGGACAATGCCAGTACAACCAGGCTCATCACGATCCAGATTGCGAAGGCCGCCAGCATTTTGGCACCGACAATGCCCCAGCCGCTGATCGGCAAGGACCTGAGAAACGGTGCCGTACCAGCTTTCCATTCATCCCTGACCAGCAAAAATGCTTGCAGCATGCCCAGGAATATTAGCAACAATAACGGGGTAAGTGACACAAGTACAACATTCCAAAATCCCCATGTAGATACGCGTGTGATTAGAAATACGTCCAGTACGAAAATGATTGCGAGGAAAATCACGAAATTCATGCGTAAGGATCGCATTTCTTTTAAAAACAGTTTAGTAAATGTCATTCCAATACCTCCTCGAACAGTTCCTCCATCGAGCGGCCGGTACTCGCCCGCAAAGCTTCGGCATTGCCTTGCAGCGCCACCTTGCCTTCACGCAGGAACACAACTTGGTCGAAAATTGGCTCGGCTTCTTTAACCTCGTGGGTTGAAATAATCAATGTCTGATGCTCCTGACGGAACTCTCCGACCAATGCCTGCAATATTCTGGCGCGGGATGGCGGATCAATTCCTGCCAGTGGTTCATCGAGCAGCATTAGATCTGCGCTGCGTGACAATCCGACCACCAGCTTTAGCCTGGCCTGCTGCCCTTTTGAGAGTGCTCCAATTTTGGATTCGCCCTTCAATCCCATGAATTTTTTCAAGACTTCGGCGCGTTCCCGGCTCAGGTCCGGATAGAATGAATTAACGAAATCGATCAAATAATCAACAGTCATCCATTCGTAATAGGCATTGACTTCCGGTAAAAATACCACCCGCTGCTTGGTTTTTACCCCGGGCGTCATTCCGAAGACTTTCACTGTACCGGCGGACGGGCTGCGCAACCCGGCAATTATCTTAAGCATGGTCGTTTTGCCGCTGCCATTCTGACCAAGCAGCCCGACGACTTTGCCACTTTCAATTGTTAAGTCTACTCCGTCCAAAGCTCTGGTAAGTCCATATCTCTTTACGAGGCCGTTGAGTTGCACCGCGGGCTCCTGATTTTGCTCCTGCATAGTTGAAATCATCATTAGCTTTCCTCCTTCAAACCGCTTGCCAGGCGTTTAATTTCGGCATTTGTAAAGCCCAGCTCACGCATTTTCTCAAGAAACTCTGCCCAAATCTGCTGCGCCGTGTCTTCTCTGCACGCCGCAATGGCATTACTGTCGGTCGTCACAAAAGTGCCCTCCCCCCGTCTGGTTTCTGCCAGTCCTGTTCGCTCAAGTTCCTGAAAGGCGCGCGCAATGGTATTTGGGTTAACCCTGGCCATTTCAGCCACTTCCCGGATGGAAGGCAGTTTTTCTCCGGGGGACCAGTGTCCGCAGGCGATCTGTCTTATAAAAGTCTCCAGGATCTGCCGGTAAATTGGGCTTCCTTCATCAATTTTGAAGCGCACTGTCCCACCTCCATAGTGTATTATTTAATTAGTACACTAGGATTATAAGATGCCTATTCGATGATGTCAACACCTTTTTCAAAAAAATTCGGCAGAGGAAAAACAGCCATTCTGCTGCTTTCGCTTTGACAGAATGGCTGTTTGCGTTGTCTTTGTCATTAACCTATGTCATTGGTCTTTGTCATTTCTATGCTATATGTTATATGCTATGCTATGCTATACGCCATAGCCCGCGTATCGGTCTTTTACGCCTTTCCAGCGCTCCCTAACACATTCTCATTCTTATCCTTAATCATCTGGATCAATTCTTCTCTGGCCGGGCCCAGGTACTTGCGCGGATCAAATTCTGCCGCTTTCTCAGCCAGCACTTTGCGCACCATGGCCGTAAAGACCAGTCGGCCATCTGAATCAATATTGATTTTGCAAACCGCCGACCGTGCTGCCCTGCGCAGCTGTTCCTCCGGAATACCGACAGCTGCCTCAAGTTTGCCGCCATACTCATTGATGATCTTCACATATTTCGGGAGAACTGAGCTGGCACCGTGCAACACAATCGGAAAACCGGGAATACGGCGCTCCACTTCTTCCAGAATATCAAAGCGCAATGGTGGCGGGACCAACACTCCATCAGCATTTACCGTACATTGTTCTGGTTTGAACTTGAAGGCCCCGTGCGAAGTTCCGATTGAGATCGCCAGCGAATCGACTCCGGTTTTCTTGACGAAATCCTCCACCTGGTCCGGCTGCGTATAGATGTGAGCCGCTGCCACAACATCATCCTCAATACCGGCCAAGACACCTAACTCGCCCTCGACAGTGACATCATATTTATGAGCATATTCGACCACTTTGCGCGTCAGCTCAACATTTTGCTCGTAAGGATAATGTGAGCCATCGATCATTACTGATGAAAACCCGTTTTCAATACAGGAAACGCACAGTTCATAGCTATCCCCATGATCCAAATGTAGTGCGATCGGGATGTTATATCCCAGCTCCTGACTCATCCGGACAGCGCCTTCGCCCAGATAGCGCAGCAAAGTCTGATTGGCGTATTTTCTGGCTCCGCTCGAAACCTGCAGAATCACAGGTGATTTGGATTCGCCGCAGCCAATGATAATCGCCTGCAACTGCTCCATGTTGTTAAAGTTGTATGCCGGAATAGCATAGCCGCCACCGACGGCTTTCTTGAACATCTCTCTGGTGTTGACAAAACCCAGTTCCTTGTAACTAACTGACAATTCAATTCCTCCCCGCCGATCCGTGATTCGTTCAGTGCCAATAAGCAACGGCGTCGCTGCCTGTTGCCTGCCGCGCTGAGACTACTCATCCAACCAAATTCTTTCTATCTACCTATATAGCATACCACAGATCGCGTTTTATCTCTATTCCCAGCGCCAGAGCAAAGCTGCCCCAATAACCGAACCAATGGTGAGGCCGCCTAAAATCAACAGACTCGTAACGACCGGATAGGCGAGGGGCATCGAAACCATCGCATTTCTCAGCAGATCGCCCAAATAAGTCAGCGGAATAATCTTGACCAGGGGTTGCAGGAAATCCGGCATAAGCTCAGTTGGGAAGAAGATCCCCGCAAAGAACATCATCGGGAATTGAACCAGCTGTACCAATCCAATGCCGCTTTCTTCCGACTTCGCGAAAGAGGACAACAGATACCCCAGACTGATAAACGTCACCGATCCGAGCAACACCGTACCAATTACCTGATACCATGGACCGGTAATATGTACATCAAACACTAACCTGCCAATAATAATGATTAGTAGTGTCTGGAACAATGACAGCAGTACTCTGACCAGAATTTCTGTGCCTAGCAGCATTATACGCGGGAGCGGAGTGGCACCCATGGATTTGAGGACTTTCTTCTCCCGCAGGCTGACAATATTAAACGATCCGAATAGTCCCAGCTGCATGATAGCCATTGCTAAAATGCCAGGGAGTAAGAAGTCAATATCGCGCAAATGCTCGGCAGTTACCGCCTTCTGATCTGTCGTTAAGAGACGCGTCTTTCCGGTAAGCTGCTGCTCGATCTCTTCTAACAACTGATCAACTACGGAAAGGACGATCGAAGTCGTTTGCTCCTGACCTTTATCATAAAAAACTTCCACCTTGGCCGGCTGCCCCATAAAAACCTGTTCTACCGCAGCTGGCACCACCAAGACCACTGAGCGATCTCCGGAACGCAAGGCCTCCAATTCTTCTTCTCTTGAACCTTTATGGATAGTAAAGGATTCTACCGCTTCAAAAGCCTGAGCAATGCCTTCCGCGATCGGTCCTTGCGATTCTGTCACAATACCGACGTCAAAGTTGATATCGCCAACGTCAGAAAAGATTGCACCAAAGATGAGGATGAAGATAACCGGAAATGCAATATACCAGAACAGCGACATCCTATCGCGCAGCAGTTCTTTGGCTTGTGCTGTAAAAAGCTTTAAAAACATTTTCATTCGCGGATTCTCCTTCCGGTTAGCTTCAGGAATAAATCCTCCAAAGTTGAACGCCGGACTGCGATATCATTTGCCGGATGACCAGTCTCCTTGGCAAGCTCGAATAGGTCAGCAATTGTTTGTGAGACTGTCTCGGTATAAAGCGTCACCATTTCGCCGTTGGTTATTACTTTATTCACGCCAGACAGTTTTTCAAGGCGCTTGTCGTTAATATAGGCCGGCTGCTCAAACTCCAGAGCCCGCTCTTTAAAGTGCTCATCAATCAGCGATTGCGGATGACCTTCGGCAATAATGCGTCCTTGATCGACAATAGCCACCCAGTCGCAAAGTCTTTCGGCTTCATCCATGTAGTGAGTGGTGAGAAATACGGCTTTACCGCTCTTCTTGAGTTCCAAAATGACTTCCCAGAGGTTGCGGCGTGCCTGTGGGTCTAAGCCGGTCGTTGGTTCATCCAGGAAAATGACACGTCCGTTGCTGACAATGGCCAGTGCAATCGCCAACCGATGCATTTGCCCGCCGGACAGCTTCCTGGATTGCACATTTCTCTTCTCAGTAAGACCGACCATTTCGATTACATCATCAACAGGCAACGGATCGCGGTAGAAGGTCGCAAAAAGATTGACCAGTTCCAAAACTGTCAGCCGCGGGAACACTGCCGGTGACTGTAGCTGCACGCCTACTTCCATCTTAACTTTTTCGGGCGACACCTGTGGGTCGTGACCCAGGACATCCACTGTACCGCTATCACGCGTGCGCAACCCTACCAGCATCTCAATGGTAGTGGTCTTGCCGGCACCATTGGGTCCAAGCAGTCCATATATCTCGCCCGGTCTAACCTCAAAGCTGATCCCATCGACAGCCCTCAGGGATCCATAGCTTTTCCTGAGATCTTTAACCTTGATGCAAGGCAAATTCAAAACCCCTCTCATCCCAATAATCGAGATCAAATCGAGTCTTCACAGCTTACTCTACGGTCCACGTTGCCCGCGCTGCCCACACTGTCTGCACTGTCCTCACTTCCCGCACTGCTACCATGCTTTTACTATTGCATGCGGCATTTCCGCACGAAGGCGGCATCGATGCGCTGCAGCATTGCGGCCAGCAAGTCAACTGTCCAATTGACATCACGCATATCCAAAATGCCAACCGGCGAATGAGCATTACGAACCGGAACACTGATTACCAGACTGGGAACACCGATGTCGCTGATGTGAATCTGCGAAGCATCCGTTGAACCGGTGCGTCTGACTGCCAGCTGGCAAGGGATACCGTTTTCGCGGGCGGTATCAACAGCCAGTTTTAGCAATGGAGCGCTCGGAATCGTCGTTTTGTCATAGGCGCGCGGTTGAGGTCCGCCACCCAGAACGCCTTGATGTAAAGAGTCTCTCAGACCGGGGGTATCATCTGCAGGAGGACCCTCAATGATGAGTGCCAAATCCGGGCGAGTCAGTGCCGCCAAGGTTCTGGCACCACGGCATCCTACTTCTTCCTGGACGGAAGCCCCGGCGAGCGGGATGCACGGCAGAGAAGCGGTGTGGGCGGCGGTACCTGTGCCTGTGCTCGCGGCGGTGCCCGCGCTCACGCCAGCGCCCGCGCCCATGCCCATACTTGCGCCCATACCCATCGCACGCAACTTCTTAAATAACTCAATGATCACCAGCAAACCGACGCGATCATCAAACGCTTTGCCCATCACATACTGATCGTTTTTCAGGGTACGGAAGTTCGGTGTCGGAACTGCGAAGCAGCCGGGATAAATCCCCCATCTTTCCAGCTCAGCCCGGTCACGGGCACCGACATCAATAAAGAGCTCTTTTTCATTGAAATTATCGCCAGATCCCAGGAAATGCGGCGGAATGGCACCGATTACGCCCGGGATCTCCTCGCCACTAAGTGTTCTCAGCACGACTTGTTGGCCGCAGAGTGTCAGATGATTCCATCCGCCAACTGTGACAAATCGTATAAAACCGTTGTGGGTGAGACTCTCTACGACAAAGCCCACTTCGTCAGCATGCGCTACCAGCAGGACTTTAGGTTTGCCATTTTCGGCTTCAAACGCGGCATAGCCACCGCCCAGCGCATCCCCGGCCCAATGCGGACAAAAACTCAACTCTTCGCGAAATATCCTAACAACCTCGGTTTCGTTACCGGACACGCCAAATGCATCCGATAATGCCTTCAACAAAGCATATTGATCCATTTCCGCCAATAGCCTCCCTTTCTTATTTCGAACTACGCACCATCTTAGCCCATGCCAAATTGATCCAAAGCAACAAACACTCTTATATGAGTACGAAGTAACAGCGGCAGAGTTTCATAGTCTCGCTGATAACTCTGATTAATTGTACATTTATATTTTCTATTGTACAATCGCTGCACGCATAAATCATCCTCCCTTGGCGCATAATACCAAAAAAGGAGGCGTTTGCATGATTTACGAACCTTTGCCTATGGATGAATTAAATTCCCAGATTGAGCCGGTCAACAAAATGGAGGTTTCAGAGTTGGAGCCGGAACCGGAGCCAAAACCAGAGCCAGACGAGATTGCGGATTTGAGGTCGCTCATTGACGTGTTTATTGCGCGCCGGGAGCTGACTCCGCACAGAGTGTCACATTTTATTGAAGGGACGTACCGCATCATCGAAAACGCGATAGCACCATTCCGCAGGCTGGAAGAGCTATCCTTCAGAACCATTCGCAATTCCGAGGATAATCGCGTCCAGGGTTTCGAGGTGGCGTTTTTCCAGTACAGACTCGTTTTCGATGTCAGCGAATGCGATCTTGGTGATTATTCCGATATTCATCTGGGATACGAGGCTGATGGTGAATATACCGAGATTGCCAGTGTCCGGCTGCGGTTTGGCGAAGGCGAATGGAACGAGGATTTGGGCGAGCAGATTTATCGCCATGTTTACCGCTGGATTACCAGCATCCTGGAATAAGGCGGCAGTTGTATTGCGTATGCTCAGAATTTGCGCGGCGCGGGTTGCTCGCACAGGGTGGTGTTTGGGCACACTGCCAGCAAGCTATACCCCGCCGCTACTTTTCTCTTGCTTGAGTGCTGTAAGTAGCGTCATCGTTGCAGTTGCTGAGTAGTTGCCTAAGTGGCGCTCGCCTCGTGAGTCATGGGCTCATGCTTAAGTGGCGCTCACCTTGGTAGTTGTAGATTTGCTGCCGGTGCTTTTACTTGTACCGGTCTTGGTTGTTGTACTTTTGGCGGCGGCTGACGAACCGGGCTTGATAAACCTGTTCAGGAATGATTCCCATCCAAATCCGCTTTCAAAGGCCGCCAGCAGTTCGATACTGCCGATTGATCGATCCGAAAGCCCGGCCCATATAGAATTAAAGACCAAAAAAGAACACGTCAGCGGCAATAATATGTTTTCAATGCTGATCATCTTTTTGCCAGCTTGCATATGTCCCACCAATAGGCTGGCAAACATGCCGGCCGTCATTACTGCCAACAGGATCAAAACCTTGCGCAAATCATCAATCAGCTTGATTCTTCCGTCCGCATCTGCTCCCAGATAAGATAAAATGAACCAACCGGCTGCCCCCGCCAATAGCAAAGCCACATAAATCCAGAAGACGGTTGTGAAGGATAAGCCTTTTTGGGGGGCGGACTCTGCCGAGACTGTCTTGCTGCGTTTTTTGCGCTGCAAACCTGCGCCAATGCCCAGTAAAAGACCCAGAACTCCGCTAATTATTACAATGACGATCACAGTCACATCAACCCTCCACTCTGGCCTGGGTTTGGCTCATGGCACACCAGGGCACGGCGCGCCATAGCAAAGTCAAAGTGCGCCAGCGTCCCGATGCCCGACGACACAGTGCGCTCGGCGTCCCGATACGGCTTCCCGATACAGCGCCCCGATACGGCGTCCCGGCATAGCGGCCGCCGCCACCGTCCAGGCAAAGCCCAATAAAAAAACGCCCGCAGGCGTTTTTAGAACTGAAACTTCAAAGATGATTGTATGGCATTAAACGCCGCTTCAAAATCACTCCAGTCATCCTTGAATGACCCGAACACAATATCCACATATCCGCCGGTTTTTGGAATCTTCAGGTGAACCTGCCTGAAACGATAGCCCAGTTCAAACTCAATTACAATGCGTAGTACTTTTTTCTCGGCGATCACAATTTGATCCGCAGAAATTAGTTCAAACGAGCGCAGGTTCCGCTCGCTGGCTTTAATAAACTCATTTTTAATACTCTCAAGATCATTCGGACTAAATTTGGTGAAGGTAACCGTCATATAAGCCAGATCATCCGAACTGGCGATTGCGCTGGTAGTACCCAGCCTTTTGACCTGCTTCCACCCATTCGGTATAACATAACTGACGCCGCTATCCGGATCAGTCACTGCTGATGCTTCGACAGAAACAGTACCTACAAACACCAGGATTGTCACGATTAGTACCGGCAATATCAGGAGTAGCTTGGAATGGGAACGCATTGGACTCCCCCCCAGAATACGAGATATGATCTATATTCTACAGCTTTTGTGGTAATTCTTACAATTTCTATTCGCCGTTTGTCGGATAATACCTTCCAAAGCAACTCACCAATCTTTGGATAGCACGCCGCGCCACTACACTCCATTATATGACAGATACTCAGAAGCCGCCAGCGCAGCCTTAGCTCCTTCACCAGCTGCGATAATAATCTGTTTGCCAAAGACATCCGTCACGTCTCCGGCAGCAAACAATCCATCAATTCCGGTCCGGCACTGGCAATCCACTTTGATCTCCCGATCTTCATTCAAATCCAATTGCGCAATTCTCTTGAGGATCTGGCTATTGGGTTCGAGGCCAACTTCGATAAAAACACCCTCTACTGGCAAGTTAATCTCAGTGGCATCCCGAAAAGCGTCCCAAGTGGTGCCCGCGGTCGCATCCCCGGTGGCCTCGCTAATGACCTTCCCGGCAGCATCCCCATCACCCGCCATGCCCGAAATCGTTATACCCTCAACCATTTTGTGACCATTGATCCGGCGCACCTGATGCCATTCATAGATGTGAAGTTTCGGATGGCCGGAAATTTTCTCAACCAGCGCCTGATCAGCGGTAATATTTTCATTGGTGATCAGATGCACATCAGCCCCGAGCCGTAGCAAATCATATGCGGCCTGTACTCCGGAATTGCCACCTCCAATTACTGCCGTACTGCTATTTCTAAATAGCGGCCCATCGCAGGTGGCGCAGTAACTCACTCCTTTACCCCGGAACTCTGCCTCTCCAGGTACATTAAGCATCCTTGGACGCTTTCCGGTGGCGACAATCAAGGCGCGCGACTGATACTCCTTACCATTATCGCACTGGACTATGAAGCCGATACCGCTCTGGCCGCGGCGGACTTCTCTAGCCCGGCACTCTTCATAGATAAGACGCTGGGCATCCATATGTTCTTTGAAGCGGTTCATCAGTTCTGACCCGCCAATATCAGTGAAGCCCATATAGTTTTCAACGTTTTTGGTCCAGTTGGCTTGCCCACCAATATCTTCACTGATCACCAGCGGAGTCAGGCCTTTGCGCGCTCCATAGACCCCGGCAGTCATGCCAGCCGGGCCCGCTCCAATGATTATCAGATCATACACTCTGGCGACCTCATTTCAGCTGCTCTTCCAGCGCTTTCCGGTCAAATCCGACTATAACTTCGCCGTCAATTACAGTGACCGGTACATTACGCTGCCCGGTCAGCGCAATCATTTCTTCCACTGAATCAGAGTCCTCGCCGACATCAATTTCCTGATAATCCAGCCCTTTTTCGGTAAGGTAGTTTTTGATCTTGGTACACCATGGGCAGCTTGCCGTCGTATAGACCTTAATTTCGCTCATATTATTGTCTCTGCCTCCATTGCGCTTCAATTTTGATCTCTTTTTATGCTACCCAATGTCTGTCGACTTAATCAAAAGGAGCGGCACAAAAAGGGGCGTCTTACCGACACCCCTTTTGAAGGCTTTTCACCTCACTTTTTCCCCCAGCGACGAACGGGCATAATCTTTTTGACCTCAGTATAGCCTGTGTTATCTTTTTGCTCCTTACTCTGGTTTAACTGATTAATATTGCCGGAATGGCGGTAATCTTTGAGAAAGCCGTTGGGGTCCGACCAGATGTTAGGCATGATGACCACCTCTGTTTTGGTATGATAAGTATGAACACGGGGACCTGCAAATCGTCTCGAGCTTTGGTCTTAATGAGCTCTTAATCATGTCTATGGCTGCCAGAAGCGTAATGTGCCGGTACAATGGCACAATCACATTTGCGGCTTGGAAACTAATTTTTCTAAGTACAGAGCATATAATAGTAAATTGAAGTACTTGATTGAAGTACTTGATTATCGAAATGCTTGATTAAGGCACAAACGGGTCCGCCGCAGGCACGCGGCAGATGAAGATCCGATACCAGCTTCTCATACAATTAGTTGTCTTATGCTCAGAAATAAAGCAGGACTGTCCATTATTCCGTGGAAAATAACATTAGTAATGTGGACAATTATGCAGGGGGGTCTCTATCATTCTATCGGGCACATTAGGTAAATACTGTGTCTGTAACACCTGTCCCACCAAAAAGGAAACCAGTAGTATGCAACCAAAGCCCTTAAATCTCGGGCACAAGTCTCTGTTCGAAAAGTATGAGCGTGCCAATCATACTGAAGTATCGGACTTTTCATTTGCCAGCCTTTTTATGTGGCGCCATTCCTTTCATTCCAGTCTGGAAGAACTGGAGGGTGCCCTTTGCGTTTTCACCCTCCGTAAGGACAACTTCTTCGCTTTGCCTCCACTGGGTCCTGAAGAAGCTTTGCCACGTGTTATTCCTGCCATGGCAGATTATTTTCACTCCATCGGACGGCCGTTCTATATGAAGGCCGTTCCTGAGCGCCTTGTTAATCCGATTGTGAAAACACTGGGAATTAAGGCGGAAGTCAAATCCGATCCTGGCACCTGGGATTATGTATACCGCACCAGCGATCTCGTTGATTTACCCGGCCGCAAGTATCAGGGCAAACGCAATCACCTGAACCAGTTCACTCAAAATTATGAGTTCAGTTACGAACCGCTGAGCCCGGCCATTGTCGAAGAGTGTCTCGAGTTGGATCATAACTGGCGGTCCAAACACCCTGATTCCGGCAGCGAACTGATGGCGGAAGAAGAAAAGGCTGTCAAAGAAGCACTTACCCATTGTGAAGAGCTGAAACTGATCGGCGGCGCGATTCGGGTTGGCGGCAAGATTAAGGCATTTGCAGCCGGAGCGTTGATCAATCCGGAAACAGCCGTTGTTCATATTGAAAAGGCTGATGTTGAGTACCCGGGTATCTATGCAGTTGTTAATCAGCAGTTTGCGGCACATGTCCCTGCCGGAGTGGAACTGATTAACCGTGAGGAAGATTTGGGACTGCCCGGGTTACGTAAAGCCAAACGTTCCTATCATCCGATTTTTATGGTGAAGAAACACGAGTTGATTGAGCTTTGATAAGCCTTTGATTGAGGTTCGATGTGCTTTGGTGAGCCTTATTTAAGCCTTGGAACGGAACGGGTGTGGTTTCTGTGGATGTTAGGATTGCTGCTCATGAGGATTACGACCGCATCAAATCGATGTGGTCGTGCTGTTTTGATGACAATGCGTCTTTTGTAGACTGGTATTTTGAAAGCATTTATCGGCCCGAGAATACTCTTTGTGTCTGGGAAAAAGACACGATGGTATCGTCTCTGCAAATACTACCGCGCCAAATTTTCATACGGGGTGCTTTTCAGCCTGTCGGCTATGTGGTCGGGGTGATGACCCTTCCGCAGTACCGGGGTCGGGGATACGCAGGTCACTTGCTGCAGGCGGCTGCGGAGCTTATGGATCAACGCGGCATTTTTCTATCAGTGCTAGTTTCGGATGTTGATCCGCGATTTTACCGGAAATTTGGCTGGGAGCTGACCCATAGCCTCACGGAAATGACCATCGAGGCTGAAAGCGCGGCTGCTGTGGCAGCTATGGCGGATTTGCAGTTTAGGCTCAAGCCGGCGCAGACTGATGCGATCCCGCTGCTGCAATCCTATTATGAACGCTACTGCAGCAATGGGCGGCATGGTTACTTTTCCAGAGACAGTGGCAACTGGCGCAACATTTTCGCCGACCTGGAACTGGACAGCGGCCAGGCTTATCTGATTATGAATGAAGACGGCGCGTCTTCATGCGGCTATGTGTTGCTGCTGCCGCAAATGCAGCTAAAAATGCATATGCCGCCAAAACCGCTAAAGATCAAAGAGTGCGTGTATTTTGACGCACTGGACCGGGACGACGGATCCGACTCGTCCTCGTCATTCCCGCCGCGGCTAATGACCTTGAACTTGCCAATCAAAACCAACACTAAGCCTTTCTTAATGACGCGTATTATTAATCTGCGCCGATTGCTGGAAAACTGCCATGTAGCTCAGGCTTCTTCCGGATATGAAGGGCCGCCGCTCTCTTTCGAGATGGCGCTCAATGCGCCGGAGCTGGCGAGTATTTCAGCCAACACATGGGCAGCCTTGATTCTGGGCGCCGCAGACAATGATCTTTACCAAGAGACAATGGCCCGTCTTGCGGACCCATTGCGCAGTCAGATTGCACAGCTATTCCCACCTGCCGACAATTATGCCTGCGAGTTGTTCTAGCTATAGCCAAACAGGATGTTTGGCGCACCTCACCTGAGTACGTGCGGAACACGATGTTCCGCTATTACCAGGGACGTCAACAGGATGTTGATAGGATGTTTGGCGTACCTCACTTTTTACGATGAAGAACGATCCTTAAGCCTTCCTGGCCCTCTGCCCCTTTCTCCCCGGGTTCAACCTCCGCCCGGTCAACCATCATGCCTACTAAATCAAGCCCTTTACCGGCCATCCATTCTCCAGCCAGTTGTCCATAGTAATTCTCGATTTCCATGCGGCGCGGCTGATTCAGAAGTTTGCGGATCTGAGCCAGTTCCTTGGGCTGCAACGACTTGCCATTATCTGTCAGTGAAATGCGGAGCTCGTGATCCAGTTCCTCATATCCAATGTCTATTTTAGTTGCGCCTCTCTTAAGCGACGCGCATAGCAATTCTTCAACAATCCCCTTGATGGTCTCTAAATTGTTGCGCAATGCCGAATCCCCCCAATCTCCTGATCCAGCCACCAGCCGGTACATTGAATACCTTTGCCAGCGTAATCATAACAGCTGCAATAATACCGCCCGCAAATCCGTTATTGTACAGACTGACACCACCATGCAATTCGCAGATTTGCATGACCAGCTCCAAATGCAAATATCCTGCTAAAAATCCGAAAACCGGTCCGAAAGTGCCTGCGATTGGTGCCAGCGTTGTACAGAACAGACCAGCTAAAATTGCCCCTGGATCCGAGGTATCCCAGATTTTGGTGCCGAAAAAGACGCCTGCCATAAGGTGTTGACAATAAAATCGGACACCAAGAGTCCCGACTGTCGGAATATCTGAGGCAGTTTGCGCCAAGCGCCTGGCTCTATTATGGTTCCGAGTATGATCAGGGAAATAAAGTAGCAAAGCAGCAAGACTGTCAGCGAGGCCGTATACTCGACACTCCAAATCATGATCATATCCGTTGCACGCCCGAAGGCCCGCAACTGGGAAGTAATCAGTGTTCCTAGAAAGCCTGCGGCAAATCCTATGTTGTAGAGATTGAATCCGGCATGCACACCCAGAAAGTGAGTGGCCAGTTCTGGCAGTAAAGCGCCGGCCACAATCCCGATTAGGAGCCCCCATACCGGGGCCAGCTGCAGAGAAAAGCAAATGTGGCTGACTAGAGGTGCCAGGGTAGTGCCGAACATTGCCAGGATGACAAATTGGCAAAAACGCTCCTTTTTGTAGAACGACATCAGCATTACTCCGGCGATAATTGGCAGGATGTTAAAAACGCTTTTCCCGAATAACGCAAATCCCATCATGGTGAAGATGGCGGCCACAGTCGGTCCTGATACTGCGGCTCCGCTGAAATAGACCATGGCCAATCCGATCAATCCGACGAGTGCGGCATTGACCAGGGTCGGCCCTGGCCCGACCAGCGCCATGTAATCCGTGACTAATACGCCCGGGGCGCGGATAATGCGGCCGAGGCCTTGAAGGAGCGTAATTTCGGATGGCCATACCATGCCGGTAATTAGGAGGAACAGGATATACCCTAGCATTATCAAGGCGGGACGATTCTTTTTTAGTGTTGCCAGCATGCATAACTTGTGTTGTTGCATATAAGACCACCTTTCATAGGAATTTGGGGCGACGCGGCGCGTGCGGATTAGTTGCTAACGCATCAGTTTTTAAAAAGCCCGCGGGAAGAATCCCACGGGCTTTTCGGTTCGGTCTAGTGCCTTGCAAAACTAAAACAAAATCTAGGCTTTCAATTAAAAAATCGGAGTCAGCCAATGCATGTACTTCTCGTTCTTTCCAAGCAGTACATCGTTGAAGGCTTGCGCCAGTTTTTCGGAGACTGGCCCAATCTTGCCATCGCCGATAATGCGATGGTCTACTTCAACAACCGGCGAAACCTGTGCGGCTGTTCCGCAGAGGAACATTTCATCGCAGAAGTACAGCTCGGTGCGGTCAATGCTACGCTCGACAACTTCAATACCAAGATCGCGGGCCAGGACCATCAGAGAATCACGGGTAATGCCTTCGAGTACGTCGTCAGTAATCGGAGGCGTAATCAGCTGGCCCTTTCTGACAATGAACAGGTTCTCAGCGCTGCCTTCCGATACATGGCCGCTGGCAGTGAGGAAAATAGCTTCGTCATAGCCGTTCTCTACAGCGTCACTCTTGGCGAGTGAGGCATTGACGTAGGCACCGTTAATTTTGCCGCGCGAAGGAAGCATGTTATCATCAGGACGCCTCCAACCGGAGACGGTTACGCGCAGTGCGTTGTTATCAATATATTTTCCGAACGGTATTACCGCTACGGTGAAATCGTCTTCCAGCCCGTGCAGTTTTACGCCAATACCCTGGCTGCTCTTGTAAGCAACCGGACGAAGGTAGACGTTTTCACGATAATTGGCTTTTCTGAGCAGTTCAATGGTAATGTTGCGCAGATCCTCGTTGCTGTACTTCAGGTTCATACGCAGGAGCTTCGCGGCGTTGAGCAAACGACGGTAGTGATCTTCAAACCTGAACCCATAAAGTTGGCCCTTTTCTGGGTTCCAGTAGGCGCGTACTCCACCGAAACAAGCTGTCCCATATAGGAAAGCATGTGTTAAAATGCTTATTTTCGCCTCTTCAAGCGGGACATACTTGCCCTCGAAATACGCCTGTATTCTGTTTTCACCCATAATTACCAAACCCTCCCCAATAATTCCATAATAACGCTATATTTAGCTATTCTCCCCTGCAAAGCTAAATCCTCTTTTGAACCGATTGGGGACTGAACCGATTGGGGACTGGTTTAAACGGATCAAAATGACCCATTCGGGGACAGGTTTATTTGGGCTAAAATGTGCCGATTGGGGACAGTCCCCAAACGGGTCAAAATGGCCCGTTGGGGACTGTCCCCATTTGGAGCAAAATGATCCGATCCGGGACAGGTTTACTCAAATCAAAAAATGAGCTGACCGGGGACTGTGTCCAGCTGGCACAGTCCCCGGTCAGCTCATTTCCATTCCCATCAGCTCATTTTCCAACCAGTTCAAGACTCACTTTTTCGTGGTGGACTTCTCGTCGTCGCGGCTTTGGGAGGCGATTTTCAGACGGAGCAAAGCTCTCCTCAATGAAGCAGTCGCCCTGTTTAGATCGGCCTGCGAGTAATTGCCGCTGGCCAGTATAGCTTCGGCCCTGCGCTTGGCTTCCAGTGCACGCTGAACATCAATATCTTCAGGCATCTCGGCCGCCTCTGCCAGAACTATGACCTTCGTTGGCGTTACTTCAAGATAGCCTTCGCTGACTGCCATGATATGCAAATCGTCTCCGACATAAAAGCGCAAAACTCCGGTTCTAAGCCGCGTCATAAATGGCAGGTGGCCGGGAAGGAATCCTACGTCTCCCTCAATTCCAGGCGCGACAACCATATCAACGTCATCCCGCGCGACTTCCAAGCCGCCACTGGGGGTTACTACATTTAGCGTTAACGTCCTGTTCTGCTCAGGCAACCTTCTTCACCTCGCCATCGCACCATCCATTCGGGCGCAGAACCAAACCACGTGCCTGCGCGCCGCCATAGCACATAGCAATCTACACGCACGCGTCCCGCACACGCACACACCTGCGCCCGCTCCTAGCCTTCTATGCACCCGTCGCTTTTAGTGTTTTCGCCTTCTCAACCGCTTCATCAATCCCGCCTACCATGAAAAACGCCTGCTCGGGCAAATGATCATGGCGCCCCTCCAGGATTTCCTTGAAGCCACGGACGGTTTCTTTCCTGGTCACATAACGCCCTGGAATGCTGGTATAGGTCTCGCCAACATAGAACGGCTGCGACAGGAATTTCTGAATACGACGGGCCCGCGCCACAATCTGTTTATCTTCCGCCGACAGTTCGTCCATTCCCAGAATCGAGATAATATCGTGCAGATCCTTGTATCTCTGCAAGACTTCCTGTACTCCGCGCGCCACCCGATAATGCTCTTCTCCAACAATGGACGGCTCCAGATAACGCGATGTCGAAGACAATGGATCCACTGCCGGATAAATTCCCAGCTCGGCAATACTTCTTTCCAGGTTGGTTGCAGCATCCAAATGCCAAAAGGTCGTTGCTGGCGCAGGATCTGTGTAATCGTCGGCCGGCACATAAATAGCCTGGATCGACGTAATTGATCCTCTGCTCGTTGAAGTAATGCGCTCCTCCAAACGCCCCAGCTCGGTCGCAAGAGTCGGCTGATAGCCTACAGCCGAAGGCATCCTGCCCAGTAGCGCTGACACTTCAGAACCTGCCTGAATGAAACGGAAAATATTATCGATAAAGAACAACACATCGCGACCTTCATAGTCACGGAAATACTCTGCCATGGTAAGGCCGGTCAGCGCCACGCGCAGCCGCGCCCCCGGCGGTTCGTTCATCTGACCGAAGACAAGCGCCGTCTTGTCGATAACGCCAGATCGCTTCATCTGCAGCCACAGATCATTTCCTTCACGACTGCGCTCCCCGACACCGGCAAATACTGAAAAACCACCGTGTTCTGTGGCGATATGTCTGATCAGTTCCATGATGAGCATCGTCTTACCAACGCCGGCCCCGCCGAACAGCCCAATTTTTCCGCCGCGCGGATAAGGCACCAGTAAGTCAATGACCTTAATACCGGTCTCCAGAACCGTACGCTTGGTATCCAGATCCTCAAAGAAAGGAGCACGGTGATGGATTGGCCAGTACTGCCGCGCCTGGACCGGTTCCCCACCGTCAAGTGGCGCACCCAGTACATTAAAGACCCGGCCTAGCGTTTCCCGCCCAACCGGTACTTCAATCGCCCGTCCATCGGAAAACGCCGGAAGGCCGCGTTTCAGCCCTTCGGTTGGCTCCAAGGCCACAGCTCTGGCACGACAGCCCGCCAGATGCTGATTTACTTCTGCTACCAAATTGCGCCGATCCGTTTTAATGATCACCGAACTCCCGACAGCCGGCAGCTGTTCAGAGGCGAATTGTATATCGATCACCGGGCCAACCGCCCTTATGACTTTACCTTCAAACATTTTGCGTCCCTCCATTGACCCCTTTGGCCTCACCTTTAGCCTCAGAGTCAGCCCGGATGAGTTCGGCCCCGCCAGCCAATTCTGTGATTTCGCGGGTAATGAGATCCTGTCTCAAATGGTGATATTTCATGACCAACTCGTCCACTAATTCCTTGGCACTGTCGCTTGCTGCTGACATACTGGTCATGCGCGCACCGCGCTCGCCAGCGTCAGCCTCCAGTAACGCCCGATAAATCTCGGTCTCAACATAACGTGGCACCAAAAAGTCCAAAATTTCCCGGGGCGACGGTTCGAAAATCCAATCGGTCTTCGCCTTTGCCGTCACTTCCGGCTTCATCTTGGCCTGCGCCTGCGCCTCCGCCGGCCTCAACCCCAATCCACACGCCTGCTCGACCCCGGGTTCGAGCGGAATTACCGGCAATAGCCTAAAACACCGCGGCTGCTGGGAAGTAACTGAATTGAACCGTGAATAGACGATAAACACTTCGTCAAAACGCCGGCTTAAATAATATTCTTCAACTTCCTTGCCAATCTTCACAGCATGCTCAAAGGTCGTATGGCGCGAAAGCCCGATATATTCTGAAACGACTTCAATCTCGCCGCCAAGTCTCCGGAAATGATCACGGCCTTTTTTGCCGACCGCAATTACCGACACCTTGGGATTGCCAGGCAATGAATGCCAGTGTTTCGTGAAAGCCTGTATTATATTCTGGTTATATGAACCTGCCAAACCCTTATCCGAAGTTATGACAATGTACAGCACATTCTTGACGGGGCGCACCTCCATCAGTGGATGCAGGTTTTCCCGCGAAAGGGCATGCAAATCGACCATAACCTCGCTGATCTTCCTGGCATACGGACGTGCTTGCGCCACCCGTTCCTGCGCTTTTTTCAAGTGCGTCGCCGCCACGAGTTTCATAGCTTTCGTAATATGATAAATTTCGCGGATACCACGAATCCGTCGACGTATTTCCAGACGACTTTCCATGGTGCCGCCTCCGCCTCCTGTCTCGCCCGCGCTCACTCACGTCTTATCAGCGCCTGCCAGCGCTAACCAGCGCCTGCCGCGCGCCTACCTCGCCTAAACTTAGTTCCCAGTCCGCCGCAGTTTTGTCCGCCCTACTACTGCCCTACTACTGCCTTACTACTGCCCTACTACTCTAACTCCGTTTCCGCTTTGGCCTTCGCCTCTGCCTTCGCTTCCGTTTCCGCTTTGGCCTTCGCCTCTGCCTTCGCTTCCGTTTCCGCTTCCGCTTCCGACTTCGCCTCTGCTTCCGCTTCCGCCTTCGCCTCCGCCAGCTCCGCAACAAACCGCTCCTTAAACTCCCCAATCAGGCTCTGCAACCGCTCTTCCACAGCCTTGATGGATGCGCCCTCGCTAATTTCCACCAACAAAGGCGTTGCCGTCGCATGCATATAAGACAACAGTTCCTTCTCAAACTTGCGGATAGCGTCAATCGGAATGCCGTCCAGCAGCCCACGCGCCGCGCAGAACATCATGACAACCTGATCACTGACCTCCATCGGAGAGAATTGGCTCTGCTTCAACAGTTCCACCAAACGCTCGCCACTGGCCAGCTGAGCCTGCGTACTGGCATCCAGCTCCGCCCCAAACTGAACGAAGGAAGCCAGTTCACGATACTGCGCCAGCATCAGCTTCAAAGCCCCGGAAGTCTCTTTCATCGCCTTAATCTGCGCATCGCCACCCACACGGGATACCGACATGCCAACATTTACGGCCGGCCGCACGCCCGCAAAAAACAGGTCGCTCTCCAGAAAAATCTGGCCATCCGTAATCGAAATAATATTGGTCGGAATATAGGCGGAAATATCGCCTGCCATTGTCTGAACAATCGGCAGCGCTGTCATCGAGCCACCACCAAGTGCTTCATTCAACTTACCAGCCCTCTCCAAGAGGCGGGCATGCAAGTAGAAGATATCGCCAGGATAAGCTTCTCTCCCCGGCGGACGCCTCAGCAGCAGCGACATCTCACGATATGCCACTGCATGCTTGGAAAGATCATCATAAACAATCAAAACGTCCTGTCCCTGATACATCAACTCTTCTGCAATAGCGCAACCTGCATAAGGCGCAATATATTGCAGCGGTGCCGGATCCCCGGCCGGCGCCAGAACAACAGTGGTATATTCCAGCGCGCCATGTTGCTTAAAGGTATCAGTCACCTGAGCGACCGTGGAAGCTTTCTGACCGATACCGACATAAACACAAAAGACCCCGCGGCCCTTCTGGTTCAGAATCGTATCAACCGCAATCGCGGTCTTACCAGTCTGGCGATCGCCGATAATCAGCTCGCGCTGGCCCCGCCCAATCGGAATCATGGCATCGATCATCTTAATACCGGTCTGCAGCGGCTGCGTCACCGGGCTTCTATCAGCCAATCCGGGCGCTGGCGCTTCGATAGGCCGCGTCCGATCAGTCAAAATCGGCCCCTTGCCATCCAGCGGATGTCCCAGGGCATCAACTACCCGGCCAATCAGGGCGCGTCCTACAGGAACTTCCACAACCTTGCCGGTCCGCCGGACCTCATCGCCCTCCTGAACCTTGCGCTCATCGCCAAGCAAAACACAGCTAATGGAGTTTTCCTCCAGATTCATAACCATGCCTTTAAGCCCTTCACGCGGAAAGGACACTAACTCGCCAAGCATCGCGCCCGGCAGTCCATCGACTTGAATGACACCATCGCCTGCTGCCAGCACATAGCCAACTTCCTCGACCACCACCGGTGTCGACTCTTTCAGGATTTGATCCGCCATCCGGAAAAATTCCTGCGGATCGGCCTGCACGCTATTGCCTTCATCCAGCAAGCGCTCTTTCAGGATCGCCAGCTTGCGGGCAGCCGACCCGTCATAAACCGTCTCACCATATTGTACCTTGATCCCGGAGATCAAGGACGGATCGACAGCAAAGTGCCAGGCCGCCAAACCCAATCGCCGATCGAGTTCAACGGTGATCATTTTCTTCTCTTCATCATCCAGCGGATGCGCAGTAGTAACGTTCGCCTTCACCGGCCGCTGCCGCCGATCAATATCGATATACTTACGCTGTATGCTCATTAGTTCACCCGCTTCTTGCTTTCAAGACCGGAAAGAAACATCTCAATCTGCCGGCGCTGTTCGGAATCGGATGCCCACCCCGTAAGGTTCGCAGTAGCTCCCAATGCCATATCGACAATTTGCTCCCGCATTTCTGCATAAACACGTTTCTTTAAATGATCAGCATCGGCCCGTGCCTGAGCCATGATCGCATCCGCGTCCTGTTGCGCCTTCGCGATTATTTCTTCCTGCAGCATTCTGCCATCGGCTTTGGCTTTGTCCAAAGTCTGACGGGTTGTTTCGTATAGCTCGGCCATTTTCTGCTCGTACTCGCGCTTAAGCTGCTCCGCTTCATTCATGCGCGCGTCGGCCTTCGCCATGGCCTCATTGACTTCTCTATTACGATTGGCCAGCGCATTCTGAATCGGCTTATAGAGCAGCAGCCGCAATATCACGTAAAGCAGCCCAAAGTTAATAAACGTATATACCAGAGTCCAGTTAATCTCAATCACGTTCTGGCTTCCTCCCCTCACTCGCGAGGACTGTTACAAACCCGCAGCGCCCGCCTCGGTCTGTTTCATCAGCCGCTGACAGATAGCTGGCTCACTGCACAAACGGATTGGCAAACAGCAGCAGTAAGGCTACAACCAGAGCAATAATCGGAGTGGCTTCGACCAGACCGCAGCCGATTAAAAGGGTCGAAAAGATTGATTGTTTGGCTTCCGGTTGGCGAGCCATGCTCTCTACAGCCTTAGCTGCCACATTCGAGTTGGCAAATCCTGCTGTCAGCGCAGCAATACTGGATACGACCCCGACCACGATAAGGGAAACTATTTTAACGATTACATCTCCTGCCATTTGAAAACCCTCCCGATTAATTCACAGATTTTTTCGCTGATTCGCAAACGCAAATCTTAATGATTAGTAGCTGATTAAATGATTAGTACTGATTTTTAATGATTAGTAGCTGACGAGATATAGGCGATTGACAACATTGCGAAAAGGTAGGCCTGAATCACGCCAATAAAGATGCTGACCGCGATCCATACCGTCGGAACAGCTACTGGAACCAAATAGTATAAGATCATCAGCAAAACTTCTCCTGCAAAAATATTGCCAAAGAGACGAAATGCCAATGAAATCGGCTTAACCAACAAGTCGATCAGATGCACCGGGAAGAAGACCACATTCGGCTGAAAGAAGCTGAGCAAGTATTCTTTGACACCCCGTACTTTGCACCCGTAATAAATGGTAGCACCCAGAACCAGCAGCGCCAGCCCGATCGTGACGTTGACATCAGCAGTTGGTGACTTAAAACCCTCAATGGGCAGCAATCCAACCATGTTCGAAAACAGTATGAAAATAAACATGGTGGCAATGAAATTAAAACTGCTCTGCGCTGCCGGAGGCATATTTTCTGCTACCATGTTTTTCAGAAATTTGTAAAGTGCCTCCAAAGCGCCCTGCAATTCATGTCCATGCAGGATCAGCATCAGCAATAGCAAGGCAGCGATACACCAATAAGCTGTGCTATCTGTGATCAGGCCCAGGAAGTTAGTGATCAAAATGGTCAATAACACAGCCCACGTAAAATAGCGCGCACGCTTGCCACCCAGCAACTGATTGGCCTTTAGGCTTAAAGCGCTGACTTTTTGATAACGGAACAAGAAAGCTATCAGGCAAATAATACCAAGCACCGCGATGGTGAGCCAGGACATCATCAGCGTATCAAAATTCACTTTCAGGCCGAACAACAACCTGACATCATGCTCACCGACTGCATGCATTACCGTCATCTCCTTCCGGGGCTGCACCCCGCAAACGTGCTTCGACTGCCACCGCAACAACCTGGATTATCAGCAACCCGGCCAGAAACGCCAACACAGGGCTGGACCCAAGGATAAAAATCACTGCCGTTGCCGCCAGTGCTGTAAGGATCAGTCTGCCATATAGGCCCAAAGACATAATGGGTTGCCCGCTCGCGCCTTTTTCTGCTAATTGCACTGCACAAATACCCAGAATGAATTGGTTTAGCAGTCCGACCGCCGCACCGACTAATCCTCCGACTCCCACACGCCAGCCAAAGATGAGCCCTGTTCCGATACCCAGCGCCGCCCCTGCTATGGAGCCGTACAAAAGAATCTTGTGCCACGTTTTTTTCCAGACAGTTCGCATCCCGATCACCCTTTTTATCTTTAGCTCTCCGGTCCTTCGCATCTCGGTTTTAAGCGCCCCGTTCTCTAGCGCTCCAATCTTTAACGCCCCGGTTTTTTCTTCTTTTTGGCTTCATTCATCACCAGACGGTAAACTCCCGAAAAACCAGCTGCCAATCCGAGCAGTGGACAAATTAACATCCCCCAGGGTCTGGTACCAAGAGTATTATCCAAAAAGCGCCCCAGCAAAAATCCGCCCAATGATGATCCAGCCAGATCAAAAGCGATCGTCCCGTAAAACTTAAGGGTACCAAGCAATTCCGGGTCTAATAATCCCTGGCCCAAAAAACAACACCCCCTCATTCTATTCTTTTTAAATAGGAGTGTCAAAAACGCGCAAGCGAGTAAAAATGCGCAAAAAAGAGCGTTCGGAGCTTTTTGCAGAATCAAATGCGATTAGTGCGAGCTGCCTTGGGAATTTCTAGTGAATTGGCTGAAATCGCCCGCCTGTATCAACCTGCCAGCAATGACCGCATCAGCCGGTGCCAGCGCCAGCTGCTCAATAATTTGGTTGTTTGCCCAGATAATTTCCTGCCCTTCCAATGGCAGTGGAGTACTACCCGGGCGCGCGGAAACCAAATAGAAGCTGATTTCGGTGATGACATCCTCGCCATCATATGTAAACACGTCAAACAACTCTCCGACCTCAACATCCCAATTCAGCTCTTCACGCAACTCCCTGATTAGCGCCGCCTCCGGGGATTCACCCGCCTCCACCTTGCCACCCGGAAACTCCCAGAGTAATCCGTGGTGTTTCCCTGGAGGCCGCCTGGCCAAAAGCACCTGATCATTTTGAATTACAATCGCCGCCACTACTTTAACCGTTTTCACAGGATTCCCCCTGTATTGCATCTTTGGCTCAATTTATTACGTCTTCGGCTCACATTTATTGAATCTTTTACCTCACATTATACACCTGCTGCAAAAAAACTGCTCCATAAAAGTTGGACTGCCCTATCAGCAAGAAAGTCGTCACAGCGCTGGCATTGCGCAGGCAATAGTGATGATAATAAGGGATAAGGGCCGCTTTAAAAAAGCAGCCCTCGATCAGCGGTGCTCCAGCCAGCCATCCGTTCAATCCTTGTTCAGCCTTCGACTACTGCCATACCCATGCAACTTATTCCTCGTCAGACCTGTCGCCATTTTTCTTGCCAAGGCCGACTTCTTGTTTAAAGAACTTTCCGAACCGCTCTTTGACACGATCCCAGCTGCCAGCATTGAGCACGACAAACCCAATAGCGCCAACTGCCACCAGACCGATGACCCACCAAACCGTCCGCGATGCACTGCGCCCCGCGGCCTGCCCCTGGCTGGTCCCGGCCCCGCGACTGCCAGATGTACCGGTAATCACATGGGCAATGGCATCCGCCATTAATGTGGCACCTCTGGCGGCGTTATCCAGTGAGTTTTTGTGCGTGCCAAACTCTATCAAAATGCTGCGCGGCGCCAGGTCCTGATTATAGTTGCCCCGTGCCCAGAAAATCTCGCGCACCAGTCCGGGATGCAACTTATCGGCCGCGGCCTTGATTTGCTTAGCGAACTCGAAATTGACTCCCCGATTGGCATTTTGGCGGCCGACTACCAGCCTGGTGGCGGCGATCTGCTGCCCGCTTACTTCCCTCCGATAAAAGGAGGCGTTCGGTACTCCGTCCCGGTGAATGTCGATCATGACAACCGGTCTTTTTTGCAGCAACTGAGCGGCTGTTCTCCGGGAACGCATATACGCATCGGCATCATGCGGATTAAAGTTATCTTTGGAAGCAACCGCCTCAAATCCTTTCTCCTTAAGAGCGTTGACCAGCGCGTCCTGTACTTTGTAGATATCGCCCCACTTTTTGTTATCGGTGCCGCTGGTCGGTTCATACGACTCTCCGCTATGCGTACAATAGGTGACAATCGGCCCGACCGACTGGGCAGTTTGGGCCGGCAGACTTGCGGCCAGGTCTTCCGCTCCCGGATTTTCCGTTCCCGGCTCACCCGCTTCCGGCTCACCCGGCCCTGGCACGCCCGACGTCCCTGCCCCCGACGGCGCCCCCAAAGTCTCTTTTCCGTCAAGGTCCACGATTTTGTCGAAGCGGGCTTGAGCCTTAAAACCCTTCACTCCGGTGATGGTATAGCCTTTATTATCTTCAGTGATCAGATAATCCCCGGCCGATACCAGCAGGCTCATCATCGAAAGTACATTGCCATTTTCGTCATGGATAATATAATAATCATCCGTCGAGTGCTCAATATAGCTGTCATTGGCAGCTCCGGTGATGAGCACTGCCGAGATGAGCAGGAGCAGCATTGTTATCGAAAGCCGCAGCTTTTGTACATGTGTATGGCGCACACCAGACTCCCCCTTCCAAAAGCTATTTTTCTTCATGATGTCCTCCACCCAGCCGTTCTCTGGTCTCACCAATCAACTCATCCAGCAAAACCGCCAGAACTCCGGCGATGATTGTCGCATCAAAAACGCCACCGCCGCCCAGATTCACGGTGCCGGGTGAATCAGTCACAATCAGTTCGATCATGTTCACGACCTGCAGCAGCAGTGTCCCGATTGTCGCCGCCACAAACGCCGCCCGTCTGGACCTGGCCGCCACAAAATAGGCCACCAGTCCGGCCACGATGCCATAAAGATAGAGCGGATCAATCATGTCCCGCCCATGGCCGAAACCTGACATCAATTTGCTGAGCCCATATAGTGCGCCGGTAGTTACGACCGTGGCCACCAGGGCGCGCGTCCATTCTTTGCGGGAATCCGCTTTTTTGAGAATGTAAAATCCCAGTATTATCGGGACAATTCCTCCCAAATTCACGGATATCGGCCGCGTTCCCCCGGTAAGCCGGATTGTAATAAAACTGCCTGCGATTAGTAAGCCAACAAAGAGCAAGGCCCGGGAATCTGTAAGGTGCATCCGGTCAAACACCCGCTGCGTCAAGCCGAGAAATGTCAGCAACACAATCGCTCCCAGCAGGATAACGCCCAGAGTCATTAGGATCCTTCCTTTCGGCAACGAAATTTGAAGTCTGTTTTGATATATTTTGCGCAAAAAGGAAAGGAACAGGGCATTGGCTCTCAGGGAAAGGCAGGAGTATTTGGAATTTGGAGGAGAGGGCGAGATGGCAGGGGTGAGATGCCAGAGGCGAGATGCCGGGGGGCGAGATGGCAGCGGCGGGAGAGGAAAGCGAGGGCGAGACGCTGGAGTGAGTGACACACGAGCGGACGCAGGTGAGAGCGGATACAAACAGGGGCGGAACGCTATATGCGTCCCGCCCCTTCCCGCCCCTGCGTCTTATCCCTTTCCTTTCCGCATCTCACCTATTTGCGCATCTCATCTAGCGGTTAATTAGCTTCTTAATCAAGTCTTCAATCCGGCTCTTGGAGTCCTGAGTGCTCTTATGGTCAACTTCCATAGTGAGTTTCAGATATTGTCCGGGTACGGCGTCCTCTGGCAGCAAATCAGCAGGCCAGTCTACCTGAACAGAGTTCTCGCCCACCAATAAAATCGCCCAGTCGGCTTCTTTTCGGTCATAAAATACCTGAATTTCCACCATAACTCCTCCCGCTCCACAAAAAAGTCCTTCATGCCGCCCGACACATGCTCGCACGCTTGCGCGCATACGCACAAACGCGCTCGAACCCGCACGCTCACACAGCATGCGCACCTACATACGCACGCTCTCAAGACGCCAGCACACACGCACCCTACCGCTTCGCTGGCGTTATTTCTATGTTGCGTCCGTCGGTCTTAACTGTAATATCGCCCTGTAAATCGGTACGATAGATTTGGGCACCGCTGCCTTCAAGCACTGCCATGGCCTGTTTATGCGGATAGCCATAGCTATTATTAAGGCCGAGACTAATCACCGCATACTGCGGTTTCACGGCATTCAAAAACTCTTTGGAACTACTGTAACGGCTACCGTGATGCCCAACCTTTAATATATCAGCATCCAACTGCTTGCCCCACTTTTTCACCATGCGAGCTTCAGACAACTTCTCGACATCTCCGGTAAAAAGCGCACGGAAATATCTGTAACTCAACATAAAAACTATGGACGAATCATTGACATCATGAGGCTCATAACCTTCATCCGGATGCAAAATAGTGATTTTGGCTTCCCCAAAGGCGAACTTTTGACCGCTTCTTACTACCGAATATGGCACATCATCAGCCAGAAGCTGCCGCAAAATGTTCTCATATATACGGGAATGAGGATAACCGGTATCATAGGCGTGCACAATCTCAAACTCTTTTAAGACCGGCAGCATCCCACCAATATGATCACTATGAGGGTGCGTCATCAAGACAGAAATCGCCTGCGGCGCATTAGTTTGGCGAAGCTTTTTAACGATGTCAGTCTTGCCGGTTCCGGCATCCACCAACAAGGCCTCGCCATTGGGAAAATAAATCACCGCCGAATCGCCTTGGCCCACATCAAAAAAGACAATTCTAAGCGGTTGCTCCTTGGCATGCACCGTCAATAACCCGGTACACAATGCAAAGACTAGAATAAAAAGGGGAATCGCTCGAAATGACCATTTTTGCATATCCAAACCCCTCCTGCTGATTAAATGAAATTCTCGTTAGTACGTGCTATTCCTTTCCATTGAACCCTACTTTTTCCCGGTCTGACTGGCTGCGCCATTTATGCTTTTGTCCTGTAACCTTGTTCTAACAGTGCTAATATACTGAGACTGAGAGAACAGAAATATTCAAAGTTTGACAGCGTTTATTATTGGGGCTTGCATATTTTTCTAATATTCTTCATGATTATTGCCAGGTTTATCCCGCCCCCGACCGCACCATAAGGCCCATACCAGACAATCCAATAGCATAAGCTAAAATAATACGGGGCCCTCCAATGGAAGGAGTGCCCCGTTATACTTTTGATGCTGATCAATTGCTGCGCCAACCACCATCACCATTTCCACCACAAAAAGCGCCTTTTAACCGCATTGGCCGCAATCAAGTCCACCGAATAAAGCTCGCTGTCACCGCTCACCAGGGAAACCCTTCCGACCACTGCGCCTTTGCGAATCGGGGCGCTGACTTGCTCGGGAACCTCCAGAACCCGCCGCACAGAACTGCTATCGTCATTGCGCACAGGAACACAAAGCGCCGAACGCGGTACCAGCCATAGTTCACGGGTATTACCGCCCTTGACTGGAACACGCGCCACTACTTGGCCTTCTCTGGCGCCCCAGCATAGGCTGAAGTTTTGAAAGCCATACTCCAACAAGCGGATTGCGTCACCCCAGCGATCATCGCTGTGCAAAACAACGGCAATCAAGCGCCTGCCACCGCGCGTGGCCGATGCCACCAGACATCTTCCTGCCTGATTGGTGGTTCCGGTTTTTACGCCATCGGCTCCGTCCAGCGTCCATAGCAGGCGGTTGGTATTACGCAAAGCGCGCACCTGTTCTTTTTCTTCCCAGGTAAGCTGGGATTCCCTGGTCGACACCAGACTGGCAAAGGTCTTGTTTTGCATGGCGTTACGCGCCAATACGGCCAGATCATAAGCAGTCGAATAATGGCCAGCTGCTCTAAGCCCATGTGCATTGCGGAATTGAGTATTCAGGGCCCCCATTTCTCTGGCCTTCATCGTCATAATGGCAGCAAATTCCCGCTCGCTGCCAGCCAGATGCTCAGCAATGGCTGTACTGCCGTCATTGCCGGAACGCATCAGGATTCCTTTGATCAGTTCCGAAAGCATCAGTTTATCGCCCGGTCGCAACCAGATTGAAGTACCACCGACTGAAGCGGCCCGTGGGCTGACGGTTACAATCTCATTCATTTTGCCATATTCAATGGCGAGTAGTGCCGTCACAATCTTTGTGGTGCTGGCAGGTGCGCGCCGGATGTGTTCATTTTTGGCGAACATAATGGCGCCGCTCTCTTCGTCGATTAGAACCGCTGAATCAGCCGTGACCTTAGGGCCTTCATAATATCCAGGCACATATACCATCCTTGGAAAACCAGCTTCAACCTGATAACCGGTGTTACGCACTGCCAGATAAATCGTAAAGGAAAGCCCCACTAAAATAGTGACGCTGGCTGTCATGTACCGCAGACGTTTCTTTGAAATGAACACACCGTTCACCCCCTTCCAGATTTATGCTGGCAGTCCGCGCCATAGAATCAATAGCCGCATATAATGGCATAACAGCGAACTGCGGGAGGCAGTGTGAATGGGCTATCCGGAAAAGGGGACATATGTTGCACGCCGTTCCTATGGATGTGATCAAATATTTGAAGTAATTGGCCTGGACGGCAATAATGTGTTGCTAAAAGGGATTACTGCACGGCTGATGGCTGACGCGCCAATTGGCGATTTGGTTGAGATCAGCCTCCATCAGGTTCAAAGAGCCCGCTTACAGCTTGATCACCTGCCATTGCAGCATGTGACTGTATCACGCCGGCAGGATTAGAGCGCAGGATCAGTGCGTTAGATTAGAGCATGAGACTGGAGCGTAAAATTAGAGCATTAGATTAGAGCGCGAAAAAAAGAACGGCCCTTTTCAGGCCGTTCCATGATACATATGCGTTATACTCCCGGAAAATCCTAACCCTTCCGGATTAACCTTTTGATAATCTATCGAAAGGTTATTTCGGCTGCGGAGCTCCTACCGGGCATACGCCAGCACAGGCACCGCAATCAATGCATTTTTCCTCATCAATAATATAGGAGTTCGGGCCCTCAGAAATGGCATCTACCGGGCATTCGGGTTTGCAAGCGCCGCAGCTGATGCATTCCGTGCTAATATTATGTGGCATTTCAGCACCTCCAAAAAGTATTAGGGACATCTTATCGCCCTTATTATACTACGCTTTCGTGACCGGAGTCTACCCTTTGTAAAAATCCGCAGATAAGCGGCTCTGATGATCACAATTAACGCCAAAACTACTCCTGCCCATCCGAAAAAGGGATACAGATTACCCACCAGTGCTGCAAATCCAAAGCGGCTGATCAAGAGTGAAATTGTCATGGCGATTCCGGCGGCCAGCCGGTAAGGAACTTTGAAGTCCGCTTCAAAGCGCTGCGCCACGCCGAAAATGTTACCAACGGCGGTGGTCATAATCTCGCCCCAAATCACGATCCCATACAGCACTTGCAGCAGACGCCCATGGCGGGCGGCCACATGCAGTAATGGCACCTCTAGCATTGCGGCTTTGCTGAGATAAATAGCTGTGAAGATAGCGGTGCCCATCAACCCCAGAGTGCAGCCCGACAGAATCCCCGCCATAACGAGCGTGCGCCGCTTCGCCGCTTGCCCCAGCGGAACCAATACCGGAAACGACAAAATCGTGTTGTAGGAAACATAGATCACCGCAGCCCAAAGCCATGCGAAACCCAACCCACCCGCTGGTCTTGCGGCACCCGGGTCTGTTTTCGCCACCGTTTCCATCGTCGCAGCCAGCGGCACCACAGAAGATGGAACTGCACCGTGACTGAACAGAGTCAGCAGGCAAATGATCATAGTAAAAGAAAGCATGATCGGCACAACGATTGTGTTCACTGTCATAACTCCGCTGAGCCCGAACCAGATCGCGATGAATGTGACTGCCAAAGTCAAGGCTGTTCCGACAAAGGCAGGTAAGCCAAGAGCCTGAAAGCTGGCCCCCGCCCCTGCGAACATAACTCCGGTGATCCCCGCCAAAAAAAGAGTCAGCGCAATGTCAACCGCGCCGCCCAGCCATGGACCGCCCCACCGCTTAAGCAACTCAGCATAGGATCCGCCTTTCAGCTTTCGGGAAGCGGTAAGAAATATGGTGATCACAACGCAGAATAGTATTACGGCGACCGCTATTCCAAGCAGCCCCAGTTTACCGTAACGCACAAAAAACTGGGCAATTTCCTGCCCGGTTGCAAAACCGGCTCCGACGATAGTTCCAATGACTGTCATGGCAATGTTGAGGGGTCCAATTTTGCTTTTTTCACGGTGAGATTGCGATGCCCGGGGCAACTGATCACCTCCTCTGCTCCTCTGCTCCTCCGCTCCTCCGCACCTGCAGTCACTGCCGCGCCTCATGCTATAGTTATAATCACGGACCGCGCTTTATAGAACAAGCTGTTGACTGTTCCCTTAGGGAGCGGTTTACAATAGCATTGAGGTGATTCAAATGTTGATCGGTGAAATCTGCCGTGAGTGCAATTTGACTAAGAAAGCAGTCGAGTACTATGAACAGCAGGGTTTGATCAAACCAGAAATCAGCCCAAATGGCTACCGCGTCTACTCCGAGGCTGATGCCGCCCTGCTTCGTGAGATTGCATTATTAAGAAAGCTAGATCTGAGCATCCCGGAAATACGGGTGATACTGGAAAGCCCCGATAAATGCCAGGCCCTTGAAAACCTCAAAAGTAAGATGAATATGCATATTCATCAGATTAAAGCCCGCATGGAATGCGTCGACCACTTGATCGCCAGCAACTATAATCTGGCGGAGTCAGAATCATATATCGGACGCCAGCTCGACGAGAATGAAATCATCAAAGTTCGCCTGGAGAGAGCCTTTCCTGGCAACTATGGTCTATTTCTATGCCTGCATTTCGGAAGGTTTTTGAACGAAAAAATAGACAGCGCCGAAAAAGCTGCTGCCTTTAATAATATAATTAGTTTCCTGGATCATGTTGAAAACATTGAAATACCTGAAGATCTGACTGATCTCCTTAATGAGGTTTATGGCGGAATGGAAGCGGAAACACTGGAGCAAATCACTCAGGGCAACTTCGAGGCCATAGCAAACGCCCTGGATCACACTGATGAGTATCTGGAGGCAAACCGTTCGGCTATTGCAGATTATCTTCAGTATCGTACTTCTGATGATTACAAAAATAGTCCCATTGGGCGATTGCAGCAATTGCTGTTGAATTTTCAGCGCAGCAGCGGCTATTATGACATCCTGATCCCGAACTTAAAAATCCTTAGTCAATCGTATCGTTCCTACCAGGAAAAGCTGCACGCAGCCAATGAAAGGTTTCTCCGGCAATTTCCCGATGCGCAAAAGCTGGCGCAAAGTCTGGAGCGCGATGCCCAACATGATGCCCAAGCCGATGCACAACGCGATGCACAACCCGATACACAATCCGGCGCACAAACTGCACGCGCACCGCTACAGGACCCCGCGGTTGACAAAAAAAGTAGCAAACATTAAGATCAACATAAGCTCTGAATTCATATTGGACATAATCCAACTGCGTTATGAAATCATAATTGACAGAGGGTGCGGGGTAAATGACCATTAATCGGGATGTCGATCAAATTCGCGATAAACTGGAGGAAAAGGGCTACAGGCTGACTCCCCAGCGTCAGGCTGTTCTGGAGACATTTCTGGCCAATCCAGACCGCCACCTCAGCGCAGATGACGTTTACTCCATCGTAAAAGCCACCAACCCGGAAATGGGCGTGGCTACTGTCTACCGTACCCTCGAACTCTTCCGCGAGCTGCATATTATTAGTGAGCAAGACTTTGGCCAGGGCATGAGCAGATATGAATGTGCCTGTGACGATTCCCATCACCACCATATCGTCTGTCTGAAATGTGGTCGCGTCTGGGAATTTAACAATGCTACTCTGGAAAGAGTCGAACGCCAGCTTGCCAAGGATTATGACTTCGATGTTGTCGGCCATAACATGCAACTTTTTGGCTATTGTAAGAATTGCCGCCAAAAGGAGGACGAACCCGGACACTGACGCGCCGCGTCCTCACCGCTGCTCCGCGTCGCACCGCGCCGTGCGCCGTGCCATGCGCCGCTTCACTGACGCGCCGCGTCCCGCCGCGTAACCACCCCGCTTCTACAGCAAAGCCCGCAACGCACTGATTTCTTCACCGTATTGTTCATAATCATCTACGGGAGTCTCCACAATAAAGGCCAGCTTGCTCAGTACCGGATGCGTGATTATGGTCCGCAATCCGTCATTGCCGATCTCTCCGGTGCCAACTCTGGCGTGCCGGTCTTTATGGCTGCCCAGGCCAAACTTAGAATCGTTAAGATGTATCGCTTTGATGCAATCCGGCCCCATCTCGCAATCCAGCTCATCAATAGCCCTGTCAATTCCCTCTTTAGTGCGCACATCATAGCCTGCGGCGAATAAATGACACGAATCAAAACACACGCCCAGAAATGGCGGATTGCCCAGCAACCTAAAAATGCGCCCGATTTCCGCAATACTTCCCACTTCCGTACCATGCCCGGCCATCGTCTCCAGCAGAAGCATAGTCTGCCCTGAGAAATCTTTGAAAGCAGCATCAATGGCGCGCACAATACGCTCGATCGTCGCGTCTGGTCCGCTGCCGACATGACTGCCGGGGTGTAGCACCAGATAATCGGTACCAAATGCGTCACAACGCCGCAGATCCTCTGTCAGAATCCGGGTGGCAAACTCGTAAGTCTCCTCTTTCGGCGCTCCTATGTTTACGGTGTAGGGCATATGTCCAACCAGTGGATAAATTTGCTTTTCGCTCTTAAGCTTGCGCCATTCAGCAGCTTCCTTTTCAGGGATCGTACGTGCAGACCCACCTTGCGGATTGCGCGAAAAAAAGGCAAAGCAGTCAGCATTTATACTTCTAACGAGTTTTTCCAAGTATGCAGGTCCTTTGGTGATTGTCAGATGTGCTCCCAGTCGCAATGTGATCCCCCCATAGACTGATTTACTGATTATTACAGCAAAAACACCAATTAATAGAGATTTCCCCTTTGAAATTACGTTATCCTCTTTATTATGTCCATTCTGAAAAAGTCGAAAGGAATATTCTTGTAAAAAAGAGAAGATTACACTGGATCTTTTTTGTCGAGGTGGGTTTGCTATGGAAGAGCCTTATCGCGACATATCCGGGATCGAATTACATAGTCGTTCCATTCCGCCACTGGCTCTGCAACAGACTGGCGGCCAGATCTTTTTCGCCAAAGACCATGATGAAGTGGGCATGTGGCCTCTCAGCCCCGGCAACATTGGCATCAGAGCCGGCTTTGTGGTGCACGCCGGATTACAGCCGCTTGTTGCTTCAGATAAGTGGACAGACGGTTATCTTATCAGCACCTCTCTGTCCCTCAGCCCAAACGCTGCCCCGCTAACTTTGAACAGTATTTATCCCTTGATTGCCCAATATGTTTCCGATGGTGCAGGAAGCATGGCTGTACGGCATGTCTTAAAGCATGGATGGCAGTCCTGGTCTGGCACCGGTTCATTTACCAGCAATTCTGTTGATTACGATCCTCCTTCACATCTCATGCGTCTTTTGACCACAAACCCCACCAGACCTGCTCCCGGCAAAAAAGGACAATTTTGTTCCGAAATGTTCACTGTGATACGTCCGGAAAAAGGGCGCGGCGCTATATTGTGTGGATTTCTGGATCCGGCATACTTCTTCGCCGATATTCAGATCAACTATGTGCGGGGTGGGCGTGCGCGCATCTCATGCCGCATTAACCTGGATGACATACCTCTGCGGCCAGGCGAAGAACTACGGCTTCCGACCTTGTTGGTTGCCTTTGGAAAGAATGAAATTCAATTACTGGAAGCCTATATGGACATGACCGCCCAGTATATGAAAGCACGTATTCCAAAACAGCATTTAAGTGTCTGGTCGTCATCATATATCTGTCAAAAGCAATCCAATGATACCGCGGAGGGCGAACACGAAGCGGAATTGCTGGCGAATCTCGAGGCGGCCGCAGCCGCTGGCAAAAAGCAGCGTAACCCTGGAAATTTAGTCGACGTTTTTCAAATCGGGCATGGCTATCAGGCACAGATTGGCAACTGGCTGGAGAGCAACGTACAATTCCCCAATGGTATCCCGAATCTGGCTGCCAAAATCAAAGAAGCCGGACTGCGCCCTGGCATTTGGCTGGCGCCGTTCCTGGTCGCTCCTAATGCGCCGATCAGCCGCGAGCACCCGGACTGGCTGCTACGCAATAACTATGGACGCCCCATCACCGCCTGCATTAATCCGCAATGGGCCCCAAAAAGAATGCTCGCCCTTGATCCAACGCATCCGGCCGTTTTGGACCATCTTGTCAAACTGTTTGAAACTCTCACGCAGGATTGGGGTTTTGAGTTTATAGAAGCAGATTATTTATATGCCGCTGCTTTGCCCGCCGCACGTCATAATCCGGTTTATACGGATGCAGGCGCTCTGCGGCTTGGTCTGGAGGCAATCCGCCATGGTTGCGGCGAACGAGCTTTCTTGCTAACCTCCGGCTGCCCAATCAGCCCGGCAATCGGTATTGCCGACGGCATGAGTATCGCGCCAAACTGCGCGCCGTTTTGGTCCAACCGCATGGTTCGGAAGTTTGGCAACAGTTTTAACCTGCGCTCCATGGAAAACGCCACCCGCAATACGATCACGCGTTCATATATGCATCGGCGATTGTGGCTAAATGTCCCCGACGGAATCGTTCTGCGCCCGGGCGTTGGCGCTTCAGCCAACAAACCTGTGCTTACAATAGAAGAACTCCGCTCCTTTGCTACTGCCGCTGCCGTCCTCGGTGGAATAACGACTTTTACGGATGATTTGATCAGTCTGGATTCCGAGCAACGCAAAATTCTTCGTCGGCTGACAGCCATCTGCAAGGATCAGCCATTCGAAACCGGAAATGCCGATGACTATTCAGCTCCGTCGGCACCGGACTTGCTGGCGAGTCAATTCCCATCTGTGTTTCGGCGCAGCGGACTGCGTCAGGATTATCTCGCCCTGTTCAACAACGATGCCTTTCCGCATTCCATCGCAGTTGATCTGGAGCAGCTGTTTTCGGCACAGGTATTCCCAAAGCAATGTACGGATTTCTGGACCGGCGAAAAAGTCGACCTGAGAGGCTCTATTTTGGAAATGACCGTTCCGCCTCATGGATGCCGGTTTTTCATCCTGCCCAAATAAGAGTCATTCAGCAAAACAGACCGCGCAGCAAAAGACGGCACAACAAAAGATCGCGCAGCAAAAGAACGTGCGGCAAAAGCCCGTGCGGCATAAGAAATCCGCCCACGCAAAAAGCCATCCCGCAAGTATCTTGCAGGATGGCTATTATAAATCGCGCGTCCGGATCAATTCACAGCATTATCGGAATTAATCCGCAGCGCGATACCAATCAACTCACACGCGATCCGAATCAAATCCCAATCTGGCGTAATGTACTATTGAATTTTGGGACACGTCTGCGGAAGCAGTTCATTAACAGCGCTGATAATGGCCTCGATCTCTCTTATTGGACTGCATGTATGGGTGTTCACTACATGTGATTCACCATCGAGGACAACTTTTATGTATCTTTGCGTACAGTTGCGCGAGTTTCGCTCGTGATAAAGCTCTTTCAATCTAAAAAAATCAACTTTACGTATTACAGAGATCAGCTTTTCCAAGCGTTCTGCGCTTAAATTGAAAGCGTACTTCTGAGACATCAAACGACCCTCGGAAAGGCCTGGATGTACAATATAAGAACAATCACCCATAGAAGAGATTTCAACATCACAGCCACTTTCCCAAGCAGAGCTTCCCGTATGAAGTACCAATGCGAAACGCTCCTCTACGACCGGGTCGACTGCCGCGCAAATCACTGCATTGTCCTCCTCCAAAAGATGTATTTGTGTATACACTATACAAAATGCTTTTTCGATTCAATTGCAAGAATTCCTTCTGCCAACCAAAAAACATTTTTGATACATTTTGGGATACTATAATGCGAAGAACGATTTTACGATTTGCTGATTTCTTGAAGGATTATCCTTTCAGAACCATAAATGATCATGCGTATACTCCCGCCAGCCAAGAAAGATTGGCATGCAAAAACGTATACCTCAGTCGGCCGCGATGGGTAAACGGCCGACACGCACCTGAAACTGATAAAGATTGGGAGGGCAAAGTGTTGAAAGAGGCTATTTTACGCGCGCTAGCCGAATCAGATGTCGACTATTGCGAAATCCGTCTGGAAGAAAGCGACCGCACATTGATTAGTTACCGCGGACCGGTTATGGAAGTATGCGACCGTTCAGCAGAACTAGGCGGCAATGTGCGGGCACTCTATAAAGGCGCATGGGGTTTCACGTCATTTAATGGCATTAGCGACTTGCCTGAAAAAGTAAGGCTGGCCTGCAAACAGGCACATATTACCGGCGACCTGAAAAATGGGCGCAGTCAGCTGGCATCCGTGCCAGTCGTGCATGACGAAGTTCCTTTGCAAGTGATCCAGGACCCGCGTGATGTCAGTCTGGCAGATAAAGTAGCCCTGCTTGGCAGGTATAACAAGCTGATTCTGGATTACCATCCGTCAATAAAGAGTACTTCCGTCTATTACTTTGATGAATATCGCCGCATTACTTTTGCCAACAGCGCAGGTACATATATTGTTCAGGAAAAGAGCGATCTGGGATGCAATTTGACCCCCATCGCCAGCAACGGCACCTTGACAACCCAGCGCACAACTGCCACTGGCGGTTCCAATGGTTTTCAGGTAATGCTGGGGCTGGAAGATGACATTAAGAAAGCCTGCCAGACAGCCGTAGGTCTTCTGGACGCTCAGCCGGTAAAAGGCGGGCAGTATACCGTGGTGCTGGATCCCGATTTGGCCGGCGTGTTCATCCATGAGGCTTTCGGCCACCTTAGTGAAGCTGATGATGTGGCAGATAACGAGAACCTGAAGAAGCTGATGACTCTTGGCACGCGTTTTGGTTCTGATATTCTAAACGTCTATGACTCCGGACTGGAATCCGGACACCGCGGTGTCGCCAAATATGATGATGAAGGGGTGGCAATGCAGCGTACGCCGCTGATCCAAAGCGGAATCCTGGTCGGTAGGCTGCACTCGCGTGAAAGCGCGGCCAAAATGGGCGAACAACCGACTGGCAGTGCCCGGGCATTGAATTACAGCTTCCCGCCCATTTGCCGGATGCGCGCCACTTACATTGAGCAAGGCGAGACTCCGTTCGAGGAAATGATCAAGGATATTCCCCTGGGAGTTTATGCAGTCGGCGCTTATGGCGGAGAAACTAACGGCGAAATGTTCACCTTTACAGCTGCCGAAGGCTACATGATTCGCGATGGCAAAATTGCCGAACTGGTCAGGGATGTCACACTAACAGGCAATCTGATGACCACGCTGATGAATATCGAAATGATTGGCAACGACAAGCAGTTGTTGGATAACGCCGGAGGATGCGGCAAAGGTGCGCAGGTGCCGTTGCCGACCTGTGAAGGCTCACCGCATATCCGCATTAAGAATGTGACTATCGGAGGTGTGAAGTAATGGAGCGCCTGATCGATAAAGCGGCAAAGCGCGGCTGCGCTGCTGAAGTATTCAGTAGTTACGCCGTTGATAATACCGTTGAAGTAAACAATAACCAATTGAAAAACCTCAAATCGACCGAATCACGCGACACGATCCTGCGCGTCATCCGCAACGGAAAAATCGGTCTGGCTTCCAGTTCCAGACCGAACGATGATGACAACCTGCTGAAAAACGCGATCGACACTTCCGAGTTTGGCACTGAAGCGGCGTTTACATTCCCGGGGTCAGCCAAGCTGCCGCAGCCGGAAATCTATGATCCGACTCTGGAATCTTTATCAATTGAGGAAATGGTGCACATTGCCACCAGTCTGGCAGCCGAACTGCAAAAAGAGGACCCTCATATCTTAGCGGCTACCCAGGTCAGCCGCGTCCATTCGGAGTACCATCTGGCAAACACCTCCGGATTTGATGCCGGTTACAAGAAGACCGTTTTCGTAGTGCTCGCTGCCGCTAACATCGTCGAAGGATCCAATATGCTAACCGTTTACGACTATGGGATGAGTACGCATCGCGACTTTGATTTTAACCATCTCATCGAACATGTCTTAACAGACTTCCGCATCGCCCGCCACAACGTCACTCTGGAAGCTGGCGAGTATCCGGTCATCATGAGCCCCGAGGCAATGGCAAACCTGCTCCGCCCGATAATCGCCTGCCTGGACGGCCGGGCTGTCGTCAAGGGTATCTCACCATGGAAAGATCGTCTTGGCGAGAAGCTGTTTGACGAAACCTTCAGTCTTTATGATGATGGCACCGTCGCACGCAGCATTTCCAGCGGTTATTTCGACAGCGAAGGCGTTCCCATGCAACGCACGCCTCTGGTTGAAAACGGTGTAATTCGCAGCTACCTGCTAAATCTGCAGACTGCTGCCCAGCTCAAGATGGCTCCTACCGGCAATGGCAGCCGCGAAAGCGGCAACTCCCCCATTCCCGGAACGACAACCTTGACAGCACCGGCCGGGCAAACCAGTATTGACAACATGATTAAGGGCATCAAGAAGGGCATTCTGGTTGATCAGTTGATGGGTGCCTGGGCTGGTAATCCCTATACCGGGGCCATTAATGGAAATATTGCGCTGGGTTACAAGATCGAGAACGGCCGCCGCGTGGGGCGCGTTAAAGACTGTATGTTTTCGATCAATGCCTTTGAAGGTTTCAAGAGCCAGTTCCTCGGATGCAGCAAAGAACTGGTCAAAACCGCCAATGCAATGCTGCCGTACTTCTTGTTCGACAAGGTTAATATTAGCGTGTAAGCGCTTCGCACATACTGCGCACACAAGAAGAACCGCCCTGTATCAAAAGGCGGTTCTTTTTTTGTGCATATTATCCGACTTATCCGGCGAAGGCTTTATTCTTTTTCGATATACAAAATGCCGATCGTACCGGGACCGCAATGGCATGAAATAACAGCTCCGGCTTCCGTGGTAACGATATTGGCTTCTGGAATGATTTCAGCAACTTTGTCATTCAGGAACTTGGCTTCCGGATCAGCGGCGCTGTGGGTGACCGAAATCATGTGCGGATCAACTTTTTCCGGTTTGCCAAGCTGTACGGCGACCAGCTGCAAAAGGGCCTTTTCCCACTTGCCGCGTACCTTTTCAATGACCGACATTTTGCCGTCAGCCACGCCAATCATGGGATGAATATTAAGCAGATTTCCCATCACCGCCTGCGCCACACTGAGTCGGCCGCCCTTGTACAGATAATCCAAATTGTGAACGATAAACGCCACTCTAACGCGCGGTACCATCTGCTCCAGTTTCTTTACGATCACATCCGCTGTCAGGCCTTCGGCGACCATTTCGGCAGCCCGGCAGGCAAGTAACCCAATTCCCATCGAAAGATTCTTCGAATCGACAATATGAATCCGATCAACGGCTTCCAATTCTTCGGCTGCTTTCGCAGCGGAATTGATCGTGCCTGATAAGCCCGATGAAAGCGCAACGTAAATTACTTCATCACCGGCATCCAAAATTGGCTTAAACATTTTGACGAAATCAGCCGGAGTGGCCTGAGTTGACTTGGGGTGGACTTTCAGCTCCTTGACTTTATCATGGAACTTGGTGCCACGGAAATCCGGGGTGTCTTCGAAAACCTGACTGCCAAAAATGACTGATAGCGGTACAACCTTAATATCAAAACGTTCTACAAGCTCCGGCGATAAGTCTGCGGTACTATCGGTGACAACCTTAATTGCCATCAAAATCGCTCCTCGTTTCAGTCTTAACCTGACACATCATTTTCACGGGAATCGTACTCCTGTATATCTTCGTGCCTTTTCGTTAATTCCCTTCCTGATACAATAAATGCCAATCACAGGGAGAAAGTGGGAAGGTGGCGATATTAAAGGAATACACCCGCCGTTCTCGAAAATAACAGCTGATAGAGGAGGTGCCATCATGGGTATTTTCGACGTCATGGGACCGGTGATGATTGGTCCATCCAGCTCCCATACCGCAGGGGCAGCACGTCTTGGCTATATGGCCAGACTGATTTATGGCAAACCGATCAAGAAAGTTCAGATCACATTGTACAACTCGTTCGCGGAGACATACCATGGTCATGGCACTGATCTGGCGGTAGTAGGCGGATTGCTGGGTCTGCCGGTAGACAGTCCGCAATTGCGGAATGCATTGACGATTGCTGAAGCTCAGGGCATACGCTACACGTTCGTCTGGAAACAGGATCTGGCGCAGCACCCTAATACCGTTAAATTCCTTTTTTATGATGTTGATAATGAAGGTGGCAGTGAGAGCAGCGGGAGCAGCAACGGGAGCGGTAATGAAAGCGGCCATGCCTTCCCCGCCCCACCATTTTCGATCACCGGCAATTCCATTGGCGGGGGCAATGTCCGCATTGTCGAAATTAACGGGCACCGCGTTGATTATTCCGGTTATCACGATGTCCTGATGATTACTTACCAGGATCTCCCCGGCATGATTGGCTTTATTGGTGATACCCTCGGCACGCGCAATATTAATATCGCCTATATGTCGCTCGCGCGCGACGCAGTCGAGGCATCTGCCATGGCTTTCCTGAAGCTGGACGCGCCTTGCCCTCCGGAATGCGCCGCAAAGCTGCGTGCAAATCCAAATGTGTTTAGTGTTATTACTATCAACAAACTGGGAGATGGGGTGTAAGCATGAAAGCGCGCCGTATTCGTGTCAATGGGTTTACTGACATCCCACGGCTTATGCCTAGACTAAATATCGCGACCTTGCCGGACTTTTTCATCCTCTATGAATCCTTGAACAAGTCCATTCCCAGTAACGAAATCATCGCCAAAATGGAACGTGTCTTGACTGCCCTTGAGGAATCAGTTGCGGATGCACTGAGTCAGCCCAACAAGACGGAGAGCGGCATGATCGCAGGCGGAGCTAGTCTCTTGCAGCAATACAGCGCGGCAGGCGGTTCACTGCTTGGATCTGCCTTCAGTCAGGTGATCTGCAACGCTATGGCTGTGGCGGAACACAATGCTTGCATGGGCCGCATTGTGGCGGCACCAACCGCAGGCAGCTGCGGTGTCCTCCCGGGAGCGCTGCTGACGGTGGCCAAATTGCATAAAATCCCACGCGAACGGGTGTTGCGTTCCTTGTTTGTGGCGGGCGGAATTGGCGAAATTATTTCGATCCGGGCTTCACTTTCGGGATCAACCCATGGCTGCCAGGCTGAAAATGGTTCTGCCAGCGCAATGTCAGCGGCCGCGATTGCCGCGCTTTTTGTTGATGATTTGTCGACCATTGAAAGCGCCGCCGCTTTTGGCCTCAAAAATTTGCTAGGACTAACTTGTGACCCGGTTGGCGGCCTGGTCGAACTGCCCTGTGTGAAGCGTAATGTGGTGGCTGCTGTTAATGCCGTCGCCTGTGCTGAAATGGCCCTCGCTGGCATCAAAACGGTGATCCCATTGGATGAAGTAATTGATGCCATGGCGGCAATTGGCAACAGCATTCCCAGTACGCTGCGGGAAACATCCCAGGGCGGCCTGGCTGTCACCGAAACTGCCCAGCGCATCACAGCTGCTATGCGGGGAAAACAGTAAAATATAGTGCTATCAGGCCATGTTTTTGGATGCCGTCAATGCCACACCTGTACCGGCGATATTATCCACCAATACCTGTCCGGCCTGGACCGGCAGAACAACCTCAATCTGGCGAATCGCATCCATCACATTAAATATGGACTGTTTGGGAACCGGTCGTGCAGTGCGAACCGGAAGCATCACACTGCGTCCTTTTACGGCAACGACACTGGTCACAACGCGCTTGGGAGCAGTGATTTCCTCCCAGGCATACTCGGCACCACGGCGGCAGCTGTTGCCTGTGATCTTGGCATGACTGGCATCCGCCGTGCCGGGTCCGGGTCCGGGGACGGGTCCGGGGACGGATAGCGCGCTACCCCTAACCCCCTCCGGCTCCTCCAATTCAACTGTAATGCGACATCCCATCGGACATGCCGTACAGGTAATTTCATGCTTCATTTTTCACGCCTCGCTTTTCTCCACCGTCACTGTAAGCTGCGATTCTTCGGGAAAATACTCCGGTGCCATTGTTAAGCGCACAGTCTCTCCCGGTGTAACATGACGCAGTTTGCGCCGCAGCCCGCCAGCACCAATAACTACATCCTGTTCCGGGTTGGCTACACGAATATACAGCACTGACGGGCGATCCCGCCTCAGTCTTTGTGGTACGACGGAACGGACATTACGCCCGGCCTTGATTGTAATAAATGCGTCCTTGGCAGGCTGGATGGAGGACACGTCGCTGCCACCACTGTCGCCACTGTCACCGCCGCCGCGCTGTTCGCACTGTTCGCGCTGCACGCGCTGTTCGCTCTGCGCGCACTGCGCGTGTTGCGTGCGTTGCGCACGCAAATTACGTACAAAGGCAGCCGCTGACCGCCCGGCAACAATGCTTTCCTCGGTAACATCATCAACCAGATCATGCACGTGCACTACATTCCCGCACGCGAAAATACCGGGAACGTTGGTCTGGTAATCAGAATCCACAGTAGGCCCGCCGGTGGCCTGATCCAGCTCAATCCCAGCCTGCAATGAAAGCTCATTCTCGGGAATCAGACCAACAGACAACACCAGCGTGTCACAGTCCACCCGGAAAGCGCGCTTCAGATCCGGAACTCTGTTACTATCCACAGGCGCCACTACCACGCCCTCCACCCGATCCCTGCCGATAATCTCGGTCACGGTGTGTCCTAAATACAGGGGGATGCCAAAGTCGTCCAGGCATTGCACAATATTGCGTGTCAGGCCGCTCGAATAAGGCATTAGCTCAATAACCGCCTCCACTTTGATCCCTTCCAGAGTCAGGCGGCGTGCCATAATGAGCCCGATATCGCCCGAGCCGAGAATCACGGCGCGCCGGCCTGGCAGAAATCCCTCGACATTCATGAGCCGCTGGGCGCTTCCGGCTGTATAGATCCCTGCCGGGCGCGTTCCCGGTGTGTTGATGGCGCCCCGGGGCCTTTCCCGGCAGCCCATGGCCAGAATGACTGCGGAGGCGTTATAGATAACCAGACCATCACGTGCGTTAACAGTCGTTACGCGGTTTGTACGCTGGTCCCGCGCAATATCAACCACCATGGTTTCCGTTTTTATTGTGATCTGCGGAAAGTCCGCCAGTTTATCCATGAAACGCTGCGCATATTCCGGACCGGTCAGTTCTTCTTTGAAAAAGCGCAGCCCAAAACCGTTATGAATGCATTGCTGCAAAATCCCGCCCAGTTCAGCCAGACGATCTATCAGCACAATCTCACCGGTACCAGCCTCGGCGGCTGCGATGGCGGCTGCCAAACCAGCTGGTCCTGCTCCGACAATCAGCAAATCCACATTAACCTCATGCATCCGCGCCATCCTCCTCTGCTGCAGCTGCGTCATACTCGCCGTGCATACCAGACGCATCACTCACGCCATGCGCTCCATGCGCACCGCCCCCGCTGCCTGCGCTGCGCAATCTCCCCGCCAGTAACGGACTGCCCGGACCACGTTTGGTGATTTGCTCCGGTGGCACTCCTAGTTCGCGGCTCAGGATGCCGATAATTTTCGGAGTGCAAAATCCACCCTGACACCTTCCCATGCCTGAGCGCGTACGCAGCTTAACGCCATCCAGCGTTGTAGCTCCGCGGCGGATCGCATCCCGGATTTCGCCTTCGCTGACATACTCGCAACGGCATACAATTTTGGAATAGGCAGCATCCTGTTGCATCAGTTGCGCCTGTTCCGCAGCACTCAGATCGCGGATCCGCACTACCTTACGAACCGGGATAAAATTGCTCTTCGGCAATAGCCTCAGTCCGGCTTCTTTCAAATGATCACAAATTAGGCGGGCAGCAGCCGGTGCCGCTGTTAATCCCGGTGATTCCATTCCGGCCGCATGAATGAAACGTGGTGATACAGCGGACGGACCGATGATAAAATCATCATGATTACTGGCGGCCCTCAAACCGGCGAAAGATGTGATAAGATCCGAAGCTTTCAGCTCTGGTGCCAATTGACGCACATAATCAAACACTTCACGCCATCCGGTGGCTGTCGTGCTGAAGTCGTCAAAAGAATCTGTGGAGTGGGCGGTCGGACCAAGCATAATATTGCCCTCGACCGTCGGTATGATCAGGATTCCTTTGGAAACCGGGGTCGGAAGCGGGAAGATGGTACGCTTGACAAAGCCCGCCAGCCTGCGATCCAGTAAATACTCTTCACCTTTGCGAGGACGAATGCTTATGGAATCATCACCGATCATGCCGGCCACTTTGCCGGCATGCAAGCCCGCCGCATTGATAATGTATTTCGAGCGCACTGTCACTGTCTTTTGAACTGCCTGGGACGCATAAGCGGCCGAAGCCGTCTGCGCCGCCTGCGTCGCAACTGTCGCAACTTTGGTGGCTTGCACTGTAAAAGCTCCGTCTTCTTCCGTGATGGCTGTCACGGCAGTGCCAAGCATAATTTCGGCACCATTGGCGACGGCGTTTTCCGCCAGGGCGTAGACCAGATCAAATGGAATCACAATACCTCCGCTTGGTATCTCAATGGCACCAGCCAGCTCAGGAGAAAGATGCGGTTCCAGTGTCAATAAATCGTCATGACCGATTAAGCGCACCCCGGTAACACCGTTTTGCCGTCCTTGATCTACCAGGCGCTTGAGTGCCGGTATTTCATCCTCCTGACGTGCCACAACCACAGCCCCGTTATTCTTGTACAAGAAATCCAACTCTTGCGCCATTTGGGGATACAGCCGGTTCCCCTCCACACACAGCCGTGCTTTCAGTGTTCCAGGCCGATCATGAACCCCGGAATGCACAATCCCGCTGTTGGCTTTGGAAGTGCCAAACGCAAGGTCAACTTCTTTTTCAATCAGCATGACCGACACGGCATACTTGCTTAGTTCTCTGGCTATGGCCGTCCCGGTTACTCCGCCGCCAATAATCAGGACATCTGTCTCTTTGTGTGCCATCCAATCATCTCCCAAATAGAAAAAGACCAATTACCACCTTGGCAAGGCGGTGATTGGTCCTCTCATTTCTCCGGACATTATTATTCAATTACATTATATTATACCAAATCATTCATTGATGTCAACGTTTGGCGCTGCGTCCGGGCACGCTGCATGCCGTGCACCACCTGCCGCGACCGCCGCTCGCCGCCTAACTTGCACTATTGCGCCAAAAGATCCGCAATCGCACCCAGGTTGCTTAAGATCAAATCCGGCTGGTATGTTGCGGTCTTCAGATCATCAGTAGTAGTCTCTCCGCTGAGTACTAATACGGACATAATCCCGGCGTTAATGCCTAGTGCTATGTCAGTATACAGCCTGTCGCCAACCATGGCCAGCGTATTGCGCTTTTTGCCATACTTGGCGCAGAAGGCTTCAATCATATGTTCTGCCGGTTTGCCGACCACTACAGGTTTGACCCCTGTGGCCGCGACTACTGCAGCGGTAAGGGCTCCGCAATCTGGAACAGGGCCCTCCGGAGTCGGACAGTTTAAATCAGGATGGGTAGCGATAAAAGGAACACCCTGGCGCACCAGGTTGCAAACTTGCGTCAATCTGGCATAGTCAAAATCCGTATCGAATCCCAAAATCACGGCTTCCGGCTGCACTGCCCAATCCGGATCATAGCCTGCTTCGCGGAAATCCTCTTTTAGGTACTTCGTTCCAGCTACATATAACCTGGCACCGCTGCGAATACCTATGCTCTGAATGTAATAAACGGTCGCTTCACCTGCCGTGAAAACCTGCTGCGGACTAATGCGGACTCCCATGCGGGAAATCTTTTCGGCATAAAAGGCCGCATTTTTCGAAGAGTTATTTGTCACGAAGTAAAAATTCCGGCCTGTCCGCTGCAAAGCTTCAACAAAGCGCAGCGAACCCGGCAATATATGATCTCCTAAATAAAAAGTGCCGTCTAAATCCAGCAGAAATGTCTCAATTTTGCGCAGCCTGTCGATGGCAATGTCGTTATGGGCGTCGTTATGTTTGATACCGGCCATCATCCAAAAACCTCTTTCCATAGGTCGGTTTTGCTCGTTGATACAGCCAGCGCCCCGGCTTTCAGGAGTTCGGCAACTTCATCGCGGTTTTCCACCAGACCACCGGCAATCACTGGTACAGAGCTCTTTTGGCGAATCTGGGCAATAATCTTTGCGACTACTGCTCCAGGCATGACTTCGATGAAATCCGGACGACTTTCATTGGCAATCTTAAGGCCGGTCTGTACCGATAGCGAATCCAGCACAAACAGCCGCTGCACCGTAATAAATCCTAAATGCCGGGCGGTTTGAATCATATTCGGTTTGGTCAGGATTACTCCGTCAGGGCGGCAATCCTCCCACAGAAACTCCAGGGCACCGGCATCTTTTCCAAGGCCAGCTACCATGTCAAGATGAACAAAAGCCTTTTTGCCGGCACCCTTGATTTGTTGCACCCGCTGCCGGATATTCATCAGCGAGGCATCCAACAGGAAGACGAATTCCACAGGTGATTTTAGTGCGCTATATAGTCCACTGACATCCCGGACCGCCGCAATGACCGGATTGGCCATAAAATTGCGTTTCATGTCAGCCACGCTCAGCATCCCCTCCCCTATGGATTCCGGGTCGAATCATTGCGCTGGTGCGCTAATTATCGCTAGTCCATATCGCTAGCCCTGGTTACCGCAATCCTGATTATCGCTAGTTCTAGTTATTGATGGCTAGCTCAATCTGCTCCCGGCTATGCGAAAGCTTATCATCAAACTGAATACGATAGAGCTTGCTATATAATCCGCCTTTGCGCAGCAGATCCTGATGTTTGCCGATTTCGGCAATATGCCCGTCGGAAAGGACCAGGATCTGATCCGCTTCGCGAACAGTGGAAAGCCGATGGGCGATAATAATCGTTGTTCTGCCTTTCATCAGTTCGCGTAAGGCAGTCTGAATTTCTGTTTCAGTTTCTGAATCGACCGCTGAAGTCGCTTCATCCAGGATTAGGATTGGCGTATCACGCAAGATCGCTCTGGCAATAGCCAGACGCTGTTTTTGTCCACCGGAAAGTTTCAAACCACGTTCGCCAATCTTGGTATCGAAACCTTCTGGCAGCTGACTGATAAACTCATAAGCCCTGGCCTGCTCTGCAGCCCGCTTCATCGCCTTTTCGTCGGCATGGGGCGCACCATAAAGGATATTATCCGCGATGGTGCCATTAAACAGGAATACATCCTGCAGAACCAGACTGATCTGGCTTCTTAATGATTCCATTGTGACTGTCTTAATATCGACCCCGTCAATCAGGACGCGTCCGGCAGTTGGGTCATAAAAGCGCGGGATCAGGCTGGCGATTGTTGTTTTGCCGACCCCGGTGGGACCCACTAATGCCAGTGAAGAGCCGGGCGCAACTTCGAAACTGACCTTTTCCAGCACCGGGACATCCTTGCGATAGGCAAAAGATACATTGTCAAACTTAATGGAACCTTTTATTTTAGGCAATGGCGTTGCACCAGGCGAATCAGCCACGTCCGGATCTGTGTCGAGAATCTCAAAAACGCGGTCCGCACCAGCCAGTGTGGTCTGGATTTCTTCCACAATGCGGCCTACGGTAGTCACGGGAGTATAGAACATACCCAAATACAGAATGAAAGCTACCAATGTTTCAGCATCCATCGTGCCATTGACCAAAATTTGCCGTGCCCCCAGCCAAACCACCAACAATGTGCCAATCGAGGTCATGAATTCGAAAAGCGGATGATAGAAGGCCGTTTTCTTGAGCGCAGCCAACATGCCGTTGGTATATTTCCATACCGAACCGCCAATTCGTTCGCTTTCGTGCGGTTCTTGGGTAAACAGCTGAATCTCTTTGATACCGGATAGATTATCCTGCACCATCGCGCTCAGCTCGCCAAGCGTCGCCTGCACTCGGCGCAGTGCCGGCCGGATCTTGGTGTTAAAACGATAAATCGCCATAATTAAGAACGGCATTGGAATCAGAGTATATAGCGCCAGTGTTGTATTTAGGGAGAAGACCAAAATGGTCACGCCGATCAGCAGCAGCACATTACTCAACATATCCGGAAGTGCGTGCGCTGTCAAGGTTTCCATATTAGCGGTATCACTGATTATGCGCGACATCAGCTGACCGGTCGGCTTATCCTGAAAAAAGCTCAACGACAGTTTCTGAATATGATCATAGATCTTTTGCCGCATGCGCGCCACCAGGCTCCAACCGCCCACATGACTGTAATAGCGCTGCATAAACTGACAGAATGTTCTGCCCAAGTAAGCAGCGAGCAGCAGCATGCCACTTCGACCTATTGCGGCCAGTGTTTCAGGACCTTGTCCGCCACTAATCAATGATAATATTTGCTTGATAATTAAAGGAATCCATAAATTAAGCGCAGTAATGGCCAATATGGAAACGGTGGCTATGACAAAGTATGGCCAGTCCTGTTTGGTGTACTTCAACAGTCGAATCAAAGACTTCATATACCATTTTCCTCCTCCTGTGGATCTAGCATGCGCTCTTTCTTCCTTCGTCTGATCCGGTCGAGACTCCTGCAAAATTAATGAGGAACCCGAAGGAAATTTTGTGTTCGGCCATGGCAGGATACGCAGGCGTGAATCTACTTTACCCCGCGCACGAGGCAGGGGATCATCTAATAAAACAGAAATAGAAACGAACGAACACGCATTTTTGGAATAAAGGAGTTTTCCTATGATGTCCGTGACGTCAGGAACACCCGGGGCAACCGGGACGCGCGCGCCTATCCCGCGTATTCTGATCGCTGACGATGACCCTGACATCCGCGATTTACTGCAGGTTTATCTCCATTCTGAGCATTTCGAAGTCATTGCCGCCTGCGATGGACTCCAGGCATTAGAGCAATTTAGCGCAAGTCATCCGGATTTAGTGATTCTGGATGTAATGATGCCTGGCATGGACGGCATGGAAGTCTGCCGCCTGATCAGGGGCCTTTCTAATGTCCCCATTGTCTTCCTGACTGGCCGTGATGATGAAGTTGACCAACTTCTCGGATTCGGTTTCGGCGCGGATGATTACATTGTTAAGCCCTTCAGTCCCAGAACACTGGTCGCCCGCGTAAAAGCGCTTTTGCGGCGTGCGTCGGCGTCTGCGCCGGTCGGGGCGACTGCGGCTGCCGGGGCTGTCGGGGCAGCTGCGGCTGCGAGCGCCGGAGCCGCTAGGGCGGCTGCTACAGGCGCAGATGCCTCCATGAATTTTGCTGGATATGATGGTCTTGCGGACCCTGCCGGCCATGCCGGCCATGCAGGTCATTCCGGCCATGCGGGTGATGCCGCTCATTCCATAAACAGGCACGTGGTCCTCAGTTTCGCGGAACTGCAAATTGATATTGATGCTTACCAGGTCACACGTTTTGGAAAGACTGTCGACCTGACGGCCAAAGAGTTCCTGCTGCTCAAATACTTTGCCGAGCATCCCGGAAAAGTCCTTACCAAAAGGCAACTGGTCACAGGTGCCTGGGAAGAAGAATATTTCGGCGACGATGCCGCACTAATGGTGCATCTGAGCCACCTGCGCCAGAAACTCGGCGATAATCCCGATGGATCGCCACTGATTGTCACCATTCGCGGGATTGGCTATAAATTTGTGCCCCCGACCGAAGGAGGTGCCTGATCGATGCCGCGCCGCTCGATACCGCGCCACTCAACCGAATCAGCCGAAACAGTGAAGCGCACTCATCCAGAAAAACATAGGCGTAGCAAAAAACATACCAGTCGCGCCAAACCGGTTAATCTCAGCCGGCGCTATTTTTTCGTGTCAGTGGCAACTGTCATTTTAGCGGCATTTCTTACTGTTTTCATTTTCCTGGTGGCGGCGCTCCTGTTCTCCACCAGTGAGTTTAAATTCGGTATCTTCAGCCTGCTTCTGATTGCCGCCATGGCCACTGTCACCACCGGCGCATTTGCCAGTTTTTATATGGCACGTTCGCTGAAAAAGCGCCTGACAGTTTTGACAGAAGCTATTAAAGCTATGGCTGAAGGTGACTACCGCACCCGTATTGATAACGCAGCGATTAGGGATGAGATCGGCGCAGTGGCGTCTGCATTTAATGATATGGCTGATCGTCTGGAGGAATCCCGGGCACAGGAGGCTGAACTCGAGCGCCTGAAACGGCAGCTGATCACGAATGTTTCCCATGATCTGCGTGGACCACTAACCTCAATTGAAGGCTACCTCGCTGCCATTGAAGATGGTTTGGCAACTGATCCCCAAAAGGCTAAACAGTACTTATCTGTTATTCGCAATAAAAGCCGGGAACTGACACAGCTGGTGGAGGATTTGCTGCTCTATTCCAGGCTGGAAAGCGGCCAGTATCCTCTGAACCTTTCCAGCGTGCCATGCGGAGAGTGGCTGCGTGAAACGCTGGCCAATTATGAGCCGGATATTTCAGCGGCCGGGCTGAGTATTGAGGCCGAAATTCCAGAGCAGACCCCTCTGATCAAAATCGATGTCCGCAAGATGAATCAGGTGATTGCCAATCTTGTTCAAAATACCATCCGCTACGCCCGCCAGGGTACCTGTTTGCAGGTGCAACTGCAGATTGTCGGCCATGAAGCTGTGCTCACCTTTACAAACGAAGGGGTGCCCATTGATCCGACAGATTTGCCGCATGTTTTCGAACGCTTTTATCGGGGCAAAGCACAGAATGAAGGTATTGGGACCGGACTAGGTATGGATACGGCGACCCGCGGCGGCAGGATGCAGTTGCGTAGCGTCGGTTCTCTGGTTGAGACTCCCGGTTTTTATGATCATTTATCCGGTTATGACAATTTGGCTATCGCATGTATGGCCCGCAACTTGCCGGCGAGGTGCATTACAGAATCATTACACCTGACCAACATGAGCCAGGCCAGCTCCAAACCCGTCGGCCGCTACTCGATGGGGATGCGGCAACGTCTGGGGATTTCCTGGGCTTTGCTTGGCAATCCGCAGCTATTGATCCTGGACGAGCCAATTAACGGACTGGATCCAGCCGGAGTGCACGAAGTACGGGCCTTGCTGCGGCATCTGCGCGATGAACGCGGCGTGACAGTGTTCCTGTCCAGCCATATACTTTCAGAAATCCAACAAGTTACTGATCGCATCGGGATTATTCATAATGGCCGCCTGGTGGCTGAACACGATACTGCCGGCCACCCGGCTCAGGAACTGGAAGATTACTTTCTGCGCTTAACGGAGGGGAATGAAATTGCTTAAAGCATTGCGGATTGAGATTTTTAAGATGCGCCGCGACAAAATATTCTGGCTGGCCATTGCAGGACTGCTTGGCTCCGCCTTGATGATACTGGTCATGTTCCTGTTCAGCAGGAATGATTTGATTGAGCGCAATTTATGGAATATGGACTGGTTTGTTGACCAGACTCTGCAAATGGAAGCGCTGCTGCTGGGCCCCATGATGATTGCCATTATCGGCGCATATCTTGTCAACCTCGAATACCGGCAAAAGATGATGAAAAGCCTGCTGCCCCTGCCCATGTCCAATGCTGCCATTTTTGCCGGCAAGAATATCTGGGGTATGATCGCATTGACGATTGGAATGCTTGTTGCCGGAATTGCTACGATTTTGGTTCCGATGGCTCTTGGCATCGGTCCGGCTGCGGGTTCTTCCCTGGCTGACATGATCCGGCTTACGGCGATTTCCAAGGTCGTGTTATTGGCCTCCTTCTGGCCGTGTCTGGCATTTGCTCTGACGATCAGTTTGATCAGCAAGAACTTCGTGGTACCGCTGGCTGCGGCTTTGGTGGCACAGGTCGGTGGATTGCTGGCTTTGCAGGGAGGCAAGGGACACCTGGCGTGGCCAGGCATCCCCCTGATGATTTACAACACGGTGCGTAAGGGTGGCGGATCCTTTGAACCACTGCTTAACTCGGCCTTATTTGCGGTAGGATTTATTATCATCGGCATTTTGTGGGCGGCCTTGACGAAGAAGCCCGAATGATTCTGGGCGAAATTGAGGAAAGCGCGTCGCCTGCCTGTTGCGACCTGCCTGTTGCCGCCTGCCTGTTGCGACCGCCTTCCCTTTTTCATTCTGATAAGAGTCGCTTTTCTCCCTGCAGTTCTACAATCGGGGCGATATTCTGGGTTACCTCCAGGGTGCCCAGATATTGCCCGCTAGCGTCCCGCACTGCGAAATATCTTATGTAGGCGAAAACGCCACCCATATGGAGCCAGAAGTCTTCGTGGTCCTTACGGCCGGACTTGAAATCCTCCAGGATTTTTTCGACAACATGCACACTGGCTGGCGGATGGCAGTTCTGAACTTTCCGCCCGATGACAGTCTTAGTACGCGCGAAAATACGTTCCTTACCCATTGAGAAATAGCGTACGGTGTCATCCTGATCGATAAAAGTGACATCAATCGGCAGATGATTCAGTAGTGCAGTAATCTGCCCGGCAGTCAGTATTCCCGACTGCAGATCCACCTGGTCGGCCGCCAGTCCTGCGGGTGCGCCCACCATGGCGGCGCCAGCACCACCGGCAGCTGCTGCCGGTCCCTGCGTGCCGTCAGTGCTCGGCAAATGCCATTTTGCTTGCGGAGTATAGAGACAATAGCCGATCGCATCACTTTCAGTGGCTATTGTTAGCCATTCGTTTTCTGCAACGGCATCGGCAGCCATTGGGAAGAGAATGCTTTCCTCTTTAAAAATCATTTCAGTTATTTTGTCAGCCAGTTTTTCCAGCGCCGCAACTGCTTCATTTTCATGTCCGTTTAATTCTGGACCGGCAAGCAAAGTCCGCAGCCTTTTAATTTCGGCCCTGATTTCATCGTCCACTCCCCACATCACCTTGGGCGGTGCGGTAATACCAGTCTTCTCAAGGTATGGGAAGAGCAAATTTTCTTTGCGGCTGTAGTGCTTATCTATTTCCCACAGGGAGTTAACGGCCTCCAGTAAGCCGGCGGCATTTTGCGGAGCATGATCATTTTTAAAGCGTTCCAAATCTGGTTTTAGCCGATTGTTGATCAGGTTTTCAATCGCCCGGTTTTCCGCTTTGAATACTTGAATCGGATGCCCGGGTATCTCCCCGGGATCCTCGGATCGATGGATTTCCGCGATTGATCCTTTGAATACGGCGGCATGAACATCGCAAAGCCGCTGCACTTCTTCGACCGGCATTCCCTCCATGATTAAGCTCTGTTCCATTTCAGAGATCTCATTTGCCGAAACACCTTCAATCAACTTGGCGAACCGCTCTCGCACTTCATCAGGACTTTTGCCTTGATGCAGTTCCATGATCAGTTCTTTAAGGACTTTCTTGCGGTGCTCACGATTTCTGATTAGTTCACTCACATTGATTCCTCCCCCAAGTGATTCTTCGCACTTATGACAATACCTATACTTCCGCATATTTATTAAAAAGGCGGGACCGCTTGTCAGCTCAAATTGCTGGAGTCAGTCCCGCCGTGGTGCTTGTTACTCTTATGCGTTTATGCGATTAAACTTTGCAATAGCGGCGTTGTGCCCGCCGCGTCGCTGGCAACGCTGCTATCATCTTACCATTGAACATATTAACTATTATCTTGCCATTAATCTTAACCGAGGATTGCTTTCAAATCCTGTTCGGCAGTGGTAATCGGCATAATGTTGAATTTTTCCTGCAGAATGGCAACGACATTGGGCGTGAGAAATGCTGGCAGACTCGGTCCCAGTCTGATGTTTTTAACACCCAGGGACAGCAGTGACAAGAGCACGCCGACTGCTTTTTGCTCATACCAGGATAGGATCAGCGACAGCGGCAGGCCGTTAACGTCCGTATTAAAGGCATCCGCCAGCGCCAACGCGATCTTTACTGCCGAATAAGAGTCATTGCACTGTCCGACATCCAAGAGTCTGGGAATACCGCCGATATCTCCGAAGTCCAGTTTATTGAAGCGGTATTTGCCGCAGGCCAGTGTCAGGATTACGCAATCTTGCGGTACCTTTTGGGCCAGTTCGGTATAGTAGTTGCGTCCGGACTTGGCTCCGTCACAGCCGCCGATCAGGAAGAAGTGGCGAATCTTGCCGGCTTTAACGGCCTCGATTACTTTGTCGGCGACTCCGAGTACCGCATTGCGGCCGAACCCGACCATAATCTTCTTTTCGGGCTCATCATGCTCAAATCCTTTTTCATTCAGTGCAGCCTCAATGACCTCGGCAAACTGGCCGTTCGGAACGTGTTTGACGCCTGGCCAAGCCACGAGACCGGTGGTGAAGATTCGATGTTTGTATGAGTCGGCCGGTTTCTGGATGCAGTTAGTGGTCATCAGGATCGCGCCCGGGAATTCATCGAATTCTTTGCGCTGATCCTGCCAGGCACCGCCATAGTTGCCGACCAGATGCGGATATTTCTTCAGTTCCGGATAACCGTGTGCCGGTAGCATCTCACCGTGAGTATAGATATTAATGCCTTTGCCTTCGGTTTGTTTGAGCAGCGCGTCCAGATCCTCCAGATCGTGACCGGAGACCAGAATGGCCTTGCCTTTGACCGGTGTAACCCGTACTTCAGTGGGGACCGGATGACCGAAGCGCCCGGTGTTGCCTTTATCAAGCAACTCCATGGCTTTAATATTAACTTCACCGACTTTTAACGCCATGCCCAGATACTTATTGAGGTCGGTCTCCGTACCGGCCAGAAAATCCAATGCTTCAAAGACAAAGGCGTAAATGGAGTCATCTTCTTCACCGAGTACATGCGCATGATCAGTATAGGCCGCCATACCCTTTAGTCCGTACATGATCAGCTCCTGCAATCCAGAAACATCGGGGCCGAGAGCTTCAGCGCGCAAATTGATGGACGCGATACGTCCCTGTTCCAGAAGCCCATTCAAATCGGCAGCCGGCTTCCAAAGTGCCGGACCATCCAGCTTCTCCGGGGTGACACCCTTATTACGGCAAGCCTCCTGATATAGTGCGGCGGCTTTTTCTTTGATTTCATAGGCCTGATTAAGCAATTTCTGGAGGCGTTCCGGATCAAAGTTTACGTTTGTAACGGTTGTGAACAGCGCATCGATCACAAACCTGCCAATTGCGCGATCTTGTTTGCCAAGTTGACCGGCGCGATAGGCATACATGGAGATCCCTTTCGCGGCATACAAAAGTAAGTCTTGCAGTACAGCTGTTTGCTCATCTTTGCCGCAGACTCCTGCGATGGTACAACCGGTTCCTTTAGCCGTTTGCTCGCACTGGAAACAGAACATACCCAATGACGTTACCCCCTTATTTTATCTTATTTTATATTCTTTCTCTATTTTCCCAACTCGATGGCACTCATGCCTATCTTATTATTATTCGTTTTGTTGCTCGCGTTGATGCTCGCGTTGTCAATCTTGTTGTCGATCACGTTGATGCTCGCGCAATCGCTCTTGCTCAACAAAACTAGCCAAAGTCTGACTTCCCAAAAATTCGTCCAGGCGCCCTTGCAGTTCTCCCAAAATCCCGCCAAACAAGCAGTGCTTGAAAGGACACTTGCTCCGCAGCATTGGACAGTCCATCTTTCCCTTATTGTTATCAAAGGCCTGGTAGATATGAAGCAATGTTATTTGCTCCGGAGGCCTGGCTAAGATGAACCCTCCTTTGGGGCCGCGTCCCGAGTGCGCTAATCCTTCACGTGCCAATTGTTGCATTACTTTTGAAAGGTGCGCCTCGGAGGCTCCTATGCTAGAGGCGATCTCTTTAATATTCGCGGTGCGATTATTGTTTGCAGCTATGTAAGCCATACCATGCAATGCCAGAGATATGTTTTCCGGCACATGGATAATCCCCGACGTTTAAATCACCCCTTTCTAATTAGGTATTTTAATACCTAAATATTTATTTGTCAAGTACCTACCTGGATTCCCATATCCCATATTTCGCTTGCCAGCACTTGCATTGCAGGATTTATCGCGGCGGTACGGAATTGAATGAACTAGGAATAGGCGCAGAATTCGAATATGGGCATCCGGTACAGCGTTTTGTGTAGCGGTTAAACTAAGCAATGTCGCAAGGCGATCTCGGAGTTAATCAATATTCAATTCCACCTATATTCCCGCTTTTAATATGCACTTGGGGGCTAGATCATGAGAATCATCTCAGATTATTTTTCCTCTTTCCGTTCTTTTACCCGGAATGCCAAGCTTTATCTGTTAGCCGCCTTAATCGCCGGTATTGCCAATAGTATGTTCTCGGTAGTATATAACCTTTATCTTAAGGAACTTGGATTTGGCCCCGAGTTTCCCGGCCTGATTACCAGCCTTACTAATCTGGCCGCCGTTTTTCTGGCGCTTCCTGCCGGGCGGTTTTGTGATCTGACCGGCTCACGGCGTTTGATGATTATTGGGTTTGCTCTGGCAATACCATTTTCATTGGGACGCGCTCTGGCAATCAGCCGTTCTGGTCTGTTATTCAACAATTTCATGGTTGGTTGTGCATCCACTATCACTCAGGTGACCATTTACCCCTTTCTGACGCAATCCAGTACTCCGAACGAAAGGACACACCTCTTCAGCATCTCTTCGGCAATGGGGGTTGCTGCCGGAGTTATTGGCAGCTATCTGGGGGGAGCACTCCCTTCCCTGATGGCGTCCTTGTTCGGTTGGGCTGCGGAAAGCGCCCAATCTTACCGCCTGACCTTTGTTGTGGCTGCCATTTTATTAGCTTTCTCGATCATTCCGATATTATTGATCAGAGAAAGCCAAAAGCGTCAGGGCAGTGCATGTCAGTGCGAGCCGGAACACGATCCCGGCGTCGAACCATTGCCGGAAAAGAGATGGCCTGAGCAAGCGCCACAATGGACACAGAAGGTTAAGGCTATTTTTTCAAGGAAGGCGCAGGCCCCCGCCCCCATACCAAAGCAGGCACTCAATGCCATTTCGTGGTTTGGTCTCAGCCAGTTCCTAATTGGCCTTGGCGCAGGACTTTTCGTTTCATTTATGAACCTCTTTATGAGTGATGTTCTTAAGCTGTCTGCAGCTGAAATTGGAATGTGGATGGCTGTTTCTGCGCTTACACAGGCACTCGGCATTTTGGCGGCGCCACGCATTGCTCAGTTATTTGGCAAGGTGCGGACCATTATTGGCTGCCAATGCCTGTCGATCCCATTCCTTTTGATTCTGGCCTTTTTACCGCTTCCGGGTTTGGCCATTTTTGCATTTTTGATGCGTACCATGCTAATGAACATGAATAACGGGATATTCAATGTGCTCGCTATGGAAACGGTGGGCGAAAATGGGCGCGGTCTGATGAGCGGTGTGCTTTCGATGGTGTTTTCCTTGGGATGGGTCATCGGACCTTATGTCGGTGGAAATGTCATTGAAAACTATGGTTATACGCCAGTATTTGTGGCAGGCGCACTGCTTTATATTACTGCCACATCGCTATTCTGGCTGCGTTTCCGGAATCTAGAGAAAAGCGCTGAATCAAATCAAGACGCGGTCATTTCTGCCTAGGCGCAGCGCAAAGCCGCAAAAGACTAAAGTATAAGTGGAAAACCGATGGGGACAGAACTTAAGTCTGTCCCCAATTAGATCATTTTGACCAGATTGGGGACAGTCCCCGATGGGGTCATTTTGCTCCGGTTGGGGACTGTCCCCAATCTGGTCAAAATGACCCAAACAAACCTGTCCCCAACGGATCGCCCGGCGTATCGCTATCCGCCGAGGGTTACATCCTGACTTTGATACCAGTGCAGGGCATCGTAAAGGTGACTGGGTGCGAAATCCGGCCAGTATTCATCTACAACGTAGAAGTCAGCGTAGATGGATTGCACCGGCAGAAATCCTGATAGCCGACGTCTGCCACCCCAGCGGATTATTAGATCCACCCGGGAAATATCGGCGGAGGCAATATTTTCTAACAGTTTTCCTTCGTCTCTGTCACTGGCTTGCCGGCGCTTCGCATAATCAAGGTCCCAAAGCCACCCATAGTTGACCAAAAAGTTTACCTTCATACTCCCCGAACCAAACCGGCTTCTGGTCCGATATGGCTTCAGTTCTTCCGGAAACATGGGCGAATCACAATCCCCAATTACCAGGAGACTGGCATCCCGTTCCTCCAAAAGCCTAACCGCATCCACGCATGCCTTTTGAAAAGCTCTGGTCTGAATGGAAGGGCGCTTTGTATTATCCTGTGTAAAACCATAGAGTGTTAGTTCTTCAACCCCCAGTTCCCGGCATAGCTCATACAATTGAAACCCCGGTTTAATCCCATAATCATATCCTGCTTCTTTGGGAAGCCCGCGTTCCAATGCCCAGCGTCTGTTACCGTCTGGTATCACCCCGATATGTTTGGGAATTCTGCTAAAACGGGGTGGCTTCAAATCCATCACCTCAGGAAGCTGTCATCTGAGATTAGGATTCGTATTATAGCTTACTGCTATCCCTCACACAGGCTAAATCAAATTGATCAGCCTGGCGAACTGCGTCACCAGGAAACATACGGCCATGGCAATCGTTGTCGGGAGTGCGAACGCCAGCAGTGTCCATTTTAGGCTGCTGGTTTCTTTCTTGATGGTTAGCAGGGTGGTACCACAGGGAAAATGCAGCAGCGAAAACAGCAGCATATTCAAGCCGGTCAGCCAGGTCCATCCATTCTCCATGAGTACGGTGCGCATCGTGGCAATGCTCTCGATTTCGATCATCGTGCCAGTCGCAAGATAGCTCATCAGGATAATAGGAACTACAATTTCATTGGCTGGAAGGCCCAGCAAAAACGCCAGCAAGATCACCCCGTCCAGACCAATCAGCACCGCAAACGGATCTAAAAAGCCGGCTGCATGGCTCAGCAAACTGATTCCGCCAATCGTCACATTGGCGAGAATCCAAATTAACCCTCCGGCAGGTGCGGCAATGACCACCGCCCTCTTCAACACAAACAAAGTCCTGTCAAAGATCGACCGCACAATGACTTTACCGATTTGCGGCGGCCGATAGGGCGGCAATTCCAAGGTGAAGTTGGAGGGCATCCCTTTTAGCACAGTATGCGAAAGCAGCCATGACACCCCTAGTGTAACCAGCACGCCCAGCATAACGATCCCCAGCACTACGCCTGAAGAGATCAAACTGCCAGAAAACGATGCAACGCCACCCCCGGCAAAAAAGATCGCCGCCATAGTAAATAGCGTTGGAAACCGCCCATTACAGGGCACAAATGTGTTCGTCAAGATAGCAATCAGCCGCTCGCGCGGCGACTGAATGATTCTGGCGGCAATCACTCCGGCGGCATTGCAGCCAAAACCCATCGCCATGGTCAGCGATTGCTTGCCATGCGCGCCAACCCGCCGGAATAGTCCGTCCATATTAAACGCGATGCGCGGCAGATAACCCAGATCCTCTAAAAGTGTGAACAGCGGGAAAAAGATCGCCATCGGCGGCAGCATCACCGACACAACCCACGCCAGGGTACGGTAAACTCCCGTAACCAGAAAGCCATACAACCAGGTCGGTGCCTGGATCCATTGAAAGAAGGCAGTCAAGCGGTCCTCAATGCCAAAGAGCAAATCGGCCAATAGTGCCGAAGGATAATTAGCACCCTGGATTGTCAGCCAGAAAACGCCAGCCAGTAAAAACAGCATAATTGGATAACCAAAAATGCGTGAAGTTAGAACATCGTCAATGCGGCGGTCCCAATCTTTGCGATTCGCTTTCCGCACCGCCATTTGCGCCGTATCTTCCGCCTTCTGATACAGACTGGCAACAATTTGATGGTAGGCCGTTGTGCCCAGTTCGGCGCGCATTTTTTCGGCCTCCTGCAATACCTCATAGAGTTGCTGTTGCCCGATTTCATTCTGCTCGCTTGGCGCTGGCGCTGCGCCGTCCCGCTGCTGCCCGGTTGCGTCACCTCGCTCCTGCCCGCTCCCAGTCAGCTGGCTTTGTGCACCTTGAGCGCCAGACATGCCTGCCCTACCTGGCACGCTCACCATGCTTGATACACGTGTCACAGTCACACTTTTTGAGGAATCGTTCATACTGTCACTGTCCCTTCCTCCCTGTTATTGTTAACAAGGTAGTCCGCGAGCGCTGCAAGTACAGTATCATCCCCATCCAGCAGCCTTAGCGCCGCCCAGCGCCGCTTTAAGGCATTTTTCAGCAACGGTTGCAGCTTTTCGGATAAGATGGCAACCGCCTGCTCGATCGTCTGAGGATATTTGATCCGGCAGGGGTTGGTTTGTATCTGCCCATCGGCTATAGCGGCTACTGCCTCCTTCAGCTCTTCCAGACCCCGTCCGCGGCGCGCCACCGTTGGAATGATCGGCACACCCAGCTCCCGCTCCAGTACGGCTGTGTTCAACATCAATCCTTTGCGCGAAGCTTCATCCATCAAATTGACACAGACAACCACCCGGCCGGTAATTTCGAGTATCTGCAAAACCAAATTAAGATTACGTTCCAGACAGGTGGCATCGACCACGACGATCGTAGCCTGCGGGTCATTGAACAACAAAAAATCGCGCGCAATTTGCTCCTCCACTGACGCCGCCAGCAATGAATAAGTCCCCGGCAAGTCTACCAGGGTGTATTTTTTATGATTATGAACATAGCTGCCTGTTGCTTGTGCCACGGTTTTACCCGGCCAATTACCAGTGTGCTGGTTCATGCCGGTCAGAGCGTTAAAAACGGTGCTTTTTCCGGTGTTCGGATTTCCGGCCAGAGCAATCACATAATCCATAGTCGCTACCTCTTTACCAAGTTGTTATTGGTTTTCTGCATATTTGGCAACCATTACGTTTGCCAGCTGCCAGACTGACACGACTCTACTTAGCTGCCTGTCATCTCGCATTATTGTGATTCGATTTCCACCAAGACCAAATGTGATTCCTCAGCCCGGAGGGCAATTACCGCCCCGCGGATGCCATAGGCCGTCGGGTCTCCCGAGGGACTGCGGCGGATTGACTCTACAATTGTTCCGGGAATTAGTCCCAGATCCATTAGTCGGCGAGCATTAATACCTTCGCCCATTATTTTAAGAACACGGCCAAAACACCCTACTGGCAGCAATTCCAAGCTGCAGCGCGGCCGCGAAAAGACACTCACATTGATGACCTCCCTGCAGGTCACTTTACACTTTACTGAACCGGGTCCGGCTCGGCTTCCCATTTCGTTGCCAGACCCATGTCACTTTACTGAACATTGTATGCGGCCCATAGCCTATCCTGTTACCCGCACCCTGCGCGCTACCGCACAGTAAAATCGGGAAAAATGCCGATTGATAATAATCACAAAAAAGTGCGTCACATGCCTCATGCCTACTCATACCGACTCATGCCGATTCGATTGCATCAAAAAAGCGGCCGCCTTCTGCAGGCAGCCGCTTGGTAAGCCCCATAACTTTAGTAATATGGCAATACTAATCCAAAATCTCAAACCCCGGTTCTATGCCAGATTATTAAGCATGTACTATTAAGATTAAGCATGTACGCGGCGATAACGCCATTTTCCATCCTGATAGAAAACCAGCTTCACCAGCGTAATTGCCACATCCGAAAATACGTACGACAGCCAAATCCAGTGAATCGGCAGTTTCAGCCAAAGTATTGTGATTAGCAGTACCGGAATTTGCACTACCCACTGGCCAACAATACTTGAAAGCATCAGCGGCATATTATAGCCCGACCCGGAGAAGGCCGTTCCCAGACCAAATCCATATCCGACAAAGATCAGCCCGACGGAAACAAAGCGCAGCATCTGGGCACCATAGGTGATCGCCAGCGCATCATCCGTGAAAATCCCCATAATCTGTTCGCCATATAAGAATGCCACAGCGGTCGCCAATATCATGGCGGCCATTCCAATATAACCTGTTACCTTGCTGGCTCTATCTGCGCGTTCCACTTCTCCCGCTCCCAGGGATTGACCTACCATGGCCGAACCGCCCATTGACAAGCCTACCAGGGGCATAATTGCAAATCCTCCAAGTTTGTTGGCGACCCCGACTCCGGTAATAGCGGATTCGCCAAACATCGCAACAAACAAGAGCACAATAAAGCCGGACACGTTACGAAGAAAAGTCTCCAGGCCATTAGGCAGCCCGATGGTCAGCAGCTTCTTGGACATTTCCTTATCCAGGCGAAACAGGCCCTTTAGAGAAGGTTTGATTCCCTTTTTGCCGCTAAAGATATAATAAAAGCCTATAATGAAGGAAACCGTCTGCGAAATAATGGTCGCCAAAGCTGCCCCGAAGGCTCCCATGTTCAATCCTGGCAGCTTGACCCAGGGAATCGTCTCAAACATCAGGATTGGATCGAGCACCACATTAAGTACACTTGCCAAAATCATGATCTTCATTACGGAACGGGCGTCTCCAATGCAACGTAAAGCAGTATTCACGGAATAGGAGGAAAACATAATCGGTAAGAAGAAAATACGTAAATAACCATATTCTAATCCTAATACAGCTGTATCGCCTTTAATAAAGATGCTCATTAGAGGTTTGAGAAAGAAAACGAGCACGATCGCAGCAATGGAGGCTGCCACGAACTTAAAGGTAATCGTTTGCTCAATCGCCAGATTGGTGCGTTCAATGTCTTTCTTACCATAGGCCTGTGCAATTAGTGATATTGAACTGGACCCAATAACCTCATTCAAAGCCTCGAAAAGCCAGAAAACTGTCGTGAATACAGTCACACCGGCAACAGCATTGCTAGATAACTGGCCAAGCCAGAAAATATCAACCAAATCATAGAGCATCTGCGCACTAAAACCGATCATGGACGGGACTGCCATGCGCAGCAGGTTTTTGGTAATACTACCCTTAGTGAGATCAGTTGCCATACAGAAAAAATCCTCCTGTTTTCTTGACATGCCGCCGTCCGTTATTCTGGAACGCCGGGGCGTTTCCTTCTTTGGATCTATGGAAAAAACACTTACGAAACAATCATACCGCAATTTCGTTGACTATTCCAGAAAGCAAATGCGTTTTTTCTGTGGGCGCCCGCTATCTTGTCAGGTGCCAAGTTTGGGATTATAATTAATTTTTAATGAGATTTGACACACTTGATTGGATTTCGCACATTAAAGCATTAGCATCGAACAGGCTTAGCCCATCCGTACTATGAATAGGGCGAAGCCGGGAGGAGAAAATGAAAATCGTTGTAATCGGCGCCGGCAAAGTAGGCTTTAATGTTTCCAAGTCATTATCAGAAGAACAGCATGATGTCATTGTGATCGACAAAAACCCCGAGGTACTAAGCTCCGTCGCGGATCGACAGGATGTCATGACCGTGGTCGGCAATGGCGCTAGCGCCAAACTTCTGGAGGAAATCGGCATTCGCTCTGTCGATGTCCTGATTGCGGTCACCGAAAATGACGAACTGAATATGATTGCCTGCATGATCGCCAAGCACTGTGGCGTACCCAAAACTGTTGCCCGCGTTAGGAATGCGGACTATACTTCCCCACATCCGCTGATGCTTTCTTATGGCGAGTATGGTATTGACATGTTCATTAACCCGGAGCATTTGGCTGCTCAGGAGATTTTTCGCCTTATCGAAGCTCCGATGGCCACTGATATGGAGTATTTCTGGGATGGCAAGTTAAGTTTGATCGGCCTCAAGGTCGAAGAGCGGCTTGATATTGTCGGCAAGACCATTTCCGAGCTTAATCTGAACAAATTGACTGTCGTGGCACTCATCCGGAATGGTGAGGCCATTATCCCAAATGGTAATACCAGGCTGCTCGCGAAGGACAAGATCTTTGTCCTGGGGCAGACCGCCGGGTTTCATAACCTGAATGACCTGATGAAGAAAAAAATGCCTTCACCGCGGCGCATTTTGATTGCCGGGAGCAGTCTGATCACGCAATACCTGCTGCGCCTGTTGCATGATAAAAAGAATGTTCCCGATATCAAAGTGATCGATACTGATACCAAGTTGCTGCGCACATTGGCACAGATGTATCCGAAATGTAGCTTTATAAATGCGGATCCTACTAAAATAGAGATTCTGCAGGAAGAAAAGGTGGGTTCCGGAGATATTTTTATCTCCCTGCTAGGCGCGGAAAACGCCAATCTGGTTGCTTGTCTGCTCGCCAATAAACTGGGCGCTCATGAAATTATCTGCGAGATCGGGCGCGAAGATTATATTCCGCTCGCTGAAACCATTGGTATTACCGCCACGATCACACCGCGTCTCTTAACCGCCAATACCGTGCTTAAGCTGGTACGAGGCACCAACGTTGTTTCGATTAATGTGCTTGATACCGGTGATGCTGAAGTGATTGAACTAATTGCTGATAAAGATTCAACGATAACTATCGCCCCGCTAAAGGATCTCGCCATGCCAAGGGAGATGGTCATTGGCGCAGTCGTACACAATGATGAATTGATTGTCCCCCGCGGCAACACGATCATCTATCCTGGTGATCATGTTATTGTCTTCGCATTGCGGCAGGCCATTCCGGCAGTTCAGCGGTACTTTGCTGGTCCTGAGGATGATGATGATAAGGCGGAGGCGAAACAATGAATTACAGATTAGTGGCGCAGACGATCGGTAAGCTCATGATCATTATCGCACTGGCCATGTGTTTCCCTCTGCTTCTGGCGATCGGTGACAGAGGCTCAGACCGCTTCGCATTTTGGTTGTCCGTTTTGATCACCCTGCTGCTGGGTGTGCTTCTGTCCATGCTGAAAAGCTCCGGCTCCCCGGGACGCAAAGAAGGTTTTGCCGTTGTCAGTCTGGGGTGGATTGCGGCCACGGCTTTGGGAGCATTACCGCTGGTTTTATCAGGTACAGTGCCTACTTACACGGATGCTTTCTTTGAAGTCATGTCCGGCTTTACCACGACTGGTTCCACAGTGATCCCGGCTGTGGAAGCTGTCCCACGCAGCATTCTCCTATGGCGCGCAATAACTCAATGGCTGGGCGGAATGGGTATTATCGTCCTTTCACTGGCCCTCTTTCCCTTTTCCAAAACCGGCACCACATTGTTCATGGCGGAAGTCCCCGGGCATATTACGGAACGCATTCTCCCGCGCTTGGGCAAGAGCGCCGGGATGCTGTGGTTGATTTACTCTGTCATAACCGCCGTAATGATTATTACGCTCAGCATCGCCGGTATGCCACTCTTTGAAAGCATCGTTCATTCCTTAACCACTGTGTCAACCGGCGGGTTTTCCGCCCGGAACATCAGCATTGAGGCCTATTATAGCCCGGTGATCGAAGCCATCGTTGTTTTCTTCATGCTCCTTTGTGGGATGAACTTCGCTCTTTTCTACCGGGTAGTTCAAAAGAAATCGCTACGGCCGCTGTTCGCGGATACGGAGACCAAAGGCTATTTTGCCATTGTTTTGGTGGCAATTGTTATAATTGCAATCTCGCTGATTACGGCTATGAACTTACCTATTTGTGAATCTCTCAGGCAGTCAGTTTTTCAGGTCGCCGCTATTATAACAACAACCGGGTTTTCCAGCACCAATTTTGACCTGTGGCCTGCGCTGGCTAAGGGAGTGCTGATTGTCCTGATGTTTATTGGCGCCTCAACTGGATCAACGGCCGGGTCCATTAAAGTGGCCCGCATTCTGCTATTGTTCAAATACTTCCGGCGGCAAGTCCAGAAGGCAGTCAGTCCCAGACGCGTATTACAGACCAAGCTGGGAGACACCGTGATATCCGATACGGTCATGCATGAAATTCTGGCCTTTTTCTTTATGTATATCTGCCTATTTGCGGCGGGCGCTTTAGTGGTTATGGCTACCGGGCAGGATTTCGTCACTTCCGTTTCCGCTGCTGCCACCGCCATAGGCAATAATGGCCCCGGTTTAGCATCAATTGGGCCATATTCGAATTTCAGCGGTTTACATGCGATTGCCAAATGGGCACTGTGCTTTCTGATGCTGGCTGGCAGGCTGGAGATTCTGACGCTGCTGTCGCTCTTCAGTATCCGCTTTTGGCGTGATTAGCAATGCCTCTATTCCGCAACGACTTTAACCGGCAGAGTGGTATCAATTTTGATGATAATCCACGGATAGGTAAAGGCCTGGGTCACCATGGCACCCTTTTCCGGTTTCTGCTCGCCATAGACCACCGTTACGATTCCATTGCACTCGGTTACGCTCTTGATTACTACGCTGTAACCTCCGGTTGGCCTGGCACCTATAGCGATAAAGACGTACTTGCTGTTATTGGTGTCCACGATTGTCACAAGCGGTTCTTTCTTGTGTTCATCGACTAGCGCCTTGATATTGTCCGGTATAGCATCATAGGAGACGATCTCATAATCCACTTTAACAGCCAGTCCCTCCTCCGTACCAAGTTGCTGCGACGGTTTCGACGGCAGCGCCTGCGCCTGCTGACCTGGCTGCCCGTCCTGTTCCGCCGTTCCCGCCACTGGCTGCCCTGACCCCCCTGCTATATCCTCTTTCTCGCAGCCGCACAATAGTCCGCTTACCACCAAGACTGTTAACGCTACCACTAAGAATAGCAAACGCATCATTTTGTTTTTTTTCATCCAATTGACCTCCCATACTCTTTCAACTTTGCCTGATAACTACAGGCTTCCGCGACACACTGCGCCAATACGGATGCTCCGATGGACAAAGCCTGCTCATCAAGGTCAAAACGGGGGCTGTGCCATGGTTCGACTATTCCTTTGGTTTCATTTCTTGTTCCCAGCCACAGAAAACATCCGGGGGCCTTTTCGAGCCAGAGCGCAAAGTCCTCACTGCCCATGACCGGATTAGCAACCGCAAAAGCTTTGGCTCCAATCGCATTGCGAACAGCATTTCCGGCAATACGGGCTGCTTCAGGATGATTGATCACCGGGGTCACGCCCCGCATATAACGAATTTCTGCGGAAAGGTCCAGCGCCGCCACCGTCCCATTGACGATGCGCTCGATCCAGGACTCCATGTCGGAGCGTAGTCTGCTGTCATAAGTGCGCACCGAACCGGTTAATTCGACTTCTTCCGGAATAATATTATCCTGTGTGCCTCCATGAATTGTACCGATTGAAAGCACACCCGGTTCCAGAGGATTACGATTGCGACTAACTAGCGTCTGCAGGTTCATAATCACCGCGGCTGCTCCCATAATCGGATCACGTATCAGATGGGGGTATGCGCCATGGCCTCCGCGGCCCTTGATCTTGATGGAAAAGACATCTGCAGCTGCCATAAGCGGCCCATCCTTTACGCCGACTCTGCCTGCTTCCAGATCCGGCTGTACGTGCAGGCCGAAGATCCAATCCACTTTGGGATTTTCCATGACCCCTTCCCGAATCATATCTCTTGCCCCGGCCACGATTTCCTCGGCCGGCTGGAAGATGGCTTTGACTGTGCCATGCCAGCAATCCCGATGTTGTGCCAAAATCCGCATTGCTCCGATTAGACAGGTCATATGCGCATCATGACCGCAAGCATGCATGACGCCTGGATTCTTGGAGATATAGTTATGGTTGGCTTCTTCAGTAATGGGCAGCGCATCCATATCAGCCCGCAATGCCACTACCGGGCTCTCCTCACCATTACGCAAGATCCCGATTACTCCGGTTCCACCAACATTTTGCTGCACTTCACAGCCCATTTGGATCAGCAGCTCGGCAATTTTCGCGGCGGTGCGGTGCTCATGCGATGCTAGCTCAGGATTTTGGTGCAATTCGCGCCGGAGTGCCGATAACTCTGCCGCTAACGCAGCTCCTGCCTGACCAATTGCGTTCACTGAAACAGCCCCTTCCACAGTTATGTTTTGCCAATTAGGATCATTTTCTCAGCCTGACTTTCTAAGAATGACTTTCTCAGATTGATTTTATGAATTTCGATTCGTTTCATGCAGGCTGCATTCCTTCTTTTCTGGCTGACGCATTCCTGCTTCCCCGCCAAATTGACAATTTCAGGCGTCTGTCTTATAATAATTTCATTCTGCGATTGGAGGCTAATGATACACCTATGGGTACGAATCGGATTCGGTCATAAAGGCGCACCAACAGTCGGAGGAATAAATCCCCCGCAGCACGGAGGAGCATGTCCCCCGTGGTTGGTACGCCTTTTTTCGACCGAATCTGATCGAACTGAGGTGTATTTTTTATGCCCCGCAATAGAAAAAACGGGGTGTCGGCACCAGTCTGGGTATCGCAGAATTTCCTGACTGATGCAAAAACCATCAGCAGGCTACTGCATAAAACCAGTATCGCCGCATCCGACCATGTTATCGAAATTGGTCCTGGAAAGGGTCATATTACACGTTTGCTTGTCCAACTCTGCCATAAAGTGACGGCCATTGAAGTCGATCAACAGCTATTTGATAAACTGCGCGCCAAATTTAGCGGCACTAGTAACCTGTCTTTACATAACCAAGACTTCCTGCAATGGCGCTTGCCAGCCTCGAGGAACTATAAGGTTTTCGCAAATATTCCATTCAGCCATACCACGGCCATCCTGCGCAAACTAACCGAAAGCAGAAACCCTCCTACAGAAGTATGGCTGACAATGGAAAAAGGCGCAGCCAAACGTTTTATGGGAAAACCGCGTGAAACGCTGCGCTCGCTTATGCTGAAACCGGCGTTCGAGCTCAAAATCATCTATCATTTTCGGCGCGAAGACTTCCATCCTATGCCTGGCGTAGATGTCGTCCTGGTCCATCTGAAGAAAAAAACGCAGCCAGATGTGCCAGCTGCAAACCGGCGCACATATGAATATTTCGTTGCCAACGGTCTGCGCGACAACGGCGCCGGATTGCGGCGTATGTTCACCAAAAGACAGCTCTTCCGGGCGTTACGAGAAGCGGGCCTTGACGGCAAAAAAGGCGGCGGAAAAACCGCCGCCTTAAACGGGATTCCGCCTTCTGCCTCCTTGCTGAAGGCGGAGTTCCCGCTAATCCCTAATATTTGCTTTCGGGTGATATTCGTTACCTGGTCTTTTATTAAGTATATGATACCGACACACGCTTGCCCATTTTTTCGAGCAGCGCGGCAATATCTTCAATCACCCTATGTTTTAGCGCCAGATCAGCCGGCATTTCAGAACTCTGATGCGCCGGGTTTAGGGCTCGTCCCACCATAAACCGGATTTCGTCCGCTTCCAATAAGGCACTCAACAGGCGGGACACACCATCCCTCTTCCATTTCAGTTTGCGCGGTAATATCGCGCTGCTGACAGTACCGGCGGCAGACTCTTCCTTAAGGCGTTCCAGAGTATAAGTCAGTGTTAAAATACCTTCGCAAACCAGGTCAATGCCTACGAGATTGCCGACCGGCGGAATGCGCGGATCCATCGACGACAAATCCACTGATAATTGCTCGCCGGTTTCGCGCGCGACGATATTACCGGTGGTGCCACCGCAGACCGCCTTCTTGCCAGGGCTGCTCAAGAAATCGCGCACGACCCGGGCATCACAATCCCGATCGGCCGGAGGCCCAACCATGACAGTTAATTCCCGGCGCTGCCGAAAGCGCAGGGCCACTACAGAAGTATCATCGCCCGGTTTACTGTTGTATAGCTTATCGCAAACTGCGACCAATCCTTCAGCTAGTTCCTGTGCAGAAATATCTGTTGCTGCCAGGCTGCGCGTGTATTCTGCAATGCGATCCCATCCCCAACCAAGGTTCCAGAGACCGCCTATCCCGGCATGCAAAACACCATCACTCACTAAGACCACCCAATCCCCTTCGTGAAGCCGGAGATGTGCCTCATTGATTTTACGGTTAGCCACTTCCCGGCTCTGCTTTGCGACAGACTGTATTGCATCATTCTTAATAATAACTGCTGGCGGATTATCATATTCCGCCAAATAAAGGCTGCCGTCCGGCATCACCTGTGAGATGGAAAATGTACTATATGCCAAACCCCGCACTTCACAAACAGGCAAGGCTTGAGCTAAAGCTTCAATAACTTCATCAATCGAGCATCCGCCTTCCAGCATCTTGGCGGCAATCTTACTCGTTAGCCCGGATAATATATTGGCTTTCACGCCGCTGCCCAGACCATCCGCCAGTACTACTATTTTAGATTCACTGTTTCCGGCGGTCTCAATTGTGTCGCCGCATAGTTCTTCACCGGCTTTATTCAGCTGAGCGGTGCCGATCTCCAGAAACAGCTCCATCTGCATTCCCTTCTTCCTTCATGACGCGCATCAGCTTAGTAAGAATGACTTTTGTCTCAGCCGTTGTTTCACCCAGTAATCCGGCGATTTTCTGTGCGACAGCCATCTGTTTGTCGATTACTTCCTGGGCGCGTTCCAACGTTACTTCCCGCACCAGCTGCAGATCCTTCTCGCGCTGACGCTGACCAGTAATGTCTTCCACAATCAACAGCGCAACATTCTCTTTTTTCGCGCTTACTGCGGTAATTAGAGCGGTTAAACCTAGTTCGGGCAGTTCTTTTTCCAAGCGGACGATTTCTTCATTATCGTCAAAAACCTTGCGCAAATCGTTGGAATCAATGATGAGTTCACTGACCGGTGTGCCTACCAGATGATTGCGGGATACGCCAAAAATGCGTTCGGCAGCCGAGTTCAAATCGAGAATTTTTTCATCCGAATCAACCACAAGCACGCCATTGGGTGTACCGAAGAACACCAGATTAGCCATTGATTCAGCTTTCGTGCGCATATAAGGAATGCACATTTCCGGATCGGCCATTCCCTGTAGTACCGCTTTGGCCTTTTCTTTGCAGGAATTGTATCCGCAGGCTCCGCAGTTCAGTTCATCCTCCGGAGCATACTTGCTGGTCTTGGCCAAAACTTCTTTAATTTGCTCTTCGCTCGGTTCCGGATAAATAATCTGGCGGTTTTCATATTCGCGCTGCAGAAATTCGTAGTCGGCCTGCTCTGCCCGCACGGCTTCTGTCAGGCTGTTTGCTTTGTTTTCTGCGCCAGCGCCAGCGCCTGCGCCCGCGCCCGCGCTAGCACCCACACCCGCACCGGTTGCGAGGCCGCCGCCAGCACAAGTTTCCCGATATTTCGGGCGTTCTTCCCGGTACTTCAATATCCGCATGCGCCGGGCAAAAGCATCTCCGCTATCGGCCGGCATTAGCGGCCCATTGATACATCCTCCCGGACAAGCCATCATTTCTACAAGCATTGGCACGGGAGCGCTGTTTTTGGCCAGATTGACCAAAAACTCCCGGCAATTATCCAGCCCCGAAACGGTCAGCGTCCTGTTAGACAACATGTCGGGCGTGATCCCGGCGGTCTTTATGAGGCCGCCATCCAGCGGAAACAGTACGGCTTCCTGCGGAGCAGGCCCATCAAAGCATTCATCCTCTAGCTGGGAGGGATCAATGCCCGCTTCCGCCCACCAGTTCTCAAGTTCCACGAAAGAAATAACATGGTCAACGTCTTGTGTCAGCCCCGGTCGTGTAATCTCATCGTATTTGGCCAGGCAGGGACCGATAAAAACAACCTTCCGGTCCGGCGATTCTTTCTTTAGCAAACGGGCGTGCGCAATCATCGGAGATACAATATGCGCCAGATTCGACAGCATCTCCGGAATATACATCTCAATTAAGTTGACCACCGCCGGGCAGCTGCTGGTGATAACCGGTTTCTGGGCTTCCTTGGCAAGCTTGTAGTGTGCGGCAGCCACCCATTCAGCACCAACGGCTGTCTCGCGAACACCGGCAAACCCCAGTTTGCGTAATCCGGCTAACACCTGACCAGGCCGCAGATTGGCAAATGCGGCCACATATGACGGTGCCAGGCTGACGCAGACATTATCATTTTCAGTAATTAATTTGCGAACATTCGGATAGGCAGGATGTACTGTTTTGGCCTTTTGAGGACATTCTGCGATGCAACGACCATCAAGGACACAGCGGGACTCTTCAACGCGTGCCCGAAACTGCTGAGAAAATGGCGCACGCTCCATCCTGATTGCTTTCACAGGACAGGAGCGTAAGCATTTGTAGCAATCCCGGCAATGGGCTTCGTTTACTCTAATTAGATCCATGGTCGCAACCCCCTCAAAGACCGAATAGATGATGCGTGGATGGCCTGCCAAGTTTACTGAGACTCTGACGGCAGCGCTGGCAGAATCACTTTTTCAAAGAGCTCTTTTTCCTCGCCAGGTTGTACGCCGGGGAAAACCCGTCCTTGAAAGCGCACTGTCACACCCTGCTGAGTACATTTTTCAAGGCAAAATGTACCTTTGATCTCTATACGGCCAGGGGCATGCTCTGCAATCAGTTTCTGCAAAGAGGCGATCACCTCTGGCGCTCCCCGCAAGTAGCATGAACTTCCTACGCATACTTCGATTATAAGCATATTCGTGGCCCCCTGACAATAATCTAAAAATAGCAATAAAGCCGGAGTGGGCTGCGGCGGGACCGTCGCCGCAGCCAATAACCCGACTAATCAAATTACGCTTGTTTATTTCAGCAATGGGTCGACTTCTTTGTGGAAAATTTCCTCTGCTGTATCTTTATTTACTCCGGTAATCAGTTTATCATTAATTTTAATGGAAACACCTTTGTCACAATGCTCCAGACAGAACGTTGCTTTGAGGTTTACCAGGCCGGCGTATTTCTCGCCGTCCGCCAAATCGGTGAACTTATCCAGAACCTCATAGGCGCCTTTCAGATAACAGCCGGTACCGACGCAAACCGATACGTCAACGACTGCCTGCGGTGATTTCTCGATTTGAATATCCGAACCGCAAATGCGCCGTTTCGGACCATAAGTGGTATGCAACGCTTCGTGGCTGATATGAGAACCCGGCTTTTCAAGCCATTTATCGTACATTTGATTGACTGCCAGGTTTTCCAGCGGTGTACGGAACGGCATTTCCTTATCTACCGCATAGAGGCTCTTACCACGGGCAACACGGGCATTTCCATCCGTGGATACCGGTTGTCCGCCGCCACCAACGCAGCCGCCCGGGCAAGTCATGACTTCGATCAGGTGGTAATCGGCTTTACCGTCTTTAACCGCCTGGATCAGTTTCTCGGTGTTTGCCAAGCCGCTTACGACTGCCAGCTTCAATTCAACTCCGCCGACTGTCACAACAGCTTCTTTAATGCCTTCAAATCCGCGTACTTCACGGAAGTCGATCTGTTGCGGACCATCGCCGCCCAGAATTCCGGCTGCGGTTCTTAGGGCAGCTTCCGCCACACCACCGGTTACTCCGAAGATTACGCCGGCGCCGCTGGCCAGTCCGAGCGGAGCATCAAAGGCTTCGCCTTCCAGTTCTTCAAAGACCAGTCCGGATTCTTGAATCATCTGGATTAGCTCGACTGTGGAAAGTACGGCGTCGACATCGCGAACACCATCCACCGTGAACTCAGGGCGCTGAGCCTCGAACTTCTTGGCAGTACACGGCATTATCGAAACAAGGAACAAATCCTTCGGCTCAACACCAATTTCTTTAGCGTAGAACCGTTTGGCAACCGCACCAAACATCTGCTGCGGCGACTTGCAGCTGGACAAGTTGTCCAGAAGCTCAGGATGGAACTGTTCGCAGTACTTAATCCATCCGGGGCAGCAGGAGGTAAACTGCGGCAAATTACGATTGTTCTGGAGACGATCGAGGAACTCTGTCGTTTCCTCTACAGCGGTCAAGTCCGCTGCAATTACTGTATCAAAGACCTTGGCAAAGCCCATGCGCCGTAAAGCAGCAACGATCTTGCCGGTAACGGCTTCGCCCTGTTTTTCACCAAAAGCCTCACCAACGGCTACGCGAACTGCCGGTGCTACCTGGACAATGACGGTCTTGGTCTTGTCGTTCAAAGCCTTCACAACGGCATCTTTTTCGGACTTAACAGTCAGGGCTCCAGTCGGGCAAACCGATACGCATTGTCCGCAAGTTACGCAGTTGACTTCCGCCATTGGTCTACTGAATGCGGGGGTTACTTCGGTTTTGCTGCCGCGGTTGGCAAAGGTCAACACGCCGATACCCTGGACTTCGCTGCACATCCGTACGCAGTCGCCGCACAGGATACACTTGTTCGGGTCGCGGACCAGGCCAGTGCTGCTGGTGTCAATCGCTTTCAATTCCCTCTTCTCGGGGAATCTTACTTTGCGGACGCCCAGCTGATAAGCCAATTCCTGCAATTTACAGGAGCCATTCTTATCGCAGGTTGTGCAATCACGATGATGATCCGCCAGTAATAGTTCTATGACCATCCGGCGCAGTCTGCGGGTGCGCTCAGTGTTGGTATGAACGACCATTCCATCGGTTGGAGGAGTGGAGCATGCTGCTACCAGTCCCATTTTTTCTACTTCGACAGTACACATCCGGCAGGCCCCGTAAATCGACAATTCCGAATGGTAGCAGAAGGTGGGGAGGTTGATCCCGGCTTTCCGGATAACCTCCAAGAGATTCCGCTCACCATTGAGTTCTACTTCTTTGTTATCCACCCAAATCTTGGCCATTTGGATCGCCTCCTTCATTAGTCTTTATAGATCGCTCCAAAGCGGCATTTCTGAATACAGGTATCGCACTTAATGCATTTCTCGCCGTCAATAACGTGCGGCTTGGCTTTTTCGCCGCTGATGGCGCCGACCGGGCAGTTCTTGAGACACAAGCCACAGCCTTTGCATTTCTCAGGATCAATGGTGTAGGACTTCAAGGCCGGGCATTCGCCTGCCGGGCAACGCTTCTGCTGAATGTGTGCCAGATACTCATCCCTGAAGTATTTCAACGTTGTCAGCACCGGGTTGGGAGCAGTTTTACCCAGACCACAGAGTGCGCCATCCTGAACCGCTACTGCCAGTTCTTCCAGCAGCGCCAGGTCTTCCATGGTTCCCTGACCGTCGGTAATCTTGGTCAGCAACGCCAGCATCTGTTTCGTTCCCTCACGACAAGGCACACACTTACCGCAGGATTCATTCTGAGCAAACTCCATAAAGAACTTAGCGATCCGTACCATACAGGTTGTCTCATCCATGACGACCATACCGCCGGATCCAACCATCGCGCCAACGCTCTTCAATGAATCGTATTCCATCGGCAGATCCAAATGCTGTTCACAGAGACAGCCTCCAGACGGACCGCCGATCTGTACTGCCTTAAACCGATGACCTTCACGGACACCGCCGCCGATATCGTACACGATTTCGCGCAGGGGTCTGCCCATCGGGATTTCGACCAGTCCGGTGTTTACTACGTGGCCGGCCAACGCGAATGTCTTCGTGCCGCTGCTGTTCCCCATACCATACGAACGGAACCATTCCGGACCATTCAGCATGATCGGGCACAGGTTGGCCAATGTTTCAACGTTATTGATTACAGTCGGTTTTCCCCACAAACCTTTAACGGCCGGATAGGGCGGACGCGGATGCGGCATACCGCGGTTTCCTTCGATGGAAGCGAGCAGGGCGGTCTCTTCGCCGCAGACAAAAGCACCGGCGCCTTCTTTGATATTGATGTCAAAGCTAAAGTTCGTGCCAAAGATGTTTTTGCCCAACAGTCCTTCCTTGCGGGCGTCTTCAATAGCTTTGCGGAGACGTGACACTGCCAGCGGATACTCAGCCCTGACGTAGGCATATCCTTCGTCAGCTCCGATTGCGTAACCGGCCAGCATCATGCCTTCAATTACACGGTGCGGGTCGCCCTCGAGTACGCTACGATCCATGAATGCACCCGGGTCACCTTCGTCACCGTTACAGACGACATACTTCTTGTCGCTTTCATTGGCTCTGGCGAACTGCCATTTCTTGCCGGTCGGGAAGCCGCCGCCACCACGGCCGCGCAGCCCGGAATCCAGAACGGTCTTGATTACGTCTTCCGGAGTCATTTCCAGAACGGCTTTGGCAATGGCCTGATAACCGTTATGGGCAATATACTCACGAATGCTTTCGGGATTAATCTTACCGCAATTTTCAAGTGATACACGTACCTGTTTCTGATAAAATGGCACGCCCTCTTCATTTCTGGACGCTTTGCCGGTGTTGGGATCATGATAAAGCAAGCGCTCTACCGGTTGTCCATTGATGAGAGTGGTCTCAACGATTTCAGGCACGTCTTCCGGCTTAACATGGGTATAGAAAATATCAAGCGGTTCAATACGTACCAAGGGACCTCTCTGGCAGAAACCGTGACAACCACTGTGTGAAACGATTGTGCCGGTACCGCCCTGGCTTTCTTCCTGAAGGAGTACGTCAACCGTAGTGTACATGCCCTTTTCTTTCAGAATACGCACAAACTCGTCATATATTTTCAATGAACCATTGGCAACACAACCAGTTCCTGCGCAGAGCAGCACTCTGGCTTTCTGTTTTTGCATTGCCTTTTGCACGCCGGCCTGAACTTTTTTTAGTTCTTCAACTGTTCTAATCATATTCAGTTCTCCTTTCCGGCGGCCGCAGCCTCAGTAGTGTCTTTTCTGGACTTGAGATCTTTTAACACGATTTCCATTGCCTCGGGAGTCATTTGGCCATGGACTTCATTATCATTAATCATGACTGCCGGAGCCAGGCCGCAAGCACCGATACAGGAAACTGTCTCTAAAGTAAACTGCAGATCGTCAGTGGTGTTTTTCTTGTCAGTAAGTCCCAGCTCTTTCTGAACCAGGTACTTAATTTTCTCGGAACCTTTGACATGACAGGCAGTTCCATTACAGACTTTGATGATGTATTTGCCTTTGGGGTTCATAGAAAACTGGGTGTAGAATGTAGCGACACCATAAACGGTTGCGGCGGGAATGCCCAACGCGGTGGCCACATAGGTCAGAACCTCTTCAGGCAAATAGCGGTATTCGGCTTGGATTTCCTGCAGGATTGCTACTAAATGAGATGACTTTGATTCATGATTCCGGATGATCGCATCGACCTTGCTAAACTTCCTGCTTTCAGGACTCATGGTTATTACCCCCTTCTTCAGTGATGCTATGAGTCGTGATGCCGTGAACCTTTTTTCCTGTGAACCTTTGATCTTTTGATCCTGTGATTGTTGGCTTCCTTCAAATACCCGGAGGCGACACTACCCAAATTCCTTTAGCCTCTTCGGTTCCCGGATTACGCATTTTGGAAGCATTATGCAACGAGAAATAGGCCGCTTCTCCAGCAACGATGTGGTACCAGTGTCCTTGAGACCAAAATTCCAGTTCGCCCTGAGTTAGAACGAACAGGTCATCATGATCGTGATCATAGACACTTAATTCAACTGTTTTACCCGGTTCGACCGAAAACAGATGCGGCTGCATCCTCTTATCTCTGGAACCTAAGAATGCCATGATATTTAGATTAAATCCGTCTTCTCCGGTCACCACGTGCCGCAAGTTGTCCTTTCTGACGATGAGCCAATTCTCCGGCAAGACGTCATCCGTAAGTACTCCTACTGAAGTTCCCAATTCACCGGCAATGCGCTTTAAAGTCGAAAAGGAAGGGGAACTCTCATCTTTCTCCAACTGATATATAAAACTGGCTGAGACCCCTACTCTAGCAGCCAAATCTCGTACGCTAATTCCGGAATTGGATCTGATTTTTCTGACGCGTTCTCCCAGGGTAGACACGTTTCTCCCCCCTTGCACTTAACAAGACTATTGATAGCTTTGTGTCCGCATTAGTCCTTCTGTATACATTATACAAATTTACTTGACATGTGTAAAGTATTATTTGAAACTGGTTAACTATTTGTTGAATGGCCCGATGATCGCTGGCAGGGCGGGATGCAGGAACAACCCCCATGCCCATGTCTCGCCCCAGGCTCATCCTTAATCAAACAAAAACCTTGCTGCTTCAGTAGCAGCAAGGCCGCTTAGCTATGTGCAATAGAAATAGCAATAGCGCCGCATTTACTCAGCTGCCCCATTGTCGGAAATCCAGATCAACAAATGGAATATCATTTTCAATTTTCCACCTGCGCCGGGTCATGTAACTGGTACCCCACTGATCCAGATTATTAATATCCATGCTGCGGTGCACGACGGCATATAAATCAATCTCCCGCTGCTTGAGAAAAAGCGGCACCGTACTCATCCATTGGGCGCTGATTTTGTGCTCCGTGAAATATCCTTCCATAAAATAATCCATGAAGCGGGTGGCATTGCCCAAATCTTCCTTGCTTTCGCAATGATGCGGAACTGCGTAAAACAGGCTGATGGCAATGTCGGTCGCAAACCATCCGTAAAGGCAGTCATCAAAGTCAAACAGCGTGATCTTCCCGTTATCGACAAAGAAGTTGCCGCGGTGAAAATCAAAATGGATCAATCCGTAAGATTCCTTGTCCTTGGGCATACGACCCAATTGCTCACGTATCGCATGGGCTTTCTCAATCACAATTGTCTGATCAGCTGGGATGAAGCGTTCCATCCCATCGAAGTCAATCTCCAGATACGGCCGTTTCAAGGCCGGTTTACTTGGCTGATAAGATTTGGTGAGCCGGTGCATGCGTCCCATGATGCGACCCATTTCTTTGAATAGCGCGGTGTTCCATACTTCCGGTTTTCTGGCAGACACGCCGGCTGCCTTGACAAAGGAAGCAGCCAAAAATGAAAAGCCATTGGCACCGGGAACAACCTCGACGAAATTGCCCTTTGCAGAAGGAACAGCGCGCGCTGCTGGCACTTCATTATCTGCCAAATAGTTCAGCCAGTCAAGTTCTCCTTCAATTTCCGCCGTCGAGCGCCGACCGCTGTGCGTCACACGCAAAACAAGCTCCTGGCCGTGACGTGTGTATTCGTAGATAAAGCTTTCAAATCCATTTAGTGCCTTTATTGATCCGGGTTCCGCACCAAATCTGCTGATGACTTCCTGCAAAACGGCATCACTATAGGCTTCGCGTGCAGTTTTGTCCAAAGCATAACCTCCATTTTTATAATGATGATCTGTCATAGCCATCATAACCATTATAATCAAGAAAGCTAATCTGGCAATGTTTACAGCGCATTTCCTATCAGAATTGGAGCAGGATTTTTCTTTATTGGAGCAGGATTTTTCTTTCCATGATCATTTCCACATCAGTTCCGCGTTTTAGTCGCATTTTGATATTGACATTTTGCCAAACCGGGGGTTACAATGATTGAAAGAACCTTTAAGTCGATTCTGCGAAATCGAAAAGGCTTATTGACAGTGGTGTATTTGCGGCCTTTTCGATGCGTGCGAAAAGGCCTTGTTTTTTGCCCCTTTTTACTTTTTTGCCTTTTTGCTCTATCGCAATCAATCCGAATCCGAGGCTTATCAGGTTCACGAGGCCTATCAGACTCAGATGTCAAGCCATATTGTGAATAACTGCAACCCGCACCTTTAATTGCAGTCCAGCGAGGCTGCTAAGGAGCCGTGGCGGTTTAGCCCACGCTTAACCCCGCCTGCCGGTTCCATCGGCAGGTTTTTTTGCGACCTGCGGTGCCCGGGGCAGAAGAAATAAGGGGGAGCAATTAATGACACTCACTTGTGCAAAGCGGGACATTCTCGGACTTAAGGACATGGATCGCAAGGATATCGATGCTATTTTCCACGAAGCCTATAGCATGCGCGATCTTCTGCGCAATCGGCAAAAGTCCTCTCTCCTCTCCGGAACAGTTGTTGTCAACGCCTTTTTTGAAAACAGTACCCGCACCCGCATTTCCTTCGAAGTAGCCGCCAAAAAACTAGGGGCTGATGTCATTAACTTCTCAACTATCGGTAGCAGCGTTGCCAAAGGTGAAAGCTTTGAAGATACCCTCGTCAACTTGGAGGCTCTGGGAGCGGATGCCATTGTCATCAGACATACTGATCCGAATGCCTTGTCAACTGCCGCTCGCATCCTGAAAATCCCCGTTCTCAATGGTGGGGCCGGTTCAGAGGAACACCCCTCACAGGCACTCCTCGATATTTTCACACTGAAAGATCGTTTCAAAAACTTATATGGCCGGAAAATTGTCATCGTGGGAGACATTCGTCATAGCCGGGTCGCCAAGTCAAATTTATACGGGCTGCTCAAATTTGGAGCTAAAGTAGTATTTTGTGGTCCCCCGGATTTGCTCTCCCAGGACTACGAAAAACTCGGCGCCGAAGTGGAATATGATCTGACAGCGGCGCTGGAAAACGCGGACGCAGTCATGGCGTTGCGCATGCAATTTGAACGTCAGGAAGAAGACTACCACAAAAAACTGGATTATTATCGCGCTAATTATCAAATTAATGGCGAGCGGCTGCGCTATGCCAAGCCAGACTTGCTGGTAATGCATCCCGGACCGATTAACCGCGATATTGAGATCACCTCCGAAGTAGCCGACGGTCCGCAGTCTGTTATCTTGGAACAGGTCAATAATGGTGTGGCTATCAGAATGAGCCTTTTCAAAATGGCCATGAGCAACTTCTGTGATCAGCCGCGACACCTGGCAGCTATCTGAGGCCTGGGGACCGGGGTTCGAGGCCTAAGATCTGAGCCCTAAGGACTGCAGGCACGACATGTTAGCAGGTATGCTGACCCGCGAGCGACGGCGTACGACCGCACAGGCCAGTTCCAAGTTCGTTGATTATCAGAGGAGTGAAGAGTTTGCTACGCGGCACCAACGAACCACATCTTTACCGCATTACTCCGGAAAGCGTTGAACAACTCAACAGCCGCTTTTATCGGATGAATTTCATATTACCTGAACAACTGTCCATTAACCCTGGACAGTTTGTCACTATTAAGAGCGAAAAAGTTCCTGTCTTGCTCCCCCGCCCCTTTTGCGTACACCGCTGGGAACCTGAGACCAGGCGCTTATCCTTATTAATTGAAGCGCGCGGAACTGCCACCGACACATTTCGTGAACCTGACATCGCCAGGCATCCCTTCCAGATACTGATCCCCCTCGGACATGGGTTTAAAGTAAAGCCAGCCAAATATCATTTTCTGGTAGGCGGCGGATGCGGAGTAGCGCCACTGCATTTTCTGGCGGATGAACTGATGAGAGGCGGCGGGGATGGCGCGCACCGGGTTTTCTTGGCGGCTGGTTTCCGCGAGAGTGCAGATGCCCTTGCCCCCGAAACCCTGGCCCCTCAGGGTGCTGCCATTACCATAAATGTAGCCTGTAACCCGTTTACAGCCGTTGATCTTTTCCGCGAACAACTGGATTCGGTCTTATCCGGTCGGGGTCAGCGCGAGTGTAGTGCAGCGACCATATCAAAAGGGTGCGGCGATGCGGCTACAGCTATGGTTGCTGCAGACAATGCTGCCAATGAGATCCAAGTTTATGGCTGCGGCCCGCATCCCATGCTGAAAAGATTGGCAGCGCTTTGCGCAGAAAAAGGGCTGCCACTGCAAGTATCGCTGGAACGCATAATGGGGTGCGGTATGGGCGCTTGTCAGGGATGCTCCTGCGGAACGAAAAAGGGACCTGTGCTTCTTTGCAGCGAAGGGCCGGTACTGGATGCCACGGTGGTGAATTGGGATGAATAGCGATAAATTTAAGTTTCAGACCAGGCTGGCCGGCCCGTCCGGCCTGTCCTGTAAGCTGGGACCGTTGACTCTTAAGAACCCCCTGATCGCGGCTTCCGGCACTTATGCCTTTGGCGAAGCTTACCGCTCTGTGCTGGATCCAAGTGTCTGGGGAGCTATTACACTGAAGTCTATTACACCAGAACCCCGCCCCGGCAATTCCGGTCGGCGAATCCAAGAGTGCCATGGCGGGTTGTTAAATTCTATCGGGTTAGCTAACCCCGGGCTGGATGAGTTTGAAAAGACAATAATCCCGCAGTTGGCTGATTTGGATACGGTCGTAATTGCCAGCCTGGCTGGCAGTGCAACTTCCGATTATGTCAAACTGGCTGATGCATTGCAGCAATATGCCGTTATTGATGCTTTTGAGCTGAACCTGTCCTGCCCAAATGTCCGTGAGGGCGGCCTGGCTTTCGGTGCTGATCCGGAAAAAATTGAAACACTGGTTGGACAAGTACGACGTGCGACAGCCAAGCCGCTATTAGTGAAGCTTACGCCAAATGTAACTTCCATCGCCGACACCGTGCGTGCAGCCGAGACCGGCGGTGCAGATGTCATCGTAATGTGCAATACTTTCCTTGGAATGGACATTGATCTCAATACCGGACGACCGGTTTTCAATAACATCTATGCCGGATTTTCTGGTCCGCCAGTGTTCCCGATCGCCTTGCGCTGCGTCCATCAGACCGTCGCCGCCACCAAACTGCCTGTCGTTGGGATGGGTGGTGTCAGTGCGCTCGAAGACGTGCAAAAAATGATTTTGGTGGGAGCCAGTGCCGTTGGACTAGGCACAATTAACTTCGTTTGCCCGGATGCCCCCATACAAATCTGCGACGGACTTGCGCAATGGGTCAAAGACAAAGGCGCCACCAGCATCCAAGACCTGACCCGATTGGTGACAGGTTGATCCATTTGGGGACAGGTTTGTTTGGACCAAAATGATCCGATTGGGGACAGGTTTATTTGGATCGAAATGAGCGATTGGGGACTGTCCCCAATCAGGTCAAAACGATCCATCGGGGACTGTCCCCAAATGGGGCAAAATGTGCCGATCGGGGACAGACTTAATTCTTGACTCTCATTATGCTGGAGGAGGTTGACATAGACATATGAGTACGTTTACTGATCAATCGATTTCACCACTTATTTTGGCGCTTGATACAACTAGTCTGGAACGTGCCGAGGAACTGATTGAGGCCACCAAGGACAGCGTTGATGTTTATAAAATTGGTAATGAGGCGTTTTCCGCACTGGGACCAGCAATTGTTCAAGTAATTCACAAAAAAGGCAAAGAGGTTTTCCTAGACCTGAAGTTCCATGACATCCCGAATACTGTGGCCAGTGCAGTGCGTGCCGCTGCCACCACTCTGGGTGTCTACCTGCTCAACCTCCACATCGCCGGCGGACGCGCCATGATGGAAGCTGCTGTGAATGAACTGAACCGTCTTGAAAAAGAAAACAAAATCCGGCGCCCCAGACTGATTGGCGTAACGGTCCTCACTAGTCTGGAGAGTCCGGATTTAAAAGACATCGGCTTTGCAGAGACTGATATCCAAAAAACGGTCCTGCGCCTGGCAAAGCTTGCTGACACTTCCGGGTTGGACGGTGTAGTTGCTTCTCCTCAGGAGATAAAAATGATTCGCGAGCACCTTGGCAGAGATTTTCTGATTGTCACGCCCGGTATTCGTCCTTCCGGCGCTCAGACCGGCGATCAAAAGAGAACTATGTCGGCCGCCCAAGCCTTGCAATATGGCGCAGACTTCATCGTTGTCGGGCGCCCAATCACCACTGCCCCCGATCCCGGTGCAGTGGCGCGCCTAATGCTTAAGGAGGCCAGGCAGCGTTAGCGTTAGCGCTAGCGATAGCAATAGATAGCAATAATCTTAACCAACAACAAATCTCAAGAAATCCCGGACAACACAAAAATAGCTACAATAGAACTCGCGTTGAACGGGCATAAGTTATAAGCTTTGGAGGGGTATCAATGTCAAAATTACTTAGTGTGGCAGAAATCGATGAAATCCTCGTTAAGAGCGGAGTCTGGCAAAAGAATGGACATTTCCTGCTTACTTCCGGACGCCACAGTGATCAGTATCTTCAGTGCGCCATGATTTCGCAATACCCCGCCTATTTTGAACCAATCGCACGTCACCTGGCCGGACTTTTTGATGATCTTGAATTCGACTTGGTGCTGTCGCCTGCCATGGGCGGCATAATCCTTGGCTATGAAGTAGCCCGTGCGCTGGGCTTGCGCGCGCTCTTTACCGAAAGAGAAAATGGCATCATGTGCCTGAAACGCAGTCAGGCCTTTGAGCCCGGCAGCCGCATTCTGATTACCGAAGATGTTCTTACGACCGGAAAATCTGTCCGCGAAGTGATTGAAGTGGCCACCGCCCTGGGAGGGCGCGTAACAGCCGTCGGCGCGATTATAGACAGAAGCGCGGGGGCCGTCCAATTTGGAGTGCCTACCCGCGCCGTAAGAACTTTGGAAGTGCAATCTTTTGAAGCATCTGAATGTCCCATGTGCCGCGCCGGTATGCCAATTGTCAAGCCGGGCAGCCGTCCGAATAAGAATACTGTGCAATAGCGGTTTGCAATTGTCCAGACTACATCCTGATGGACTCGATGCGGTATTTGAAAGTACCTCCTGGTGCTTCCACAACCACTTCCTCATCGACCTTTTTCATCAGCAGTTTTTTGCCTAGCGGCGAAAGAAACGAAATATCGTTAAGTCCGACTTTTTCGCAGAAGGGACTAATCACGCGAAATTCTTCAATGCCGCCGGTCTCATAATCATATAACTGGACATAACTGTCCACAGTGACAAACGGCACTTCATCCTGCGCGGCATTATTGCGTTCTGCTGTTCTGAGTACCTGATCCAAACTGGTCAGGTACTTTTTCAGCATTTGAATGCATTCTTCGCGTTCCCGGGGAGATGTACAGAGGAAATTGGCAATTTGCTGATCCTTCTGTTCCTCAATAGACACAAGTTGTTGCAACAAGTTCTCATAGATTGGTTCAGATAAGACGTATTTGCCCATTCTCTTTGATCCTCCCCATTAAAAGGAAATTTATCGGAAATAAAACATAAGGTACCCCGCCACAATTGCGGAATACCACATTAATCATATCACCGCATACAATCATTGTCAATCCTGTATGCCATTGCCATCTGGCTGAGAGTCGTCCTAAATGGCCTAATATCAGCACTTTACCTCTGTAATGTGTCCGGGTTCTAATCCCTACTGGACCGATACTGATAAAGAGCAGCTCTTTTGCTCTTTTCCTGCCGACGCTGATATTGAGCGGCATCCCCCCTTCTTTGGCAAAGATCAAAACCTGATACTAAATTTGGCGGCTTTTTTATCATATGTAATTTTATCTATTTTTAACCCCAGGCCCGCATAATATTATTTGCCTTGTCCATGATGCCGCGCTGATGCCCGGTTGGTGGGGTCGGCTACTCCCCCTGCTACACCCTGTTGGTGTTCCCTCACCGCTCCCCAGCTAGCCAACCGCCTATCCCCGCCAATTCCCGAAGTAGAGTGTCAACATGTCCCACAATTTCATAATATAATGCCAGACTATCCGAAAGGGGGAAGAGTGTATGAAAGACCATCATACTTCAATAGTTGTTCGCTGCCTTTTCCAGCTTGGCACCCCGCTTCAGCCCTTTGCCGTAGTTGAAAACACCAATACCGATCGGATTATGCTGGTGCGCATTTCTGAAGAAGTATTCACCTCATTGATGGAAGCTGGTATTCCGATTTGCCAACCTACTACCGCCCCTCCGGCGTCACTCGCCAATGTCAACGTTTTGTGTGTGTTTCGCATGTTTATCGGAGCGCAGGAGCCGATTCCGTACGCCATAGGCGAAAGCAAAGAGAATTGTGAAATAGTCATTATCCAAATTACCGATGCATTATTTGACTTTTTCCGTCTCCTGGGCGTCCCAATGTGTCCAATTATCCAGGCGATTAACGGCGCAGATTAACGCGTTCCTCTAGTTGTCTGACCCCTTATCCACACAGATTGGATTATTTGATTAGGAATTGACTTTATTGTCAAACAATGGTACGCTCGAATCGCAGTTTACAGCATTAGAACATTAGATGGCTGCTTGCTGCGCTATTTTTATGCTCAAATGACTCAATACGGTCCGGATTCATTTGAGAACAAGAACACGGAGAGCGAGGATTGAGTTATGTACAACAAATTAAGCACATTGCTGCAAAAACCAAAACTTTATGAAAAGACTGCTGAACCATTCTGGAATGATCCGCATATCTCCAAGGGCATGCTCGAAGCGCATCTAAGCCCCAATACAGATGCCGCCAGTCGCAAGCCTGAAACTATAGAACGTACTGTAGCGTGGATATGTTCACTGCTGCCGCATGATGGCGCGAAGCTTCTCGATATCGGCTGCGGCCCCGGATTATATACCAAGCGTTTTTCCGAACACGGACTGTGTGTGACTGGCTTGGATTTTTCGGAGCGATCTATTGCCTATGCCAAGGAGCACGATGCCAAAACCGAATATCTGTTGCAAGATTATCTGACAATGGACTTCGATAACTGCTTTGATATGATCACGCTGATTTGGTGTGATTATGGCGCACTGATTCCTGCCGACCGTCACAACCTGCTTGACCGTGTGTATCGCGCTTTGAAACCTGGCGGAATGTTTTTACTTGATGTATTCACCCCGCAGTTGTACTTAAACCGCAAAGAAACCACATCATGGGAAGTCTGTGCCGATGGCGGTTTTTGGAGTCCAAATCCGCATATCTGTCTGAATGCCCGGTACTTCTATGATAACGGCGACGGCGTTGACCTGGATCGCAATGTGATCATTGAGGAAGGCAGCATCAGGTGTTTTAATATTTGGAACACATGCTTTACGAAGCAATCTTTAGTTGAAGAAACTCAACCGCGTCATTTCGTCCCAGTGGGTTTTTATTCTGATTATGATGGTAAGCCATACGATGAAAACTCGCCAATCATGTGGGCATTGATGCAGAAACAGTAACAATAGATCAATAACGACAAAGCGAGCAATAGGACCCATCGAGGCCAAGCGCATAATTGGCCCCGTTGGCTGTTGGAGCAATGGGAGGCATCACAACTAAATGACAATAGAAACCTCTGCAATAAAAATCCGGCTGGAACAACCACAAGACTATCGTGTCGTTGAAGAGCTGACCCGCGAAGCCTTTTGGGGCTGCATGGACCAACCTACTTGTGACGGCGAACATCTTATTGTCCATAAACTGCGCGGTCTGCCCTCCTTTGTGCCGGAGCTGGACTTCGTAGCCGAAGTAGACGGGCAGCTGGCCGGGCATATCATATACAGCAAGGCGAAAGTGATCACGCCGGACGGTCGTGAATTCGAGGTACTGAATTTTGGTCCGATCAGTGTTCTGCCAAAATATAAACGGAAGGGCATCGGCGCGGCGCTGTTGCATCACAGCATTGCGCAGGCGCAGAAACTTGGCTACCGGGCGATTATATTCTACGGACATCCCGATTACTATCCCCGCCTTGGCTTCGACCGTGCAAGTGCTTTTGGAATCACTTCCGAAAACGGAAAGAGCTTTGACGCACTGATGGCCATGCCGCTCTATGATGGAGCGCTTGACGGCGTGTGCGGGCGGTATGTCTATGATCCGGTATACGATCCTAATCCGCAAGAAGTTGAAGAATTTGAGCGCAGCTTTCCGCCAAAAGAACCTGTGGCTTTGCTGCCTATTAAGCTGCTGCTCGATAGACTGCCTGAAAGTGCGCAGCAAGCTTTTGAGACACGCCAGATAAAGCATGTATCCGGATTGCTGCGTTACAGCGGTGTCGAAATGTTGCGCTGGGAAGGCATTAATGAACAGGTTTTAACTCAAATTAATGTTGTCCTGAAAGAGCTTGGCCAACCGGAAAAGCTGTTTCCATCCTCATATATCCTGCAGCTGGTCAAAATGGGTGTACGCCTGCCATTGGTAAAGAAAATTCGGGAGGAATCTGGCACTTCGGTGTATCTGGTGGAATCAGAGGGCAAGCATTATCTGCTTAAGGTGTTCGAAAATCCGGAAGATCTTCATCAGGAGATTGAGCATGGTAAGTCACGTGCCACTTCATCCGACGGCGTTCCCGCTCCGCCAGTACTGAAGCATACAGAGTATGCGCTACTGCTGCCTGAGGCTGAAACGCCAGGTACGGTATGAGAACGATATAAACAACGATATAGACAAAACATAGCCAGAGATAAAACAACGATAAAGGCATAAAAGGCATAGTAATCTGACTAAGTGTACATTTCTTAAGGCATAATAGCTGTAGAAATGCCACACTTTGGGAGGTGCACTATGCCTTTATATTTCTTATACATTATTTATACAGGTGCACTGTGGGCCGCATTACTGGCCATAATACCAAGAGATAAAATGCGGACCTATCTGGTATATGGCATTCTTTTTGGCGGACTTGCGGATGCGGTTATATTGGCAATTGTGGACCTTCTACTGGGAATCGGCGGTTTTATCAATTTTGGTCCTCTGGGGTTTGGAAAACTTCCTTTTTTTCCACCGCTGGCCTGGTCAGCGTTTTTCGCGATGTACTTTTACTTTCTTCCCTCAAGGTGGTACCTACGATATCCTTATATGCTGACCACTATCATAGGTTCGGTCGCTTTTTCCAACATGCTCATGAATCTTGGAATATTCCAATGGAAAACCGGAAGACTATTGACTCCGCTGTTGGTTTACACTTTTTGGACTATTGCTGTGACATGGGGCTACAGACGAATCAGCCAGGCTAATGAAGGCCACCGCGACTATGAAAGTTTTGAATAGCAATGCTTTTTTGGCGCAAGTTATTGACGGAAGGGTGAGAATGGCCAATGACACGAATTTTCCCAAGGATCCCGGTTGACATCTGGTATGTTGTTTTTGCCTTTATTGTTTTGGGATTATCTTTTATTTTTGTTCCCCGGAAGAATTACCGCTCACTATTTTATGAGGGCATGATTTTCGGGACGCTGTTTAGCTGGGTGATCATAAGTTTGTTGACTGCTTTAAAGCTTTTTCATTACAGGATTTATGGCCCATTCGGTTTTATGAATAATCCAATTTGGCTAAACCTTGCGTGGGCACCTGCGATTATAATCTTTCTGTACTTTAAGCCGCCGATGAGGAGTTTGCTGCCATTTTGGGGTTACCTGCTGTCCTTTTCCTTTTTAAGTGCTGCCATTGACCGGGTTCTTCACAATATGGGCTTGTTGGAGTACTTGCACTGGTCACCGGCGTACAGATTTGTTTTTTCATTGCTTTGGTTTTTCGCGATCTCCTATTTGCACGAAAAAGTTTTACCCCGATGGGAGTGGCAGGATTAGAGGGTTTCGCAGGTATTTCCATTTACTTCGCGAAACAAGATCGCAAGGCCGTTCTGGGAGGAATTAGCAGAAATTTGGACCAGTCTCTAAAATGGCAAAACCAACAAAAAAGGGTCCGGAATTATCTTCCGAACCCTTATCATTTCTGGAGCCGGCGATCCGAATTGAACGGACAACCTGCTGATTACGATTCAGCTGCTCTGCCAATTGAGCTACGCCGGCCTGCAAAATTAATTATGCTTAATAGTCCAAATAATATTTACCTTGGCCACTTCATTTCGCCAACTTCATCTTCGCCGCTTTCGTCAGCTTATATAATTATATGATACCGTCAGCGCGTTGTCAATGAAAGCGCATGCATAGGTGTCATTAATCAGCGATAATGTCATGGTATAAGTGTTCAGCAAAAATGTCATCCCCCAAGGTATAATGGGAGGATGAGATACGAAATGAGCGAACGGGATGCCCGAAAAATTACCATTATCAAAGATCTGCTCTCCGGTCGTTTCACCAATGCTCAGGCGGCAAAGCTTTTGGGCCTTAGCATCAGACAAGTTCAGCGGTTGAAAGCGGAGGCAACCGCACATGGGGTCATGAGTATTTTGCATAAGAGCAGAGGACGTAAACCGGCCAATGCCCTCGACTCTCAGACTGCAGCTACTATCTTACGGACTTACCAGACGGAATTACCCGCCTACAACTTTTGTCATGCAACGGATGTATTTGCCGAAGAAAAAGGGATCTTTGTATCTGTCAGTACAGTTTCAAGACTTCTCAAATCAGAAGGTATCCGTTCTCCTAAGGCCAAACGTCGACCCAAAAAGCATCGTTCGCGTATTGCCCGGAAACGTGAAGGCGAACTCGCCCAGATGGATGCCTCTAAATACGATTGGCTGAGTAATGGGTCGTATCTCCATCTGCACGGGGCCATTGATGATGCCACAGGGCGCATCCTGGCACTCCACTTCGAAAAGGAAGAGACCTTCGAAGGTTACTGCGAGTTAATGCTGCAAATGAACCGTGACGGGCATCTTCCGCGAGAAATCTATACCGATGCCCGTAGCGTCTTTTGTAATAACAAGAAACAGAAACTATCTCTTGAAGAAGAACTCGCTGGTAAAGTTGAAAGCATTCCTCACTTTGCCAGAGCACTTATGGACCTTAATATCCTGCTGATCATTGCCAGTTCTCCTCAGGCTAAAGGTGGTATTGAACGTCTTTGGCAAACGCTGCAGGACCGTCTGACTAAAGATTTGCGACGCAAGGGAATTACCACTATGGAAGCAGCAAATGCCTTCTTGAAGCAGTTCATCCCTTATTACAACCGCAAATTTGCTGTTCCAGCTGTTGATCCCGATAAGGTCTATTTGCCGAAAATCGATGAGTTTACCCTAAATCTGATTCTGGCCAAGCAAGAAACCCGCAAATTGGATTCCGGGCTATCATTTTCATTTCAGGGACAGAAATACCGTCTGCCTCTTAAAACAAGTCATAGACAGCGAGTTTGTGCCTCTCCTTATGACACTCTCATAATCGCTACTAACCGGAGAATAGGCCTGAAAGTTTTGTATAAAGGACTCGCCCTTGATCCAGAACCCTTAGAGGCCATACCCGTCAAAAAGACTGCCAAAGCCAAACCCGAACCCCTAAAACAAAAGAAAACTCCATCTCAAAACAAGGCCAGGGAAAGTTCCCCATGGTTTAAGCATAGCACTTTATTCTACTCAGACTCTCGCTTGAAATCGTTAGCTAATCCCAAGCTACATAACATACAGGGGTGACATTTTCGCTGACGAGTTATCCCTTTTTGGGATGACATTTTCGCTGACCATTGACATGAAAGCGCATGCATAGGCCTAATACACAAATAATGGATCTGAACTTCTTTCATTATGAATGCCTTATTTTCCGAACTGCCCTGGCCCATAAAGGAGGAAACCGGCAGCACGTGGACATCAATTAGATGATTAGCCTCAAAATGAGGAGGATGCCATGCATGAATTCCCAGCCCAATCCACGCGAACTCAAAGGTAAGTTCCTATTAAGAAAGCTATTCTTACGCGAAGGCCGCCTGCGTCCAACATTGCGCATATTACTGACTCTCGTCTTGTCTTTTGTGAGTTCTTTCGTCTTCAGCACGCTTTTTGGATTGGCCATCCTGTTCCTGGCAGGAAAAAACACGCTTTCATTTACGACCATCTTCAACCTGGCTTATATCGGGCAGGCACTCGGTGTAATCCTGGCTATTATCATTGCCCGCAAATATCTGGATCGGCGCCGGATAATCGACCTCGGACTGCATCGAAGTCCAGGGGCGTTACCTGACTTAGTTTTCGGCATAATCTTAGGCGCCGGACTGCAGCTACTCATCTTCCTCGTGCACTTTTTCTGCGGCTGGATTATTGTCCGGATGCCGTTTTCCACGCTTTCGTCCTACAGCATTCCGACTGCCGCACTTCCTGCCAATACCATCGCCCCAACCGCAGCCCCAGCCGCTGCTGCCGCTGCCTCCGCCTCCACTGCGGCAACGCCCGGCGCCCTTGCCTTGATGCTGGTAGTCTTCATTCTGATAGCAGTGAATGAAGAACTGCTGGTACGCGGTTACGTCCTGCAAAACCTGACTGAAGCCTATGGCAAAAAGGCAGCAACGCTGGTATCCTCCGTGCTCTTCGGCGTATTGCACCTGAGCAACGCTAATGCCAGTTTTGCTGGCATATTGAATATTGCACTCAGTGGCATTTTATTCGCCATCGCCTATTGGGTCACCAATTCACTCTATTTGCCAATCGGACTTCATTTTTCCTGGAACTTCTTCCTGGGTCCGGTGTTTGGCTTTCCGGTCAGCGGTATTTTGCAGTGGCCTTCAATAATAAATACCACCGTCATTGGTCCGGAGTTATGGACCGGTGGTGCCTTTGGGCCTGAGGCTGGCTTGACCGGCTTGTTTGCGATCCTCGTAGGAATAGCGATCGTATTCGCCTGGGCTGACTGGCGCAAAAACTGGATCCCGAAAAAGGGCTCAACCCCGCCCCCGCAGCCTGTCCGAATCCGAAACTGACTGCAAGAGAGAGCTGAACCCGCCAGACTATTGCAACGCCGCGAAGATGGCATTCGTGCAGTTCGTGATCTTTGAAGTATTAGGCCGATCATTGATCGCGTACATCATGACAAGATAATTTTCGGTCCTGGCGACATTAATCCAGGTTGGCATCTGTTCTACTCCTCCGGGTGAGATCATTAGGCCGTTTTGCAGCCATCCTGATCCAAATCCCAAACCAGTCAGTGGAATGATGTCTCCAGCCTGATAGGATATATTATCTTCCTCCATTGATGAAAGCATTGATTGCTCCATATAGACCATAAATGTCTGGGCAGCTGCATCCGTGACTTCCTGATCAAATTGCATTCCCATGACCAAGACCATGGAACCTGACATTATGTTCAGCAGGGCATACCCGTTCATATCTAGCACAATCGAATCATTTTCCCAGGCTTGCATCGATTCACCCGAAGCCGCCATTACTTCTGAAAAGCCGATTTCCATCCAACCATCGCCGGTAAAATACGGGATGGCTTCTCTTAGTGCCGCCAATAGATCGGAGCTCCCCGCTGTTTCGTCATTGGAAGCCGTTTGAGCAGCCGGTACCGGCTCGTTACCCGGAGCGGCTTGCAGGGATGCTGATGGATCCGGCTTCTGATCTTGTTTCTGACCGGTCTGTGAACCGGAGGAGGTGCTCCCTTCTTTGCCGGGAGGTGTGAAACTCTTCGGATTATACAGCAATCCGACCTGAGCCGGCGGATCAATATAGGTCCGATATATAGAATCCGTGCCATATTTTACATAAAGGTGGGAAGCCAGGAGGTACCCGCCGTTATAGCAGATATCATATTCCTCTTCTAGCGCAAAGGCGTTTTTTTCAGAAAGACCAGCGTAGCCGGAAGCCCCTTGCCCCAAAGACCAGGCGGCGGCCATTTTGGAAAGGCTTAACATACTCTTTGTCCGGGCAGCAGCTTCGGCTGCCATCTGGGCATGTCCCTCAGCCAAAGCTCTAAGGTTTCTTGATTTGACCGGATCCTTCATTTGATCATACCTTGCACGAAAATCCACTTGTTGATCGTCAAGTACTTTGGAAAGCTCGTACGCGATTAAGACACTGCAGGCTGCTTCACGTGTGGCTTCGCCCTTGATCCCGGCTTTGGCCAGGCGGTCCTCCAACACTTGCGGTACGATATAAATGATCTGATCGCTGATACTGTAATGCGTGGGAGTCACGAGTGCAAGCGCACGGCTGCGTTCGGCTGCATCCGCTGCAGTAATCGCCTCTGCCCGATAAAGTTTGAAGTCAGCTGCCAGAACACCTTCCATATCCTGGCGCGTGATGACTTTGAGTTGGACTGGATTCTTAAAACTGCGTCCAGCGGCGGCTTTTACTACCGGAAGCATCCCGTTGGCCAATTTGATGTAATATGCAACCTCAGCAGTGTTAGTAGTGCTAGCCGTGCTGGCCGAAACTACAGAAACGCCTTCGAAACCTGCGCAGACTGCTGCTATTGCCATCAAGCCCAAGATCGCCACAACTAAGCGCTTCAATATACAATGTTTAGTTTTCATGGCGTCACCCCCCTGCAACATGGTAACTATTTCTTTATAGACAAGCTTTTCCCTGCATTAATGCCCGAAAAGAAGCACGAATGACGCACGGGCAGGACGCAGACAGCACTCAGGCGGACAGCGCGCAGGCAGGACATAGACTGAATGCGGACTGGACGCGGACTATATGCGGGCTATTTGCGAGCTAAATGCGGGCAGCGCGCAGGCAGGACGCAAAAAAACGCAGCCCCGCTTAGGACTGCGTCAATCTGCGAAATTGGAGCGGGCGACGGGATTCGAACCCGCGGTCCTCGGCTTGGGAAGCCGATGCTCTACCACTGAGCCACGCCCGCAACACTAATCATTAAGTAAATAATATTATAACTCATGTGCCTGCCCATTACAATACCCTGTCATTTGGAAAATGCGACCGCGTGACCGCGCGACTGCGCACCGCGCCCCTGCCATGCTACTGTTACGAAAGATCAAAAAAGCAAGTCCGCAGACTTGCTTTCAAGTATTTCCGAAATGGTGCCAAGGGACGGAATTGAACCGCCGACACGGGGATTTTCAGTCCCCTGCTCTACCAACTGAGCTACCTTGGCATGGGGTTAATGATAAATAAATGGCGGAGCCGACGGGACTCGAACCCGCGATCTCCAGCGTGACAGGCTGGCATGTTAACCGTCTACACCACAGCTCCGCAAACGTAACGTTATTAATATAACATGTCAAGGTCACATTGTCAATTTACAAAATAATGGTGTGCTATTGGTGAGGTTTGGTTCAAAATCGATGTATCGCATTTCCCTCACAGATTTTTATCTTACACTATTTGGGCCTTCTTGTCAATATGTCGCGCTGCCTATTGCTTGGCGAACATATTTTCCAGTAGAATCGTCTCTTCGCGCCGCCATCCGACCGAAATCATCGCAACTTTGGCACCGATCTGTGCAGACAAAAAGTCGGCATAGGCTCTGGCCTTATCAGGCAGATCTTCAAGCCTGCTGATTCCTTCGGTACTGCAGTTCCAGCCGGGCAGTTCTTCGTAGACCGGCTCGCATTCACCTAAGATTTCCAGGCTGGCGGGGAATTCCGTTAATATCTGACCACGGTAACGGTAAGCAGTGCATACATAAATCTTTTCGAAGACATCCAAAACATCGAGTTTGGTTAAAGCGATTGCATCCGCACCATTGACTCTGATCGCATGGCGCAACATTACAACGTCGAACCATCCGCAACGGCGTGGTCTTCCGGTGGTGGTTCCATATTCGCGGCCTCTGCCATCACGAATCAGAGCACCCTCTGCGCCAGACAACTCTGTCGGGAACGGTCCTTCGCCCACTCTGGTCGTGTAAGCTTTCACTACGCCCATCACGCGGTCAATCCTCGTCGGGCCGACACCAGCACCGATGGCCGCCCCTCCGGCTGTTCCTGAAGATGAACTAACAAAGGGATAAGTGCCATGGTCAATATCAAGCAACGTGCCTTGAGCACCCTCAAACAGAACATTTTGACCACTGCGCAGCGCCTGATCAACCAAGACCGAGGTATTGCAGACGAACTCGCGCAACTGATCAGCGTAAGCGCTATACTCGTCGAAAACCTCCTGGACACTGAACCCGGGATGATTATATAAAGCCAGTTGCTTATTAATATAAGGAATGACTTCTTCCAAGCGGCGCCTGAAAAAGGACGGATCGATCCAGTCGATTACCCTTATGGCATTGTAGCGATTCGCCTTATCGATATAGGCTGGACCAATTCCCCTGCCGGTGGTGCCTAGTTTTATTACGTGACTTTGTTCTTGAAGTTGATCCAGTTGGGGATGCCACGGCATGATCAAGTGCGCCCGATCACTGATCCTGAGCCCAGAAATGTCAATACCGCGCTTCTTGAGCCCGTCCAGTTCCTGAATCACAACCTTGGGATTAACGACCACACCATTTCCAATTATGCATAGAGTGCCGGGAGATAAGATTCCGGAAGGTATTAAGTGAAGTTTGAATTCCTCGTTGCCGACTACAACAGTATGACCTGCGTTATTGCCGCCCTGAAACCGGACGACCATATTAGCCTGGCCAGCGAGATAATCAACTATTTTACCTTTTCCTTCATCGCCCCATTGCAGACCTACTACAACCACTCCAGGCATTTGATCCCCTCTTTCCCAGATAGTGTGTTCCAACACCCTGATAATAATATCAATATGGGCTTGTCATGTCAACTTATGCGGAGCGATCCAAAAACAAGTCTGTCCCGGAATGGTACAAAATGATCTGATTGGGGACAGTCCCCAAACGCTCAAAATGACCCGAACGGGGACTGTCCCCAATCGGATCATTTTGGCCCAAATAAACCTGTCCCCAATCGATCGGATCGCGCCGGCAAAAAGAGAACGGTTGAGGCATGATTACTGTACCAATGGAACCCGGTACAGCACTCCTTCGGCGAAGGAAGTGAGCACTCCGTTTCCAAGGAGTGCATAATCTGCGTCAACCGTTCTCTCGGGATCTATTTTTACCAGTCCGTGTCCAATTATTACGTCCTGCCATTGGTATATTTTGTCGGCTACGCCAAATAACAGTCTGCTCAGGGAAAGGAAGGAAGATCGCCCTTATCGGCGAAGAATTACATTTACCAAGATAACCGACTGACCGACCGATCAGTATACTTGCCTATTGTACCAAATCAGTAATGCGGGATGTGAAATATTTGCTGCATCGGATCTTGTTACTGTTGTCGACCCTTTTTTGGGGCGGTACATTCGTAGTCGTCAAACAAGCTGTGGCAGCAGCGGATCCGATTCTGTTTATCGGCACCCGCTTTTTATTGGCTGCTATCATGCTAGGCCTTATTTTCCCCCGCAAGTTGCGTCGTAATCTGCGTGAAGCCTTGCGTCCCGGCTTTATCCTGGGCTTATTGCTCACTGCCGGTTTCATTACTCAAACGCTCGGACTGCAGCTGACTACCGCCACGGCTTCCGGGTTCATTACCGGTTTGTCAATTATTCTTGTGACCGTTTTTGAGATTCTGATGACACGCAAATCACCCGGTGCTCCGGCTCTGGCTGGAGTAATCTGCGGAACAGTCGGCCTTCTGCTCTTGAGTTTTCGCGGCGGACGCCTGACATTTGCCGCCGGCGATCTACTGACGCTGGCATGCGCTTTTGCGTTTGCGTTCCATATCGCCCTTACAGGCAGATTTGCTCCCAAATGCGAACCGATCACTTTGTCGACCGTGCAATTTGCCGTAGTAGCGGTTATTTGCCTTACTTACAGCCTGTTGTCCGGACATCAGTCCCTGGAACCGCTTCTCAACGTCTGGCCAGCCGTAGTTTTTACGGGTATTTTTGCTTCTGGCCTCGCCTTTCTGTTTCAAACCATTGCCCAACGCCATGTTAACACTATTCAGACCGCTATCATTCTGGCGGCTGAACCGTTGTTTGCGGCGTTGTTTGCCCGTATTCTACTAAATGAACAGGCTGGATGGGTGCTAATCGTCGGCGGCCTGCTAATTGTCTGCGGCATGATCCTAAGTGCATTACCGCAAGACTTTTTGCGCCCACACATACACAATTCGTGATTCGTGCCTCATGCGCCTCAAGTAAAGGAGGATTATTATGATGCCCAAGAACGCCCATTTGAACGCCCGTTTTTTCACACGCGTACTAGTACTTATCCTTTCATTAGTGATGATCTACTCTGTTTCAGTCACTGCCAACGAAGCTGAGAATTCTGGTACTCCAGAGACAGGCCAGTCCTCGCAGCAAACACCAGAGTCAACGTCCGAACAGGGTGCTGCCGCTGCCGCTGCGCCCGCCACTGCAACTGTGCCCGCCACAGCCACTGCCACTGCGCCCGCTCCGGTGTTTGTAACCGGAAAGTCCAGCGGCAATGAAGTTGTTCCGATTGCCGAGCAAAAGGGACTGCACGAAATACTGTCGGTCTCGTGGGATGGACGCCGGGCCGCATTAGCATATTGGACTATGGACACCAATGCCGATGGAGCCATCGATCAGAGCGATTATCCCACTGTTACATATTACGACGTCCTGTCCAGACAAACTACGCAACTATTTACACCCGCCGATCGTATTCGCAACCTGCTCTGGTCCGACCCCGACCGCATTTTAATCTTCCGAGGTCTGGCCAAACCAGCTGCCGGAGATGCACGTGGGGAGGTTCTGCTCCGTGTTTTGCCGACCGGCAAAGAGACTCTGATTGCCGCCAATGTCGTCCGCCTGGAAATATCACCAGATGGAAAACAAGCCTTATTGTGGGTTGTCAGCGATGATACCAATCATGACGGTCTCTTCGATGAAAATGATCTGCCGACCCTTCAGCATGTTAACTTGCTAGCCAGCCAACTGAAGCCAGTGCGGCTGTTATCCGGTTTTCACATCGCGTCCTGCAGTTTTGCCGCCGATGGTTCCGGTTTCTATTACCTGGCCCGGCGTATGGATACTAATTTGGATCAAAAGATTGATGAGCAGGACTATCTGCGGGCTTACTTCTATGACCTGGCAAACTGGCAAAGTAAGCAGGTCGGTTCCAATATTAAAGGTTCCATTATCCATGTCAATCCTGCGCCTAAAGGTGGCTACATTGCTATTACTGAAAGGGAAACTACATCCGACGGCCTTTTTACCGAAGACGCCGTGTATTTTGAAGGCCAGAATGGCTCAATCACCAGCACCGGCATTCTCAGCGCTGGCCGCGAAGTTGAAAGCCTCAAGTGGTCGCCAACCGGTGAGCGCTGCGCCATAATCTACAAGCAAGAAAACTTGCTGGGAGAAAGTCCTTATGGCATTATGATCTATTCCGCGACCGGAAAGCTGATCCGGCATTATGAATCGATGCAGCCGGGCGGTGCCTCTTATCCGAATTTGCTCTGGAACCCCAATGGATCGGGGTACATCATCGAAAAACGCTTTGAAGAGACCGATCTTTCGCAAAAGTCCGAGTTCCTGACAGCCACCGGCGACGAAGCCGCCACCCCCGCCTATCAACCCGAGTCAGTCTGCATTCCAAAATTCTGGACCGGTGCTGGCATACTCTTTATCCGCAAGACTGTTAAAGCAGAAGAAGCACTGCTGGGAATCTATGCCCGCTATCAGTTTTCGGGCACCTTGACAGCCTTTGAACCCTTAACCCAAAAGGTCGGGAATCTGACGTTCACCTTCAAACCGGCAGCGATTACTTCCCGGGGCATTTACTTCCGGGTCTTGATTGTCAATGAATCTGAAAAGGAAGTATTGTTCGACCCTGCCAGACTTACTCTGACGGCACAAAGCGGTGAAGTTGTTGGTGCTCTCGCAGAGAACATTCTACTTACCGACATGGATGCCCGCTCGATCGTGGATACGTTAATGCAATCCTATCTCATCCCGTCTGGAGGACGCTATGGCGGATTCATCGCATTTCAGCTGCCTTCCGAAGAAGCAGGCAAGCTTAAGCTCAGTATTTTGGATGATAATGGAGCGGCACTCGTTACCTATGAAATAGAGTGCAAAGTTAATCTGGACGTTTTTTGAGATTGAGTTGCTGGATATGTTCTGAAATTTGAAATTGAATTAGTGCGGAAACGATACGCCCCGCTCATTGGCGGGGCGCTTTGTTTGCGCGTAGCCGATTACTTGATCAGCTTTTACAGCGACATAGCATTCTTCATGCAAAACCGCCCTGTTAATCCGCTCGCGTCTGTCGATGTCTATCGGGATAATTTTCTCCAGATCATCAGCGGTAGCTTTGCGGCATAGTATGCCTTGCCCGTCACGCTCCGATTCCACTGATTCCACTGATTCAGCAGATTCCACATTCGGTTCCACCAATTCCATTGATTACTCTCCTATCCTTCCGAAAGGTTCGCCCGTCACCTGCCCTTCTCCATCGACTCTCCAAACTTGCGCGCTTCTTCTTTAAACTGATTACCACGCACTTTGTAGTTGGGGAACATACCGAAGCTGGCACAGGCGGTGGAAAGCAACACTACATCACCTGGTTGGGCCTTCGCAGCAGCGTTTTGCACAATCTCGGCCATATTGGCGCCTCCGTCGATGATGTCTGGAAGCGGTCTATTCAGACGCTTGGCTGCGTCTTCAACAGCTGCGCGGATCTTTGGTCCTGTTATCCCGATAACCAGCAAAGCCCTAATATTACGTTTTACGATTTCCTCGGCTAATAGCGAATAATCTGCACCTTTATCAGCCCCGCCCGCAATCAGGACTACCGGCTCATCAAAAGCGCGCAATGCAATAATTGTTGGATCCGGATTCGTGGCAAAAGAGTCATCATAGTATTCGACACCCCGGAAGGTTCCGCAATACTCCAGACGATGTTCAAGCCCGGTAAAGCTTTCGATTCCGACAATAATTGATTCTTTATCGGCGCCGGCGGCGTAAGCTGCCAAAGCTGCGGCACAAATGTTTGCCAGATTGTGCAAACCGCGCACTTGAATACGGTCGCTCACGGTCAGCAGTTCTTTTTCGCCAGACACATTCCACCAAATCTCATATCCGCCGCTGGCGCCGCTGGCACCACCGCCGCCGCAGTCGCCGCAATCGCCGCAGCCGCCACCCGCACTCTTCGGGACAAACCAGGCACCACAGCTTTGCGGTTCGCTGCCGTACAACATTAGCTGCCCCGGAACAGCGGCACTTAATTCGCGGCTGGTCGGATCATCATAGTTCAAGATTACAATGTCATTGCTATCCTGGTGCCGGTAAATATTTGTCTTAGCAGAAACGTAATCAGCCCGTGATTTGTGGTAATTAGGGTTCAGCGGATCCGCGGCCGCCAAATGATCCTCAGTAATATTGGTGATCACGGCAATATCAACGCTACGATCCATATCTTCCAGCTGAAAACTGGATAACTCCAGCACCACCACATCATCCGGCCGTAAATCACGGTAGAACTGGAACGGTGCCACCCCGATATTCCCGCCCAGATAAGCCAGACCGTCGACCTTAGCCTGACTGATCTGCAAAATGCGATGAATTAACGATGCGGTCGTTCCCTTTCCTTTGCTGCCGGTTACGCCAATAATGGTACAGGGGCACAATTCCACAAACAGCCGCATAGCGCTCGTAACGTATACCCCTGCCTCTGCCGCCCGGACTAGATTCGGTTCAAAGAGCGGCAAGCCGGGTGAACGGTAGACTACCTCAAAATCATCTAAATGATCCAGATAGCCCGGACCGAGTCGAAAATCAACGTTACGGCGAGCCAATAGATCATAGCGCTCGCCCAAAGCAGCCCGTTCTCTGCTGTCGCAAACCGTAATATGCCTGCCCCGATCAAGCAAGTAATCTGCGAGCGCCAGGTTTTCAATCCCCAGACCGAGAACAGCAATTCCCTGCTTCTCTCCATGCTCCTGCCGCATCTAAATGGCCTCCCTTGCGCAGCCTCCCTTACGCGAGTGCGCATCCTAGAATGCTGCATCATAATTGCAGCGTATCCACAGGCTTTCCGGCCGATAGCCTAGCCGATAATAAAGCCGGCCGGCTGCCGGGTTATTCCAATAAAGCCAGGCAATTTTACCATCCGACAATAATGCGTGGGTCAGTTCGCAAACACAACTTGCTGAATAGCCCAATCTACGCTTGGACGGATCTGTAAAAACACAAATAATAGAAGCAAAATCTGCTCCCTCAAATTCTGTAAAGGCAGCTGAAACAATGCGTTCTTCATCCCAAATCGCATAAAAGCGCTGCCGCCGATCCATGAGTTTCTCAAGTTCTTCCAGACTCCGCCGCATTGAGCCTGCCTGCTCGTAAAAAATAGCCAATTCCGGCAAATGCTCGTGCGTACACTGCCTAACCCGGGTTGCCGCCGCCGCAGAAACCGCGCCGCGCTCAATGGCCTCCTCAATGGCCTTCGTTTCTATCAGTCTACTAAGTACAAAGCTGGTCCTGGCATAAGTTCTTTCCGCCCCGATTATGCGGTGTAACGGCTGCCATTGGTTAAATGGCCCCTTATAATAAAATGGCTGACCAGTGGCGGTTATGACTTCCGCGATCCCCCGCCAGTCAACATTCGCACGGTCATCCTCATGATGCCACAGCATCCAACGGTTATGCTCATTGGCGGCCAGAGCTTTGAGCCTCCCTCTCGCGTCGAAGTCTCCCCAGACACTAATATGATCAGCGTCAGTCGCACAAGACGCGCCAGACGCGCCGAACGTGCCGGACGTGCTGGACGTGCCGGACGTGATGGACGTGCTGAACGCGTCAGGCGTAGCAGACACCCCAAACACCCCGGACGTTTCAAACTGCTCCAACAAAGCAAAAAGCATAGCATTCTTGGCCGTGGCCGAACCTATAAAGCCACGTGCCATGGCCACTTGATCGGCATTCAATTGACGAACGGACATGTCCTGCTCCTTATCCCGCCGGACGGCGATATTTATCCAAACTCTCAAACTTACTATGTTCTTTCCTGAAAAAGAGCTCAATGCTGCCAGTCGGCCCATTACGATGCTTAGCAATGATCAGCTCTGTGATGTTCTTTTTGTCGGTATCGGGATTATAGTAATCGTCGCGGTAAAGAAATGCCACAATGTCAGCGTCCTGCTCCAAAGAACCTGATTCGCGCAAGTCCGCCAGCGACGGCACCTTTTGAGCGCGCTGTTCTACCGCGCGGCTCAGCTGCGAACAGGCAATCACCGGGACAGCCAGTTCGCGCGCGAGCGCCTTGAGCGAACGGGAAATCTCCGCCACTTCCTGCTGACGGTTTTCCGAGCGAGCACGTGACTGCATCAGCTGCAAATAATCGATCACGATCAACCCAAGATTATGTTCGGCCTTAATGCGACGGGCTTTGGCGCGGATCTCCATGGCGCTGATGCCAGGCGTGTCATCGATAAACATCGTGGCTTCGCTGAGCCGTCCCAAAGCGTACGACAGCTGCGGCCAATCCGACTCTACGAGCTGGCCGGTGCGCAATCGCTGACTGTCAACTCCTGCTTCGGCGCATAATAGCTTCTGAGCCAATTGCTCTTTTGACATTTCCAGACTGAAATAGATTACCGGGATTTTCATATCAACAGCCGCCTGCTGAGCCAGATTAAGAGTGAAGGTTGTTTTTCCCATACTGGGACGGGCGGCAATAATGATCAGATCCGAAGGCTGCCAGCCGGAGGTGAGCCGGTCTAAATCAGCATAGCCGGTTGGGATGCCGGTAATTCCGCCTTTTTGGGTATACAGTTGTTCGATACGGTTGAAGGCTTCAATTAATATACTGCGCAGCGAAACGAAACCCTGGACGTTCCTCTTCTGAGTGATTTGAAAAATGGCCCGTTCAGCCTCATCCAGAATGGTTTCAACCTCCAGATTGGCGTCGTAACCCATCTGCGCCACCCTTGTAGAAGCGCTGATCAGTGCCCTAAGGATCGACTTTTCTTCGACGATCTTGGCATAATGCTCGACATTAGCCGCCGTTGGGACACAGTTGGCCAGAGAAGCCAGATAAGAAGCGCCACCCACCTGCTCCAACAAATTGCGCTGCCGCAGCTCTTCTGCCACAGTCACCAAATCAACCGGCTCTCCGCGGCCAGACAATGCCGCGATTGCCTGAAAAATATGGCGATGCGCCTCACGGTAGAAATCCTCAGGCTTAAGGATTTCCTGAGCTGCAAATATGGCGTCTTTCTCTAAAAGCATCGAGCCGAGAGTAGACTTCTCGGCATCGATGTTTTGAGGCGGTATACGCTCAATGATCTCACTCATTCTGGGAACCCTCCGAAATGGCCGCAGTTTCTTTCATGTCATGTGCATGCGGTATTGCTTCTGCAAATACATGCGGCAACGCTTCTGCAAACGTCTCAATCGGAATAATTTCCATACCATGCAGATCCGGCGGAATATCCTTGATGTTCTCAGCCGGAATCAGGACTTTCTTAATGCCCGCTTGTCTGGCGCCATAGATCTTCTCGAATATGCCGCCGACAGCTTTGACACGACCACTGATCGAAATCTCGCCGGTGACGGCAACCTGCTGGCTGATGCCTTTTTTCTGCAAGGCACTTACAATCGCCAGTGATATGGCAGCACCAGCGGACGGGCCATCGATTCTTCCGCCACCCACAATATTCACGTGCACATCAAAATCCGTCAAATCCAGTCCGGTCAGCGCACGCACTACGGACGCAGCATTGAATACCGAGTCTTTGGCCATGCTGCCTGCGGTATCATTAAAGCGGATGGTTCCGCGGCCGGCTTCTCTGGCCGGGAAGGCCACGGCCTCAATTTCCAGTACTGAACCGACGAATCCGGAAACACCCAACCCGAAGATTTTTCCGGTTTCAAATGTATCGGAACCCTTCACCCCAACATAGGGCGACAGACGCGAAGCCTGAATCACTTCGCGGACATCATCAACTGTGATTCGAATCGGGGTCTGAACCTGACCCGGAGCGCCCTCTGCGCCTGGCACATCACCCGCAGCGCCGTCCGCGGCCTCCGCGCCCTCAGTGTCCCCCACACCGCCAACCGAACGATAAAGCGCCACACCATAGGCATCCGCCAGAATACCAACTGCTTTACGCCCTTCAATAGTGTACTCGCTGATAATTTCGAGGACCTCTGGATCCAAATCAACCTTCAATTTGGCCGCAGCATTCCTGACAATTTCCTCAATATGGGCAGCCGTCAGCGGCTCAAAAAACACTTCGGCACAGCGCGAACGCAGCGCCGGATTAATTTCGGACGGATCAGCCGTGGTGGCGGCAATCAACACAAAATCGGCCGGGGCACCCTTTTCAAAGAGATGCCTGATGTATTTGGGCACATTCGGATCCGACGGATCGTAATAGGAAGAATCGAACTGCACCCGCTTATCCTCGAGCACTTTCAACAACTTGTTCTGGAGCAGCGGATCCAATTCGCCTATTTCATCAATAAAGAGTACCCCCCCATGCGCTTCCGTCACCAGACCGAGCTTGGGCTCAGGAACTCCTCCCTCTGCCAAATCCCGACGTGCTCCCTGATAAATCGGATCATGCACCGAACCGAGCAAGGGGTTGGTTACTTCACGCGGATCCCACCGAATTGTGGAGCCATCCACTTCCACGAATGGCGCATGCTCACTGAATGGCGTAAAAGGCAAATGCCGGGCCTCTTCCAACGCCAGACGGGCGACAGTTGTCTTGCCCACGCCCGGCGGACCATACAGAATGACATGTTGCGGAAATGGCGAGGCAATCTTGGAAAGCAGCGCTTTCACAGCCCGATCTTGCCCAACCACCTCATGTACCGAGGCGGGCCGAATGGTCTCAATCACGGATCTGGCAAGGTGCTTTTGTTCCAAAGTCTCAATTTCAGCGTAACGCTTCAAAGTCTGGGGGTTTTCCGGCCCCGCCAGGTCTTTCAGGACCTGGGCTTTGACATCACGCACATATTCTTCATGCCGCTGCTGCATACGCTCGGCTGTTTTGCGCTCAATTTTCTCCTCAACCGTGCGGCGCGCGATTAAGTCGGCAATTTCTTCCTCTACTTCATTGATAATGGCCGGTAAATCTTTACGTGCCGGCAGATCATTAATGGTCGGATCCTCAAATACCAGGCGCTGTAACGCCAAAACGCGCTCCTCCAGTAAATCAGAACGCATCAGGTTTAGCGCTTCCAGCTTGCCGGCTTTCAGCACAAGCTTGTCAGTACCGTAAATGTTCGCCAGCAGGGCAAACAACGCCGCCACCTGCCGGCGCAACTGGTCATCTTCATCACGTAAACGATCGCTCAGGGCGCTGTCGGATTTGATCTCTCGCATAAACCCCTTCATCGCATCATTCCTCCTACTACTGCACAATCAGCTAATTTCGTTGATGATCAATTACATGATCACAAATCATGAATAAAAACATGATCAAAAACATGCCAAAAAACGCAATCAAAAAGTCACGACTACCAGGAACCCGAATGCACTGGATCGGTTGCACGAGAACCCGAAAGCCGTGACGCTGCGCATGACGCTGCGGTAATACTGCTAATCTTATTCCTCAACGATTCTTACGGTGATGGTTGCGGTAACTCCCGGGTATAGATGCACATTAACGGGATAATTTCCTAAAGCCTTAATGCTTTCAGAAAGCTCCAGCTTGCGTTTATCAATTTCCATCCCGCTATATTTTTGGATGGCATCAGCAATGTCTTTGGCGGTTATGGAGCCGAACAGCCGGCCGCCTTCGCCTGCTTTAACTTTGATGGCAACCTGCATATCGTTGATGGTGGTGGCAATCTGCCTGGCTTCGGCCTCTTCCTGTTCTCTGCGCTCCTGTTCGACCTTTTTTTCGAACTCCAGCTTCTTAACATTGACCTGATTAGCCTCGACAGCTAATCCACGGGGAAACAAGAAATTGCGGGCGTAACCATCCGAAACCTCTTTGGTGTCGCCTTTTTTCCCTAATGCTTTAACATCCTGGACTAAAATCACTTTCATTTGCCCAACCCCCTATTTACAAAAGGCTCGCCACGATTTTTATCTTCAAGATAAACCTTTAGGGCCGAAAAGTCCCCATACCACTCTTCGATCTCGTGGGGTTCGGCAATATTCGCAGCTAATTTTTCAGCAAGCCTTAAATCCATTTTGGAAAACGAGATCCCGATCCGACGGCCCAGCAAATATGAAGTCATAATAATACCGGCCAAGGCATCTTTGATGAGCTCCTGGCCTCCTTTGAGCATCGCTTTGCAGAGGTTGGCAATGCCGCCGATCAACTCGGTTTTCAGCCATTCAATAGTACGTATGTTACGGGCAATGTCGATTTCTCCCGCTGGCTGAGTCACAGCTCCACCCCCAAAGCGTACGGCGAATTGGAACGATATTATTGCGTTATACTATTCGTCGCATACTCTGCGGAATCCTCTAGAAAACCAGGCGACATTAAATGCCTGCAATGCCAATACACGATAATGCCAATCCGCACAGCGGCGCCACTTGGCCGCGGCGTCACTCGGCCGCGATGCCACTACTGCGACACCACTCGGTCGCGACGCCACACGACCGCAACGCAGTCCGCCGCGACACCAGTCAGCCGCAACAACAACCCCCTGTCATAATTAAAGCCGGACCTAATGGCCCGGCTCATTTCCATGTCACTGACTACTCGGTTGTATATGGCAGCAAGGCGACCTGTCTGGCTCTCTTAATAGCCAATGTGACCTGCCTCTGATGCCCCGCGCAGTTACCGGAAATACGGCGCGGCAGAATCTTACCGCGCTCCGTTAGGAAGCGGCGTAGTTTTCCGATTTCTTTATAATCGATATGCTCAACTTTATCAACACAAAACGCGCAAATACGCTTTTTGGTCTTTCTTCTGTCCTTTCTTCCGGGCAAAAGGGTTCACTCCCTTCTCACGCAATTCAAAATGGAACGTTAACCGTCATTTAAAACGGCAAATCGTCAAGGCTCATGTTGCCAAGATCATCTTCGTCGTTATTCTGATAATTCGCTTCCGGAGCATGTTCTTGTCCCTCGCCGGTACGATCATCGGCTCGTCCTCTATCCAGGAATCGGATGTTATCGGCTACGACTTCCGCTACTTTCCGCTTCTGTCCTTCCTGGGTCTCATAGGAACGAATTTGGAGCCGCCCTTCCAGAGCAACCAAACGTCCTTTGCCAAGATACTGCCCGCATAATTCGGCCTGCTTACGCCAAACAACAATGTCAATGAAGTCGGCCTGACGCTCACCTTGCTGGTTCGCAAAACCGCGGTCGACTGCCAACGTAAAGTTGGCTACCGGGACACCATTAGGCGTATAACGCAGTTCGGGATCCCGAGTTAATCTTCCGACCAGGACTATGCGGTTTAACATGCCCGATCACCTCGATTACTCTTCTCTTAAGACAATCAGATAACGAATGATCTCTTCGTCGATCCGCAAAAGCCGCTCGAGCTCTTGGCAGACCTCACTCGGAGCTTTAAACAAGGTGAGCACATAATAGCCTTCTGTAATCCGCTCAATTGCGTATGCCAGACGGCGTTTGCCCCATTTTTCCACTTTCTCGATTTCGCCGCCGTTGGTGGTAATGATCTCACTATATTTGGAGACCAATGCATCAATGGCTTCTTCCTCGAGCTGTGGGTTGATGACACACATCACCTCGTATTTTCTCATCCAAGGCACCTCCTCCCTATGGACTGTCGGCCCCGTCGCTCGGACGGAGCAGGGAAGTCATCCATTATTATAGCATCTAGTTAGAAATGAATCAACTTTTTATGCCAGAACGCAAATCCGGCCTCCGGCCCGACCATTAAAGCCCCAGACTATCCACCCAGGACTTCAAGTTTTCTAGTGTCTGCGGACCACTTAATATTTTGCCTTCGATAATTGTCGCAGAGGCATCGACACTGCCCTTCAGGTTCTCCACGGTCTTGCCAAAGCCGCTGCCACCAGAGGTTGCGAAAAGCACGATCTTCTTTCCGGCAAAGTTATAGCTCTCAAGAAATGTATTAATAATGGTTGGTGCGACGTACCACCAAATCGGAAAACCAACAAAGATGACATCATAGGCTGCAATATTGGCATTGCGATCAGCAATTGCCGGCCGCGATACCAGGTTTGCCATCTCGATCGTGCTGCGTGAATTCTTATCCTTCCAGTCCAAGTCGGCCTTGGTATATGGCACCTGTGGCTTAATCTCATACAGATCGGCGTGACAGGCTTCCGCCAGTTGCCTGGCAACATTGGCAGTAACGCCAGTCGCTGAAAAATACGCCACCAGCTTTTTACTCATCTGCGCATCCTCCCTGCAAAACGGTCTTAATGCCCTTTTCAAATTTGACGCGCGGAAGCATCACCACGCGCCCGCATTTCAGGCACTTAATCCGAAAATCCATTCCCACCCGCATGATTTCCCAGTCGGTACCCCCGCAAGGATGCTCCTTCCGCATTCGAACTACATCGCCCACATGCAGCTGCATTGGCATCCGAAAAGCACTCCTTCAACTAGTCGAATTTCCTGAAATCAGAGGTGCGCAACTCTTGCTGCGGCACTGCCGGGTAAATTCCATGTGCGATTAATTCCTTCCAGACCGCCCCGCGTAATTCACGCTCCACCGCCCATTGCTGACCAGGATCGGTCTTGGCAATCAGCTGATACGAAACTCCGGTATGATCCACCCGGGATACGCCCAGCAGGCTGGGCCCCTCCTGAACTTCACTGTGTTCCTTGGCAAACTTTTTAAACAAATTGCATAAGATTTCTTCTACTTTTTTGCCATCGACATCAATCGGAACCGTAATTTCGAAAAGCACGCGCATGCGTGAGCCCATATGATTAGTAACCTGATTGATCTGGCCATTGGGAACAATGTGCAGCTGTCCCCCGAAATCGCGGATTTTAGTGACGCGCAAAGTCATTTCTTCAACGGTTCCTGATACTCCAGACAACGACACATGATCTCCGACAGCAAACTGATCTTCAAACAATATGAAAAACCCGGTGATGACATCGCGCACCAGACTCTGCGCCCCGAAGCCGATTGCCACACCGCCAATTCCGGCTGCCGCCAGCAGCGATCCGATTGGTACACCTAATTTACTAAGAATTGTCAACCCGGCGATCAGATAAACAAGATAGCGTACAATGCTTTTGAGCAGCGGCACCAGTGTCTTGGCGCGCCTTTCAGACATGTAACGCTTATCCTCCCGGAGCAGATACGCCGTCAAGCGTGAATTGACGATGCGCATTACCAGGGCAGATATAACAATGATCAGCGCAATCACCAGCACCGTGCCGATCAATGACTTCAGGTTTTCGAAACTCAGCGACTCCCTAAAAGAATTGACTACGCTTTCAAATGCAGCCAGCATACTGTTTAATCCCCCATTTCCATCTTTTTTACTTCGTCGCGCATGCCGACAGTCCTTTAACAAAATTAGCCTGCCCGTCCAAAGGAAAGGACTTGGCTTAAATGAAGGAACGCACGTCCCAAAAGACGAATTCTCCTCATTAGGCTACTTTAGATATGCGGAGGTGAATGCATTGCACGAGAGAATTTTGGTAGTCGACGACGAGCAGGGCATTCAAGGTTTTATCGAAACCAATCTGGTCCGGGCTGGATTTGAAGTAATTCAGGCGCTGGATGGACAAACCGCCCTGCAAAAGGTCGCAGATAACAATATTGATTGTATTTTGCTTGATTTAGGCCTCCCCGATTCGGACGGTTTTGATATTTGCCGGGAAGTGCGCAAAAATCACACCACTCCGATTATCATACTGACCGCCCGCGGAGACGATATTGATAAAATACTTGGTCTGGAACTGGGTGCGGATGATTATATTGTTAAGCCTTTTAACCCTCGCGAACTGGTCGCCCGCATCAAGGCGGTTTTGCGCCGCGTCAGCACCCCGCCCCCTGCCGACGCTGAGCCGCAAAACCAGCGTCACATTAAGTTATTCGATTTGACCATCGATTTAGACCGCCATGAAGTTCGCCGCGGCGCTCAGCAAATTGATCTGACTCCGAAAGAATACGATTTGCTGTCATTTCTTGCGGAGCATCCTGGCTATGCCTTTTCTCGTGAAAAGCTGCTTCAGGAAGTATGGGGCTATGACTTTTTTGGTGATGATCGCACCGTCGACGTGCATATTCGTCGTTTGCGCGAAAAGCTCGAAGATGATCCCAACACCCCCTTTTTTATCCTTACAGTATGGGGTGTGGGATATAAATTCCGGGAGCAAAACCCATGAAGACGATTCGCCTGCGGCTGGCAGTAGTGTTTATGGGCGTCGTACTGTTTGCCCTTGGCATAATCCTGGTAGTGCAATACTTGTGGCTGACGCGCTATTTAATTGATGATAAAGCTGCACAGCTGGAAGAACAGCTTACGGCCATTTCGCAGTTCTCGGAAGTCTTTGTGCAGACTCCTGAGAATCTTCCGGTTGTGGCTAACACTCTGCTACAACAGTTTGCCGCCTTTGTCAGCGGCGAACTCGCTATTTTTGATGTGCAGGGTGCTTTGGTCGCGTCCGATTTCGATTATAAGCGCATATTTGCCACTACCTCTGATGCCGGGGCCGTTGACGGCGCCACCGCTCTCCCCGCCGCCGGCCGATTTCAGCGTGAAATCACTGTTGCTGAAGGATCCCGCTGGCTGGTCATCACCTCTGCCATAGGCACTCAACCGCTGGGTTATGTTACGCAGGCCTTTTCGCTGGCAGAAACAGATCACTCCCTGAAAGCCACGCAAGCGCGGTTAGTTTACTCCACTTTACTGGCATTGATTGGCGCAGGCATTATCAGCTTAATCCTGGCCAACACTCTCACAAAGCCGCTGCTTCAGATGCGCGACACGGCATTATCATTTGCCAAAGGAGATCTTTCCAAGCGTCTCTCTTCCACCCGTCAGGACGAAGTTGGCGAACTTTCCCGCAGCATTGATCATATGGCAGACGAAATCCAGCGCATGCTGATCTCTTCAGAAGAAAACCGCCGGCGTCTGTCAGCGATTTTGTCCAGCCTTTCGGAAGGGCTGCTGGCTATCGACAACAAGGGTTTCATCTTGCTGGCCAATCCTGCGGCTGCACGCCTGTTTGAAGAACAAGGCAACAAACTGGTCGGCCGGGAAGCTGCCAGTCTGCTTCCGATGGGCCGCATGCAATCGATCATTTCAGCCGCCCTGAATGCCGGTGGACTGTATACTCACGAGTTGGAGTGGCCATTCCTTAAGGACACTTCCATTCGTATCACCTGTGTTCCGTGGGAAATTGAAGGCGGTCAGGGCTTGATCATGACCCTGCGCAATGTAACCGATTTACGCAAGCTGGAAGAAAAACGCCAAGAATACATTTCGCGCCTTTCCCACGAACTACGTACTCCACTGACGATTATCAAAGGCTACTTGATTACGCTGCTTGATACACCTCCGGAAGAGCTGCCTGCCGAAGTTAGTACCTTACAGACTTTGGACTGCGAAACCGACCGTCTCACCCGTATGGTCGAAGAGCTGCTGGAGGCTTCCCGGCAGCGCAGTGCGGTGTTGAACTTGAATATCAGTCCGAATCGGCTGGATGACGTCATTCGCGAAAGTGTCGAAGGTCTTGCGAACCATGCCGCCAGACAACACATCAAGCTGCATGTTTCTTTGCCGGCAGGAATGCCCCTGATTCCCATCAGTCGGGATCATATTAAGCAGGTTATGCTTAACTTGCTGGACAATGCCATTAAATACAACGATCCCGGAGGAAACGTCTTCGTTTCTGCAGAAGTTAATCCCGATAATTTGGCAGTGACAGTGCGGGACGATGGTCATGGCATCGCCAGTGAGCATCTGCCCTTTATCTTCGTCAGGTACTACCGCGGATCAGAGCAAGACAAGAGCGGTTCTGGGCTTGGTCTGGCAATTGTCAAAGAAATTATTACAGCCCATGGCGGCGAGATTGAGGTATCCAGCGGACCGGAAGGAACCACTGTCCGCTTTGTTTTGCCGCGCTGATTGGCGGGCAGATGCGGATGCGCCCCGTGCGCCCGATGCGCCCGGCGCTGATCAGGGGATTGTTTTAAACGTTTCGTAACATTAGCGTAAACAGAGTTTCTTATCTTTATGGCATGATCAAACCAGAGGGGGGTGACCCGCATGACTCGCAGAAGCCGCCTTACCCGCAGAGGCCTTATAGCCGGCATGACGCGCGCTCAGGCAATCGTCGTCATGATCATGTTTTTGGCATTAATTTCAGTAATATACTCGCAATCTTCACTGGCAAACAGGGCGATCATGGGGGAGATCCGCGCCTTATCTAATGTGAAAGTGGACGGACAACTGTCAGAATGGGGCGGGTTTACACAAATCCGTATCGATAGTGCTGCTCAATGCATTTCTGGTGCTAATCGCTGGAAGGGAGCGGCCGATCTTTCCGGACGTATCATGCTGGCCTACAGTGCCAGTCATCTATATATTGCCGGCGAAATCCGCGATGATAAACTGGTCAATGATCAAAAAGGTATTCTTATGTGGAACGGCGATTGCATTCAGATTTTCCTCGATACGGACTTGGATGGCGACTATGATACGACGGTCTATAATACTGATGATTTCAGTTTTGGCGTTTCTCCGGGTACAGACGGCAAAGCGCCCGAATGGACAATCTGGCAGCCTGCCAGCAAGCCAATCGGGCTCATTCACGGCACCTCGCTCGGATTAAGCCGCACGTCAGATGGCTATCAGTTTGAACTGGCCATTCCTTTAGAGTACATTGGCTTGCGTCCGGCTCCCGGCAAGGCATTCGGTATGGGGATTATTTTGATTGACTCTGACGAGCCGGGCAATGTCAAGTGTCAGCTGGCGAATGTTCCGGCCAACGCCTGGCGGGATCCTACTCTGTTCGCCAAAGTAACGATCAAATAACTTGGCTCGTTGCTCCGCTATTGACGGAGCTTTCTTTTTTGCGGCGGTCTGCGGGAAGCAGGATGGCGCAGATCAGTGCGAGCACGACCATGGCCGGGAACAGCCAAAAAGCCCTATGATACGCCCCTTGCGAAAAAACCCTCACGCCATCGATCACCTTGCCCTGCCAATTGGCATCAAGTATCACGCCTACTATGGCATTGGTCAGTGCTCCGCCCAGGAAACCGCCGGAGTTTACTACACTGATTGCCGTGCCAGAATACCTGACGTTATTGTTCTCTTTTGCCCCCGCAAATGCCAGCACAAACACGATCGCACTGAAACCAATTAAAAAGAAGACGATGGGTAGCAGCCATTTGGGCAGGAGTGGCCTGTCGGCGGCCGGCGCAATCAACATAATCCATAACAGCGTCTGTACAATAGTACCACCGACAATGATCGGCTTTTTGCGTTTCGATATATCCGATATCCAGCCCCAGAAAGGTGAGCCCAGCGCAATACCGAGTGAGACCAGCAGAGTGTAACTGGATGCAGTTTCTTTCGGTATCTGATAAACCTGCATCAGATAAGAAATGCCCCATAGGCCGTTGAATGAGAACGTTGCTGCACTGGCACCGAAGTATATCAAGAAATAAAGCCAAGTCATGCGGTTGCGGACAATCGTTTTCAATGCGCGCCATAGTTCGGCAAAGCTGAGTCCGCTATCGCCAGCCTGCTCTGTCACAGCCGGAAAACCGAGATCCTGCGGATAATCGCGCACAATTAGATAAACCAAAATAGCCATCGCGAAGCTGACCAAACCCAGCACCAGAAAAGAACCGCGCCATCCGGCATATAAAACTAGCATCGCCAGTGGAGTGGCGGCGGTCATCGCTCCAAAATTCCCTGTTATTGAGGTAAAGCCTGACATAGTGGCAAAGCGTTCCGCTGGAAACCAGAGTGTCTGATAGCGTAGTACACCGACATAGATCACGGCGGTTCCAATCCCGACCAGTGCCCGGGAGATCGAAATCATGGCCAGACTTCCTGAAAGAGCTGTCAGGATGGACCCGATGGCCGTTACAGTCATTCCCGCAAAAGCGGTGCGACGCGCTCCGATCGAATCGCATAAAATGCCGCTTGGGATTTGCATTAAGGCGTAGAAATAAAAGTATATTGAAGCCAGATTACCGAGCGCTGTACCGCTGAGGCCCAGACCATCTGGCCTGGGAGCCAGTAGGTTATCTGCTACTGCGGCGATATGGTATCTATGTATGAAGACCACAAAAAAGGCTGCTGCTAGTATAGCCCAGCCGCTCCATTTATAGCGCTTGAACGAGCGCTCGCGATTGCGACCGACTCGACCGACTGTGCATGCGCCTTCGTGGCCGCATTCGCACCCCTTGGCCCCGCCAGTCGCTGCCCCGCTGCCGCAATCCTGTTGTTGACACTCAGATGCGCACTCTTTCTTCACTCTGATTCCTCCACTCGCTTGTTGCCACTGCTATGGCCTTATCGCTTTAAGTCGTATTCCAAAATAATTGTGTGACCTACTTCGGGTGGATCCATATCGAAATGCCTGAAGCCAAGCGCGAAGAATGTCTGAAACAACTCCTGATCCTCCGGACAGTTGCAGACCAACATGCTTCGTCCTGACTTTTGCGCCAGATGTTTTCCCAGCTTTACTAATCGGTTAAGGCTTGCCGCCTCACTGCCATTAGTCAGCAAAGGCAGAAACTGATAATTACTCTGCTCATGATGATCCATCAGGAAAATGCCTAGTTCACCAGTCCTAGGGAATAAGTAGGCAGCCTGCTCAGCGATCCAGCGTTGCATCTGTGCCTGCTCAAACGGCCAAAATACCCAGGCGTGTGAAATAAAACCGCCTGCTTTTTGCAGCCATGGTGAGGTGATAATCCGAGACCAAAGCGTATCATCAAGATCGGCCATGGTCATTAAGCGAAATTCTTCCTTTAAGGGTGCCGCCTCGGCCTCTGCCTTTGTTTCAGTCTGCGACGCGGCGGGTGCAGATACCGGTGCCGTTTCTTCTTGGCTGTCCGGCTGGCCATCCAGTTGGCCATCCAGTTGGCCATCCAATTGGCCGTCCAGTTCTAAATCAAACTCCACAAAGCGCTGTACTTCGCGAAAGCCATACTTCTGCAGAATATGAAGGCTTTCTGAGTTACCAAAATAGGTAGCGAGCCGGAGTGTCCCCAGATTCATGGCGCGCGCCTTTTCTATGAAGTAACCCGTTAATTCCTGGGCATAGCCCTGCCCTTTATATTTGGCATTTCCGCGTAAGCCTTCCAGCCAACCGTCCTGATCGTTCAAAATGCTCAGCTTGCCCAATACGGCGATATCGCCACCGGCGGTGCCTTCAGGACTATCAGGACTATCAGGATTATCCATAACCTCAATGACGCAAAACTCCCCTTGCGGATCCTTGATCCAGTCTGCGACGATGTTTGGAAGATAATCATATCCATCCCATATGTTGGCGCATATATCCCTAATGCGGGGAATATCGCTTAGTTCGGCTCTGCGGGTTATTGTTTTCATGTATTTCCATTCTCCCCTGTAATTCGGCGTGCGGCGTGCATTGTCTTCGCGCACTTTGCCTGCGCACGCTCCACACGCTTTGCCATCGCAGGCGTCGTCTTCGCGCGCTTTGAGCAAATCGATCAGTTAATGCGTAACTTTCGCCGATCTATGGAAAACTCCTTTTGGGGTCATTTGTGAACTATAGGATAATCCCCATATCCGCCAAAGGAGTGTCCTACTTTGAAACGGTCCTATGTGGTTTTGGTGTTCATTATTGCTCTCGCAGCGGCTGCGCTAGTATGGCTGTTCGAGAACACTGACACCAAATCCCATGCATTTCAGCGCCAGTTTAAGAAAGAATTGGCTGCACTTTATCCTCAGTCGCGGGTGCAAGGCAATGATCTGACGGGGTTGGAATGCGATTTAGGGGATGGCTTAATGCTCCTCAATCTGGAGTCACTTTTTAGGGCTTGGCAGCATGATCCCAAAATGCGCAATGATTTAGTATCATATTATTTGGCATCTCTTGACAAGTCTCAGAATATAGGACAGTACAAGCAGGTTGTAACCCGCATTTTCCCCCAGATCCGGCCGACAAGTTTTGGCACCGTGTACTCCGGCAGCGAACTTGCTCCTGTGTCGACCGCTCTCTTTGGTGATCTGGCAGTTTTCTATGCCGTTGAATTTCCGGATCGCACCGTTTATCTGACACACAAGCATTTAGCCAAATGGCGGGTGGCGCTGCCAGCGGTTCATGAAAATGCGCTGGCCAACCTGCTCAAGCGTACGCGTAAACCCAAGCTCCTGTCAGGATCACCAGGCCTTTATGCCTTCCTGCAGGGAGACGGTTACGATGCCGCCCGCATTCTGATAATCGAGCAACTGAGGGATGCTTGTGGGGATCTGCAGATGCCCTTTTATTTCGCCATCCCGCATCGCGACGCACTATATATTTTGAATACCGCCGATCTCAATAATATAACTGCGCCCCTCAGCAAGCTGGAGGCGCTCACGCGGCATCTATACCGCTCTTCGTATCGTTTTTTATGCTCCGAGGTCATGGTACTCTGCGCCGAAGGATATCTGACGCTGGAAGATTACCGCGCCCGGAACCTATCGGCACCATCAGCGCAAGCGCACTGAGGTATAAGTGGGGTGCGATACGGCGCTAGGATTCCGCAGGCTTTTTCCCTCTTTCCCTGTTCCACGCGGGGTTTCCGTACTTTTCGCGCAACAGCTCTTCGGCGAGGATGCGTTCATTTTCTGTGAGGTGTCCGCGCTGCAAAACTATGCCAAGTTCCTGCGAAAATCCGGTGATCATCGCGTCAATGACGGCGGAAGGCTCTACTTGGGGGGTGCCGGTTTGTGATGCGGGCACACTGACCCGTGACGCACTGGTCTGTGGCACGCTGATCTGTGACGCACCGGTCTGTGGCGCGGCTAATATCTCCTGCCCCCGCGCTTGGTCGCGCCCCGCCGTCGCCGCCAGTGTCAGGGCTTCCCTGATACCGGTTGCCCTGCTCTCAAAAGCCCGCCGGCTTCTTTCACGTACTTCTTCCCGCTCAAAACGCAGTAATGCAAAAAGCTCCTGCGACTGCGTTTCCAGCAGAATCGAACCATGCTGCAGCAGCGCGTCATCTCTTCTGACCTGCGCACTTCCGATAATTTTCTTGCCACCTACAGTAATCTCATACCAGGATGGCGAGTCAAAACAAGCCGCTGATCCCCTCAAGCGCTCGGCAATGTTTCCGGGGTCACGTGGCAGTTGCGCAGTTGGCGCATTTGAGCCAGCAGCTGGCACGGCTGGCGCTGTTCCCGCTGGCACAGCCGTCGTCACTGGCGCCGCCCCCGCTTCCCCTGCCGTCGCCATCGGCCTATGTCGCTGCACTTCCAATCCCAGAAGCTCCAGCCCGCGTGCCAAACCACCACTAATCCATTGATAGGATTCCAGTACGGTGGCAGAGGCCCCATAGGAACGGCTGGCAACAATGGAATATGTGACTTCCTTATTATGCAGTACTGCCCGTCCGCCGGTTGGTCTGCGGACAACGGCAACCCCATTGGCGGCGCAGGCCTCCAGATCGATTTCTTTGGCCATATCCTGAAAATAGCCCAGCGACAACGTGGGAACCTGCCAAAAATAAAAGCGAAGGGTCGGGGGCACTTGCCCCCGACCGTGTTCAATCAAAATGGCTTCATCGACCGCCATGTTCCAGGCGGCTTCCTGGGGACTATCAATCAGCAGTCTCCAAGTCGCATTGTGGGAGCACATGTGTGCGCACTCGTGCGCACACTTGCTGGCACACTCATTGGCATGCTCGCCATGGCCATGGCCATGACCCTGTTCATGTTCATGCAATCTGGCGCAAGCGCTCATTTGGCAGCCGTCCACTTCAAGACCGGATTACGGGCAGCGCCCACTTCATCCAAGCGACTTACCGGAGTCGTTGTCGGCGCAGCATGCAAACCTTCTGGATTAGTCTCTGCTTCCTTGGCAATACGGATCAACGCCTCGGAAAACTCATCCAGTGTTTCAATGCTCTCTGTTTCAGTCGGCTCGATCATCATGGCCTCATCCACAATCAGTGGGAAATAGACGGTAGGCGCATGATAGCCAAAATCCAGCAACCGCTTCGCCATATCAAGCGTGCTGACGCCATAGTTCTTCTTCTGCCGCTTGCCGGAAAGCACAAACTCATGCATGCAAATGCGATCATATGGCAAATCGAAATACGGCTTCAGGCGGGCAAGTACATAGTTGGCGTTTAGTACTGCCAGTTCAGAGACTTCCTTGAGTTCGTGACCTTGCGTCAGGATATAAGCGAATGCCTTCACCAAGACACCGAAGTTGCCGTAGAAAGCCTTCACCTTACCAATCGACAATGGATTCGGCTCTTCAAAACAGTAGTTGTCTTGCGCATCCTTACCGACCAGTGGATAAGGCAGGAAAGGCACCAGATGCTCTTTGACACCCACCGGCCCTGCACCCGGACCGCCGCCGCCATGCGGGGTTGCAAAGGTTTTATGCAGGTTCAGATGCACTACATCAAAGCCCATGTCACCGGGACGGGAAATGCCCATAATGGCGTTCGTGTTGGCTCCGTCGTAATAAAGCAAGCCGCCAGCCTGATGGATAATATCCGCAATTTCAGCGATATTCTCATCAAAAAGGCCTAACGTATTCGGGTTGGTCAGCATCAGTCCGGCAATATCCGGACCCATTAATTTGCGCAGCGCTTCAACATCGACTCCGCCGCGTTCATTGGATTCAACCTTAACAATGTCAAACCCGCAGACTGCCGCCGAGGCCGGGTTGGTACCATGGGCCGAATCCGGGACCACTATTTTGCGCCGGGTGGCAGCTTCGTTTCTGTTGGCATGATACGCTTTGATAATCAGCAGTCCCGTATATTCACCATGCGCTCCGGCAGCTGGCTGCAGTGTGAACCGGCTCATACCGGTAATCTCGCAAAGGCTCTTTTCCAAGCGATACATCAGCTCTAGCGCGCCTTGCGTCAGCTTGGCAGGCTCATAGGGATGTACGGCGGAAAAGCCGGGCATGACCGCCACTTCTTCGTTCACCTTCGGGTTGTATTTCATGGTACAAGACCCGAGCGGATAAAAACCGACATCTACGCCATGATTCATCCGCGAAAGCCGTGTAAAATGTCTGATGGCGTCAATTTCCGATACTTCTGGAAGTTCCGGTGCGTCTTTGCGCAGAAAATTGGCTGACAAGAAACTGGACGGATCCTTCATTGGCGTTGGCAGATCCGCTTCTGGCAAAGAGACTCCCTTGCGACCAGGAGCAGATAATTCAAAAATCAATGCTTCCGTCATTTTAATCCCTCCAGTGCGCGCACCAGGGCGTCAATTTCCTCACGTGTCCTATTCTCTGTTACAGCGATCAGCATCTGATTTTCGTGGCTACTAGCGCTACCATCGCCGCATTTTGCGCAATTGGCAGCTTTCGCGAATGTATCCATCGGAACGCCGGCGAGAATCTTCTGCTCGCTGAGTTTATCAAAAATGCGACGCGCCGGAATAGGCGTCTCCACCAAGAATTCTTTGAAGAACGGCGCCTGCGGATAGACCAGTTTGTAGCCGGGCAGTGCAGTGATACGTTCAGCCGCATAATGCGCCCGGTTAATGCATTGCACGCCGATTTCGCGCAAGCCTTCTTTGCCGACCAGGGACAGATAAACACAGGCTGCCAGGGCATTTAAGGCCTGGTTAGAACAGATATTGGAAGTCGCCTTTTCTCTGCGGATATGCTGCTCTCTGGTTTGCAGAGTCAGCACAAAGCCTCTGCGGTTGTCATGATCCTTGGTCATACCAACGACTCTGCCAGGCAAGCGCCTGATCAAAGCATCGCGGCAGGCCATAAAGCCCAGGAACGGTCCGCCAAATGAAACCGTGTTGCCCAGCCCCTGACCTTCGCCAACGACGATATCTGCACCCAGGTTGCCCGGAGCCTCCAAAATTCCCAGCGATATCGGATCAACCACTGCCACTGTCAGCGCTTTGTGATCATGCGCTGTTTGGAACAGGGCTGCGATATCTTCTACAATACCGTAGAAGTTCGGACTCTGGACGATCAGGCAGGCGGCTCCAGCCCCGGCTCCCGCCTCAGCCCCGGCCCCGTCAGCGCCAGCACCTACACCAGCAAGCATTTTCGCGACCGCCGCCGCATCCGTCACGCCGTTCGCAGCCGGAACTACATCAACATGGTAACCGCGCGCCCAGGCGTAACTCTCAAGAACTGCCCGGTATTCCGGATGCACCGTTGCAGACACCAGAATACGATTTTTTCTGGTTTCCACGGCGCACATATTAGCTGCCTCTGCTACGGCAGTAGCCCCGTCATACATGGACGCATTGGATACATCCATGGCAGTCAGGGCCGCAATCATCGATTGATACTCGAAAATGGACTGCAATACACCCTGGCTGACTTCAGCCTGATAGGGAGTATATGCCGTCACAAACTCCTGCCGATTAACGATTGTGCGCAGCGCAGCAGGAATATAATGGTCATAGGCGCCTGCTCCCATAAAGCAGACATATTGAGTCAGATCGCCATTCGCACCGGCCATCTTCCTCATTTCCCGCAGCATAGCAGGTTCAGACATAGGGGCATTCAGATTCAGCGGACGCTGCATCCGAACCTTTGCGGGAATCTCCTTGAATAGATCCTCGATGCTCTTAACCCCAATGGTGGACAGCATGCGGGCTATATCCTGTTCACTATGTGGCGTATATCGCAAATAAATCACCGCCTGTCAATTAGCAAGGATGCCAAATTTCATTTTATTTTTTTGCCATCTGTTTCGCTATCCTGAAACATGAAAAAGAGGGCGGCCGCCAGGTGCCGCCCAAAGAAGCGGATAAAATTAGAGAGAGCTGCAGAACTCATCATATTCTTCTGAGTTCATCAAATCATTTAGTTCATCGGGATTTTCGATTTCAATGATTGCGATCCAGCCTTGACCATAGGGATCCTTATTGATCAGTTCCGGACTATGGGCCAGCTCTTCATTTACTTCCAAAACTTCGCCGGAAAGCGGGCAAAAAATGTTGGAAACTGCTTTGACAGATTCAACTTCGGCCAGTTCATCACCAGCGGTAAACTTCTCGCCAACCGGCGGAAGTTCTACATACACGATGTCGCCCAACTCTTTCTGGGCATATTCGGAAATACCGATGTAGGCCTTTTTGCCTTCGATTCTAATCCACTCATGATCTTCAGTAAATTTAAGAGCGTTCGTATTCATTGTTGGTTTCCTCCCTTTGAACCTATTTTTTTACATGTGACGGCACGAACGGTGCCTTCACTATAATTGCCTTGAGGATTTTGCCGCGGATATCGATGGCAATTTCGGTTCCGATCTTTGAATAGGCTGTGGGAACATATGCCAGACCCACGCTTTTGCCGGTGCTCGGCGAAACATTACCGCTCGTTACTTCGCCTACTGGCTTCCCGTCAATAACAACCGGGCAGTGCTGTCTGGGAATCCCGCGGTCAACCATTTCGAATGCCACCAGTTTGCGTTCCAGACCCTTTTCTTTGATACTCCGCAAAACCGGAGCACCGACGAATTCTTTATCAAGTTTTACAACCCAGCCCAGTCCCGCTTCCAGCGGATTGGTCTGATCAGAGATGTCATGACCGTAGAGGGCAAACTTCATTTCCATCCGCAGGGTATCGCGAGCGCCGAGTCCCACAGGCGTCAAACCATACTTTTCTCCGGCGTCGAACAGTTTATTCCATGTTTCCAGAGCGAATTCATTGGGCAAAAGGATTTCAAACCCGTCTTCTCCAGTATAACCGGTACGAGATAGAAGAACTACATTCTTTTTGCCCTGATAATCAAGCTCGACAGCATGGTAGTATAACAAGTTGCGTAAGCTTTCCCCGTAAACCTCGGCGATAATATCTTCGGATTTGGGGCCTTGAACGGCGATGATCGAAAATTCGTCGGAGCGATCCACTACTTCGACACGGCCTTTAATGTGTGACTTGAGCCAGTTGAAATCCTTGTCAATGTTGGAGGCATTGACTACGAGCATGTACCTGTCAGGCAGCTTGGTAATGAGCAAATCGTCAACGATGGTGCCGTTTTCGTAGCACATAACCGAATATTGCGCTTGCCCATCAGTAATGGCTGAAACGTCATTGGTCATTACAGACTGCAAATATTCCAGTGCGTCTGGCCCTTTCACCTCAATTTCGCCCATATGGCTAAGGTCGAACATCCCCGCCTTTTCGCGGGTGGCCTGATGTTCCGCAACAATGCCCTCATAATATACTGGCATTTCCCAGCCGGCAAAGTCAATCAGACGTGCCCCGCGGGCTTTATGCCATTCATATAACGGCGTGCGCTTGAGTTCTCCCATAAGATTGATCCTCCCGTACTCATAATTCCTTAATCGACACGTGCCAATACATGCTGATCATCCTGAAATGACGCAGGACGATCCGGATATTCGCTAGATGATCCCATTATCCTCTAAAATACAGTCTGTTTTCCAGTCATCACCATCATTCTCTCGTTGTCGCACATGCAGCGCAGTCGATCATGCAGCCAGCCACAATCGATCATGTAGCCGACAATTTGCAGCGCGCTTTTCACTTTTATCGCTGAATTGCCGCGCTTCTGTCACCATGAAACCTTTGCAGCGATATAATAAAGCACGTCAGAAAGGAGAATTGGTATGTTTAGATTACTCGAGAAAATTATTAGTCCGATTTTGAAAAAAAGAGGTCAAACCGTTATTCTCCTGGTGCGCCGCCGCAACCGCAGATGATCATATGATCACGATTGGTGTGTGTACGCCAGCGATCTCAAAAAATCCTGCTAAAAAACGCAATCACAGCAGGAGCCCAATGCTCTATGGGAATTACAGCAAATAAGGCCGGAAGGAAATTCGGGACGCGAATAGGTTTCCACCCTAGCATGTTTACGCCAATGCCAAAAACAAGCATACCGCCGACAGCAGTCAGATCCAAAACAATCGGCCCCGGCAAGATGTTTTGAACACTGGCAGCCAGAAGGGTTATCCCTCCCTGATAAACGAAAATCGTCAGGGCTGATAGCAGTACGCCGGGGCCTAAGGCGGCTGCAAAGGCGGTCGCCGCAATCCCGTCGATGACTGCTTTAGTCAGCAAAATCCCGGAGTCACCGCTTAACCCGTCAGCGATGGCCCCGGTAATTGCCATTGGTCCAATTCCGAATACGAGACTGGCATAAATGAAACCTTTGCCGATTCCTGAACCCGCAGCGGCGGTTGCCGAAAACCTGGCTTCCAACCACCCCTCGAGCTTTTTGATCCGTCCATCAATGTCAATCCAAGAGCCGATCAGGCCGCCAATGATCATTGCCAATAAAATCAAGACAAATTCCTGGCCGCCCAAAAACTGCTTAACGCCATAAAGCAGGACGAATAATCCTACGCCCTGCATCAGCGTTTCCTGAGATTTTTCGGACAAGAGATTACGAAAAGTCAGGCCCAGCAAACCTCCGATAACAATCGTTGCTGTATTAACTAGGGTCCCCGTCATGATTATCAGCATTCCTTTTCGGGCCAGAGTGTATAAAGCCGCGTACAATCCACCATATACCAAATACTACAAGGACAATCGGCCACCATTTCCAGGCATCCGGCCCAATCAGGCGATAGTTAATGGCAAATGCGACTCCACTCACGGCCAGTAACACGAACGCTGGAACCAGAAGTCCTTCTTCGGGCTCAAAGATGAACAACATGACAAATGAAAGGCCCACGATGCCCGGGAAGGCTGGCCAGGTCAGGGCAAATCCATCAATTAGTTTATTGGCCCATAATAAAAACAGCAAGCCTATTAAGGTAAAAAGAGTCGCCGGGAAAATTGCTCCCCGCATCGAACGGGATGAAAGCGCCACGGCCGCAAAGATTAGGCCTGGCACCATGATAAATAATGGCCAAAGCTTAGTGATCCGGTAATCTATGATCCCTGTTGTTAGCATTAACAACAATGCGCCACACAGAATCAAGAAGAGACCCGCGATTATGCGACCGCTTCTGCTGGTTTTCGCCATGCCGAACACCTTCTTTTATCAATACTTGGCGGCACGCAAGTGCCTATTTCATAGTGCGTGGTGACCGTGCATCCCGCGCTGCGCATCCCGCTCCGTGCGCCGTGTGCCGTGTGCCCAGCGCATCCCGCGCATCCCGTGCCCAGCGCATCCCGCGTCCCGCACCACCAGCCACTAGCCACCAATCACTCACTAGTTCTTACGCACAATCAGGTAAATACCACCCAAGATCAATAGTGAAGAAAATGTAGCGTTTCTAATAATGTGCAGATACGGACGAATCATATTGCCAAAGAAATTATTGATCAGCAGATAAACGCCAAGGATTGCCAAGAATACACCAATCCAGAGCATCGCCTTATTATTGTTGCTGCCCGTCATCCGATAAGTGTATTTGGTATCGCCCTCTTGATTACTTTCCGCCTCCATGTTGAGAATCGTTTCTTCTCCCTGTTGCGAACTATGCGCTTGCTCCGCTGCATTATTCCCAGCCGCAGACGATGAACCGGGAGTTCCCTCCGGAATGATAATTAATGCCAAAATATATGCCACAACAGCGCCCCAAAAACTGGTCACGAAAGCCAACAGCACGAAGGCGAGTCTGACAATTGTCGGTTCAATGCCGAAATAATCGCCAATCCCAGCTGCTACACCGCCCAAAACGGCACCGCGTGTCGACCGCACAAGACGTTTTCCGGAATACCTATTGTTATCCGCCATCATACCAACCTCCTTTATCTGTGTTCCTGCAATGATACAGCAATAACATATCAAATGAATCCGTCTTTGATAATACTACTTCGATAATACTACTTCAATATATAGATCCCTGCACCTTCAATATGAACTTTTGCCTTTGCCATCCATAGTTGTTTGATAATGCGGAATAATGATCATTGATCATTGCCCCTGGCAGGTGCAGGACTTATTCTTGCCCGTCAAAAGGCTCGTCAGCATGATACCGCCCATGATCATAACACTGTAAAACGTAAAGGCCCTCCATAACAGCACAAAAGCGCTCAGGGCCGCACCTGCGATTTGCCCGCGAAATAACCAGTAACTAAGCCCTTCGGCACCACCGCTGCCACCAAGGGTGGGTATCATGGGAAGCAGGAACTGTACAACCATCTGGCGGAGAATAATGCTGCCGCAATCAAACATCTGGCGCAATGCTTTTAAAAGCAGCGGCGTAATTGCCAGAAAGGAAACCCAATAAGCGATTGTACTCAACAGCAGGCCAATTAATGACCAAAACCCGGAACGGACGATGGCTCTGATCCCCTGTTTCAAATGCCGTAACTCGTCCGATAGAGCGGCAACTTTGCCCTCCCGGTCAGATTTCGTCAATAACCGCGCCAGACGAGGATGCCGCTTGATCCAGGAAACCAGATCCGGATCTTTCTTTTGAATGGTCAGAACGATGAGTGCCCCTATAAAAAGCAGGATTGCCAAAGTGGGGATTACCGCCGCTAGTGTTCCCCATGATCCGGATAAACCGGTGAGATAAAAGAGCACCGGCGGCAAAAATAAATAGATTAGTGAGGTACAAGCCGCATCCACTGCTGTCGTGGCGGTGGCCGTGCCCAGCGGTAAGCCTTGCCGGTTCAGCAGATAGATCATCATGGGAAAGGTTCCGGAATTGAATGGGGTTACTCCGCCAGCAAAACAGGATGCCAGAAAGACGCGCAGCAGATTATAGGTCGACACCTGAAAATCGAGCGCATTTGTGATCAATTTGAGCCGTAACGCGCGTATTGCCCATGATACGAATGCCACCAGCAACGCCATGCCCAAATAAAGCGGGCTGGCCTCCGAAAATACTGTCCAAATTTGAGTGTGATTACGCTGAATGATGAACCCCAGCGTTACCAGACTTAGACCGGCGCTCAGCCACAAGCCTCGCTTCAGGCGCGGATTAATTCCGCTCATCGCTCACTCTCCCGCTAGTATGTGCTCCTCTGTCTGTGAAAGTCCCTAGGAAGTTTTCATAGAAGTCCCGAGGACTTGTTCGTAGGCGCGCACCAGCTTCTGAGCCTGTTTCTCGGACGAATACTCGCTGGCAGTATGCAGTGCGTTTGCGGACATGGTTCGGTATAATTCCTCATTCGACAATACTTTTTGGATGGCGCGTGCGAACTCAACCGTATCAGCGCTGGTGAGAAAGCCATTGCGGCCGTCCTCAACTACGTCCTCAACACCGGTAGCCCGGACTGCCACGACCGGCAGGCCGGTGCTCATTGCCTCCAAAATCACCAAGCCTTGTGTTTCAGTCATCGAAGCAAACACAAACAAGTCTGCTTCGCGGTAGGCTTGTACAACCTGGTCGAAAGGTTTGCGTCCTGCAAAGGTTATGGCTGAAGCCACACCAAGCTCGGCCGCCATTTTTTTTAGGTTTTCCTCTTCCGGGCCGCCCGCCACAATGACAAGGCGCACATTCTGACCGTTTTCCAGCAGGTGCCGCATGGCTTCCAGGAGAAACGGAATATTCTTTTCCTTCCCAAGCCTGCCCACGAACAGCAGGATCTTTTCGCAGGAGGTGGTGGTGCTGGAAGTGCCGGTGGGACCGCTGCTACCGGTGGCGCAGCTGCTGCCGGCGGCGGCGTTGCCCGTGGCGCTGTTGTCGTTGTTAATGGTGCCCCCCGCGTTGCCGCCGGCGTCACCGCCCACGCCACTACCGCCACCAAAACCCTTCCGTGCGGCGGACTGTCTGGGATCGGCCAAAGGCTCCACTCCGGTCGCAATAACAACGATCGGTGTAGTAACGCCGTAGGACTTGATCATTTTTTTGACGCCTTCGGACGGCGAGATGATAAGATCGCAGCCATTACAGAACCGCTGCAGATACCACCGAGTGATGCGGCGGACTAGTTTCGGAAAAATCGGGAAATAATGCACATACTCTGTGTAGAGTGTATGAAATGTAAATACCAGCGGCACTCCCAGTCTTTTCGCCCAGCGCGCCCCCGTCCGGCTCAATAGGAAGGGCGAGTGCACATGGATAATGTCAAAATTAGAGTTCCGGATTTCACGCGCTGCACGCCGTGATAAAGGAATAGCCAGCCGAAAATCGCGGTTGGTGACAGCCGGGATGGATGGATATCTGATAATACCGGATTCTTTGGCGACTCCCGGATAATCCGGCGCGATAATCACGGCTTCATGGCCAGCGCTGCGCAAATCGCGGGTGAACAGTTCAATCGATTTTACAACACCGCTGATATACGGCTTGTAACTATCGCTGAACATCCCGATTTTTAGTTTCCGGTTGTTCATTTCTCCGCTGCCTGTCTCCAGATCATTCATTTTCGGTTTGCTCAATTGCTGCTTGCTCATACTCCGAACGCTCATATTCCCATTGGTCGTTTTCCGGCTGTTCAATTTCCGGTCCCACCTTAATCCGTCTTGCCACCGGCCGATATTGAAATCTGCCCAGCAGCTCATTCTTGACAATCACATTGTTGACTGTCACCTGGCGCCAAAGTTCCATGCGATAACCCGGTGCCCCGTTTTTCTCAACCTGGCGTTCTCCGGGCGGCATAGTTGGATCGATTTCTACCAGTTCTCCGAAAGGAAGCTCCTCAACCATTTTGGAGGTAATTTTCACTATTTTCTTGTTTTGATCAGAGGCTGGCTGACCATAGCCCAGCAGCCTGACTGTATAACTATTATCGCCTAATTCGGAAAGTATATATAAAGGTTGATTTGTGTCATTCATGAATTGAAAGTCGATAGCATTGTCAACAACAGTCGCATCCCGCCCAAGCGGCACATATGTCACTGGCCGCGAATGATTAGTGCGCTTTACGATGCGCAAGTCAGCCAATAATGCTGCATTAAACAGCGTTGAGGAAACCTGGCAAATACCGCCGCCGATCCCTGGAACCAACTCGCCATTAACTAGTACTGGAGCCACGCGATAGCCTCTGGCCTCTGTCCTTGATCCGACTGTGTTATTGAAGGAAAAGATATCGCCCGGCCGCAACAATATTTTATCTACCGACTTGGCTGCCAGCGCGACATTGTATGTGCGTTCCACATCTGTTGGATCAAAAATGGTCGAGTACTGGGCAATAATATTCCCATATCGAAATCCCGCAAGCTCATCATATGTAATGTCAGGTTTAAGAGATTGAACAGGCAAAGAAATGCGCCGATTGCTGCTCCATAGGGTTACAGTGCGAATTTGCGCAGCCAGTTCATCAAGTTCCAATTCTTGCCCCGTTTGGTGCGACGTGATCTTGACCCCATTCTCCTGATTCCAGGTAAGCCAGGCATCTTTGGCAGGACGATCAATTTCCGATTTTAAGACAGTCAGGTACGCCAGCAACTGATCATTATTTATCTTGAGCGGCAGTTGCAGGTGAATGTTCTCTTTGGCAGCCTGACGGCGCTCATTAATCTTGCGCCAAATGTTGCCGCTATGCCCAACCGCATATGCTGCTTCTACAACGCTTTCTGTATCAAGCGCTATCCCGGCTTCCCCCGGAATGATTGACCATTCGCGTCCCGAATACTCCAGCAGGATGGGTTCGTTTTGCAGCACACTAAAATTCTTATCAATAAGCTCGGCAGCCTGTTCGCGTGTCAGACCTCCGAGTTCCCATTGACCAGCCCAAATCCCTTCCGCAATGCGCTCATCGCCGGTATAAGTCAGTGCCCAGACTGTCCCTGCGGCAGAACTAATAAAAAGCAGGACTGCCAAGATGATCATAATCCAAAATAAGAGCGGACGTTGGGTGGCAATCTGAAGCATGATGTCATCCTCCTCTATTGCGACTAGAGACGGTATCAGCATAGCTGCTGGATTTGCTTGCTTCTGCGGCCTGATCTGGAGCGCTTCAGCGGCTGATCAGCAGCATAATTGCAACAACTATTACGGCGATAATAACCACGCCGATCAGACCAATCATCTTCTCTTTGGGCGTCATATTCTGGCGCTGTCGCCGTTCTTCAAGGCGCTGCCCTTTTTTGATTTGAGGTACTGCCTTAAGGTAATTGCCTTGGCGACGGTAGACAACCCCCAGATTATGATGCGCCGAAGCATAGTCCGGATTTAGTGCCAGAGCCTTTTCGTAGTATACTTTGGCTGCATCATAACGCTTGAGCTCCAGATGCGCATTGCCCATGTTGTTGTAGGCTGCAGCCAGCATCGGGTCATTTTCTAGGGCCTGTGTGAAGTATTTAATGGCTTCCTCATATTCGGCACGATGGCACAAAATCACTCCCAGCTTATTTAACGCTTGAGCGGACGAAGGGTTGCAGGTCAGCGCAGCCTGAAAGCATTCCCATGCCTCATCAAAATCATGACGTTTCATGGCTTCTTCGCCGCGATGAAAATGACCTTCATGATTATCGTTTTCCAATACCGCTCCTCCTCTTTACTATTACCGGTTCATGAATACCGAAAACCCCGAAAAAAGCTTGATAAAAAATGGTTAAAAAATGGTTTTATTGCAGACGCGCTCCTGATAACGCATAGAACAGGCTTAACGTTCATATACTGTTGCTAATAAACAGTGACGGGAGAACGGATGCATGTGGAACCCATTTGTTCGTAATGACGAAGATCCGGCCGATATGTCCGGACCGCAGAGGATCCATTATCAACATCCGCAGGCTCGTGAAAAACTAGCCGCCGCACTCAGGCACAATATGCTGAAAAAATATAACCCGGCGATATCACCGGTGATCTTGCTCTGTATTGGCACAGACCGCTCAACCGGGGATTGCCTTGGGCCGCTAATCGGCACCAAGCTGCAACAGAAAAAACTTCCGATTCTAATATGCGGCACACTGGATGAACCAGTACACGCCGTCAACCTGCAAGAAACGCTCGACCGCATCAACGAGCGCTTCGAAAACCCCTTTATTTTGGCTATCGATGCCTGTCTCGGACGCACAGAAAGCGTAGGCTACATCAGCGTTAAAGATGGCCCACTCACCCCTGGCACCGGAGTAAACAAAAATCTGCCGCAGGCTGGTAGCATTCATATCATTGGCATTGTAAACGTGGGAGGTTTTATGGAATACCTTGTCCTCCAAAATACACGCCTAAGTCTGGTAATGAACATGGCGGACCTGATCTCGGATGGCATAGAGAAGTGCCTGCTCGAATTACCAATGCCAGAACTGTCGCTAACGCTGGCGACGATGCCGCCTGCCAAAGCTGAATGCAGCGCCGGCATCCTTCATGATGAAGTTCTCACATACTGATTGCACAATGAATACCTACCAAATACCGCATACTTACTGTAATGAAAATGACCGGAGGTACCGTTAATAATTCCACCCCCGGTCATTTTTTACCTTCATTAGCAAAACGATCTGTTGGGGACAGGTTTATTTGGGCCAAAATGATCCGATTGGGGACAGTCCCCGTTTGGTACAAAATGAGCGATTGGGGACTGTCCCCAATCAGATCATTTTGTACCATTCTGGGACAGACTTGCCCACAAAATTTTACATCTGAACCGTCATTAGGTTTCCTGATTCATAGCGCTGCAATCCCAGCTCGAAGATATAAACCGCCATCAGGAACAAGCCGACTGCAAAGAGGGTGGCCGTCCCCATAAATGCCGGATCAATCGTCTTAATTAACTGCAGCGGCATGCTGCTAATCACTCCGGCGGGAATCACAGTCAGCAAAATGAATTTGGCCAGACCCTTAAAAATCGCAAGCGGATATGTCGCCAATGTAACAAAAGCCGTCAACAACTGCCTGGCCAAGCCTTCGGAGTTGCCGAGGAAAAATGCCAGCGAACCCACTATGATACAGAAACTTGTCAATATCAGAGCAGTCAGCAATACGCCATAAATGAAAACCACGAACTTTCCAATGCTCACCGGACCGGCAAAACAGAAGATAATCAGACCGAAAAGCAAATCGCCCCATGCTGCCATCGAAGAGCGGCTTACTAACACATGTAAAAGCACGTTTTTGGGCAGCAACAGGTAATGGTCAAGTTCACCGCGTGCGATCATCCCTGCCAGCCTTCCAACATTGCCAAACACCACAAATGTTACTCCATACCCGCCCCCAAATAGTGCCCAAAGTATGGTTATGTCCTGAAACGACCAGCCATTCACGACCGGGAAGCGCAGGAAAAACAACCGCCAAAAAAGCACCCAGACGACATCATTAACGAACATCGCCACAACCTGGGTGAAAAAACTGACTCGGTACTCCATCGCCGACGCAATGTTCATGCGCATATAACCCCAAAAGAACCTCGCCGTCTTAACCACCGTTGACATTGATTCTTTTCACCCCCGCGCGGTAAACTACTGCACAAAGAGCAGCTAACAAAAGGAGCCATACCGCTTGCCCGCCAAACATCGACCAGACAGCCTGAACGTCAAAAGCAGCGAATAATCGGGCTGGACGGTAAAGCACGAAATTCATGGGCAGTACGGCGGAGATGCGCCGGAACGTTTCAGGCAACAACTCCAATGGTATTAACATTCCGCCAAGAATAAAGAGCGCTTTTTCATACAGGTTTAGAAACGATTCGGTATCCTCGACCCAAAATGCGCCCAATCCGATACAGGCTCGCACCAAAAATTCAATCGACAGGCCGACCAGCGCTGCCGGCAAAAATAACAGTATGGCGCTGAGGCTTACCTGGATCCCTCCAGCCGTCAGATATGCAATGATTGATCCGATAGCAAAGTTAATGACCAGCCGCATTACGGCCTCTGCCATATAAGACACATAATGATATAACAGATAGCTGTATGGCTTACTCAGCCGATAGGCGACATCGCCGTTTTTAACTTCCTGATCAATCAGTGCATCAATGCGCGGCCTTGCCAGTGCAATAGTCTCGGTCATGACCAGATACCAGATCATTTGCTGATAAGTAAGCCCGCCCAAGACTAGAGCCCCTGTCCCGGAATAGATCACTGCCCATAGCTGCGAAAAAATAAAAATGATCAGGGCCATGAACACTGTGCGCCATAACAGTTCCGCGATATAGGCCATATTAGTCAAAAATGAGATGCGGCCGATCGCCGTGTATTTGCCAAAGCGCAGATGCAAACTTTTATTGATCATGCGCCCCGTCGTGTTTCCCGTCGTGTGCCCCGCCATACGCTCCGTCATACGCCCCGCCCTCCCGTTCCTTCGCTATAAATCGCAGAAATCACCTGCTCCAGCGGAGGATCAGAGATCGTAATATCAACAACCTGATAATCATTCATAAGGTGTGCCAAAACCCGCTCAATTGACTGCACCTTTGTATCAACTTCGAGCTTTAGACCATAGTTGGACGATTTTAGTACAGTCACGCCCGGATATGAAAAGTTGCTAACTTCGGCGGTTACCCGCAATTCAACTATTTTGCTGGCGATGTAGTCCCGCTTAAGGCGCGAAACCCTGGTGTCGAGCACGATTGTGCCGTGATTGATAACGATCGCCCGCTTACAGAGCTTCTCAATATCACTGGTATCATGCGATGTCAGAAACACCGTTGTTCCTTCAGCCTTATTCATTTCGGCAATCAAGTCGCGTATTTTCTGCTTGGCGACAACATCCAAACCAATTGTCGGTTCGTCCAAGAACAACACTTCCGGACGATGCAGCAATGAGGCAGCCACTTCGCAGCGCATGCGCTGACCAAGGGACAGCTTGCGCACCGGAGTCTTCTGGAATTCGCCCAGGTCAAAGCGCTCGATCAGTTCATCGCGACGCTTACGAAAATCCGCGGCCGGTATTTCATAGATCCGCGCCAGCAAATCGAAGGTATCCAGTGGGGGAAGGTGATACCATAGCTGCGAGCGTTGTCCAAACACTGCCCCAATATGAAACGACATTTTATAGCGATCTTTCCAAGGTATGAAATCAAGGACACGCGCCTGCCCCGCACTCGGATGCAAGATTCCAGTCAGTATTTTGATGGTGGTGGATTTGCCAGCGCCATTTGGTCCGATAAATGCCAGCATCTCGCCGGAATCAACTTTGAAGTCAATCCCTGCAACGGCATGTACTTCGCGATAAATTGGGTTAATAATGCTGCGGCAGCTCCCTAGCAGACCTGGCTCTTTCACTTTGGCTTTGAAGGTCTTTCCTAATCCCTCAACAACGATTGAATTCAAAGTTCATTCCTCCTTATTCCTTATTTTTCAAAGGTAAAATTAGAGTCATTTTATCCCTTTGGCAGATTGTTGTCAATTAGATTTTGGGAAAGAATTATGAAGTTCCCAAGGGGCGCTCCGTTTCTGTTATAATGGTGATATATTCCTTCAGCCAAAACTGTGGGAGGATTGATGCTATTGGCTATGATTCGCATGAGTTTTACGCCCGCCGAGTTCCAGCAGTTGGTTGATTATTACGGGTTTGCCTGTCCGGTTACTCCGGAGCAGTTGAAAGTTTATCTTTTATCGCTGAAACGCCGGACAACCTCTCAAGTCAGTGCCACCGCCGACAAGGCTGCCGGGGATGGCTGCGCCATAGCCGGGACTGAAGCTGATGCCGGAGCCAAAACGTCCACCCTGCCGGATCTTACTAATCGTGAAACTATATTACAGGAGCTTATGAAAGCGGAAACCGAATTAGCATCGATTACTCAGAAATACCGCGAATCTTATGAAAAGGCAACTTTGCTTGAAAGAGCGCGCGGTGCTATCCTGGAGGAAAACGCGCTTCTCAAAAGTGAATTACGCCGCCTTTCCTGGGAAAATGAGCAGTTGCGCAAAGGAATTACTGATCCGCAGGCGCCGCCCGAGATCGAGACTCTCGACACTCAGGAGATCATTAAGGGCTGGGGAGATACCCGCCACCGCCATCCCAAAACGAAATCTTTATGGGATCGGATTACCGGGAAATAAATTAAAGCCACCACCTTGCGGTGATGGCTTTTTGGTCGCCATTAGTTTGCTTCCTTTTTAACTGCAGTTATCGCGGTTGTTGCGGTTATTGAAGTTGTCGCGGTTGTTGCGGCTATCGAGGTTATTGCGGTTTTTGCGGTTATTACCGATTGTCGCGTTTATTATCGATTATCGCGATTATTGCCGATTGCCGCGCTTATCGCTATTGCGATTAATACGGTTTTCAAAGTCGTCCTCAATGTCCTTTTTCCAGTCATCAGGAATGCCGTTACTCACTTGCATACAGGTCACGACATTCGAAAGTGTTTTGAAGTTTTGCATTGTACCTTGACTGTCAGCATGGTAATTGACAGCTCTGTTCGCCCCTATACCAATCTTCGCCGCCTCAGAAATGGCGTCAATATTGGCCCCCAGAAAAAGGAACTCCCAGTCATGTGCTTTCTTCTGAGTCTCAATCATTCCCTTTATCTTGTCGTAACTAAATTCGCGGCTGGAGTTTTCCATCCCGTCCGTAATTATCACGAACAGAACTTTGTTAGCACGCTGCTCATCACAAATATGTTTCTGAGCGTTGCTGATTTTGTTGATCGTCTTCCCAATCGCGTCGAGCAGGGCGGTGTTTCCGCCGACAAAATACTCTTTTTCAGTAATAGGCCGAACACCCTTAATATCGGTTCTGTCATGCAGAAGCTCGTAACGATCATTAAATAACACAGTAGTTACGATAGCCTCGCCCGATTCTTCCTTCTGTTTGGCCAGCATAGAGTTAAAACCGCCGATTGTGTCGCCCTCAAGTCCAGACATCGATCCGCTTCTGTCCAGGATAAACACTAACTCGGTAATTTTGGCTCTCATCGTTATCCCCCTTGTTCTTGATTGATCAATTAGAGGATAACAAATCCAACCAGCCCGAAGGTCGCTTTCGAAGCGACAAATAGTTTTTTAAGCCCCCAGCAGCGCCTGATCATGTTCAAATAAATACAGATTGATCTGATGGATATCATAGATGCCTTTATCGATAAAGAACCGAATAATCACATCCGAGCGCAAGCTGGGCGACAAAGTATAACCGGCTTTGCCAAGCAAATCGAGCGTTTCATCAAGATTTAGCCGGAGGGCAATGGCAAAAGCTATGGCCGTCGGCTTACTCGGGTTGTACTCTTTGTTGCTGCGTATCTTGGAAAACAGTTTGCGGTCGATATTTGCTCTCTTGTAGGTCTCGACATCAGTCATACCCTTGGCATCAATCAGGCGCAAAAGCTTTTCCGAAAAAGTCTCATCGAGCTCCAATTCGCCGATGCGCTTTTCTGCCTGGCTCTTGCTCTGAGAAGGAATTGGCGCGCCAAAAACTTCACCTACCGTAAGGGCTTGATACCTTTCTTCTGCCTCTTCTGTTTCTGCGGCAGGTACGTTCCTGACAATATTATAATCTCTGGAATGATCCGGAGCGAGATTCTCTGCCAGATAGCTGTTAACTGCCGCACCTAGTCTGGTGTCCGGCAAGAAATCTTCCTTATCATAGATTACCAGATAAATGTCAATATCATGATCTGCCAGAAAGTCTCTGATTGCGGCCACTGCAACCTGCAAAGCCTGATCTTTGGGATAACCAAAAATCCCGGCCGATATTAATGGAAAAGCGACAGATTCACAATCATGCTGCACGGCCAGCGTCAATGAATTGATATAGCATTTGCGCAGCAGAACAGCTTCGCCTTCGCCACCGCCCCGCCACACTGGCCCTACCGTATGAATAATGTACTTAGCCGGAAGATTAAACCCATTGGTAATGACAGCCTCTCCGACCGCGCATCCGCCAATGCGATCACATGCCGCCTGCAGCTGCTCAACTCCTGCGGCAGCAAAAATGGCACCACAGACACCCCCGCCTCTTTGTAGAGCCATATTGGCAGCATTGACAATCGCATCCACTTTCATATTGACGATGTTATTCTGAACAATATTCAGCGGCATGTCGAACCATCCTTTCTGACACTATTCACATCAGGCGCGGCCCCGCATCTGGTATGAATCACACGAATAATGCTGCCGCGCCATAAATTCCAACATCCGCACCTAGTTCGGCGCGTCGAATTTGCACATCGTTTTGAAGTCCCGGAATGCGCCCTGAAATGAGCTCTCTTTGGATATGAGGCAGCATCAGATCCCAAAGAGCCGAAACACCGCCGCCAATGATAATCAGTTCCAGATCAAGCAAATTCGCCGCTGTCGCCAGACCCTGGCCCAAATATGTAAAAGCTGTTTCTAAAATCTTGCAGGCGGCATGATCTCCTTGTCGCGCGGCAATACCAACTGCGGTCGCGTCAAGACGTATAGGTTTAAGTTCCTGAGTGGTCACCATGGTTTCAGAGGGGGCTTTTCCATCAACTGCTCCAGCGGCGGCGATATTTACGGCCGCCATCTTCGCCAGCAGTCCCCCGCCACCCGACTCAACATGTTCCCGCGCCATGCGGGCAATCGCTGTCCCGGACGAAACCGCTTCCAGACAGCCATACCTCCCGCAACCGCAACGCGGCCCACCTTCCCGCTGCACAGTCATATGACCAATTTCGCCAGCTCCGCCGGTGGCGCCGGTGTAGAGCTTCCCGTCCAGAATAAAGCCGCCCCCCACTCCGGTGCTGACAGTTACATAAGCCATATGACGCACGCCGCGGCCGGCCCCAAAGCGATACTCTCCTAATGCTGCCGCGTTCGCATCATTTTCAAGCTTTACCGGGATACCCGGGAAGCTTTGGGTAAAGTACGGGCCGGCTGCGACATTCTCCCATCCCAGATTCGGCGCGAAATGGATCACTCCCGTGGCAGAATTTAGCGGACCAGGCGCTCCCACTCCAATACCGTCTATGACGGCGCGATCAATGCCACCGTCGCGTATGGCTTGTTCCACTAACTGCACAATCGCGGCTAAAGACTCTTCCGGCGGGACGCCCTTCAATGTGCGGGATTGGTGGCGCCCCACCAGATGCCCGGTACTGGACACCGCCGCCACAGCAACTTTTGTGCCTCCCAGATCCACTCCAATTGCCCATCGCTCTTTCTTACGCCTGTTGTGATCTTCATTGCGCGGCGCATCAAGCGGCTGCCCGCGATCTCCCGCGCGCGCCACATCCAGAGTTGTCATATCAAAGGTCACCCCCAGCCCGCCAGTTCCCAGCCTATCCAGGCCTATCCAGGCCTATCCAAGCCTATCCCAGCCCTTCTCCGGCTCAGCCCAGCTTCGCCAACTCGGCCTTAAGCTTATCAATCACCCGCACTGGCGATGGATCAATGCCATTCAGAGCGCTCAGGTAATAGCTTACGAAATCACCGACATATACCAGTGAAAACATTCTCGCCAACGCGGACGTCCCTTCAGCCCTGATCTCCGTAAAGCCCGCCACTGCAGAGGACATCAGCTCGCGCGTGACTTCCACGCGCTTGGCCAGACGTGGCGGCTCCTCGCGATCCCGTAAAATGATGACATGCGCCAAAACATTAACTTCTGCTGGCGCTTCCCACCCGACCGTCTCATTATGATTAAGTTCCGGGAATGCGTTCCAGTATGCTATGTTCTTGGCGTTCTCATTGAACTGACCCTTCCAGCGGGCCGCCACTGTAGTGCGCCAACCACCGGCCCCATAAATCACCGGCAGCTTGCCAAATACTTTGCGCGCCAGCTGTTTGGCGAAATTCTCAGTCTCGGGCACTGCCACATCCATACGCACCTGAATCTGCTCCACCACGGTCAGCATCTCATCAAACTCGCGATCCTTGGGCGACAGGAACCCCAGCTTTTCCAGGACTGCCATAATTGGATGAAACGAGTATCCCAGCGCCGCCCGCGGGGAAAGCCCTCCTGGGATCAAAACCAACGGATAGCCGTCGGCCTCGGCAAGCTCCTTCAACTTACCACCCGTGCAAAACGCGATAATCTTGGCTCCCTTACGCCGGGCTTCCGCATATCCCGAAAGCGTTTCCTCAGTATTGCCAGAATAGCTGCAAGCCGCCACCAGTGTCTGCGGCCCCACAAACGCCGGTATATCATAATCTCTGTTGACTTGGAAAGGCTTGGTGAGTTCCCCTTCAAACAGCGATCGGATTAAGTCCCCTCCGATTGCGGAACCTCCCATACCCAGCACGACAATATTATCTACATCCCGATAATTATCCGGTATTTCAGCTGCTTTCCCAATTTGGCGAGCCTTCCGGCATTGATCGGCAAACGCGGAAATGGCTTTTCCCATGCCACCTGGATCCAGTGCTGTAATGGCATTTTGATCATCCAAATTTATCACCATATTAACCCCCATTACAATTTGATTATTTTCACTCTCGTCATTCTTTCAATTTTAGTTTTCTACCTGTGGCTTTTTCTTCCTTCTTTGATAAGGAGCTGTCATTGGCAGAGTGCTGTCACCGTTGCCGCTGCAAATACCTTCGCCGTCGCAAATATCATTGCCATCGCCGATAAGGAGCTGTCGCTGACAAAGCGCCGCTTCTATATTATCCTGCGATTTATCAAATCTAAACCTGCACCGGCGCTTGCACGCGTCGCGCACCGCACGCCGTACACCGCGTATCGCACACCGCGCACGGTGCGTCGCGCACCACTCGCAACGCACCGCTCGCCGCAACCGCTCCCGCAACCACCCGCTGCAACCGCTCCCGCAACCTCCCGCCGCAACCGCTCGCCGCAACCGCTCCCGCAACCACCCGCCGCAACCACTCCCGCAACCTCCCGCCGCAACCGCTCCCAAAACACCGTTACGCAAAACACCGCCTGCAAAACACCGCGACAAAACAGGCCGACTCTTTTATTGAGCCGGCCTGTTCCTGAAGCTATTCTGATTCAGATTCGATTAGATACCCTTGGTTCAGTTGAGCTCCTTCTGGGCGGGGCTCACACAGAACCCACTGAACTCTAAGCTAGGCTTAGAATTCCACTTCCATCGCAGCGTTTACGAACGGTTTGATGTCTTCCAGATCGGTAATGTCGACGCCACCGGTGATAGTGAGGCTGTTCGGGGCTTCGTAACCGAGTGAAAGTACATGCTCAGTGATACCGATTTCGCCTTCGTCGGCCTTGCTCAGGGTCAGAGCATAAGACGGAGTGAAGTTCATACCAGCAACTGAGAACGGACGCTCAAGGGTCATCTCACCAGTGTAGACGACTTCGTCCATCTCACCGACTACTTCGATTGCCTTAGCGTAGTCGACGTTGGTATCCAGGGTTGCGCCGAAAGCAGAAACGGTTACACCACCGTTGAAGCCGATTTCATTGTTGGAGAGCTTGGAGTACATATAACGCGGAGCGTAGTTGGTATCGATTTTACGAGCGCCAGCGTGCACACCGAGGTACGGGAGCACCTGATACTCAGCGCCACCTGCGAATGCAAATGCCGGATCATCAGCATCATGCATATAACCCATAGCAGCGTTGATTGTCAGCGGCTCGATCGGCTGCACAGCGGCCTCGAGAGCAGCGGAAAGCTGCTGGGTATCATCGGCGCCGGCGTGAATTACGTTAGCGGCAACGCTCAGTCCTTCGAGCGGATTGACGCTAATCTGACCACCACGAACCTGCTCAGCAGGATTCCAGGACTGGAATCCGGCGAGGGCTACGGGGCCAATTGCAAGGTCTCTAATACCGATACCTTCGCCTTTGATGTTGTAGGCATTGAAAATCGAGTAACCGATTTCCTGAGTACCAAGACGGGTGGTCATGCTGGGCAGACCGGTTACCAAAGCGCCGCTGGTTTCAATATACGCTTTGTCAACCATCGCTGCGAAATCCGACCATGACATACCGTTCTGGATGGTGTCAGTCAGACCATTGCTCAAGTTGAAGCCGATACCGGCTTTGATGTTATCAGTGATCTGAGCTTCAGCGCCTATCGTAGCGCCACCCTCGTAGAACAGTCCGCCTTCATACCCTGTAATACCTGAAACGGAACCAGTGACTTTGACTTCGGCCGCAAAGACCGGAGAAGCCAACATCAGGATCAATGCTGCAACGAGAACAGGGATTAGTTTTTTCATTGTTGTTCCTCCTTGGTAGATCTAGTAGTGTGTTTAGAGTGCATTTGCCTGAAGTTTGCTGCTGTGTCTGGAGGAGGAATAAAGTCTCCAAGTTACCTCTATTTCTTCCTCCGGCTGTCATAATTGCCGTGATTATTGCTGCGTAGTTTGCTGCGTCTAAGCTTGATTTGTGCTGCGTCTTTTAATTACCCTTCCGGTGGCTGACAAACGGTTTACCAAGGTTCACCTCCTTTCTGCCGTAAGCCCGCCTGTACGGAACGGTAAACTTAATCATAAAGTTGCGTGGATAAATTGCATTGATAAATTGCGTTGATGATTTGCGCTGTTGTTATGCGCTGCTATTATGCAATAATGTGTTGCGATGAATCTGATCGCCGATGTTATGTTAACTAATTCTGCCCCTAAACTTTATTTCCTTCTGTCAAGTTCCCGGTATCTTATACCATGTGAATCACTATTTTCCACTACATCACGATGGTATCGAATTGACAGATCGGCGGTCATAATTCTCGATTATAGTTAACATAATATCGTTTACATAACTCGGGATACTAAATTCGAAATCGCTTTTGCGATTCCTGCTGCGAACTACCGCCATTTTTTCCATATTGCACCGCCCAGCAAATAAAAAAACCGCTGATTGCCTCAGCGGCGCTGCTTCCATCCATCTAGTATTCCAACCCATTACCCATACTCAGTGCGGGGCTATGGGTATGCCGCCCCGTGCTTCATTTCCCGCACGCGCCACTCGCCCCACTCGCCCCACTCGCCCCTCACGCCTCTCAGACCCTCAGCGCTTCATCAGATCCTGCTCACCTGTACCTGCTCCCATAATGCTTCCACGTCCAGCAATCTAAGTCGTCCGGGCTTGGGAGCGATCTCATTGGCGATCACTGCGGCCATGGCCGTGCGGATGGTTTCCTGAGCACCCCAGCGCCGGGCCAGCCCTACGGCAAAACCGGCCGTCAGAGTATCTTCGCATCCTTCATAATTAGCGGCATTAACATTCGGCGGCTGTGCCAGATATACGTCCTTGCCCCAGGCCACCACAGCCCCATCAGTCCCTAAAGACAGCGCTACTATTTCACTGCCAGCCAGCGATAATTGAATGACACCTTCCAGCAGCTGATCCAAAGCGCAATTCTGCATGCCAAGCCAGGCTTCCAATTTCGCACGCGAGACTACGAGCAGATAAGGACGCGCTGACTGCATTTCCCGAAGGTTCACGCCCTCGGTATTAAGCACCGTAGTCGCCCTATGCTGGGCTACCTTTCGTATTAAGCCGCTGTATAAATCAGTAGTCAAACCGGAAGGCAGCGCTCCGGAAAAGATTGTCACTCCACCTGTTTCTGATAAGCTCCTGATCTTATCTGATACTCCGTCAACCACTGCACTCGCAACGCCCGGATCTAAATTCAGCCCATGCTGATTGATCCGGTAAGAACACTGCGTTTCTTGATCAACAATAATCAGGTTTTGGGGCGTATTTTCATCAATCTGCCAAAAGTCATGTGTAATGCGATCCTTGGTCAGGATCTCGCAAAGCCACTTGCCAGTCATTCCGCCAGCTATTCCGGTGACAATAGTCTCTTCCCCCAACTCAACAGCCACACGGGTTGCTGCAATTGCGCCACCAAAAGCGCCATGTTCTGTTGCCAAAGCTGGAATGGGACCGCCAGCGCCCGCACTCCGCCCGAGGCTTTCAACAGTGTACTTGCTTTCGATTCCTAAGTTAAATCCAACAGTGACAATCACGGCTTGGTCACCCTCTCTGAATATATCGCTCAATCACCCAGGCTACACCTTCCTCATCATTGGAAGGAGCTATAAGATCAGCTTCTGCTTTCACCTGTTCAAAAGAGTTGCCGACCGCGACCCCCATGCCAGCATACTTGATCATATCCAGATCATTTGGGGCATCTCCGATAGCGACAACTCGCTCGCGAGCGATCCCCAGCAGTTCTGCAAGCTCTTTAAGGGCTGTTCCTTTGTTGATACCTGAAACCGTGAATTCCAGAAAATGAGGCCGTGATTTGGTAACATGCAATTCCGGATAGCCTGCGCGATATTCTTCTGCCATAACATCGAGCTCTTCCGGCTTTCCGATAATAAGAATTTTCGTGGGATTCGCTGCTCTGCGGTTGAGCAGTTCATCGAAGTTGGCTATGGAAGGTTCAACAGCTGTATTTCTACAATAATTACGGGCTGCTTCATTAAGCTCTTCAATATAGAGGGTGTCATTAAGATAAACATTGATATGCACGCCGCTCTTTTTCAAATCCGTCACTAGACGGCGCGCCAAGATGCCGGGAATTGGTGTCTCGCGCACAATACTTCTGGAGGGCCATTCCGCAATCAACGCGCCATTATAGGCAATGACTCCTGACAAATATGATGCCTGATCAGCGACTTTGGCAATTGAGCCGAGCATTCTGCCCGAAGCAAAGACAACTTTGACCCCGGAGTCCGCACAGTCCTGCAAAGCTTTCCGGGTGCGCGGAGTTATTTTGGTGTCACTTGTCAATAAAGTTCCGTCCAGATCCATTGCCACGAGTTGATAGAACGGCATACTGCCCCTCCGTTGCGTGTCTTGCTTTAATTCGTTCTACGTGTGCCACGTTGTGCGCCACGTCCTGTTTCGTCTATGCGCATCACGATCTGTTTCGTCTATGCGTGCCACATACTGCTATTTTCTACCCTATAGGTACTATTTCGATCTCATAAGTAATTCTCCTCCAGAAATAATAACCCTCCCCCCTTACGGCCCAGTAAGAGGGGAGGAATTAAGCAGGAGCCCGGTATTAGCTGACTTCGATCTTTTCCAACCGGAACAAGGACCGAACAATACGACTGATCAGCAAGATCAGCAGGGAGGCCAGCAGCGCACCCCAGAAACTCGAAATTTCGAATCCGGGCAATAAGCCGGCGCTGAGCATCAGCATCCATGCATTAATGCAAATCGAAAAGACTCCCATGGTAATCAGGCTAAAAGGTAGTGCAATCAGATATAGTAACGGCTTAAGCGTAACATCGACTAGCATCATAATCAGTGCCGCCGGTACTACCAAACTGGGTTCCGCAAAACGCACCACCTTCGGGGCTACATTGGCAACAACTAGTAAGCCAAGCAAATAGCCCACCCAGCGTATGATCCATCTTCTTAACACCATTTCGCGGCCCCCCTTTCTAACAATAATATTTTAGCGTCCAAATAGGTCCGCAATTCCTAGTACGATTAAAATGATCGGCCAGAGTTTCTTGAGGTCCCACGGAATCACATTAAAATTGATCAGCAAGAAAAAGACGCCCAGCGAAATCAGCACCAATGCCCCGCCAAATCGCTTCCGTAAAGCCATGTCAACAACCTCCCAATAATAGTACGTAATTAGGCTAAAATTGATTCAAATAAATTCTGATTGTATTTCCAATTGCGATTGTAATTACGATTGTTGTCGCGATTCAAATGTGATCAAATTAGCCGAATGCGAACACCTGCGCCATTCGCATCCTGCACCTCAACCAGCATAAAACTGCCACATTCACGAATTTCTTCTATGGCTGCAAAGGCCGCTCCCACCAGATTGGGGATTTCCAGCCCATGTATGTTCAGCAGCTTTTTCATTTTGTGCGGCAAAAACAGGCTCAGCAAATTAATCAGATCATCGGCTGCTTCAAGGGCATTCCCCAATACAAAAATGGGAATCGGCATTTTGAACCCCTTCTGCGAATCTGAGTCTCTGATGTCAATGATCATAAATAGATTGCGACGCATTGCCATCACTCCGTCAGTGCATGATTACGTGATTAGTCGATGTAAATTGAAACCTTGTTGCCTTCCGCTTCACTAATATCGACCAGATGTCCGTCACTGACACCGCTGCTTATGGCCTCCAGGATTGCGTCAATATCAAGATTCGCCAGATCAATCCCCTGATCAATGAGCTTTTCATTGACATTATTCGGTACCAGACTGGTGAGTTTGCCTAGACTCCTCAGCAGGCCAAGCGGAACATTCACGTTAACTTTGGAGCCATCCACTTCCTCAATCCGTATCCGCAGCATGCGTCCAGCCCTGCCGGAGCCGCCTGCTGGCCGGGTGTTATCGGAATTCGTATTGTAAGCATTAAGTGCTCTGCTCGTTGACTTTCCGGCTTCGGCTTCCTGAGCGCTGTCCAAAGCTTCCAAAAGCCGCATTCCTTCTTCACTGGAAATCTGGCCGGCGCTAACCATTTCCAAAATTTTCAGTCGCTCTTCATTCATGTGATACACCACGCTTCCTAATTTTGATCGAGCCATTCGAAGTTAGCAGCCTTAGTTCGGAAGCATTCCCCTGACCGGTGCGGCTGGCTCTGATGCGCTTATTTCCTCCGGCGGAAGATGTCGTCCGTTCATGATATGTCAAGTTGTCGAGGTCGATATCAATTGAACCCCAGTTGCTTCTGGCTTCGATCATACATGGCCATGCACTGGGAACACCAAGCTCGATACGGCCGTTTGTCGTCCTGAGCTGATAATTGCCTCCTGGCGTACCGTCAAGCTCGATTTCAATGCGACCATTGACGGTAGTAGCCTCGCAGCCTTCTGCACTCAAATCACCGCTAATCCGGCCATTGGTCGAGTGGAAACGCAAAGTCTCACCTTTGAAATCCCCAAACAGAATTTTTCCGTTCGTTGTCACGATGTCGCCTGTCAGAGCCTCAATGTCGTTAATGCGAATGTTACCATTGGTTGTTCTGATTACCAGCTTATACTGCCGATTCTTTGGCACATGTAACTTGATGCTGGCCGAGGCGTTGTGCTGATCGCGAGCCACCAAACAGCAACGCTGGGGAGTGATCTCGGATATAATCATTTTTTTGCTGTGTTCGATGGCCTCTTCCTCACTGCCAGCTCGCAACGACTTGCGTATTTCAGCCAGCATCCCGGTTCCATCCCAGGTGGAGATGGTAAGGTTGCCATTAACGCCCCTCAATTCCACTTCCAGGCAACCTTCCTGAGTGCCGAACGTATCGGAGGAAATGGTATCATCAAATCGATAGTTCGCACCAAACAGCCAGTTCCCAAAAGAAAAGCCATAGGCACGCTCTCCTAATTCTTCGCCCAACCGCGAAAATTTGTCGCTTAGTCTTTCGCTCAATTCTTCGGCAGCTTTGCCAACTCTTTCGCCGAAATCCTCCATGCGGCGGCTGAATTCATCCCAGGCGTCTTCTGCGTCGCATTCGCAACACTCGCCACTGTTCTCGTCATCGGTGTGCACATGTACCTGAGGAGGAATGATTGTGACTACTCTTTCTGCATGATCATCCAAAGCATCAAATAAAGCAGCAGCCTCTTCACTGGTAATTTTGCCTTCTTCCAGCATCTTTAGGATCATAAGGCGTTCTTCTTCCACGCCGTTCCCTCCTTCGATAAGTATTAGACTAATGACACGTTATTCCAGTCATGCGCTTTGCGCGCTATGCGCTATGCGGTGTGCGTTGTGCGTTATGCGCTATTAGCTATGACTTATGCGCTATGCGGTACGCCTTGCGCACTATGCCATATGCGCATCGCATGCTATTCCCGGTTTTTAAGCAATTGAATGGCTTCTTCCGGCGTCATCTCGCCTTTGGACAAGGAGTCCAGAACTTGTCTGCGTTTCTTAGCCACTTCATCATCATCAACTACATGTTCGACTTTATAGCCCAATGCTTCGATCAGGTTATCGAGCCGCCCACGCACCGTAGGATAAGAGATCCCCAGTTCTTTTTCTACATCTTTAATACTGCCGCGGCATTTAATAAACACTTCAGCAAATGTCCGCTGCTCGCTGCTCAGTTGGCAGAAGCGGCACCCGGTAAACTGGCCCTCCAGGGTGATCCCGCATCTATCGCAGCCCAGCTTGGTGATTTTCAAAGGATTGTTACAAATCGGGCAGCGTCCCACCATTTTGGTTTGCATCCAAAAACCTCCTTCCTTTGCTGCATACCCCGCAGATGGAAATTAAGGTTCCATGGCTTCATTATAAAAAAGATGTTATTACATGTCAACATTATAATTAATAAATTTAATATGCGCATTAATTTTTTTGATGCAGAGCTTCTTCCTAATCCAGACACGACATTACATGGACCCGACAATATCTTTAATGGCCTCTGCCAGTTCACGGCTAATGCCCGGAACTTCCTGCAGCTCCTCAATGGTTGCCAGCCGCACTCCTCGCAAAGAGCCGAATTTCTTAATAAGCGCCTTTTTGCGGGTCGGCCCGATACCAGGCACTGAATCCAGCAGCGACTGGGTGGTACGTTTGTCACGCAACTTTCGGTGATAAGTAATCGCAAAACGGTGCGCTTCATCACGCACTTGCTGCAGCAGATGCAGTGCCGCCGAATCGCGCGGCAGAATAAATGGAGTTGGGTTCCCGGGACGAAATACTTCTTCTTCTCTTTTAGCCAGGCCAATAGTTTCCAGGTGACCCAGTCCCAGTTCCTCCATCACTTCGCGGGCTGCATTCAGCTGACCCACGCCGCCGTCAATCAAGACCAGGCTCGGAAAGCGGGCAAACTTGCCCTCCCGCGCCAGCACGGCATCATTTCTTTCTTCAAGGCCGCGTTTGAAACGACGCCGGATCACTTCCTGCATGGATGCAAAATCATTTGGTCCTTCCACCGTACGAATCCGGAATTTCCGATACTGGTCGGGGCGCGCGATGCCATCCTCAAAGACAACCATTGAAGCCACTGTCTCGTTCCCCTGGAAGTTGGAAATATCGTAGGCTTCAATACGATCCGGCAGTACTCCCAGGCCCAGCATTTGCTGCAAATCACTGAGAACTGTTCCTTTTTCACGTTCCTGCTGTTCACGCTGGATGCGCGCCTGTCGGAGCAGCTCGGTGGCATTTTCCTCTGCCAGATGCATCAATTCTTTTTTCTCGCCGCGCTGCGGGACACTCAAATTGACTGCTCCTTTTCTGAGCGTCCGTAGCCACTCTGTAACTGTCTCCTCACCATCAATATGGCAAGGAGTCAGAATAGTTTTGGGAATGAGGGCTACTTCGGAATAATACTGGCTAATAAAGGCCTGGATCAACTCTTCCTGGGTTGTCTCTGTCCCTTCCGTCATTAAGAAATGCTCCCGCCCGATCAGTTTTCCGCCCCTGATTTGGAACACCTGGACGATACTGAATGTCCTTTCCGAGGCGGATGCGATTACATCCATGTCTTCCATTACGGTTGAGACGATTTTTTGCTTCTCAATGACTTTACGCACTGCCTGTAGCCTGTCGCGATAGGCGGCAGCGCGCTCAAACGCAAGCTCTTCCGACGCCTCGTTCATCGCTTTCTCCAGTTTTTGCTCTACTTCTTCCTGGCGACCTTCCAGGAACATGATAATCTGATGAATCATGTCGCGGTAAGCTTCCTTCGTTACCGCACCGATACAGGGTGCCAGACAGCGGTTGATGTGGTAATTCAGGCAGGCACGTTCCTCCGCTCCGGGATTAATTTCTCTGCCGCAATTTCGAATCGGGAAAATGCGGCGAATCAGCGCAATGGTATCTCTGACAGCTTGCGAATCGGTGTAAGGTCCGAAATAGCGCGAACCATCCTTTTTGGCCCGACGGACAATCATAATCCTGGGATACTCTTCCTCCATCGAGATCCGGATAAACGGATACTGCTTATCATCACGCAAACGAACATTATAGCGCGGACGATGCTTCTTAATGAGGTTATTCTCAAGAATTAGGGCTTCGACTTCGCTGTCCGTAACGATGTATTCCAACGATTCAATCTGCGCAATCATCGACTCAATGCGCTTTCCAGGGTTACGCGACGCCTGAAAATACTGCCGCACACGGTTGCGCAAAGAGACCGCCTTGCCAACGTAAATGATGCGGCCTTCCGCATTCTTCATCAGATAGACCCCCGGCTTCGCCGGAATCTTGCTAAGCTCTTCTTGTGTAACCATCGCCTCAACCTCCACCGATCGATCCATTGGGGACAGTCGATCCATTGGGGACATCCATTGGGGACAGGTTTATTTGGACCGATTTGACCCGATTGGGGACAGTCCCCAAATGGATCATTTTGAACGATTGGGGACTGTCCCCAATCAGCTTATTTTGATCCGTTTGGGGACAGACTTGCTTTTATCACTCATTCTTTTTTAGCGTTCCCATTCCTTTTTAGGCGCACAAAAAACGAGCGCATTGCTATGCGCTCGCACGTTCACGTTCATAAATATCGAATATCAAGGGGCTATTTCGCCGCTCCCGTCGCGGCACCTGCTGTTGCGCTCGTCTTCGTTGTCTTGGTCGTTTTTGTTGCCTTTTCTTTCTTGGTCGCTTTTGTCGTCTTCGCGGCAGCCGTCTCCTTCGCTGTCGCCGCCGCTTTTGTCGCAGTTGTTGTCGCCTTTGTCTTCGCCACCGCCGGCACAGCCGCTGTCCCCTTCGCTGCCGCCCTCTCCCAGTCGGGCAGCACCTTACGCAAAAAGCGTCCGGTATGCGAAGCTTCCACCTGCGCCACTTCCTCCGGAGTCCCGCAGGCAATCACCGTACCGCCCCGCTCGCCGCCCTCCGGGCCGAGATCGATGATATAGTCGGCTTGCTTAATGACGTCGAGATTGTGCTCAATAATCACCATTGTTGAGCCGGCGTCCACCAAAGCCTGCAAAACATCCAGCAACTTATGGACATCTGCGAAATGCAATCCCGTAGTGGGTTCATCGAGAATATAAATCGTGCCGCCATTGCTGCGTCGCGACAACTCAGTAGCCAGTTTGACACGCTGCGCCTCGCCACCCGAAAGCGTCGTAGCAGGCTGACCCAGCTGCACATAGCCCAGACCTACATCAAAAAGGGTCTGAATCTTCCGATGAATTTTCGGCACGTTCTGAAAAAACTCCAGAGCCTCTTCCACTCTCATTTCCAAAACGTCCGCAATGTTTTTCCCCTTATACTTGACTTCCAGTGTTTCGCGGTTATACCGCTTGCCTTTGCATACATCACAGGGAACATATACGTCCGGCAGGAAATGCATCTCAATCTTATTGATGCCGTCTCCATGACAGGCCTCACAGCGTCCGCCCTTGACATTAAAGCTGAAACGGCTGGCCGTATACCCGCGCGCCTTTGCCTCTACCGTCTGGGCGAAAACTTCGCGAATGTTATCAAACACCCCGGTATAAGTGGCCGGATTGGAACGCGGTGTCCTGCCAATCGGTGACTGATCAATTTCAATCACCTTGTCAAGATTCTTCCAGCCGATCAAATCATCGTGGTCGCCGGGTTTAGTATTCGCGCGGTTCAAATCTCGCGCCAGCCTCTGATAAAGAATCCCGTTAATCAAGGTACTCTTGCCGGAACCTGAAACTCCGGTCACACAAGTCATAACACCGAGTGGAATCTTGACGTCAATATTCTTCAGGTTATGCTCACGCGCACCCTTGATCTCCAAATAGCCCTTTTCCACGGCCCGGCGCTGCGAAGGCACCGGAATACTGCGCTTTCCGGACAAGTACTGCCCCGTAATGGAAGCTTCACAGGCTTTAATCTCGTCGATTGTCCCGGCCACCACCACTTCACCGCCATGGGTACCGGCTCCCGGCCCAATATCGATGATATAGTCCGAATACTCCATTGTCTCCTGATCATGTTCGACCACGATTACGGTATTGCCCAAATCTCGCAAGCCATGTAATGCATTGATCAGGCGGATATTGTCGCGCTGATGCAGTCCGATGCTTGGCTCATCCAGAATATATAACACACCGACCAGACTGGAACCGATCTGCGTTGCCAGCCTGATACGCTGCGCCTCGCCACCCGACAATGTGCCTGCCATGCGGTCCAGTGTCAGATAATCAAGTCCCACATTGATAAGGAAGCCCAGTCGCTCATTGATTTCCTTCAAAATCTGGCGGGCAATGAAACGTTCGCGTTCGCTCAGCTCCAGCCCTGCGAAAAATTCCTTACACTTTATAATCGATAACGTGCTGACATCCCGGATTGACAAACCGCCAATCTTTACCGCCAGGCTCTCCGGACGCAACCGCGCGCCACCGCATTCCTGACAGGGCTTGGTGGACATATACTTCTCGATTTCGACTTTCATCCACTCCGACTGTGTCTGGTGATAACGACGCTCCAGATTTGGAATGACCCCTTCAAACCGGTTGTTCTGCTCCCATCTGCGCCCGTCATTCTCGTAAACCACATGCACCTTATCTTTCCCGGTGCCATAGAGAATCGGCTGCAGTTGCTCCATGGTATACTCGCCAAGCGGTTTCGACGAATCGATGCCACAGTGAACGCAAACTGCCTGCAGAATTTGTAGCGAAAAGGAACCCGGATCCGAACTCCACGGCAGAATACCGCCGTCTTCAATGGAGCGTTCGGGATTGATCACGCGTTCCGGGTCGATTTCCATTTTGAAGCCCAGACCTGCGCAGGAAGGACAAGCGCCATACGGGCTGTTAAATGAAAACATGCGTGGTGTGATTTCCTCGAAACTCACGCCGCAATCTGGACAGGCAAAGTTTTCCGAGAAAATAATTTGCGAACCGCCCTTGCCTTCTTTATCACCAAGGACATCAATCACTACAATACCCTTGGCCAGGCGTAGCGCTGTTTCCAGAGAATCCGCCAAACGCGAGGCAATATCCGGTCTGACAACCAGGCGATCGATTACAACATCGATCTCATGTTTCTTTTGCTTTTCCAGCTTGATCTCATCAGTCAACTCATGCATTTCGCCGTTGACGATGGCACGCACATAGCCATCTTTGCGCAAATCTTCAAATAGCTTTTGATATTCACCCTTGCGACCACGTACTACCGGTGCCAGCACCTGTATTCTGGTGCCTTCCGGCATGGTGATAACCTGATCCACCATCTGCTCTACTGTCTGCGAACGTATTTCCTTCCCGCATTCCGGACAATGCGGAATCCCGATCCGTGCATATAACAGCCTTAGATAGTCATAGATTTCGGTCACCGTTCCGACAGTGGAGCGCGGGTTGTTGCTGGTCGTCTTCTGATTAATGGCAATCGATGGCGAAAGACCGGAGATGTAATCCACATCCGGCTTGTCCATCTGTCCTAAAAATTGCCGTGCATATGATGACAAGGATTCAATATAGCGCCGCTGACCTTCGGCATAGATTGTGTCAAATGCCAAAGATGATTTTCCAGACCCGGAAAGGCCTGTGATGACGACCATTTTATCGCGTGGTATCTCAATATCAATATTTTTAAGATTATGCTCGCGTGCCCCGTGCAGAACAATTTTGTCTTTATTCATACAAAAACTTAACCTCCAACGTCTCCACTGAACGGTGATCCATTGCATCACGCTACCTGTGAATTACCTGTGCACCATCCGTGCAGCCCTTGTGTATCTGCTGTTATCTATTATCTATTGCTATCCTTGTGAACCTGTGGCGAGCTCCCGGAAGACCATATGCGCACCTTATACGCTTCTCTGTGCACCTAATATGTATCATATGTGCACGCTATGCGCACCTTTTGTGCATCTCTTGTGGGTCTTCTGTGTAGCCTGTGTGTACATGCTCCACCTATTTCCGGCCGCGTCCGCGACCGCCACTGCGTCCGCGTCCATACCCGCGCCTACGCTCTGAGTCCGCTGTGTCCGCTGTGCCCGTAGCACCACCAACGCCACCAGCACCAACACCGCCGGCGCCACCGGCGCCACCGGCGCTTCCAGTACTCCCGACACCCGCCGCGGCACGTCCAGCACCCCTGCCGCCACCTGCCGGACGAATCTTCTCATCCGTGGACGGAAGCAGTTTCCGCCATTCCAGCATTTCGTCGCGTAGCTTGGCTGCACGTTCAAAATCCAGGTCCTTGGCGGCCGCCAACATCTCCTCTTCCAGCCTATTGGCGACCACTTCAATCTCTTCCCAGGTCATACCAGGTTTAGAAGTCACCTGATATGCCACTTTCTCTTCAGCGGCTTCCGCTGCCTGGATAATAGCACGTACTTCCTTATGAATAGTCTCAGGAGTTATGCCGTGCTTTTCATTGAACTCCATCTGCTTGCGCCGCCGGCGCTCGGTCTCATTAATAGCCTTATGCATCGAATCCGTAATATTGTCGGCATACATTATTACAAGGCCCTGAACATTACGGGCTGCTCTGCCGATCGTCTGAATCAGGGACGTCTCCGAGCGCAGAAATCCTTCTCGGTCAGCATCCAAAATGGCCACCAATGACACTTCCGGCAGGTCAAGTCCCTCACGTAACAAATTGATTCCGACCAGCACATCGAACTTGCCAAGGCGCAAATCCCGAATAATGACCACCCGATCGAGGGTTTCGATCTCAGAGTGCATATAGCGCACCCTGATACCTGCTTCCTGAAGATAATCGGTCAAATCCTCCGCCATCTTCTTGGTAAGGGTGGTAACCAGTACGCGTTCATTACGTTCCGCGCGCACTTTGATTTCAGCAATCAAGTCATCGATCTGCCCTTGTACAGGCCGCACCTCCACCGCCGGATCAACCAATCCGGTCGGTCGGATGATTTGCTCGCAGACTTGTTCAGCGCGCGACATTTCATACGGTGCTGGCGTTGCAGAAACATAAACTACCTGGTTAATACGCTTTTCAAACTCACCCAGTGTCAGCGGGCGGTTATCGAGGGCAGACGGCAGCCGAAACCCGTGCTCGACTAGATTCAACTTACGTGAACGGTCGCCCCCGAACATCGCCGCCACCTGCGGCACCGAAACGTGCGATTCATCTATGAATAACAGAAAATCATCATTGAAATAATCCAATAAAGTAGCCGGCGCTTCTCCCGGAGCACGCCCGGTCAAATGCCTGGAATAGTTTTCGATACCACTGCACGTACCAACCTCGGCAATCATTTCCAGATCATGCCGGGTGCGCATCTCCAGCCGTTGCGCTTCCAGCAGCTTTCCCTGACTATTAAAGTAAGCCAGCTGCTCCTCCAGCTCCGCCTCAATCGTCTCCAGCGCCCGCTTCTTCTTTTCTTCACTCGTAATATAATGGCTGGCCGGATAGATCTTGACTTCGTCCAGCTTACGCAGAATTTCGCCGGTCAGCGGATCAACTTCCACGATTCGATCAACTTCGTCTCCAAATAACTCAATTCGGATGATATTCTCACCGTAAACCGGAATGATCTCAATAACATCCCCGCGCACCCTGAACGTGCCGCGGCCGAATCCGAGATCGTTCCTGGTATATTGAATGCCCACCAGTTTGCGCAAAATTTTGTCCCGATCTCTGAAGTCGCCATATTTAAGCGACAGAGTCAGAGCATTGTAATCTTCCGGCGAACCGAGGCCGTAGATACATGAAACACTGGCTACAATAATGACATCACGCCGCTCAAATAGTGATGAAGTGGCTGCGTGACGCAGACGATCAATTTCTTCATTAATAGTGGCGTCTTTTTCAATATAGGTATCAGTCTGAGGGATGTACGCCTCCGGCTGATAATAATCGTAATAGCTGACAAAATACTCGACCGCGTTATGCGGGAAAAACTCCTTAAACTCGCTGTAAAGCTGTGCGGCCAGCGTCTTATTGTGCGCCAGTACCAGCGTAGGTTTTTGAATCTTCTGAATAACGTTGGCCATGGTAAATGTCTTACCGGACCCGGTCACGCCCAGCAGCACCTGATGTTTGTATCCTTTTTTGAGCCCTTCACAAAGCTGTTCAATAGCTTCGGGCTGGTCGCCACGCGGCTCATATGGCGCTACCAGCTGAAATTGCGGCATATCCTCACAACCTCCCAAACGTTCTCGACGTGGAGACTATATGCCCGTGTACCTCTTCCGGATTTTCATTATATCATGTCCAGAATATCCTGCGCGCACATCCGCACATTTTACATCGAACATATATTCGATTAACGACGATCTTTTCCTGCATCTTATCACAACTTTTTTATGAGCAAAAAGCGTGCCATTGTGATGTGTTGAAGTAACATGGCAGTCGCCATCCATTAGCAGGCGCCATATTCATTTCTTGTGCGCGAATTGATGAAGACTTCCCAGAAGCAGGAAATTTCGCCAAAACCGCGAATACTTTTAACATTTTATAATACTCTTGAGCCCTTTCCGCTATTGCGGAAACGCTTCTATGCCTCCACAAAGAAGGTGCAATCCCAATGACCGGAGTCACTTTGTCAGCCCAAAATGTGCTAATGCTAAGGAAAATTGCCAGCGAGCTATTGCAGGCCTGTCAGCAATTATCATCCCGGGAATGGATGTGTTTGTTGCTCAGGGCGCTTAGAAAAGCCGGCTACGCCACAGCCAAAACGAAAATAGAAGCTATTAGTCGTTTTGTGGTTTCCGCAACAGGAACCGCCAAACGCTATGCCAAAAATGGCTTCAGCAAGTCGGTTTCCGAGGATTGTCAAAGAATTCTTTCCGGTATTCATGATCTTCCAGAAAAGGCTCGCCAGCAGATTGGGGCATTTATGGCCCTGCCACGGGAAAAGCGAATTGAGCAAGTAATTTCTTTATCAATGACTTGTCTGATTTTTTATTTCTCCGCCGGAGGATCTGACCTTGAGGGGGGATTACCGGATTTGGACATTAAAGCCGGAATCGGAGGCCATCGCAATATCTTCTCCCACTCTATCCTTTTGGGATTAGGCACTGAGTTCACTTTACGTCTCATAACCGAGTTGATTTTGTTGTCTTACGATCGCCTTTCGACTCCTCATCACAGTATCTGGGATAAGATGCACAGTTTCATTGTTAGAAATAGCCATTTGGCTATTGCAGCTTTATGGGCTGGCATAGGTGCACACTTACTGAAAGATGCTGCCCTGCTTTCGCCGCGCACCAAGGCGGTCGTGGGGCTGCCTGGCTCACATCCGATGAAATTCCATCAAGCTTTTTTAGCATCCAATGCTACTCTTTCCGGGTTATTTGCCGGAGCAGGTGCTTCGCCGAAAAAATAAGCTCACCAACGACGATGCCCTCGAAAAATAAACCCCGTCTTTGACGGGGCTCAATACAATTTTCCGCTTCAGCTAAGTCACAAGCACCTTTAGTAGACCCGCAAGTACGAAAAAAGCCAGGGCTTCTGCACCCTGGCTAATGTCCGAACTTCCTACTTTCTCTTCCTCTCCACCGCACGCTTCGCCGCGGCAACAATATCGGCCGCCGTCAGCCCGTATGCTTTCATCAACTCGGCCGGGGTGCCCGATTGTCCGAAGACGTCCTTCACGCCAACCATCTCAACCGGTACCGGACAGTCGCCCTCACCGACGACATATTCCGCCACCGCTGCGCCTAAACCGCCGATTACCGAGTGTTCTTCAGCAGTGACGATCGCGCCGGTCTGCAAGGCTGCCGCCTTAACTGCCGCTACATCAAGCGGTTTGATGGTCGCCATATTGATAACCCGCGCTGCAATACCGTGTTCCGCTGCCAACGTATCGGCTGCAGCCAACGCCGCCTCCACCATTACGCCGCAGGCAATAATTGTCACATCGCTGCCAGCGCCACCGTCGTTGCCAGTCCCGCATCCACTGCCGCAACTGCATCCGCAACCGCAACTTCCACTACCAGCACCGCCGGCGCCACCATCGCGCAGCACTTCCGCCTTACCTATTTCAAACTTATAGTCCGCTCCATGAATCACCGGCACGCCACCGCGCCCGAAGCGCAAATATACCGGACCATCATGTTGGGCCGCCGCGAAAACTGCCTGTTCTGCCTCCGGACCATCCGCCGGCACGATCACGGTCATGCCCGGCAATACCCGCATCAGGGCAATATCTTCAATCGACTGGTGTGATCCGCCATCTTCGCCAACAGTAATACCGGCATGCGTGGCAGCCACTTTAACATTGAGATGCGGATAAGCAATACTGTTACGAATCTGCTCAAAGGCTCGTCCGGTTGCAAATATCGCAAAAGTGCTGGCAAAAGGAATCTTGCCGACTGTTGCCAATCCCGCCGCAGTAGACATCAAATCCTGCTCCGCGATACCCATCTGGAAAAAGCGCTCCGGATATGTTTCGCCAAACTTGGCCGTCTTCGTCGATTTCGATAAATCGGCATCCAATACTACAACATCATTATTCTTGGCGCCCAGCGCTACCAAAGCTTTACCATATGCGTCACGGGTTGCGATTTTCTCCGCCATTATTTGCACCCCCCGGCCATGATTTCTTCTAGTGCCTTCGCCGCTTCATCCGGTTTCGGTGCCACTCCGTGCCATTCCGCCTTGTCCTCGGCAAATGACACGCCTTTGCCCTTAATCGTTTTGGCGATGATAATTGTCGGGACACCTTTGGTCTGCTTAGCCAGTTCAATGGCAGCATCCAATTGTCTCAGATTATGACCATCCGCATAAAGCACATTCCAGCCAAACGCCTGGAATCGCGCTCCCGGATTAAGCACAGATTTGACTCTGGTGACCTCGCCATCAATCTGCAGCCCATTATAATCCAGAAATGCGGTCAGGTTGTCCAGCTTATAATGCGCGGCGGTCATAACCGCCTCCCAAATCTGACCTTCTTCGCTTTCGCCGTCACCCAGAATGGTATATACCCTGGCCGCTTTGCCGCTTAGACGCAGCCCCAGCGCCATGCCATTTGCTACCGACAACCCTTGTCCCAAAGAGCCGGTCGACATATCAACGCCCGGAACCTTTTTGCTGTCCGGATGGCCCTGCAAACGCGCCCCCATTTTGCGCAGTGTCAGGAGCTCCTCTTTCGGGAAAAAGCCTGCCTCGCACAGAGCAGCATAAAGCCCCGGCGCTGCATGCCCTTTGCTCAATACAAAGCGATCCCGATCCGGCCAGTGTGGCTCCTGCGGCCTGACATTCATATGTTTAAAATAAAGCAATGTCATGATTTCAACTATTGATAACGACCCGCCGGTATGGCCAGAACCCGCTGCCTCAAGCATTCGGATAATATGGCAACGCATATTCCGAGCCCGCAGCGCCAGTTCCTTTTCGTTTTCACAAGTTAGCATGTTCTTCACCATCCTGTATGTAACTATTGAACTCTCATTCTGGACCCTAATTCTGGGTTCTAAATTCTGGACTCTAATTCCACCTTTATATCCTATCGGAAATAAAGTGAAACTTCAAGGATCAACAAGCCGAATGTCTAAAGCGCTTTAATTAGCTTGTCCCACCGGTTTTACAAACAGATATTCCCCAGTTCAAGCGTGGTTTATCCGCAAAATATCCGATTTTTATCCACAGAATTAACAGGTTGTGCACAGTTTCTCACAGGTATGTGCACGACCTACTTAATAATCTCCGTCAGCGGAACCAGATCGATCCCCAACTCCTCAAGTCGCGGCAGGAAAATTGCCAACGCCTGCGCAGTGGCGATCCTGTTTATATGACCAATGCCGATTGCCGTTCCCTTGTTACGTGCCACACGGACGAGCTCCTCTAGCTGCTTCAGCACGGCTTCGACGCTCGCCACATTGTCCAGAAAGACGTGTCTTTTGGCTGTCGGCACGCCCATGCGCAGCGCTTCCTGATAACCCACCGAACTGGCAATCGTTACGCTGTCCAAGAAAAATAAATTATTGCGCTTGACTTCCGACAGGACCAGTTTCATTACCCGTGAATCAGATGTGGCTTTGGAACCCATATGATTATTTACCCCGATCGCCTGTGGGACTGCTGCCAGAGCCTCTTGCACGCGCTCGCGAATTTCTGCATCCGAAAGCTCCGAAAAAATCGCTCCTGCGCCCGGGTTCTCGGTGCCAATTGGTTCCATCGGCAAGTGCAGCATTACTACAAATCCGAGGTTTTTAGCCGTCTCAGCCTGTTCGCGACTGTATGGAGCATATGGCAAAACTGCCAACGCCAGAGGCCATTTAGAACCAAGCTTCCAAAACTCTTCTGCCACATCAGGTGCTGCTTCTCCTCCATCATCTAAGATAATGCATATTTTAGGCCGGGCCGACCTTCCTGGCTGATCACCAACACTGCCCCCTGGAATGGGAATCTTTCCAGGCGTTCCCCACGCGCCTGATGCATCTGGCACTCCTGATGCTGGTGCTCCTGATGTGCCTGAGCCTGCTGACGTATCGTGTGCCCCGGGTACGTTTCCAATATCGGACTTTACTCCGGCACCATCCTCGGTTTTGGAACCCGGGTTTGCGACGTTTGTGCTGGCGGCGCCTCCTGCACCGTCTGCGTCACCCGCAATACCGTCCGCCGCCGCCCCTTCAATCACTGCCGTCATTGCTGCCACCGCCGCTGGAGTTTCACGCAACCTGATCTGCAATTTACTCATGGTCAGCAGTGGCGCGCCTTCTTCTTCAGCCGGTTTCAGCTTAAGTTCCAAATTTAGAATCATCATACCGTTTTCTTTGTTTATGTGCCCGGCTACTTCTCTGCCGCTGCCATCCGCCCAGTGATCTGTAACTGCCTGTACAGATGCTCGCAGATTCTCAATGCTTCTTCCGGCGGCAGAATTCTCCTGATTAAGAGAATTCACCTGATTGGCAGAAACCTTCTGATCAAAAGTCTCAGACAGATCATATTGATGACTAGACTCCGCCCAATGCCATTCCACTTTCCCGGTCCGTCTGACAGCAATTTGCCAGGAATGACGGGCGGGGATAATCGCCACCCCCGGATCGCGCCTATCCAGGCCCAGCTTAGCAACTATTTCTTGATCCAATGCGAGAGATAAGTCGGTCAGATCCACTTTGTGCGTAGCTCCGGCCTCGGTCCGCCCCTCAGCCTCCAAGCCCTTTTCACGTCCCAGGTGCTCTCTGACCCCTAACCCCTCTCCGTTCTCCGCGCCAGGCACACCCGGCGTCCCCGGCTCACCATACAACCTCGACGCACCATACGCCCCCGGCGCACCAAGCACACCCGACACCCCTGGCACTGCAAAGGCCTCAGCCACATCCGCACCCGACCCGGCGATCTCGCCAATATTGAAAAATATCTGAAGCATAATCACACAAATTGCAAAAACAAGATAAATGATAGCGGCTTGGCGCAACTGATGATCCAATTGCTGCCAATAGTGCTTTATTCTTTGCCAGAAGGACAATCTTCTTCCCCCTTTGCCGCCAGCCCCCCGCCTGCGCCTTTCCCTTCCCGCAGCCAATCGACCAGCTTGCGCAACAGACCACCCCGGCGAATTTCAACAAAAACCTGATCACCGGGGCCTGGTACCGGGATAATCCCAAAATAATTGAATGATCCGCTATATTCTCCATGACGTTCCTCTCCACCTTTACCAATTAACGAAACGTGTAACAATAGCGGTTTTTGTGCCAGGACTTCAGCCAAGTCCTGTCGGGTTCGCACCAGCCGCCCGTTTATGCTGGTCAGAACATCGCCGCTGGTGATGCACATTTTGTCCGCCGGAGAGCCGTCAATGACATCCAAAACCGCCAGCCCCGCTGAGCTTGCCTGATAAATTGGCTGGCGTTCCGTTTCAAAGCGGCGCGAAACCACCATAACCCACTCATGCCCAAGTGTTCCGAAAATGGCAGCCAGAAAAGAGAAAAACGTCCCCATACTCTTGCTTACCCCGGCTAAAATTGAAATGGCCAGCAAAATTGCACTGTAAAGGGCCAGTAATCCCCCTGAACGGCGCGCTTTTGCGCCCGGTCGCATCGTAACGGTTAAGTCGCTATAAGCCAAGACCACCATGAGCGGCAGCATCATATAAGTAAGGGCATTGCCCGGTGCCGGTACGAGATCACTTTTGATCAGCGGCCACCATCCCGGCGCTGGCGCGGCCAGCAATCCCGGACCTGCGCTGCGCTGACCCATAATGATCACCGCCGCGATCGGCCAGATCTTGTGCAATGAAAATCCGCCAATCAGCTGCTCTTGATTCTGTTTCAGATAGATGGGGATTGCGCCTCTGGCGCCGGAAAGTATAATGAGGAGCGCTTCAACGCCATGCAGCACCGCCACCAGTGCCATTAGCCCCGCCACATTCACCTGCGGCCAACCGGTGAGTAAGTGCAGCAGCGCCACAATTCCCCCGGCATATGAAACGCATACAAAACGCAGATCAACCATGACCAGGATGATCACGGCCGCCCAGAGTGCCGTGATTGCCGAGGAAGTCAGATCGACACTAATCCCAAGAAAAACAAACACCAGCGCTCCCAGAAAACCGCCAATCGATCCAGCCGCCAAATTTTCAAGCACTTCGGCCATCAAACTTCGGCGGTTTAGTCCAATCATCTGGCGCTCCAAAATGCGGTTACGGGAAATAACCCAAGCTGTCAGGCAAATTACCAACAGAAATGCCGGCAGCCCCCGGCCAAAAAACAGCTCTCCGTATTCTGCAAAAATCATGCGCAGCGTTGGTCCCACCGGCAATGTACATCCCTCCGCCTGTAAACATTCCTTTTTATTGATCAACCACAGGCGGCAAAACCCTCTTTCAAAACCAAAAACAAAACGGGGATCGCCTGGGTTTCCCAGGCATCCCCGCAAAATTCAAACTCCCAATTGCAGCCGCACCCGCATCTGCCGCGCACGCACCTTCGCGCCAACCGCGCACGCGCTCCACGCTCATGCGCACCCCCGCACCCCCATGCCATGCCCCCATGCGCCCCCGCGCTTCCCTACTTAATCTTCTCCCGCAACAGCTTCAGGGCCGCATTGTACTGCACGTCTTCCGTACTATCCTCCGGCAAATCGACTTCGACATCTGGTTTGATACCAATCTTATGAATCGAATTGCCGCCAGCGGTCAAATAGCGCGAAGTGGTCAGCGTCATGCCCCCGCCACTTGTCAGCGGATAAATCGTCTGTACTACGCCCTTGCCAAAAGTTGTTTTCCCAACAATCGTAGCTATTTTGAGATCCTTCATTGCACCAGCCGCAATTTCGGAAGCGCTGGCACTCCATTCATTGACCAGCACCACCATCGGCAATCCCAGTGGTTGATAACTCTTGGCAAAGATCGGCTGCCGCTTTTGATCACGCTCAACGACATATAATACCGGCTGTCTCTGCATAAACTGGGCACAAATATTCACTACTTCGTCCAGCAGGCCGCCCGGATTAAAGCGCAGATCCATAAGCAGGCCTTTAATCCCTTCAGCCTTCATTTCGTTTAGCGCTTCCATAACTTCGTTGCTGGTACCACGCGTAAACTGGCTGATGTAGAGATAGCCAATGGGCCCCTTGCTGCTCGAATCCTTAATAACCTTGTATTCCACAGTCGGGATATGAATTATGGCCCTGGTTATTCTGAATTCTAATACCTGTTTCTGGCCGTCCGTTTCCCGCTCAACAGTCAGCACCACTGTAGTACCTGCCGGCCCGCGAATCATTGAAACGGCCGCATCCAGAGCCATGTTCTTAGTGCTTTTGCCATCAACGGCGGTAATCAAATCGCCAGGTTTCAGCCCGGCGCGATATCCCGGAGTACCCTTGTAAGGCTGAACTACGACAACATAGTCATCCTTGATATCAACCGAAACCCCGATTCCTGCAAATGATCCTTCGGTGCTTTCCTCAAAAGCAGCGAAATCCGACTTATTCATATACCGTGTGTAGGGATCTTCAAGAAGCTCCAACATACCGGCAATTGTTCCATCTTTGGTATACGCTCTTGCCAAATCGGTAATACTGACCGGATCAACGTACTTCATTTTTACGAGCGCCATTATTTCGAGAGCGGTCGGGACATTTTCGAGATGCGCGCCATAAACGCGCAACGCCAAAAAGACTGCACCTGCTGCCACGACGACCAAAATCAGCAGGCCGATAAGCACATTCCTTTTTGTGCCGAGCTTCAAATTAAAACCCCCGCCTCCGGTTTACTTACTTCACAGTTATATTCCCATTCCTCAAAGATCATTCGCTACCTGGCGTATTTCGCATATTTCATTCCACGGAATTTATGCGCCACTTGCCACATTTTGCTTTAAAAAGATCATGCGCCACATTACTTGGCATATTTCGTCGGATCGACAGGTGTTCCGTCAATGCGGACCTCAAAGTGCAAATGCGGTCCGGTGCTAAGGCCTGTGCTGCCAACTTTGGAAATCGTCTGCCCCTTGACCACCTTATCCTTCGCTTTGACCAGCAGCTTATCATTATGAGCATAGAGCGTGGTAAAGCCCGCACCATGATCAATAATTACAGTATTGCCATAACCGCCTTGCCATCCGGCTGAAATTACCACACCATCGTCAGCTGCCAGGACCGAGGTCCCTCTGGGAGCCGCCAGGTCAATACCTGAATGGAATTTCTCCTTACCAAGGATCGGATGCATGCGCCAGCCAAATGGCGAAGATATTCTAGCCTGTACCGGCATAATGAATTTTCCTGTACCGATTTGGGCTCCGCTGCCGCGCTTTTTCAGCTCGGCTTCGAGTTTTTTGGAGGTTTCCTCCAGCTCATCCAGTGCCTTTTCCAACTCGCGCCGGTCTTGCTGGATTTTATTCAAGTCGCGTTTTGTCTGATCAACCATGACGGCAACTTTGGCTTCTTCCTGCTGCGTACGCTTCTTGAGGGTGGCTATACGCTCCGCTTCCCTCTCTAGCGTCTCCTTATGTCCGGCTATTTCAGCCTTCTTCTTTTCCATCTCGGCCTGAGCCTTTTCAAAAGCCTTCTTATTCTCAACGTCACGATTGATTAAGTAATTCATCAGTTCAAAGCGTGACACAAAATCCCCAAAGTCCGTGGCTGAGAATAGCATCTCCAAATAGGAGGTCGGACCATAAAGATAAACCGCCTTTAACCGATTCTGCAACGTTGTCCGGACCGTCTCCAGGTTTTGGCTGATGTTGGCCAGTTCTGCTTCAGCCTCGTTCAGCATTTTCATAACTTTATCATAGTTTAATTGCGTCGATTTGAGCTGGTTAGTAAGATTAGCCAGGTTGTTCTGCGTTTTCTGGAGCTGTTTCTGAGTGTTGGTGAGCTTTTGAAGTGTACTGCTTTCCTGCTTCTTGACGTTCTTTAACTTGGTTTCAGTTTCATCTATTTTGCGATTAATAGTGCTCAAGTCGTCGCCGGCAGCCAGGCTGCGCTCGGCAGGCCACCAGGCAATCAGAAGTCCTGCTGCCAGCAGGATGATCAGCAAGATCTGCATCCACACAGGCTTTTTGGTCCGCATCCGCGTCCCCGTTTGTCCATGCAGCTGCTCATGCGCCTGCGGTTTCAGTCGCATCCTTACTCGCACATTCATAACCCCTAACCCCCTAAGAAGCCTTTAAGAACCGTTTCAATGAGATCAGGCTCCCAACTAATCCAAAGGCAGCGCCCACACCGATTAACGTCCATGTCAGATGGACCTGAACGCTGTCGTAAGAGATTAAGCTCAGAAAAGAGGCTGCACTGGCCAATTTACGCTGCAGAAAATAATAGCCCCGCGAAAGTAGCAGTGCTGCCATTAATGAACCGATTAAGCCAATCAACAGGCCTTCAAAAATGTAAGGCCAGCGAATATACCAATCTGTAGCCCCGACAAGGCTCATAATTTCGATTTCGCGTCGGCGGGCAAAAACGGTCAGCCGAATCGTATTGGTGATAATGATCAGCGTTGCGAAAGCCACCAGCGAAAGGATAATAATTCCGCCAAAAAAGGCTATTCGGGATACAGTTCGCACTTTCGAGTAAAATTCCTTCCCATAGAGGACTTCGCTCACGCTAGAAAGGCTCTGTAGTCCGGCCACGATTTTTTCGGGATCAGCATCGCTGTTCAGCCTGACTTCGAATTGATCCGGGAGAAACTCTTCATCCCCATCCCGGAAAGTACCTTCCTCTATGCCAAACATGCCTACCAGGCGCATTAAGCTTTCCTCTTTGGAAATGAACTCGTAGCTTTCCACCCCTTCCTGTCTCTGTAACCAGGAGCGGACTAGTTCGGTGGCATCGAAGTTAACATCTTCCTTGAGCAGTACACGAATCTCGGCGCTCTGCAAAGCCATTTCCGCCATGTGATTGAGATTCAAGGCCAGCAGGGAAATGCCTCCCAGGACTAGCAGAGATACCAGCACAGTGCCGATTGATGCCAAACTCATCAGACTGTTGCGCGCCAAATTGCTCCAGCCTTCCTTGAAGCAATGCATCAGAGTTTTAGCTTTCAATGTCATATGCCCCTCTCTGTTCATCCCGAATAATTTTTCCGTCTTCCAACGCGATCACGCGGCGACGCATGCGATTGACAATATCTTTGTTATGGGTGGCCATCAATACCGTGGTGCCACGGCGATTGATTTCAACCAGCAGATCCATAATGCCCCAGGAAGTCTCCGGGTCGAGGTTCCCGGTGGGTTCATCAGCCATTAATACGATCGGGCGGTTCACTATCGCCCTGGCCAAGGATACACGCTGCTGCTCGCCGCCAGATAGTTCATGTGGATAGGCTTTTCCTTTATCACGCAGGCCGACCAGTTCGAGCACAGCCGGTACCTGACGCAGGATTTCCCGGCGGGAAGCCTCGATAACTTCCAGTGCGAAGGCAATATTATCGAAAGTAGTTTTGTTGGGCAACAGCTTAAAATCCTGATAAATCATGCCGACATTGCGGCGGAAAATTGGTATCTCGCTTTTTTTGAGATCAGGCACGCTCTTGCGGCCGACCCACACTTCACCAGTCGTCGGTAATTCCTTGCGGTTGATCAATTTAAACAGAGTTGATTTTCCGGCCCCGCTCTGGCCAACGATGAAAACCATCTCGCCCTTATCGACTGTCAAATTGATACTTGTTAATGCAACTGTGCCATTGTGATAAACTTTGGACACATTTCTCATGCGCAGCATAGCATTCAAAACTTCTTGCCTCCAATTTTGCATCCAGGTGATCAATAATCAATATAGGATGTATATGATATGGCGCCAAAACTGTCGCGTAGTGGTACGGCGGCTGGCGCCGATGCGGTATAGCGCATGGCAACATAGCGTCATATGGCAACATAGCGTCATTTCTGGAATTTACACTTCATTCAGCTTTTTTTCGACGTATTCCAGGGGATTCCTGCAAGAAAATGGCGTCAGATTGGGTATCAATGCCCCGTTCCACCATCAAAAACCACTCGTTCCACTCTTTCAATATATATTAAATTAATCGGCGGAAAGATCAATGTTTTTTACCAGATTGTTTTTCTAGATTGTTTTGAGCAAGGAAAAGGAACGTTCAGGGTAAAATGGTAATAAGAATTATGGGGGACAAAATTACTCTTTTTAAGGTAACGTTGTTATTGATGCTGCATCGTATTTAGGGAGGATCAGATCATGGATTCTCAGACTGGAAATTCTCATGATAATGGCGGACATGATCATGATTTTGGCGAAAGCCGGCCTGCGCCGGCCAAAACCTTTGCATTTTTACGCAAGAACTGGCCCTATTTGCTGGCAGCTATTCCAGGGCTGCTTATCTTTATCTTTTTCGTAGCATTAACGCTGTTTTCACTGCCAACGCCATATTATCCCGGAAGCAGCCAGGTGTTTGATCAGAATGGTCAATTCTATGCCAAGCTCGGAACGGAAATTTACCAGCCAGTTGACATTTCCGATATTCCGGAAACCTTTATCAACGCGATAATTTCTGCCGAAGATGATCGCTTCTATGATCATATCGGTATCGATCTGCGCGCCTTGTTCCGTGCCTTGTGGTATGATATCCGAAACCAGAGCCTTGGGCAGGGTGGCAGCACAATCACGATGCAAGTGGCGAAAAACCTGTATCTGCCTTTTGATAAGACGATTATCCGTAAACTTACCGAGATGTTTTATGCTCTGAAACTGGAACGCGTTTATTCCAAAGATGAAATTCTGGAGATGTATCTGAACCGGGCTTTCTTTGGTCATGGGACTTATGGCATTGGTGCGGCTGCCAATTTCTACTTTGGCAAAAAGCCTGCGGATCTGACTTTATCGGAATCGGCGTTGCTGGCGGGCATTTTGCCGGGCCCGGAAATTTACTCGCCATACCGCAATATGGAGGATGCCACCTGGCGGCGCAACCTAATTTTGAATCGGATGGTTGAACTCAAACGGATTACTCCGGAAGAAGCGGAGCAGGCCAAACAAGAGCCCATTAAGCTGGCCGGAATGAAGGCGCCGGGCCGCCCGGCCCCCTATTTCATGGACTACGTTTATCAGGAGATTGTGGCGCGCTTCCCGGACGGCAAGACCTGGCTGCAACAGGGCGGCCTTAAAATTTACACCACGCTTGACCCACAGACGCAACAGGCTGCCGAATACGCATTGAAGACCGGCTATAAGACAAAGCAATGGCAAGATAACGGGGTCACTCAGCCTCAGGGAGCAATTGTGGCGCTTGAGCCAAACAGTGGTGCCATTAAAGCAATGGTCGGAGGCCTGAATTATCAGGAAACCCAGTTTAACCGGATTACTTCTGCCAAGCGCCAACCGGGTTCAGCCTTTAAACCCTTTGTATATGGAACAGCGCTTGAAAACGGACTGACTGCTGCCACCCTGATGTCGATTGAGCCCAAGAGTTATCAAAACGGCAGTGAAGTATATACACCAACGGATTCCCAGAAGTTTGACAGCGCGATGCTAACTGCAAGAGAAGCTTTGGCCTGTTCAAGCAATGTGGTCGCTGTCGAGCTGGGATACCGGCTGGGTCCGGAAAGTGTGGCTTCTTTCGCAGCCCGTCTTGGGATTACTACCGAACTGGAACCCAACTTATCGCTGCCTTTGGGAACATCTGAAATTACCCCACTGGAACTGGCGGCGGCCTACGCCGCTTTTGCCAATGGCGGCGCAAAAGTGCAGCCTTACTGCGTGACTCGCATTGAAACTCTCGATGGCCAAGTGCTGGCTGAGCAAAAACCTAAACGCGAACAGGTATTAGACGCGCGCATTGCCTATATCGTGACTGATATGCTACGCGATGTCATCAAAGGTAATGGTACCGCCGGTCACCTAAATGGCCGGCCGGGACGTCCGGCTGCCGGAAAGACTGGCACTTCCCAGAACAATAAAGATGCCTGGTTTGTGGGATATACGGCGAATTTGGTTGGGCTTGTGTATCTTGGACCGGACCGCGGCCAGAAGGGCTTACCGGCCGGGGCCGGTGCTTTGGCGGCTCCGGTGTGGGCGACTTTCATGGAAAAGGCGCTGATGGGGGTGCCGGTTGTTGATTTTGAGAAACCGGCAGGTCTGGTTGAACGGGCAGTTTGCAATGAAACAGGATTACTCTCCACTGCGGTCTGTCCAAATCATAATGAATATTTCATAGCCGGTACCGATCCAACAGTATTCTGCCGGGTCCATCGCGAATATCACGTGACAATTTGCCGCAAGAGCGGGCTGCCAGCTGGCTCGAATTGTAGAGATACTGAGGTCAGAATTTATGATGCGGAGCACCTGCCAACTGGAAAGTGCCGCAAGTGTACCCTCTGGAATAATTTCTGGGATTGGCTGACTGGAAAATCGGAATCCAAGTCGGAGTCTGGTGATGGTGGCGGCCAAAGAAGCGGAGATGGAGGCGGAGTGCGAAGGCGCGACAGTGAAACTGAACACAATGACGATGACTTCTTTGGTAACAAAGAGTCGGATGGCAAAGAAAAGTCACCTTTGCGCCGGATTTTTTCTCCGTAAAGGCTGAGGCACCGGGACGGTAGATGCGCAGTCGGGTTTGTGTGTGATAATTTATTTGTGTGCCTAGTTATTGGCGTGCTTATTTATAGGTGCGCTTATTTGTAATAGTAGAGATTCAGATCATACTTTTCTTTGCACTCTTTAAGGAACTCCTCACGGCAATTGCAGCCGGATCTACGACTGGATCCAAACCCGATGCACTCGCAAACCTGTTCGCCACTTCTTGTCATCATCCATAGGCGCAACCGATCATAATCGTCTTTCGCCTTCTTATACCAGGTTGCCACTACCAAGCCTGCTGATGAAGCCGTAATACCTATTGCCAGTGCAGGACCATAAAATGGCGTGAATAATGATTCTGTTGCAGTTGGCACCCCAAACATCTGCTCTATAGCAACCCACAGACTCAGTATCCCTATTGATATGCAGGCTACCATCGCCCATCCCCAGCGTGCTTTTTCGCGCTTTTTCTTAAGTGCGTGATCTCTGATCACGAGCATCGACTTTGTAATACGCATTATGTCTGGAACACCTCCACTGATTGGGTAGTGCGCCGGATCTCCCAATGGATAAATATGTTTCAGGCATTGAAAAAAGAAGTGGCTTGGACGTGGGCGGCAGTTTTAAAAAAGCACCCTTTCGGGTGCTTTCGTAGTAAAACGGGCCATAGCCGGCCATAGTCGGACTTAGTCCGATGCGCCTTTTTTAAATCCGCTGTTACATTAGATTAAGCTTTTCAATCCATCCGCCCAAAATGCTGATAAACAAAACCTGCAGTAAGAGACCTAAGACCGCGGAGATATATAATATTTTGCGGTTTTTGCCACGCTGTGAAAATCCCATTACCAATGGCAAGGCAGCCGTTAATGCGCCAACTGCTGGCATCATGTAGAGTTCTTCCCGGTTGCCATAGCGATTGATATTTCCGGCTAAATCCCAATGCGCCGGAATTTTCTCTGGCAGTGTCGGTACCAGACGAATTAGATAGATAAAAACCGCCGCCAATAGCGCAATGTTTGCCGCTACTAATACAATCGCTATAGGGTCCCTGAAAAAGGATACCGGCTGGTTGAACCCAGTAGTCTTAGCGGTCGCTGCTCCCGGACTTGAGTCTGCTTTTGTATTCGTTGCTGCGGCTGATGCCGCCGCTGTAGTTCCTGCAAATCCAACCGCATCTTTACCTTCTTGGCCGTCCGCCAGATAGTCCGCCATTTGATGCGCTACCTGCTCCATCCTCTCGTGCATCAGTGCCAGAAAACCGTCCACATCCTCCGGTGAGATTAAATATGTCTGAGTCGTAGTCCGCAACAGAACCAGGTCTCCTGTGAGTCTGGTGGAATACACCTCGACCTGCCCATAATCACGAAAACGGAAAAATCCAAAATGGCATCCTGGCCAGCTGCCTCCAAAAGTACGAAATCCAACCATTGGTCCCGTAATCTTGCGAGCATCTAAGATTGCACTCATTGGAATATTAAAGCACGCGCTTCCCCATTTCAACTTGACGGAATCTGCATCTATTTGATAACTCAACGTTTTCAGGGCATAAAGAAAGTAAATGAACAAGGCAATTAAAAACAGGATAACAATCAGGATGATTGATAAAATCGCCTTATCAGCGCTATCAAATTGTGCCTTATCCAAGGTTATCAATAGGACGATTAATGGCACTGACGCTAAAACAAGCAGGATAATCCCCCAGATAAAGCCGGTTTTTTTCGATGGATAGTATACCTGAGTCATCGCTAACTCCTCCGTAGCACCAAGTAACAGACTGGCCAAAGATAAAATGATTCATAGTTTATCATATTGATACGGATTCATCCGGCCAAATGTTTCAGTCCGCATCTGACAAATCGTTGTTCATTTGGCAAAAATCATCCATCATATAACAGGTACTTCAGCAAACAATGTCGAACGTTTGCGCAGAGCAGTTTCGGGCCGGTTGAAGTCTTTTTCGGCGTGTCATAGCCATTGCCGATTAACTTGCACGCATATGATATTATTTGAATGATTGGAGGTTATTTTTGATGAAAAATGCGCGCATTTACATTGGAGTTATTCTGATTCTGATAGGAATATTTTCGACCATTGCCAGCGTTTACAATGCTAGCAGCGATTGGATCGGAGTAGGCGTTTTTGTGGTAGCGGCTGCCATTCTCTTTGTGGCCTATTTTCAGACATCGAAAATCGGTTTTCTCATCCCGGCCTGTAACTGCCTTTTCATGGGCTTATTTATCGCCTATACCTTTTTGCGTGCGCCTGCCAGAACCCCTTATGAGCTGCGGTTTCTCTTCGACATGGAAGGAACGATGTTTTTCCTTTCCCAGGCCCTTGCTTTCTTCACAATGTACTTGCTGGGATTGCGGCGCCGGTGGCCGTTAATGGTGGGAACCTTGATTTTAATCTTCGCCAGTTTTATCTTTTTGACAGAAGGTCCTCTGAGCAGAGTGGATGGATCCATTGTTGGCGGTCTATTCTTTTTAATGGTAGCCATCGGATTTGGATCGCTTTATCTATTTAAAGTTGGATCCTGGACCCTTTACCCCGCCGCCGGATTGGCGCTTTTCGCAATTATATTGATTTCACTTGGACTTTCATCATACAACAATACAGTTGCCATAATTCTACGCAAAGCATTTTTGCCTTGCGCCTTGATTGCATCCGGCATAGGACTGCTTTTCGGATGGCGAAAAAATGAAAAACCAGCCGCCAAATCTCCAGAAAAGACCGACTCCCATTCCAATGTTCCGCCGGAATATCCGCCAGACTCAATGTAATCACATTACAAAATAAGCTAAATTTCATGGACGCGCCCGATTATAGGGCGCTTCCTTTTTTTTGTGCGCGATGAGCGATCGATTGGGGACAGGTTTGTTTGGCTCATTTTGACCCGATTGGGGACAGGTTTATTTGGATCGTTTTGAACCTTTTGGGGACTGGTTTAAATAGGCCAAAACGATCCAAATAAACCTGTCCCCAGATGGAACAAACCTGTCCCCAAAATGGAACATGCCGGAACTTCGAAGAGCTTGCGACGTTATTTATATCATACTGGAATATAGATTATGATAGATGATGGTGGCACGACTTCCAGCGGAGCGGTGAATTTGATATTTGATAAATGAAAGGCTGGGTTTTTATGAACATTTTGGCGGCCATAATTGGACTAAGCCTGGTTATGTTCATCCATGAGCTGGGGCATTTCATCGGAGCAAAGCTCGGCGGAATGCGCGTTCGTCAGTTGGCTCTTGGTTTTGGTAAGCGTCTGTTTGGCATCAAAAGAAACGGCACTGATTACCGTGTAAATCTGGTGCCATTCGGGGGATACGCCATGGTCGATGGCATCGAAAATCCGGATGATCCGGAAGAATGTGCTGACCCGCGTAAAATGCAAAACCGCCCGGTGTGGGCGCGAGTTTTGTTTACAATTGGCGGTCCTTTGCTGAACTTTGTCCTGGCCGCGCTGCTCATCTTCTCAATAGCAACTGTGCAAGGTCTTCCAGTCGGCAGTGAAGTAGTAATTTCCAACATCGAGCAGGGTTCTGCTGCCGAAGCGTCTGGTCTGCTCCCCGGAGATATAATCATTGATGTCAACGGCCAGCCCTTGAACTCGTCTTCCGCCTTAGGGGAATTTGTGCGTCAGGATCCTTCAGGCAGTACCATGCAAATGCAAATCCGACGCGATAATAACATCTTTACAGCAGAAGTCACGCCACGCTCCGGGCGCATTGGCGTTACAATGCGTGAAAATGTTGTTTACAGTCATTCCTCCGCCACAATTGGCGCAATAATTTTGCATACCGGCGCCGCAATGCATGAAATGTCAACCGCTGTTATCCGGGCTTTTGCAGCGCTGTTCACCGGCAAGACCGGCTTGAGTCAATTCTCCGGTCCTATCGGCATGGTATCGGATGTGGCTGCCACTGCCGCCACTGGTTGGTCCAACTTCCTTACTGTGCTCGCCCTGATCAGCATCAACCTCGGCTGGTTTAACCTGTTCCCGTTCCCGGCGCTCGACGGAGGACGTTTGATATTGCTGGCTCTGGAAGGACTCTTCGGCTTGCGCCTGAGTGAAAAAAAGCAAGTCGTGATACATTTAGTAGGCTTCGCCGCAATCTTTTTACTGATCATCTTCGTCACTGTCAAAGATGTGCTGAAGTTCGTCAGTTGATCCATACTCTGACTGTGATTCAGCCCATTAGGCCTGGATCCGGCCGGCCTACATCCTATCCCAGCCCGGCCGCCACCGCCTGCTATAGCCGCTACCATGCATCGCCTCACAAAGCAAAGAGCCTGGAGCTTATACCAACTGAATAAGCTCCGGGCTCTTTCTCATTTCATATCACCATTTTTCATTCCGGCACTCCACTCCGGATTCAGAATTCCGGCTTCCTCCGCTAGTGCCAGCAGCGCCGGAAACCCTCATCCCCCGGAAATTGGCGGCAGAATCGTGACAACCTCACCGTCCCCTGGCACATAATCCAGGTCCCGGCGCTGCCCGTCACCTGATAGCACCACCATCACCAGATCGGGGTGAATATTCAGTCTGGCAATTAAGGCGCGTACGGCCTCGGGCCTTTCAACTTCGACCACAACGGTATCTTTCTTATCCGGGAAAACTTGCTGCAAATACCCCCGTGTCTGGAGCGTGATCCGCAGCATCGCTCACAACCTCCCGAGTGAGGCTAGCTCATCCGCTACAAATCCAAGCTTCAGGGAATCAAGGGTCTCCCGTTTCGGTTTCCCTTCCCGATTCCAGCCGCGTTTGTCATAGTATTCATCGAGCAGCGTGTCAATCTGTTTGCGAGGAATATACTTACCCTTGGCCGGACCGGTCGGCATCGGCTCTTCCATAAATCTGGCCGGCGGATAATCATATTTTCTCCCGAAGTCGCCAATCTCACGCAGACTGAACGAACGCGTCAGATTCCACACTCTCTCGGAGACCTTCATCAGATCTTCCCAGGAATAATGGTAACCGGTAGCGGTTTCGATCAGTTCGATATAATGATCCAGTTCGAATCCGATTTCAACCCACTGCAGACGGCACGCACCCAAATTATCGAACATCGGCCGTACATGCTGCAGTTCAATAACCTTATCAGCCTTGCCCACCAGGCTATCGCGCCCGGTGGCTACGTCATGCGTAATCGCCCAGGCCCGGTTGTGGTGACCACCCAGATCGCAAGTAATGTAGGCAAGCATCATCGAAGGAGCATAACGGGCTTCGTAACCGCTCCATTCCAGACCCTTGACATGAATCGCATATTTCTCGGAGCCGCCACCAAATTTCTCGGCCGCATAACGCACGCCCTCCGCCAGCACATCACCAATTCCTTTGCGGTTAGCGATAGCATGCATCATCTTGACAGCATCATCGATGCTGCCCCAGCGCAGCTCCTGCCCGACCTGCTCCCGGGTAATGACGCCTTTTTCAAGACACTCCATGGCAAAGGCAATGACATTACCGGCAGAAATCGTATCGAGCCCCAGCTCGTCGCAAACATAGTTGGCATAAGCCACTTTTTCAATGCTGTCCAGCATCAGGTTGCCGCCTAGCAGTGCAATGGTCTCATACTCGGGACCTTCCACATTCACCGACTGGCCACCCATATCGACTTTGGCATATTTACCGCACGGAATCGGGCATCCGAAGCAGCCTTTGTCAAGCACTTTGATCCTGCTGCTCAAAGACTGGCCATTGATGTTCTTGTGCTCTTCAAAGTAGCCGGTCCAGAAATTCTTAGTCGGGAAAGCCCCAATCTGATTGACCCAATCCGTCACGCCCGCCGTGCCATCCGGTGTCCATTCTTTAAATCCCGGCTTGGCGAAGCAGATTTCATACATCCGCCCGCCAACTTCAAACATCTTTTCAGGATCCGGCACCGGAATAGTTTGAGTGCCACGAATGGCGATGGCCTTGACCTTCTTGGATCCCAACACAGCCGCGATGCCGGTGCGCCCGCTCTGACGACCAAAATCGTGCGAGACGCACGCATATTTGACCAGATTTTCACCAGCCGGGCCGATCGTCGCCACCCGGAAGTCTTCGCCCAGATCATCAAGGATCATGCGCTCGCTGATCATGGCGCCTTTGCCCCAGTACTTGGAGGCATCCCGAATTTCAACATGATCATCATCAATATACAGGTAAGACGGTTTCTGAGCGGCTCCCTCAATGATAATGGCATCATAACCGGCATACTTCAGCTCACTGGCCATATGGCCGCCCATGTTGCTGTCGCCGTAACCGCCGGTGGCTGGCGATTTGGAGGCAAACGTAATTTTGCCGCTGCCCGGCAAAAACAAACCGCTCAATGGGCCGGCAGCCACGACCACTTTATTCGCTGGAGACAGCGGATCCGTTCCCGCTGGAATCTCGCGATACAGAATATTCGCAGCAAATCCGCGGCCGCCGATGTAATCGCGGGCCATCTCCTCCGAGAGAGGTTCTGCCTTAATATTTCCGGTTGTCAGGTTAACACGCAAGATTTTCCCGGCATAGCCATACAACATTTCAGCCGACCCTCCCCTTGATGCCGACTTCTGCATCGTAGACTGCTTCCCGCGGGCAGTACTGCACGCACGCCCCGCAATTGGTGCATTTGATAGGTGCTTTCTCAGTCTTATGGATAAACATCGCCTTATTCGGGCAGGACTCTACGCAGACATAGCACCCGATGCAGGTTTCCTGATCGATGATATACGCTCCGTCAACAAGGCTGATCGCACCGGTCGGACAAACTTCCGCGCAGGTACCGCACTGGTTGCAGTAAGCGATCTGATACCCTCCGGGGGTTGGAAATTCGCCTGTGATGCGCAGTGCTGATTTTTTAGGGTTATTTTCTTTGTAATTCTTCAGCGCGCAGGCCACTTCACAGGTACGACATCCCGAACATGCTTTTTCACGGACTTCTAGTTTCAAAAGATCGCCCCCTTTTGTTCCGGTTTCTAATCCCGCAAATCATCAGACTACAGACGGTTCAATGAACAGCTCGCCGCGCTCAAAACGGCCCATATCCAGCATCGAAACGTCGACGCTGGTCGGAAGGCCGTTGACGATCTCGCTCATCAGAACGCCGGTAATCGGACCAAGCATAAAGCCATGACCGCTGAATCCGGCCGCCACATAGAAGTTGGAGAGCGGCGGCACCAGGCCGTAAACCGGCTGAGCATCAGGAGTCATATCATAAAGACCAGCCCATTGTCTGACAACATGCAGATCTTTAAGCCGCGGAAGCAAGTAAATTACCTTGCTCGCCATCTCAGTGGCGAAACGCCAGTCAGCCTTAACTTCAAAGCCGCGTGGTTCATTGGGATGACCAATACCCATTATGAAGCTGCCGTGCGGCGATTGCTGACAATACAAGCCGTGGTAGAGCGAGATGACCATTGGTTTCACGCAAGGCTCAACCGGTTCCGTGACAAGAATCTGGTGTTTTTCGGCGTAAAATGGGGTTTCGACTCCGGCCATACGGCACAGCTCACCAGCCCAGGCTCCGGAGCAGTTGATGACTTTGCCAGCTGTAATGCGTCCCGCCTTCGTGTTAACAGCAGTAATACGATCGCCCTGGCGTTCCAGTCCTGTCACTTGAGTCCGGAGACGGATCTCGACTCCGAGGCGTTTGGCGGCACGCGCATAGGCATCAGTTACTCTAAACGGATTGAGATGCCCGTCGCGCTGGCAGAAAGTTGCGCCCAGCATGCCTTCGGTATTGAGCATCGGTACAATCTCGCGGGCTTCCTCAGGTGTAATCAGACTGACGTCTACACCCAGGCGGCGCTGCAATTCCACATTTTTGCGGAACTGTTCAAGCATGTGTTCGGTATGCGCCAGCATCAGATAGCCGCCCTGCTTGAACTCCATATCTTCCGGATAATCCAATTCTTCCTGTAAGTTCTCGAACATCTCTATGCTACGGATTGACAATGCGCAGTTGGTCTCCGTTCCCCATTGCTGACGAATACCGGCACCGCAACGCCCTGTCGAACCACTGCAGATAAAGTCTTTTTCTAACAGAATGATCCGCCCGGCTCCGCCCATCTTAGCCAGATGATAAGCTGTGGAACATCCCACGATGCCTCCGCCAATGATGACGATATCGGCATGTTCATTCATGTTTGCCACCTCCGGCAAGCTCGCCGCCACCGGCCTGCTTTAGGTCTTCCAAAGTTACCGGGGCAATGGGCTGTCTGAAACTATTCGGTGTAAATGGCTCTTTATAGCCGGCCAAGGCTAATTCACGAAGTATAAGGTTCCGGCAGGTCTTTCCCTGACATGAACCCATCCCGCAGCGGGTAAGCCGCTTCAATTCTTCCCAGCTGGTATAACCTTCCTGGATGCGACGACGCAGTTCGCCGAGGGTAAGGTCTTCGCATCTGCAGATGATGGTGTTATCATCCATGCCCGTTACCCCCTATCCTCTTGAGATTCTAGATTATGAGTCATAAGTGTAATCGCACGTACGTCCATGGCGAGTTCTTTCGGCACAACAACCGATATCACGGCAGTCTTGTTCTGATTAGGCCTGTTGTCCACAGCCTGTACCCGACCATGTCCCACGGCGCGTCCTTCCCGGTTCAGCAAGGTGACCATGCTGTCCTTTTCAGGCAAGGGACGGAACTCATAGGGCAGTTTAACCAGCGCGGAATGCGGGCCCTGGGTCATGTCAACGACAAAGATGGCCAGTCCCGGACAGGCGCTGATGCATAATCCGCAACCATTACATTGATCATAGTCCACGCTGGGCAGATCATTAATGTCATTCATCGGCCTGGGCGCCTTACGTGCACATGCTTCGGTACACGGATTGCACGGTATCTTCTGGAAGCATTCGAATATGGCGACCGGTCCTTTTTTCAGCCTTTCTTCGGAAGGCATGATCGCTTTAATCTGCTCTTGTTCTGCTATCCCAGTTTGCTCAAGCACTGATGATCCCCCCGTTCTGCCAGCCGGGCCATTCCTGCGCGAATCTTTTCACCGGTCGGGCCGATGCGCAAAGACGCCAGTTCGGCGCGTTTCTTGGCAATGATCGCTTCAACACCTTCAAAACTATGACCAAGATTCTGAGCGGCAAATATGCCAGCCAGTTCTCCTTCGAGCAGTGCTGCGGATGCCTCTTCAATACCGGCGGCATCACCGGCCACCAAAATACCAGGGGTGGTCGTCTCATAACGATCATTATGATGAGCAACAAAACCACCTAATTCTGGTACATCAACCATCGCGCAATCAGCCTGCCACAGGAGTTCGGCACACGGTGATAAACCGACTGCCAACGCAATGGTATCAACTTCGAACGTTTGCTCCGTACCTTCGATACCCTGCCATTGCGAATCAAGCTGCCAGATCACAGCCTTTTCGACCCGGTCGGTACCAATGGCGGTCTTAATGGAGTGTTTGGTCAGAATCGGAACACCGAGCCGACGGACCTTGGAAGCATGCACCAGATAACCTCCGATGCGCGGCGCTGCTTCTACAATGGCTGCGACATGCACGCCAGCCTGCAATAATTGATATGTTACGATTAGGCCAATATTCCCTGATCCGACTACAAGGACGTTGCTGCCGGGCAGCACCCCGTCAATATGCATCAGGGTTTGAATGGCCCCGGCACCGACAATGCCGGGCAAATCGTTATTTGGAAAAGCCAACATCTTTTCAGATGCTCCTGCTGCCACCACAATCTGATCGGCTTTAATAATATCCAAATCATGACGTCCCTGCTGGAACAAGAGTTCCTTATCATTGTAATAGCCAAGGACGGTGCTGTTCAGCATAACCTTAATATTTGGATGGGCGGCCACTTTGGCAGCCAGATCCTCCGCAATCTTAATTCCGCGTTCTCCCGCGAATTGAGCCTTTGATCCAAAGAATTTGTGAGTTTGCTTCACCAGTTGTCCACCAAGAGAATATTGACGATCAAACAACACTACTTGGGCACCCATTGATGCAGCGCTCAGTGCTGCTCCCAGTCCGGCCGGGCCTCCACCGACAATGGCAATTTCGGTCTTTTTCATGCCAGCACACCCTTCCCTTCCTGGGTTTCAACAACCATACCTTCGCGTAAAGGTTCCACGCAAACCCTGACATTGGGAACACCATTGACCCTCATGGAACAGGATGAGCAATGACCGATCGCACAGAACAATCCCCTGGGACGATGCTTTTTCAGACTATGGCTTAATACATAGACACCCGCATCGTGCAGGGCTGCCAAAATGCTCTCCCCTTCATAGCCGTAAATTTCTTGGCCATTAAACGTGAATTTGACCCTGGGACCTTTCTTGAGTTCCAGAATCGGGTGATCCTGAATTCGCATTGCCACTCCCCCCAGGCATGCAGGTAAACTGCAGATTCAAATTTGATGAAAATAGATGCTATAGGAGTTACGGTGTGTTTTCCTAAACGGCGCAAACTGCGCATTCTCGCATTGCGGTGCGCTTTCGCAAAACATAATCGATGCCAGCAAATCACCTCCACCTTCAATTACTAAACCATTTATAATTCGGTACACTAAAATCAATTCCTGCGAAATTTTCTAAGCAGTCTGAACGTGAACAATGGGATATCATTACAGTACAAGTCTGGCGGTTCGCAAGCGTCGTAAAGCCCAATACATACAGCAACAGGAGGTGCCATTTCAGGAACACCTCCTGCTTTTCGGACTGCCTTAATTATTATCGGAAGTCTGTGCAGGATCTTTTAGTACCGCATATTGGTGCTGCGAAATCTATTGGGGAATCAAGAATGGAGTTACGGTGGCGGCTTTGGTAAACACGTATTCTTTTCGTTCTACGTACTCCTCATACAGATCCGGGGTTTCCATTGCAAAAAACACATAGAGTGTACGGCCAAGTTCAACTCCATAGGTAATAGAATATGTATAGTCGTGGGGAGCAGCGGGATCATGGATTAGCTCAAACAGATTAGAGGCATCACCGTGCTTGCTCAAAATGAAGTAAGAGCCCCAGAAAACTGATTCTTTAGGTAGTTTGAGATTGAATGTGATCGGCGCATGCGTGAAACGAAAGTCAACAAAGATATCGCCAAAAGCTGCGACAGATTCTTTCGATATCGTGACGTAGTTCGGATTAGATACAACGATGTTATAATTATTGGGATTAAGGTAAAACTCGTATGACTCACCCGGATTATACTTTTTGGTCTGGACTAAAGCTCCATTGTCAGCCCGATAAATACTAATCGAAGTCTGTCCTTCAGGAGTACCCAAAGTTGTTGAGATGTTGCCCATGATGCGGGCGACGTGGGAGTCGATGTGGAGGGTCTTTTTGCAGGATCTATTGATCGCTTCTTTAGGAAAATTATGAGTGATGGGAGTTTCATTCAAAGCAAGGCGTATAGAATACTCTCCTCCTGGTATGATGGCCTTAAAACTTCCTATTCCCTTTTGGAGAGAAATTAGCTCCTTCATCTCTCCATTCTCAAGAAAACCAACCTCTGATGCTGGAAAAGTGAGAGGAACCCTGCCGTCCCGCATAGCGATATTGCCGGTAATAACAATCTCGGTAAAGTTTATTACTGCATCAGGCATTCCTTTTTCTGTACAGTCCTCTTCTATTGCCTGTATTCTAGTCTCCGAATCTGCCTCAACCCTGTAAAGATTAGGCGGAGCATACACTTCAAATGAACCATCAACCCCCATATCGCACTCTGCTCTTGTGATACCGTCCCTGGTTATCAGGCGGACTTTCCCACCCGGAAATTCTCCAGGGATAGGCATCAAGTCGTTTTCTGTAATACGTCCCTTGATACAGATCTTTTCATCCAAATCGATATTAACTGCAGTCGATTGAGCTATGAAAATTGCGGCTCTCTTAAGATATCCCAACTCAGGAACATCAGTCTCAATTGTCCATTCTGTATTGGGATCAACGGCAAACCAGTATATATCTTCTCCGTTATTAAAAGACTTCGTGTTTGCCACTTGATCGCCATTTTTAAGACGCACGGTCGTATTAGGTATTTCGGAAATAACCTTTGAAAAGAACTCTCCGTGCAGCACAACTTGTTCAAAGTTTACTGAGCATTTAGCCGAGGTTTCAACATTACTCAAATCAATGGCTACAGATTCTATGCGGTCAAATGATTCTGCTCTAACTACATATTTTCCAGGCAACAGACTGAATCCATATTCGGAGACACCAGCCAGAAGTGGCTTAGAGTCTGCCAATTTGTTGCCATTATAGATCTCGATTTTACCGCCGGGAAATTCCGGACCAAGAGGCAGACCTGCCTCACTAACGTTGACCGTTGTCTGTATTGTCAAATCAAAGGGAATATCAAACCGCAAAGATTGATCGATCGAAAATATTCTGTTAAACTCATAGCCACCAGAACTTCTGACTTTCCATCCCTGCTTGCCTGCCAGTGCTGAGTACTCTGAGATAACCTTTATCTGATAGTTTCCTTTAGCAAGCGGTATTTGGTAAAATCCCTGGCCTTCCGGTATGTTCTGCGTTTTAACAATCTCATGATTTTTTATGATCTGAATCAGACACGCCGGCGCTACCCCAACAGCTCCTAGTAGATCTCCAAACAGCATTGATTCATGGAAGTCTAGTGCAAAAGCACCTTTGCTCCCGCTGCTTAGATCGATTACTGCACTTTGAATTTTACGCCCCAGAGACTCTGCCATAACCACATACTTGCCGGGTGGCAGGTTAAACTCATATTGTCCCTGTCCGGCCTTGATTTCTAATTGATCAACTATATTGCCATATGTGTTTTTCACATACAGGTTTCCGCCAGGCCAATCAACGCCAGGGACTTTCCCCTGTTCTCGCACTGTTCCTGACAAGGCTACAGCGGCCTGAAAGTTCAAGATTAACCCTTTACAGCTACCATTGATCGTATCTACCGGCAGGGTAGCCCGGCTGCCCCGGGGGGTCTCCCCTATTACTTCATATATTCCAGGCTTAACTCCGGCGAAGGACCATTTGGTCGCGCCAGGAGCAATCTTAACCTGCTCACCTATGGCTTGTCCGCCCTTAGTAAGCGTAATAACCGCACCTGGAAAATCCTCGCCGGGTGTTTGCCCGTTTTCCGTAATGATGCCGCTAATAGTTGTGCCGGTTAATTTTTTGGCGCATCCCGCCAAACCGAGTATAATCACTATGATGAAAAGAAGCGCTAACGCTCTTTTCATTACAACCCTCCTACAAATCTATATTCATATTGAAATCATATAGTAAACGCTGAGAACGTCCATACATGTCTACTGGACCAGCAATAATGTGTAGAGTTTCATCAATCATGACACTTGCTAGGATATTTAGATATGTATCGGCTGGTATTACCGCGTAGAAATATCCTCCTTCATCAATTTTTGTGCTGAAAATTTTGCGCTCGTTAGTGCAATCTAAATCATTATACGCATACACATCCACCACCACATCCTCCCTTATCCCTGGCGGCGGCGTCTCATTATTGATCGTGACACGGCTTGAAATAATGATTTCTTTGAAGTCTATTGCGACCTCGCGGCTAAATAATCCGGCCCGGAAGGGCACGACAACTTTGCTATGACCTGGGCTTTCTGCTATGGCACTATAGCTGCCGGGAGCCAAAGACCAAGTATGAACTGTCTGACCGTTTGTTTCGTTATAGGTATCTGTATAAACCACTGTGCCGCTTTCATCAGACACGGTGATACTCACGCCCATCTGCAAAAGCAATTCAGAGATTGGAAAACCATTTTCGGTAATTGTGACCTTTGTACGAACTGCGCACCCCGCCGGGCCTAAACAGATGAAGATGAAAATCATGAGGAGCATCATGATGCGCCTCATTTGCAACACCTCCCATTATTTACTTATATTTCCATCCCATAATACCACATATTCCCTTTTTCATCAACTGGATTTTTACCCAACCATTTCCATCAACCCGCAGCCACCAACGAAGCGCACACAAAATAAATGCTGTCTGCACGCACCATCATGCAGACAGCCTAAATCTCAGAAAAGAACTACAAGACAAGAAACCAGGCACGGGAATAGTCGAATACCGCGTCTCCCTCCAAAGCCGCGTCTCCCGTTAAAGCTGTATCTCCCTCTCTATCTCTGCCCATACTTAGTCCTAAAAAACTCAATTTGCTCGGCGACTTCCTCATCCGGAATTACCACCGCGCCACCTAGCAGCTGGCTCATCAAATAAACCTTGGCCGCATTCTCCACGGTCTCACACACCGCCAACGCAGCATCCAAATCCGCCCCAACTCCAATCACCCCGTGATTGGCCAGCAATACCGCTTTCCCATCGCCCAATGTCCGCACTGCATTCTCTGCCAACTTTCGCGACCCGGCCGGGGCAAATTCGGCCACCTCAATCTTGTATCCATTCACAATGATCACTGACTCTAAAATAGCCGGGATCGGTTTGCGCGCCGCCGCCACCGCAGTGGCATACAGTGAATGCGTGTGCACTACGGCATTTACGTCCGGCCGCGCCCGCAAGATACTGGCATGCATCACATATTCGATCGTCGGTCGGCGTCGCCCCTCAACAACATTTCCCTCATAATCAATCCCTACAATGTCATCGGGCACGAGTTCTTCATAAGGCATCCCGCTGGGAGTAACATATAAATAATCCATACCGGGCAGCCGTGCACTGATATTGCCAGCCGTACCAACCACCAAGCCTCTTCTAATCAGGCACACACCCATATCAATAATGCGTTGCTTTAAAGCTAGATGCTCGTCCATCATCACCGACACCTCACCGACCGAAATTAACTGCTATCCAGATTTTATGTATCAAAATCATTCTTTCCCTGTCGGCATCACGGTTCCTGCTATATAATTTCCTTAATAGTCCATGAAAAAGGTCGCTGTTCTGATTTATGATCTTTTCTGCAATTTCGAGTTCAGTGTCGCACTCGAAATACTTGCCATGGCAGGAAAGCCGATTACCGTCTTTGCCAAAGACCTGGCACCTGTCAAAAGCGAAGAGGGCCTAACATTAATTGCCGGCAAATCAATTGACGAACTGCAAATTGAAGATTACGACGCCTTATTACTAACCGGCTCAGCAGATATCAGGGAGACAATTATAGACGAGAATATCCTGGCGTTTATCAGGCAATTTGACAAACCGGATATGATCATTGGTGCCATTTCGATCGCACCAATTCTCTTGCTGAAGGCAGGTATGCTCAAGGGAAAACGGTTTATGGCCGGAGTTAATAAGGAAGAACTGGCGGATGAAGGCTTTTCCAATGATGACCTGCAGTTGATGATTGGCTGGGATGATAATTTGGCAAATCCGGTTTCGGATGGCTTTATCAGAGATGGCAATATCATAACATCCATATCCTACAACTTCATTAAGTGGGCATTTGCCTTCTGCAAAGCAATCGGCATTGAAGCTAGTCCCAAAGCAGGAGACACAGGGGGACGGTTCTTCTGTGTCAGCACAGAAGAACCGTCCCCCTGTGTTAATCTGTTCCCCTTGTGTTCTCTATCAAGGATAAATCCTGTTCAGCATCCTCGGGTACGGAATAGCTTCCCGCAAATGATCCAGGCCGCAGATCCATGAAATGGTGCGCTCAAGGCCGATACCAAATCCGGAATGTGGTACGGAACCGTATCTACTCAGGTCAATGTACCATTTATAGGTGTCTTCAGGCAGATTGTGCTCCTTGATACGCTGGAACATCAATTGCGGATCGTCAATCCTTTGGCTGCTGCCGATTATCTCGCCATAGCCTTCCGGAGCGATCAAGTCCGAGCACAGTACAACTTCCGGCCGCTTCGGATCCGGTTTCATATAGAAAGCCTTGACTGCTGCCGGGTAGTTCGTGATAAACACCGGTTTTTCATGGATTTCGCCAAGCATCGTCTCATCAGTGGCACCCAGGTCATTGCCCCAATAGGTGTCCACGCCTTTGCTCTTCAGGTACTCAATCGCATCATCGTAACTCATCCTTGGGAACGGTGCGACAATCTTCTCAAGCTTAGAGGTGTCACGCTCCAAAATCTTCAGCTCGGTCGCCCGCCTTGTCAGCACGCGCTGAACTACATAGGATACAAGCTGCTCTTGAATCTGCATGTTTTCTTCCTGATCACAATAGGCCATTTCAGGTTCCAACATCCAGAACTCCATCAGGTGACGACGGGTCTTGGATTTTTCAGCCCGGAAGGTCGGGCCAAAGCAGTACACCCGGCCAAGCGCCATGGCATTCGCTTCATTATATAACTGACCGCTCTGACTGAGGTAAGCCTTTTCGCCGTAATAGTCTGTCTCAAAGAGCGTGGTCGTCCCCTCACAGGAAGCCGGTGTCAAAATAGGTGTATCCATCAGGATAAAATCATGGTCATCAAGCCAGTCGCGCATCGCCTTAATGATTTCGCTGCGAATACGCATAATTGCTACCTGGCGGGGAGTACGCAGCCAAAGATGGCGATGATCAAGTAAGAAATCGACGCCATGCTCTTTCAGGCTGATGGGGTATTCTTCCGCCATGTAAACCAGTTCCACTTTACTGACCTGCAGTTCATAACCGCCTGGCGACCGCGGATCCTCATGTACGGTGCCAGTCGCCATAATGGACGATTCCTGAGTTATAGAATTGCAGAGTTCAAACATTTCGTCGCCAACGGCATTTTTGGCTACCACACCCTGAATGAAGCCACTGCCGTCGCGGATAATGATAAATGCAATTTTTCCGCTGGAGCGCTTATTATAAAGCCACCCCCGAATGGTTACTTCTTGACCGACGTATTCGGATATGTGGCTGATACGCGCATAAGTCAAACCGTCCACCTCCTATAAAATTTGATCCCAAAGCGTGAATATAAGCCCGCACCCGTGCTCATAGCCAGGACCCATTCTTTCGTTAAAGGTTATTATACCATCATGATGGCCGGTTTACCAGAGAAACCGGTGCCTTCCCGGGAATGTCTCTATCTGAGGTACTCCCGTTCAACATTACATTCCGGAAGTGGAATACGGTTGATAATAAGCTTGGAGGTCGCTCTCGATACTTCTGGCGGGTTCGGGGAAAAACCCCAACTTTATTTTTGGTAATTACCCACCCACCTGCCGCAAAAAAAAGCCCGCAAAGATGGGCACTCATCCTTCCGGGCGTTAATGTCTTTTTGGGCACTAAAAGTTTTTGTTTATATTTTGGTTCATTTCCAAGCTGGCCGAAAAAATTATATCTCCCGGCCTAGACACTGGCATCACCCTTCATCATCAGGGTAGAATCACAACCTCCGGCTATTTTGGGCTCAACAATGTGAATGGCGCTCACTGCACGAAAGAGCACAGAAGAACCGTCCCCCTGTGTCACCCCTGTGTCACTTCTTCGCCAGCCCGAAATCCCCCAGGGCCTTGCCAATTGACCAATACCGGCCGTTACCGTACGCAATGGGGAGCACACGCGATAAATCAATTCCTGAACCGGTGATGCATTCCTCGCGCGCCAACACCGCCGTAACTTCGCCCAAAAACAGATCATGGCTGCCAGCATTGACGATTTGGCGGACCTGGCATTCGAGGCTGACCGGTGCTTCCTCAATATGGGGCACTGTAACCGTGTGACCGGCACTTGGCGTCAGACGCGTCTCGGCAAATTTGTCACAGTTCCTGCCTGAAACCACTCCACAATAATCCAGGGCATATAGCATACTCTCATCAGGAATATTGACTACAAATTCCCCCGAATCCCTGATCAGAGAATGCGAATAACGTTCCGGCCTGACGCCGATGGAAATGGTCGGAGGTTCGGAAGCAGCCACACCCACCCAAGCCAAGGTGATCAAATTCGGACGCCCGCCTGGGGCCTGACAGCTTACTAAAACCACCGGAAGCGGAAATAGTCCGGTACCGGGACGCCTTGCTATTTTCGCCATCTCATTCATCCTTCCCACGGCGCATAAGTTTACCGCCGCAACGTTCAACATGGTTTCACTCTATGCTATGCTAAAAGACTAATTTACGTCCTGCGCATCAGCCTCATCTTCGGCGTGATCAGCCGCTATCCCGGTAATGCTCCGGATCGCTTCCCCGATCACGTTATATACTTCGGAAATCATCGCACTCAGACTCATTTCGGCCATAATATAATCGCGCAGGTAAGGATTAACCATCACGACCTGGGTCAGTTTTTGAAAATCTTCCATCGCCACTTTGACATCCTTGCCGGCCGCGATCTCTTTCTGCAAGGCCTCCTGACGTTTGCGATAATCCTCCAGCATTACTTTGGCGGCCTCATGTTCATTTACGCGTGCCAAGGCTTTATCCAAAGCCTGACGTTCATCACTCTGGCTGATTGCCTCCGCCAAATGCTTTGCCAATTCTACGACACGACTCAACTTGTCACACCTCCGGATTCCGATCGACATGCTTGATAATTCTCTTTCAGCTGGTGGGATCCTCCCCGACCACACGAACTTCCGGTTCCATCTTTATGCCATGCTGCTGCAAAACAGTCTGTTGTACATGCTCCATCACGGCGAGCACATCGGAGGCCGTGGCGCCACCCACGTTAACAATGAAATTGGCATGCAGTTCCGAAACCATCGCCCCGCCAATGCGGAATCCCTTAAGGCCTGCGCTTTCAATCAACGGTCCGGCGTAGTTGCCTGGCGGGCGCTTAAATACACTGCCGGCGCTGGGCAAGGTCAGTGGCTGTTTACTGGCCCGCTGCGCGTTCAACTCCCTGATCTTGGCCTCAATATCTTCGCGGACTCCTGAATGCAAATTCAGACGCGCTCTAACAGCAATTTCATCGGTATCAAGCAAAACACTGTGTCGATAGGAATACTCCATTTCAGCATTGGAGCGCCGCCGCACATTACCATCACGATCCATGCAATCAACCCAATCGACGACCTGGCACATTTCTCCCCCATAGGCACCGGCGTTCATCACTAGTGCCCCGCCGAGACTGCCCGGTATGCCGGCCGCAAACTCGAAACCAGCGAGTGAAGCGGTCGCCGCCCTCTTAGCCAAGGCCGCCAGCGCCACCCCGGCTTCGGCGGTAACGGAGGTTCCCTCAATCGTCACATGGTCAAAACCTTCCGCCAGTTTGACAACCACGCCCCGGATACCGCCGTCTCTGACAATCAGATTACTGCCGCGGCCAATGATCAGAAGCGGAATCCGATGTTTCGCAACATACTTCAGGACTGCACTTAACTCATCTATGGAAGCCGGGCACACGAAAACGTCTGCCGGGCCACCCAGGCGGAATGTTGTATGTAAAGACATATCTTCGTTAAGCCGGATCTGTCCAGTTGGAACACAGTCCCGCAAACCCTGTATAATTTCCGGTGCTATCATCAAACGGCTTTGTCCCACTTCACTGCCACCCCGCGCCTGCAATATTTTACTTTGCTCGCAAAAATTCTTGCTCCTCGCTGCATTTCCATTACAGGAATACGCTATTTTAGAATAGAATACCTCTCCTAATTTATTATTTCCATCCGGGAGGGAATATTTCATGAGATACAGGCCGCGCGGTGGCTGGCTGCACGTCATTTATGGCTGCATGTTTTCCGGAAAAACCGAAGGATTAATCAACGAAGTAGTACGCGCGCGCATCGCCCGCAAAGAAGTAGTCGTTTTCAAGGCAGCGATCGACTGTCGTTACCAAGATGGTGAAACCTGCATCGTATCTTACAGTGGTGCCAAATTTCCCGCCATACTAATCCCGGTGGATGATCCTGAGCAAATACTCCAATATGTCAACGACCTGCAACTTAATGGCAAGCATCTTGATGTTGTCGCCATTGATGAAGTGCAGTTTTTTGATGCCAAAATTGTCGATGTTATTCGGACTCTGCTTGATAAGGAGCTGGCCGTTATTGCCGCCGGTCTGAATCAAGACTATCGCGGCGAACCGTTCGGCGCTATGCCGACCATTATGGCCTTGGCAGACAGTCTCGACCAGCTATATGCCGTCTGTCACGTCTGCGGAGAAGCTTTTGCCACCAAAACTCAGCGTCTAAAAGCTGATGGCACTCCGGCCGCGATTGATGAGCCGTTAGTTTTGGTGGGAAGTACTGACTTTTATCAGGCGCGCTGCCGCCGTTGCCATAAAGTTGGTCCGCCTCTGGGGACCGGCGTTGGTACTGTGACTGCGGCCGCAAGCGAAGCAGCCACCGGATCAGAGGCGGAATTATCAACTGCCGGCCATGCCAAATCCAAATAGCACACCAATCGGTGCATAGCCCAACTATCAGGAACAACAGCGAGGAGTAAATCATGGGCAAACTTATCTATTCATTAGGGATTATTATTACCGGCCTCATATTTGGGCAAATCATCCAGGCCCTAACCAACACCCGCTTAAGCAGGCATTCTGTCCCAATTAATAAAGTAATCCGGCTGGCTCAACAGATTACTTTACTAATTCTGAATCCGATTATTAATTTCGGCGCTTTCTGGATCATCGGACTAAAAGATACGCGCCTGATTTCAGTTCCCGTCCTGGGCGTCTGCGCCCTCATTCTCGGGGGCATTATTGCCTCCATTTATTCGCGGCTCTTCAAACATAACAACTTCCAGAAGGGCGCAATGTTTACTTCCGGGTCATTCACTAACATGGGTACTTTTGGCGGCCTGGTCTGTTTTACCTTTTTCGGTGAATCAAGCTATGCCTTTGTTTCGATGTATAAGCTCTTAGAGGAAGTTGCGTACTTTATGATTGGATATCCCATTGCCAAATTTTATTCTGTCGCCAAAACTGGCCAACGAGAGAAAAGTCCTCTTATTCGTATAATCACTGACCCATATGTGATCATCTATTTTCTTAGCATCGCAATTGGCGTCGGACTGAATTTATCAGGAATCCCCCGGCCCAACGCTTATAAATCGATAAATGATGTCCTGATCCCTCTTTCCACATTAATGCTTGTTACATCAGTCGGTTTCAGAATGCAAGTCAATGCCATCCGGGCTTATCTGCGTGAATGTTATGCGTCGCTTCGATTAAATTTTTAATTTCGCCGATAGTCATAACTACTGCCGCCTGGCTGCTTGGTCTGGGCGAACCGTATAACGGCTTGGTTCTGAAAGTCATTCTAATCGAATCCTGCATGCCCCCTGCTTTTAATTCTCTCATCCCGCCACAGATTTACGGGCTGGATGTCGATCTTTCCAACTCATGTTGGCTGTTCTGCACCGGGGCATTGGTAGTCGTATTACCGGTTCTCTATTTATTACAGAGTCTGTTCTAATTTCGCAGACGCGAATTATTAACTCTCTTGCCTACATTTTGATTACGACTTTTTGATCACGCCTTTGTCTACAAATGCGCAAAGAGAAAATTTGCTCAATGAAATATGAAAGGGTCACTGGCATCAATGGCGAATAGTCATATACCAGTACACGATATTCGTATTATAAGTTAATTAGAAAAACGAGGGGGTTCGGAACGTGAGAAAATTCGTTTGTACTGTCTGCGGCTATGTCTATGATGAGGCGGAAGGCGATATCGACAGCGGCTTGGCGCCAGGAACAAAATGGGAAGACATTCCGGACAGCTGGACTTGTCCCTTATGCGGTGTCACTAAGGCCGATTTTGAGGAGCAGGTTGACTGATTGGCGATTTCGAACAACGGATAGAAATGTAAGAGAATCGCGGAGATAATCCGTGATTCTCTTTAATTTTCCACAGGACATGGAGACGCGTTCCTCCATCTTGCCGCCCGCGTTGCGCCCCATTACTGGCTTTCGGCAATATTCGACACGCCTCCCTAGTTTCCTCCATTTTACCAACTGCGAGTTCTGCTGCTTTGCCACAACAAAAAACCTGTGCCAAAAGCACAGGTAGCACAGATTGATGGTTGCCACAGCCCGGAACTCTAGAGCCCTTACTCCCTCCTGGAAGGCTCGAATACTTTAAATGGTGAAAGCCCCTGCTCCTCAAGGATGCGGACAAACTCGTCATTGCCCAGCGGCATATAATTAGCAGAATAGTGTAATCCATAATAACGCTGAATCACGCTGATAAATCCCTGCTCCTGAATTCGCGCCAGGCACAAATCAGCAAACTCCATGCCGTGTACTTCCTCGCATACCTTCCTGATTTCGGCCAAGCGCTCCTCATTTACTTCCAGACGGTAGCCGGGGTACTTTGCTTCAAAAGCAGCCAGCAGATCCCCATCCTCCGGATCGTGATACTTTTCGTGATGCACAACAATTTCCGGTCCCAACTTGCGGGCAATCTTCGGCCGCATTTTGGGATAACCCAGGCTGACCAACACTACCGGAAAGACTCCTTTAGGCAGCTCAAACATGGTGATCAGTTCTGGGAAGCACTCCAAGATGGATGCCACATAACACGAACCTAACCCCATAGCATCGGCGGCAGTACAGACGCTTTGAGCACAGATAATTGTATCCTGAAAAGAGACCCAGAAATGACGGAAAGACTGCGTAGCGGTAAAAGGCGCCACTTGCAGCACCGCCCAGCGATCCAATCGGTGCAGGTCAATGCAAAAAAGCAGATTGACGGGCGCCTGCGCTATAAATTGCTGCCCCCCGCACAAATCAGCCACTTTTTGCTTGACTTCCTGATCTTCAAATTGAATAATTGAATACGGTTGCAGGTTTCCGCCTGTGGCCGCATGCGTACCGGCTTCCAGTACTTGACGTATAATTTCGGGCGGAATTGGACGATCCTCGAAATTACGGACGCTGCCGCGCTCGAGCATCAAGCGGATGGTATCATTGGGATGATTGTCAGTCATGAGTGCATAGCCTCCTAAAAGTAAAATTTTGGCACTATTTATGTGTTATATCGGGGCCAGTTTCTCCTTTGACCTTGAAAGAGCCAGCCAAAGTGGTGCCTAAATATCAGTTGCTGGGAACTTTCTACACATGGTATCAGTTTCCTGTTTTGTATCCACAATAGGTATTGAACTTTGCGGGCTTTAGCCATTTCGAAAGGCCCTTGCATAGCCACTGCTCACATGCTATATTTGTAAAGTGCTTAACCATTAAGCGCTTATTTTTCTAAAATCAATAACAGGAGTAAGCCAAAATGAATCCTAATCTCAAAAAAGAACTTATCAATTTGATCTTTCGCCTGAAGAAAATCCGCCCCACCCAGCTGCCCGGAGTCAATCTTCATATGGGTGAGCTATTTGTCATGCGTAAAATTGCTGAACTGACCCCCGATTCTTCAAGGGCTGATTCAGAAGCCAACATCAACATGACTGATATTCAAAACAGTCTTCACATAACAAAACCGGCTGTTTCGCAAATGCTTAATGCTCTTGAAAAAAAGGGATATATTAACCGCGAAATTGATCCCAAGGATCACCGCAGGTTTATTACGAGCCTTACACCTCGGGGCGAGCAGATCACGGTTGCCATGCGGGATTACATTGATAGGGCCATTACTCAAACGATCACCCGCTTTGGAGAAGAGAATATGGCGCAAATGATCAACCTTTTCAATCAATTCATAGATATTGTTGAAGATGTTCAAACCGAATTTCTGGAAGCTGAAGCTAAAAAACTAAGCGCAGCAAATGAAGAAGCAGAATTAGAAGCGGCAGAAGGAGAAGAAGGAGCAAAAAAACATGATTAAACTCGCTAAATACCTAAAACCATTTATTCCGGGACTAATTATCGCCATAATACTATTGTTTGCACAGGCAGTCTTCGATCTGAACCTGCCGAACTACATGTCCAATATTGTTAATGTGGGCATCCAGCAAAATGGCATTGCCGAGAGCACTCCCGCCGCCATTTCGCCAGCCGGATATACCTTTATTTCGACTTTCATGTCTGCTGACGAAAAGGCTTTACTGAATGCATCCTATTCCCTAAAATCCGGCACCGACCAAAACAAACGCGGACGGCGCTACGAGGAGCTCTATCCTGCAGCTGCCTCCTCACCAATTTACGTGCTGGCCGATGATCTTTCACAGGAAACAGTCGATCAGCTGGACACCGCTTTTGGCACTGCGGTCTGGACTATGATTAATGTGATGCGCTCATTAGCTGACGCGGGCGCTGGTGTTGGTGCGGGTATGGGCGCAGACGCGGGTATGGGCGCAGGCGCGGGTGTAGGCACAGGCGCGAGCGTGGGCGCAGGTGTTGGTGCTGGCGCCAGCGCAGGCACCAGCTCCAGCGCCGGTGCCGGCACTGGCACTGGTACTTCAACCGCCAACATCAACCCGAGTGCGCTAGACATCCAATCCATTGACATTACCCAGGTCTATAAGATGCAGCCGCTCCTGACGCAGCTGCCACCGGCCATCTTTGCGGCCGCCCGGGATGCTGCCTTACAAATGGATGCCACCCTGCTGAAAAAGAGCGCCACCATGATGGTCAGCGTTTTTTATAAGGAGCTTGGCCTGGATATCGTTGCCTATCAAAGAAACTACATTATCCGAGTCGGGCTGTTAATGCTCCTGCTGGCACTTGGCAGCGGCGCTGCCACAATTCTGGTCAGCCTGCTATCATCCCGTATTGCCGCAGGCACCGCCCGTGATCTCCGCAATGACATTTTCGAGAAAGTCAGCCGCTTTTCAACAGCTGAATTTGATCGCTTTTCGACCGCCTCTCTAATTACTCGCTCGACCAATGATGTCATGCAGATCCAGATGCTGCTGGCCATTGGTATCAGAATGGTCTGTTACGCCCCGATCATGGGGATCGGCGGTGTGATCATGGCCCTTGAGAAATCAACCTCCATGAGCTGGATTATCGCCGCAGCCTGTGCCGTGTTACTTGGACTGATTATGATCATCTTTGCAGTGGCCATGCCTAAATTCAAAATGATGCAGAAGCTGGTCGATCGCATCAATCTGGTGGCGCGCGAAACCCTGAATGGCTTGCCGGTAATTCGGGCTTTCAGCACCAGCCAATTCGAAAAAGAGCGCTTCGATAACGCCAACAAAGACTTGACTCGCACAGGCCTTTTTATCACCAGAACAGTTAACTTCCTGATGCCAATAATGATGCTGATCATGAACGGCGTCTCGCTGCTTATTATCTGGGTCGGCGCGCATCAGGTTGCCCAGTCGCAAATGCAGGTCGGTGACATGATGGCTTTTATGCAATATGCCATGCAGATCATCACGAGCTTTCTTTTGATTTCGATGATGTTTATCTTCATCCCGCGGGCATCTGTTTCAGCCCAGCGCATTGCGGAAGTTCTGGAGACTGATCCATCGATTATCGATCCCGACCAACCCCAAGCAATGGACGAATTCAAGAGAGGCTATGTCGAATTTCGAAATGTGAGTTTTCGCTATGACGGCGCTGAAGAAGATGCCTTGAAAAACATCTCCTTCGTGGCGCGGCCTGGTGAGACGATTGCCTTCATTGGCTCTACCGGTGCAGGCAAAACTACGCTGGTCAGGCTGATCCCACGCTTTTTCGATACTACCAGCGGCGAAGTGCTTGTAAATGGCGTAAACGTTAAAGAGTTAAGTCAGAAAGAACTGCGCAGCCGCATCGGATATGTACCGCAAAAAAGTGTGCTAATGAGCGGCACCATCGCCAGTAACATTAAATACGGCAACGAAGCGGCCTCCGAGGCTGAGGTCGAGCAAGCGGCCAGAATCGCACAAGCGCTCAGCTTTATCTCCGAAAAGCCAGAAGGCTTCAACGCTGAGATTGCTCAGGGTGGTACCAACGTCTCCGGCGGTCAGAAGCAGCGGCTGGCCATTGCCCGTGCCATCGCGGTAAAGCCGGACATTTTCATTTTCGATGACTGCTTTTCTGCCCTGGACTTTAAGACTGATGCTGCACTGCGCAAAGCTTTGAAAGAGCATACCGCAGACAGTACGGTAATAATGGTGGCGCAGCGGGTCAGCACTATCATGAACGCCAATCAGATTTATGTGCTCAACGAAGGTAAAATCGTCGGGCATGGCACCCATCAGGAGCTATTGAACACATGTCCGGAATACTATGAAATCGCCGCGTCGCAGTTTTCGAAGGAGGAACTCCGCAATGCCTGACAATCGTAGAAATAGCCATCGCGGCCCCGGTAGACCTGGCGGCATGCCTGGCATGGGCGCCCCAGTTGAAAAAGCCAAAGACTTCAAGGGCACTGTCAAAAAACTGCTGGTCTATCTCGGAGGCTATAAAATTGCAATTTTATTTGTTATGGTTTTCTCAGTCTGCTCCACCGTATTCGCAATTGTTGGTCCGAAAATACTGGGCACTGCCACCACGGAATTATTCAACGGTATTATGGGCAAAATCGCGGGCACTTCTGACGGCGTAGACTTTGCGGCCATTGGAAGTATTCTGCTTTGGCTGGTAGGACTCTATCTGGTCAGCGCTTTGTTCCAGTTTATACAGGGTTACATCATGACCGGCGTTTCAAATAAAATCACATACCGGCTGCGCAAGGATATTGACGAAAAAATCCATAGGCTGCCCTTTTCATACTATGACCGGGTTACTGTCGGAGAGGTGCTTTCTCTGATCACCAATGACGTTGATGTCATCAATCACAGTTTTAATCAGAGTATCACCCAAATCATCACTTCAGTAACCATGCTGGTAGGGACTCTGGTGATGATGCTCTCCATCAGCTGGCAGATGACGTTGATCGCACTGTTGACCCTGCCCGTATCATTGCTTGTGATCGGTTTTATTATTGGCAAGTCGCAAAAACACTTTATCAATCAGCAAAATTACCTCGGCAATGTGAATGGCATTGTCGAAGAAAACTACAGCTGTCATACGATTGTCAAGGCTTTTAACGGTGAAGAGCGCGCCCTCCGGCAGTTCCGGGAAAGCAATAACACACTTTACTCTTCCGCCTGGAAGGCCAACTTTTTATCCGGTTTGATGATGCCGATTATGAGCATTATCGGAAACATCGGCTATGTGGTTGTCTGCGTGGTCGGCGGCTATTTGGCGGCGCAGGGCCGCATGACTGTCGGTAATATTCAGGCGTTCATCCAATACATGCGCCAGTTTACTCAACCCATTCTGCAAATCTCGCAGATATCTAACGTCCTGCAGCAGACCGTCGCCGCCTCGGAGCGGGTCTTTGCGTTCCTTGAAGAAGCGGAAGAAATTCCGGAAGCGCCGGATGCGCTTACTATTAGCCGCAACGGCAATGCTCCGCTACCGACTGATGTCGTGATTGACGGCCACATCAGTTTCGAGAATGTCAGTTTCGGATATACCAATGACAAGACCGTGATCAAAAAACTCAATGCCGAGATTAAACCCGGACAAAAGGTGGCCATTGTCGGGCCAACCGGGGCTGGCAAGACCACCATTGTTAAGCTGCTCATGCGTTTCTATGATGTTGGCAGCGGAAAAATCCTCCTGGATGGTCATGATATCCGCGAGTTTAAGCGGGATGAACTGCGCAGGGTATTCGGGATGGTACTGCAGGATACCTGGCTTTACAATGGCACCATTGCTGACAATATTCGCTATGGCAAGCTAAATGCCACGGACGATGAGGTCCGCAAGGCCGCCAAGGTGGCGCAGTGTGATCATTTTATTAATACTTTACCCGATGGTTATAATATGGTGCTTAATGAAGAAGCCAGCAACGTCTCGCACGGACAAAAACAGCTACTGACGATCGCCCGTGCCGTCCTGGCTGATCCCAAGATTCTGATTTTAGATGAGGCTACAAGTTCGGTTGATACCAGAACCGAAATACTGATCCAAAAGGCGATGGCCAATCTGATGCGGGGCCGCACCAGTTTCATTATTGCACACCGCCTTTCGACAATTCGCAACGCCGACCTAATCCTGGTCATGAATAATGGAGACATCGTCGAACAAGGCACACACGAGGAACTGCTCGCCCAAAAAGGCTTTTACGCCAATCTGTATCAGAGCCAGTTTGCGGAGGTTGGATGAGCCAACTGCTCATCCGCTCACCCTTCCAAAAGAGAAGGACTATTCCAAAATTAAACGAATTAATGCCCCTATCAACAATACTATAAATTATGACAGGCTAATGTTTGCTCATATTTTGCCGTAACTGCCATATCAGGACTGACTTAGATGTATCTATTATGGGAGGTCTGCTGAATGAAACGGATAGTAATGTTACTGATCATTATCAGCACGATCATTACTTTGGCCGGATGCAGTGAGGTAAATGTCACAGGTGTGATTAAGAGTGCCCTGAACTCCAAGTTAATCGAAGATCCGGTCACCCTATACGTCGATGGTGAGGCAACCACCGTCAAAGGCGGAATATTTACTCTGCAAAAAATAAAGAAAGGTCCTCATACACTACGTGTTGAGCACCCTCAATTCGCAAAATACGAAGAGACTGTTGAACTTGATGCTGATAGCCAATTAGTAATTGCCCTCTATTCAAAAAGCATGCCCATCATTTTTAACACATGGCTAAGTGAAGGCGGCCGACCTGTATATGACATCCATGTTCGTAACGGCTTTGTCTATGTCTCCTCCGATAATTGCATTTCACGCTATTCAATGAGTGGAATATATTACAATGATTTTGCATCTGGCCTTTCGTCCAGATGTCTGGACATGACTTTTGATCCCACGGGTAATATTTGGGGCATCAACGCTGAAGGGGATGTTTTGCGCTTTAATTCTGGCGGTACCATTGCCCTCAAATATGAGAACCTGAGCAACAGCACAAGCAATTGGGGACTAGCGGTTGATCAAACTTATATTTATGTATGCGACAACACTACCGATGAGGTGAAGAAGTATAAGCAATCGGATGGTAGTATGGTGGCCAGCATTGGAGCAGCAGAGGGTAAAACATTTAGTAGTGTTACTAAATTAGTTTTTGGTCCAGATGGCAACATCATTCTGAAACTCCCCACAGGCTCCGGGTATATCAATGGGTTGGCTGTGGATGAGTACGGCAACCTATATGTCACAGATAACTCAGGTACGCCCAAAGTCACGGCTTACTACTGGGACCGCGGAATCGACCGATAAGCGCATAAGGCGCAATCCGGTTCGCATAATCCTTTCGCTGCAAGTGCAAAATGTCGAGTGATAGCACTTGCAGCGGAGGTTTTGTCATTGACCCGTTCAGACATAGATATATCCATGCCTGCGTCCACGCCCGCATCCGTACCTGCATCGACACCGCCCTTCCAGCCCCGGCGCGTCTTTTTTGAACAGCGGGCGATGGCGTACCCCCTCGCCCAGGAGTTATATGATCGATTTAAAGCCGCAAAAATCCCGATTCGCATGATCGAGTCGCACAACCGGGTCACCGGCATCCCCGGCGGCACTCCGCAAATCGCTTATCGCGAAGCCAAACGCACCCTGGTAGTAGGGGTCAAAGTCGGCTTAGAACTGGACACCTGCCGCCCATCGGCGGATTACGAGTTTGCCATGGGCACCAGTTGCCCGGGCGGCTGCCAATATTGCTACCTTGCCACAACACTCGGCCGCAAGCCCTATGTACGTGTCTATGTCAATATTGATGAAATCCTGGACTCTGTCCGGCGCTATATCGAAGCGCACCTACCCGCAACCACTTCATTCGAAGCCTCCAGCACTTCCGACCCGCTGGCGGTCGAGCATTTAACTGGAAATCTGGGTCGCGCCATAGCCTTTTTCGGCCAGCAAGAGCATGGCCTACTCCGCTTAACAACCAAGTTTCACCTGGTAGAATCCCTGCTAAATCTGCCCCACAATGGACGCACCCGCTTCCGTTTCAGCGTCAATTCCGAAAAAGTCATTACGTCCTATGAACAACAAACTGCTACTCTTTACGAACGTCTGGCCGCCGCCATCAAAGTTGCCCGGGCCGGTTATCCGCTTGGATTTGTGATTGCGCCGCTTTTTTTGTATCCAGGCTGGCAGCGTGACTATGGAAAGTTGCTTGATGACCTGCATGAAGCCCTGGCGCTGACTAATCCCCTCGGTGACAATCTGACTTTCGAGTTAATTCAACACCGGTTCACAAAAAGCGCCAAACGAGTGATCCTGGAGCGTTTTCCGCATACACAGCTGGATCTCAACGAAGAACAGCGCATGTACAAGTGGGGCAAATACGGGCGCGGCAAATATGTATACCCCAAAGAGGCCGCCCGGGAGCTCGAACAATACATGCGCACTGAAATCACGCGCCGCTTCCCTCAAGCCACAGTGGAGTACTTTACCTGAACGCGCCCAACAGAGGCTTACCTCTTGATGGCAAGAAACGTCTTTATATTGCCAAGGTACCTCAATCCATGAAATAAGTAGCATTTGGGCGAATATTATGATATAACAAGGATATGGGCGAACTTTCCGGAAATACCGACTGAAAGAGGGGTATTGAGATGAAAAAGTCGTTTCTGCTCCTGATCATTATTGCCATGATAGTCGTTGCTTTCACCGGTTGCGGCAGTAAAGCTACGGGCGAAATCAGAGATGCCCTAACCTCCGAGCTAATCACGAATGAAGTTGTGCTTTATTTCGATGGGGAGCCCATGACTGTGAAGGGCGGCGAGTTTGCTTTAAGAAAAATTGAGGAGGGCCCGCACACTTTCCGCGTCGAGCATACGGGGTATATCAAGTATGAAAAAACCCTGACCCTTAAAGCAAAAAGCAAAGTTGTGATTGCCCTGATTTCGAACACTGCCCCGATATCGCAGACCTCGTAGACACCCAACGATAATCACCAAGTTGTTGGTCTTAAAGTCTATAACGATCAACTATATGTCTCCGCCGAATATGACGGCTCAGACATCAGAATTATTCGTTACTCGCTGGGCGGAACATATATCAATGATTTTGTGGACGGACTCACATCATCATGTTGTTATATTACTTTTGATAGCACAGGCAATCTTTGGGCTATCGATGGAGCAGGTAAAGTTTGCCGTTTTGGCTCTGACGGCCAAATCGGCCGCATGTATGAAGGCCTTCTTAGTGCCGACAACAACTGGGGATTAGCGCTTGACCAAACGTACATCTATTTGAGCGACATGAATTCAAATAAGGTTATTAAATGCAAACAGACAGATGGCAGCCTTGTAGCAGAGGTAAATGCCGCTGAAGAAAAGACGTTTTCTTCCCCCACTCAATTGGCATTTGGCCCGGACGGCAATCTGTACCTGGCAGATTTATCAAATGGCCGTATTGTTGTTCTATCGTCAGCCCTCAGTGTATTACGTACCATTATTACCACGGATGACGATGAGACGAAATCTAATCCATTAGCGATGGCCTTTGGACCGGATGGTTGCCTGTATATCCATGATCGATATAATGATTGCATCAAGAAAATTGGTCCGGATGACAGCATCATTCTTAAAATCCCCACGTCTCCCATGTTTGTAAACGCATTAGCCTTTGATGACTCTGGCACCTTGTATATTACAGATAACACAGCTACAGCACCAAAAATCCATGTCTGGTCCTGGTCTGCAGATTAAGTTTTCATATATGCGAAGGCGCTCCCCAAAGCGGAGCGCCTTTTTCATTTCCATTGAACTTAAACCATTCTCGTAAGCGCGGCGCCAACCAACCCACCGCCAGCTGTCCCCACTGTCATCCAGAACCACCCGCCCAGCTCAGATGCTGCCGGAAACAGTTCATCAAGTGTAATATAAAGCATTGCACCGCCCGCAAAAGCCAATGCCAGACTCGTGGATAAGGCAGACAGTTCTCCGAAAAATCCGCCTAAGGCCGCTCCCAACCCCATCGGTAATTCCACCAACACCAACGCCCAAATAACTTTACTGATGCGTATGTTCCCCAATCGCATGGCAGCTGCCATTACCATGCCCTCCGGAATGTTGTGTATCGCCATGAGCAACGCCAGACCAATCCACCCGCCCGGACTGGTGCTGACCGCATAAACTGTACCGAGTGCCACTCCTTCCGGGAAGTTATGTAAGGCAATTCCCAGGCCCATTAAAAGACCTGCGCGGGTATAGCGCGACAGTGCTTTGGTGCGGTTCCGCGACAACTTCGTCAAACCCTGATCCAGTAATCTGACCAACGCCACGCCGACCAGAGTACCAACCAGACAAGCCGCCCACCCGCCGGTCTGCCATGATTCCGGTATTAAATCAAAAAACACTACTGCCAGCATTACACCACCGGAAAATCCGATCAGCAATGTCTGAGTGCGGTGCGACGGACGTTGAAACGATAACACAAACAGGCCGCCGGTTGCGGTCCCGGCCAATCCGATCATAAACCCCATTAAGGCAGCCCCGATTACGGCCAGCGCCATTAAACTCACTCCCGCCTGACTCCTTCTCTAGGAATCATATGGCGGCGTGGGCCAAGTTATGTTAAAACTGTAACGCATTGAACCCGGTATGCAAAGACAAACTAAGATGGAACTGGTTGTTGAGAGAGAGGTCTGCAAATGCAATTGGGGAATATCGGAGCGCTGCTGATTGCCGCCTTATCAGGGGCAGCCATGGCAGTTCAGGGTACTATGAATTCAGTCTTGGGGAAAACTGTAGGATTATGGCAGGCAACACTGGTCGTGCATATCCTGGGAACCGTCCTTTCAGCGCTGGCGGTGTTCACCATCGGCAAAAGCGACTTATTACTTAAAATCGGATCCGCTAATCCGATCAGCTGGTTTGGCGGCGTACTCGGTGTTCTGATCGTCTTTGGGGTTGCGACCAGCATGTCCAAAGTAGGCATATCGCCGGCCACAACCGCCATTATCTCTGCGCAACTGCTTACGGCATTCCTGATTGACCAATTCAATTTTTTGGGCGTCAAGCAGATCCCCTTTCACCCGATCAAATTGGTTGGAGCGGTCATGATCATTGTCGGTGCCTGGATTATCCTGAAAAAATAAAAAACTGCGGCAGATGATGATGCGACTCGCACTGGTACCCCGACGCCGATGCACCAAACGCGACGCTGACCTGAGCGCAGTTTTTATTTTACATATGAGTTCACATTAGTTCACAGTGCTGTTTTGGCATTCAATCCTGTCTAGCACGTTGATCACACGCTGCACTTCAGTCATAAGATCGTTCACTTCTCTGAGGGTATTCTGGATTTTGCTCTGTACTAGCCAGTCCGTGAGAATGTTGTCGAAGGCAAAGTCCATGAAGCGTTCAAAACCGGTAAGACGAAACTCCGTTGCGAAATTGACGCGTACGTCGCCCAATTCCCTTTGCAGGATAATCAGCTTATCCCGAACCTGACGCAGCAATGTCTCTGCTTTATCGACCTTGCCATGCTTAATCAGGGTGCTAAACATTCCGCCACCAAGCATGTCATAGATCCCCCAATTGCGGGCGCTTTTTAGCTGGCGTTCCACTTCCCTGAGCAAGCTTAATACGTCATAGGCTGCCGATCTGGCTTCGTAGATTTCTCTCCGGTCGATCATTACGCGCCACCTCTTTCTGTTTCAAAATCTGACGCCTGCCCGGCATCATTTTCTTTATCACTGCTATCTGCATCAGCAGAATCCTCTTGTGCATTTTCCTTCACGTCTTCTTCCGCATCTTCATTTGCATCTTCTTCCGCCGCAGGATCTGTCGGATCAATTAACGTCAAACTCTTGCGCACTACAAGCAGTTTCTGGGCAGAAATGCTGATCTTGAGCGGAATACGGGTATCCAGTTCCAGCCAGGCATCCATAATCAGGGTGCCGCCAAAGTTCAGTGCTATTCGGCGTGCCTGCAGAGTCGCGCTATTGGCCGCGTTACCAGCTGCGCCATTGGCATTAGCTGCTCCCACTCCCTCAATCGTAATCTTTTCAATGCCGCGATCTTCAATGGTTACACTTAGCAGGCTCATCGTGGTAGGGATTAAGACCTGTGCCTTGATTGCGCCCGCAACTAATGGTGTTGTTACGGCGGTTGCGCCCGTGATGGCACCTGCCGCCGCTCCGGACGCGCCCGTGGTGGCACCTGCCGCCCCGCCAGCCGCCCCCTCCTGCGCCCAATTAAAGCCACTGACCAGATACATCAACTGGATCCAAACATTGTTTTCCCATACCAAATAATTTTCCGGCAGATTGATCGTTCCGTTCTGTACGCCGAGGGCATGCTCCGCCCGGTATTGGCATTGGGTAGCGGTAAAAGTCGCATCCAGTTTTTGAGCCGCCCCGCGTACTTCCGCCTCCATATAATACGCTTCCGGACGCTTGGTGAAATTATTAATGATCAGCATGTTGCGCATTTTCAAAGGCTGTGGAGCAGTCATATCAATTTCGGAAGAGATGATAAGGCGTTGATCGTCATTAACAATCATGCTGCGTTCAGTACTGACCACAACATTATTCAATGACATTTCATATTCAACGACATAATCGGCATTGGTCACCTCTGCTGCCGCAGCCCCTGCTGCCTCTGTTGCCTCTGCTGCCCCTACCTGCCAGGCCGCCGCAGACACAACCGCCGCTGCTGCTGCCAGGATAAATACCGCCAAACAAACCAGTCTTAGCTTTCTCATAGTTAACCCCCGATTCTCTTCCGAAATCTCTGTTCAAAATTACATAAGCTGAGGCTTTGGTGACCACAATATAAGGCGAAGGAAGCCAAGGAGGAGAGCATATGGCGAAAATAAAAAGTAGAATCGACAACATTGTACAGGACTATCTGGATTCCTGGAAAGATCCCTACAGCGACTTGGAGGATCTGGATCCTTCCGAAAAAATGGATTTACTAAATATTATACAAGAGGAGACAGGCATTCTCCTTGATGAATTTGATCTGCAGGAACTTTCCGAGAAAGATGATCTATCCATCAATGATATCATCGAACGCCTAGATCAAGCCCCCGACTAATATTAACGTTATTTGAGAGCCTCGCATTCCAGCGAGGCTCTCTGCCACTCCTGCCACTCAGTATGCTTAATGCTTAATGCTTAATGCTTAATACAGTTCCGCGATTCTCTCAACTATATCCTCTGTTACAAAACGCTTTACGCGTACCTCATCAAGATCGGTGTCCATCGTACGTCCATTGCGGAAGCCAATCAGCTTGCCGAACCCGCCGGCTTTAACCATGCGGTATGCTTCGCGCCCGAACTCAATCGAGCGGGTTACTTCATAAGCAGTCGCATCACCGCCGCGCGCCACATAGCCCATGATATGGCAGCGAATTGTAGATCCTAATGTGCGCTGCAACTGATCGCGCAACCCATAGCCGATACCGGCGAGTTTCTTATGCCCGAAAGCATCAACCACCTGTTCAATGCGCTGACAGCCTTCAAGCTCACAACCTTCAGCCACAACGATCACACAGCCGTTGTTACCTTTTTGATGAGCATCGGCGATTTTGGCCGCAACAGTATCAAACGAAACCGGATACTCAGGAATAATGATTGCTTCCGCTTCAGAGATCAGTCCCGAAACAGCCGCTAGCCATCCGGTTTCGCGACCCATCGCTTCTACGACCACGTCCTGCCCGTGCGACTGACTGGTGGTTCTGAGACTGCGGATATCTTCCACAATGCGGGTGACAGCGGTATCAAATCCGATACAATAGTCCGTGCCGCCGACATCATTGTCAATCGTCTGGGGTAATCCAACGGCTTTGAGACCGAGCTTGCAGAAATGATTCGCGACTCCCAGGGTATCATCGCCTCCAATGGCAATGATAGCATCCAGATTAAATTTATCTGCCACGCTCAGAGCAGTATCAAAACCATTTTCAACCTTGAACAGATTGGTCCGCGAACTGCCAATCATCGTACCGCCGGTATACATAATATGAGCCGTATTCTCAAGTGTCAGCCGCTTAAGATTGCCGAGCAGCAGCCCTTCCCAGCCCCTGAGAATTCCGTAAACCTCATCACCATTGCGATCAGCCTGTGTCACGATTGTACGAAGCACGGCATTGATCCCCGAAGAATCACCGCCACCGGTCATAACGCCAATCCTCATCTATTGATTCCCCCCTAGATTTTTATAACCATGCATCTTTATTACAAAACCCTTATATTCAACAAATATCTATTTTCCCCTGCCGCTTTCCATGCCTAAGCCATTGAAAAGCCGGCCTTTTCTCATTCCGGCCGGCTCCAGCTTTGTTCTAAATTTCTTCCACTCCGGTATTTGTGATTCTCTTGAATTTTTCTTCCTGACCAGTCTCGGCGTTGATATAGACTAAAAAGCGATCATCCTCGATGGTTCCTTCCACTTCATAACAAAGCACTTCCTGGAACAACTCATCGACAATTACGGCTTTGCGTGTCCGACCAACTTTCAGGCGCGGACTGATAATCTTCTTAATCTGTGGCAGCGTCAGACCCTCAGAGCCTGGTGCCGGACGCGTATGATGAAAGATCAAGTAACCGCTGGCATCATAGGCCAAAATTTGGCCATTATCCCGGGCGACCTGAACTTTCACTGTGTCCGGATAATAAAAGACGTCGTTTTCAACCGGCACAAAGGTAATCTCCGCGATGTTTTGGTAATCGGCATACATGGCAACTTCCATGTTCTGATAATTCTTGGCTTTTAAAAACTCCTGCGCCGCCTGAATGGACTCTTCCATTGAGATTTTACTACTACTAACGCCACGTTCCTCAAGCATCCATAACACGTGCCCGCCTTTGCGGGTTACCTGCAGCCGGATCACATTTCTGGCATCGCGCGTCGGTGGGATGGCCTCCACAAAATAGACCGGAATTTCGCCTTGCGAAAGCGCTTCCGTATTGAACTGGTAATTCGATAGATCCCGTCCCTCCAAAAACTCCTGCGCCTTGGCCACGGCCTGCTGTGCATTGATATCATTACCACTAATGCCAACCGGCTTAATCTTCACATTGAGTGTGTTTCCATCGAAACTGGGATCTGGCAGACGCCGCAATCCATCCTCGACCATAATGAAATTTTTGGTGATCTGCCCGGTATTGCCTTCGACTGTACCATAGGCAGCAACAGTTTGCGGTGAACCCTCATCGATCCATCGGATGGCGCTATCTGCGATGAAAGTCTGCATCTGATCCAACTCATTGGAAAGAAAAGCAGCCTGTTCTTTGAACTCGCGCACTACCTTCCAATCCTTTTCCGCCAACTCTTTGCCTTCGGCCGATTCTTCAGAGATTCGATAACTGAACGACAAAAGCTTTGCCAGGAAATTGCGCGTCGACGTCAGATCTGCATCGGTGAGCGGGAGTGAATATAGGTTTTGCTGAGCTGAATAACTATGCCGCCAGATATCGCTGAAGACCTTGTTTCTCTGAACCGCTGTATTAACGACTGAAGCTTTCGCCAGCAGGTTTTCCATGCCATTAACGTGATAGGTGAGCTCGTGAAATGCACGCTGAAAATCGTTTTCAGCCTGCAGCTCCCAGCTCTGCCTGGCTCGCATCTGCAGAAAACCCCATATGCCAGTCAGGACCAGGGCTACAACCAAAACCGGAACCAGCCACCTACGCATCTGTAATTCATCCTTTCTTACCTGTCAAAACATCATGTTTGGTTATTATTCTTTTCTTCAACTCCCGTCTTTATGCCGAACTGGCTGGATATACCGCCATGGATGTACCCGGCATAATTGGCACTGTATGGCTTGATTATCTCCCTGCGCGCGCGGAAACAATATCGTTTGGAGGTGATTTGCATGCTTAAGAACGGTGTCCTGTCTCCTGATGCGGTTTCTCAGGGTGAGCCCCTCACAGTGGAATATGATGGCCTGCTGTCACGCTGTGGTGCCGACCGCATCTATTTGCACTATGGATTTGACGGATGGAATGATACCCGCACGATCCCCATGAGTCATCGCCCGGTTGCGGGTTATATGGCTACCATCGTTGCCGATGGATCGCATGAAGTTAACTTTTGCTTCAAAGACAGCGCCAGCAACTGGGATAACAATAATGGATGGAACTGGAACTGCAGAATTAAATAGATGCACGATAATGTGCCAGGCGTTGCACACAAAAAACGGCCGACTGAAAGCAGTCGACCGTTTTACTTAGTTTTGATTAGCTAACGCTTAACAATGACGAGGTGGGTGGCGAGGTGACAGTGACGGGGTTGTGATGCCGGGGCGATGTCGGGGTGGCAATCAGGCTTCAATCGGCAACCAATCCACCAGACGGTCATTCCGAACGCCGGCCATCATCTCGGCCAAATTGGCGACCACGCAGGCATGATTAGGAATTACCTCTACCAGATCACCAATTGGCAGTTCCACATCCGGGGGCAGTGTTACGACACCATGCTCTTCGGAAAGACGCTCAATAACCGCCGACTCAAGCACCTTGCCTTTGTGGATAATCAGACCATAGCCTTTGACGTCTTGGCCGTTCCTAACCAGATCATTCGCCAGGGTTTTGGATCCGCAATCCAGTACCACTCTGCCAGGTTCCGGATTACTGATGACATGGGCGATCACGCGCAGTGCGCACTGATCGAGCCGGGCTGAGCCGAGCGCCATCTGAGTGCGATCACGAAAAACGTAGTTGCCAGGACGAATTTCTGTTACGCCCGCTTCTTTTGCGACTATTTGATGGGTGGGAGTCGATCCCATACTCACCACCGCGGGCGGAAATCCGGCCTCCGTAAGCTGCGCAGCAATGTCCCGCATAGTGGCTGCTGCCTGTCGGCCAATCTGTTCAACTTCCGCCGGACTCTTGGCTCCGTAAGCATGCCCTTCATGAGTCATGATGCCGCGAAAAATTAGACCCGGCGATTCATCGATCATACGCGCCAGGCGCACCGCATCTGCTCCGGTAGAGATTCCGCAGCGATGCTGGCCGGTATCGATTTCGATCATGACCTCGATATCATGGTCGGTTTTGTTGAGAACTTCGCTCAGTTTTTTGATGCCATAGACGCTGTCAGCTGCCACGGCAAGCCGCACATTCTCACTGAGACGTGCCAGCATATCCAGCTTGTTTTCATCAACTATAGTATAGGCGATCAGGATATCGTCAAAGCCTGCTGCCGCCATAGCCTCCGCTTCACGTACGGTAGCTACAGTAATACCGGTTGCGCCGTGTGCAAGCTGCATTTTAGCGATCTTGGAAGACTTGTGTGTCTTAATATGCGGTCGCAGGGCAACTCCATTGGCAGCTGCAAATTGTCCCATTTCCTTGATGTTGTTTTCCAGTACATCCAGATCCACTGTTACAATAGGAGTCATTAAAGTACGCATGCTGAAAACCACCCCGACTTTTTTTGGCTTGGCTAGCAATGCATACTTCTTCGCCTTTTTATTCCGGGATCCTGTTTATGATCTTAACTGGGACTAATAATCAGCTTATTGTTAATGCCAATAATCTGATCGCGATGGTTTTTGGCAGTCTCGCGGACAGCCTGTTCTATACGCCGTTTTTGCTCCTTATTCTCAACTGCGCCTTCCACCTGGATTTCACCGCTCACGACCCTAATGGTCAAAGGGGCTTCCCGTACAAAAGGATCATCCATTAACTCATCCATGATTTCAGTGACAACAATGGATTCCAAATCCGGGTTGACAGACAGCTCATTGCGAACGGAGCGGACTCCTTCAACCGTTCCAGCCATTTCAACCGCCAACTCCATATCTTCCGCTTTGGCAACACTGCCCGTAAGTGTCACAACACCGCGATCCGCTTCAGGCCTGATCGCGCTGCCGGTTAGCTGCGGGAAGCCTGCCAGAACCCGATCCACTTTATTCGCCAAAGTGGCCGAATCATCAGGCCAGCTTTCCTCGATTTTCAGATTACTGCGGATCCCCCGGACTCCCCTGGCTTTCGCGGCCGTACGGACGGCTTTACGCTCGGTAGCCAGCGAGTCTACCTTACCCTTCAAATGCGCCACTCCGCCATAAACATCCACACCAATATTGACGAGCTGCGGATCGGCATGCAACTCTTCAGCTACTTCAAAGCGCACGGCGTCATCATTAATGTCGCCGTCTGTACAGACTGTCACACTGTTTTCCACCCCGGTTACCCCGGGAATACTGCGTACGATCTCCTCGGCCTTTATTTTTTCCGCCAGCACATCCACGATCCCCTGCAGATGCACCACTCTGCCGCGATCAACTACCACTTTAAGATCATAGGGCTGTAAAAGTTGTTCCGCCGCCAGCGCTTGCACCACCTGGGATTCAAGTTCACCGATGCTGCGTTTTGGCAAACCATTCCCTCCCTATAATTTCTTTACCCCGCATACCTATACCTATGTCTCTCCTAATAATCAAAAGCATATACGGATAAAATGAAAAGCATCCATAAAAAGGACTGACCGGTCATTATGCGGAATACAGTAGGGAAAATGCGGGTCTGGGCCCGCATCTGAATCACGGGAAAGGGGATTAAAAAAAGATGTTACCGGAACAGGTATTGGATCTGATTAAAGCCAGACGCTCGGTACGTAAGTTTGAAGACCGTCCTTTGACAGATGAGCAAATTAACATGCTACTGGAAGCAATGCGCTGGGCCCCTTCCGGCGGCAACCGCCAGCCATGGGCTTTTTACGTCGTCAAGTCTCCCAAAGTAAAGCAGGAATTAATCGCGGCTGCCAAAGGCCAGACTTTCATAGCGGAAGCCGCCATCGTTATTGGTGTTGTCGCCGTAACGGCGCGTTCTGCAGAACGCTATGGTGAGCGTGGCGAAAAACTCTATGCGCTGCAGGATACTGCTGCCGCTGTGCAAAACTGCCTGCTGCTCGCCAAATCAATGGGCTTAGGTTCGTGCTGGATTGGTGCATTTAAAGAAGATGAAGTCGCCCAGGTGCTAGGCCTGCCGGAAGGCCATCGGCCGGTGGCGCTGATCCCGATTGGGCATCCGGCTGAGGAACCAGCCCCCAGACCAAAAATGGAGCTCAAAGAGGTTGCCACAATCATCGACTAACCAATAAGAAAACATGCCTGTTTCCCGCTGTTTAGTGCAATACTACTTACATAATCGCGCAATCATGTGGCGGGGAGCAGGGAAACGATTTATGGGGCGCAGCCGCGAACATAGTGAAAGCAACAAGATGCAGCAAGCCGTATTTAGCAGTCTGAATGCCAATATGGCTTTCATGGAGGAAACCATCGGGCATAGTTTTGACGCCAAGTTCAGGCGTTTCGTCCTTAACAGGGGCATAGGCCCGCAAGCCGGGGTTGTATTCATCGATGGGCTGACCAATGAAGACATTTTGCACCGTGATATCCTGCGCCCGCTGATGCTGGACATACTCCCCCCGCTTGCGGGCCAGCCATCAAGAGATCCAGAGGATATCGATCCAATCGCGGAGATCTCCGCTCACCTCTTGCTGGTCGCCGAAATCGAAACCACAAACACATTCGGCGATGTTTTGGAGGCAGTCTTTTCCGGAGACACCGTCCTTTTTGTGGACGGCTCCGCCACTGCGCTGCTGATTAACACCAAAGGCTGGACCACGCGCAGCATCGAAAACCCGGACTCAGAATCCGACATTCGTGGACCCCGCGATGCCTTCAATGAAGACCTGCTCACCAATGTGACCCGCTTGCGGCGACGTATAAAAGACCCGGCTTTCCATTGCGAATCAATGGTTATTGGCGTTCGCACACATACACGGGTAGCCTTAGTCTTTCTTCAGGATCGCGTGAACCCGAAAGTACTCCGCCAGGTCCGGGACACCCTGCAAAGCATCGAGATCGATAGTGTCATCGACAGCGGTTACCTTCAGGAACTTCTTCAAGGCCGACGCTGGAGCATCTTCCCGCTGATACAATCGACCGAACGTCCGGACCGCGCCTCCGCTGCGCTCTTGGAAGGGCGCATTGTCATCATTGTAGATAACTCGCCATTTGCGCTGATACTCCCAGCCGTTCTGGCAAGCATGTTCCAAGCCGCCGGCGACTATTACCATTCTTCTCCAATCGGAACATTCCTGCGCATCATCCGTGTGATCGGCTGGATACTGGGGCTTTTTTTGCCAGGCCTCTATGTCGCCCTTTCTTCGGTGAATCCGGAAGTTATGACGCCAACTCTGGCGATGGCCCTGGCCGCCTCCCGCGAAGGAGTGCCTTACCCTGCCATATTCGAAGTGTTGGTTATGGACATTGCCATCGAACTGCTGGCGGAAGCGAGCACCCGACTGCCAGCGATTATTGGCGGGGCCGCCACCCTGGTTGGTGGACTCATTATCGGCAGCGCCGCTGTCGAAGCCAACATCATCAGTAGTACGATGATCATTATTGTGGCAGTCACCGCTATCGGTCTGTTCACAATCCCCCATTACGAAATGGGACTGGCCTGGCGCATTGCCAAGTACTTGATCACTGTTTCCGCAGCCCTTTTTGGCTTGTTTGGCATTGCCAATGCCTTTATTATTCTGGTTATCTACTTGTCCTCGCTACGGTCCTTTGGTCAGCCCTACTTAAGTCCAGTCGGTCCTTATCGTCCCGGTGATTATGAAGACTTCATCCTGCGCGCGCCCTGGTGGCGGCTCACCCCGACCAGCCGAACATTTGACACGGAGCCACAACCGCCAAACGATGACTCCGGCAAAGGAGGCAGCTGATCATGGGAATGGCCCCGGGGATGAATGTCAAACCGTACCGCATTTCCACCGGTCAAACAATCCTGCTGCTCTCGATGGCTAACATCGGTGCCGCCCAGTTATACATTCCTTCTCTGTCTTATGAGGCACTGGGACGTAGCGGCTGGCTGCTTCCTTTGGCGGCCATCGGGGTTGCCACACTGGGCGGGAAGGTTTTCGCACGTCTGGGCAGCCAATATCACGGGCGCAGCTATTTTGATTATGCCCTTGTGATCGGGGGCAAGCCGTTCGGGCGCCTGGCAGCACTCCTGCTGGCAATCGCAATGCTGGCTTTTGTTCCAGTCGTTACGAAAGTATTTACCGCTTTAGTTTCTGCCGAGCTACTGCCGAAGACACCACCGGTGATCATTAGCATGATTATTTTGCTAATCAGCGCGTTTGCAGCCCAACATGGGATTGAAGCTTTGACCAGACTGACGCAAATCTTCTCTTTGGCTGCCTTGCCGTTAATCATGCTATTGATGCTGGCGCCATTATTGCTGCCGCTTGAGCCCGGGTACCTGATACCGGTTTCGCTGGTGGAGAATATGCGTGTCTCCGCTTCTGCTGCTGCTGCCGCATCCGCCTCCGTCGCCTCCGCCGCGGCTGCCGCTGCGGCATCCGGCTCAATGCTTTCCCAGTCATGGATCGCACTCGCCGCCGGCTTAATGTCCTTTCCCGGTTTTACACTAATGACGGTTTTGACACCATTTCTGGATAAGCCGCACCATGCCGGCAAGGTGGCTTTTTGGGGAACTCTGCTTCCTGCCGTCCTCGTCATTCTGTCGGTCGCTTATCCGGTAATGATCTTTGGGTGGCCAGCGGCGGCCACGTATGCCCGCCCTTTCTGGGAAGTATTATCTGTGGTACAGCTGGCTCCGGCTATCCCCATTCAGCGCCTGGCCTATTTCCTGACTATTACTACCAGATTTATCAGCTACATTACCTTGTCGGTCTACTGGTTTGCAGGCGCAGCTGGCCTAAAAGCTGTCCTGATGCCCAAAGCGACACCTTATCGCCGCATTATCTTGAGTACTGCACCGATAATTCTGGCGACCGTCATTTTTCAGCGCTACTCAGGAGGTTTTCCTGAAGGAGCAGCATTGGTCCATATTGCACTGGCAGTCAGCGGTCTGTTGATTCCGGCTTTGCTTCTGGAAATTGCGCTTTTCAAGAGACGGGTGCAGGATCGAAGGCGAGGGCGGCGTTCATGAAAAGATTATGCCTGTTAATCCTGATCTTTATCTGCGTCGCGTCGGTTTTCGGGTTGATGGGGTGTTGGGATGCCCGTGAAATTGACCGCCGGGCTTTTATCTTTGCTATGGGCATTGATTTGGAAGCTGGCGGCCTTTACCGCATCTCGGCCATTGCAATCAATGGCGGCAGCCAGCAGTCTTCTGGCGGCGGTGCTGTTGCGGCGGCTCGTGGCAACGCTGTTGCCGCGGCCAGCGCCAGCGCCAGCCTCGGTGCCAGCGCCAGCGCCGCCACCACCGGGGATACTGCTCCCAAAGTGCCGGTCCTTGTCGCACACGGACGGACTATCGCTGAGTCCATGGAGGCCCTGGTCAGCATTTCTGCACGCATTATTGATTTGGGAAATCTGCGCTCCATTATCCTGGGAGAAACACTCTCCCGACAGGGAGTCAATGATGTCGTGCGTGCCGTGCTGGCGGATCCGCGTACTCCGGCCGACGTAATCCTTTTTCAGGCGCAGGGTTCAGCAGAGGCCATTATCCGCTCTGAACCAAATGGCGAAGAACACTTGCAGGCCTGGCTCGATCATTACCGGACCAAATCCATTCTGGATACTCCTGCACAGTATTTTGTGCCAGCCTGGCAATTTCGTTCACATCTTATTAACCCGGGACAGGACGCTTATCTAGGAGCAATCACCCTGATCACCCGGCCCGAAAATGATGCATCCGGTGCTGGAGAAAATATGTCCGACAATGACACTGATACCACCACTTCCCAACCCCAGCCCCAGCCCCAACCCACTCTAGGCGGAATTGCAGTCTTCAAAGGTGATCGGCTGAGGGGCTTTCTAAATGAGGAGCAGACAACCGCTTTTTCATGGATGTCCGGCAAAGCTGGCGGGCGTGTGGTGGTCAGCAGTCCAAAGGCTCCAAATCAATTGACCACTATCCGTGTCACCGCCATGCGACACGAACTCACGGTCTCAAATCACAAATCTGCCGCTCCCGTTCTAAATGTTAAACTGCGTGTAACCGGTGCAGTTAATAGCGCCAACAGCCTTCCTGAACTGGCGTCACTGACAGCCGCTCAGGTGAAAAAGCAAGTCGCAGCCACAGCATCAATTTTGCAGACAGATTTCTCTGCCGACTTACTGGGTTTTGGAGAACTGGCACGCCGTGCCGCGCCATTTGACTGGCAGCCGGACACGTGGGAAAAACAATGGACCAAGGCGTCCTGGAATATATTTGTTGACGTGTCAATTCAAACTTTTGGACGATTCTAGCTGTGATTTTAAGGTCAAACTATTGCCAACACGCGCAAGTAGTGGTAAAATGTAGTCATCGTCTAGGAACCACGTGCTCTGCACCTATTTCCTTATGATTATGCTCTTATCATCGCTCGCATTTCCCTGTCCTCAGCCGAGCCGGTCTCTCAGACGAACTAAACCAATGGCCGACAAGGCTATATAAGGAGGACCATCGTGTACCAAGACAAAACAATCGTATGCCGTGACTGCAATCAGGAGTTCGTATTTACTGCTGGTGAGCAAGAATTCTACGCCAGCAAGGGCTTCGAGAACGAGCCTTCCCGTTGCCCGGCATGCCGTAGCGCCCGCAAACAGCGTCAAGGCAGCGGTAACCGCGAAATGCATACCGCTATCTGCGCCGACTGCGGTCGTGAGGCCCAAGTCCCGTTTGCTCCCAATCCGGAGCGCCCAGTATATTGCCGTGAGTGCTACGCTGCCCGTAAAGACAACGCATCCAACTGGTAAGTTCTAACCAGACAACGACAATATAACGGCAAACGAGGTGTCATCTGACACCTCGTTTTTTTGCGTTCACATGTTATGCTCCTGATTGCACGGCATACGGCATACTGCATACTGCACTTGCGCCTCATGCTCCGCACGCTATACTCCGCACGCTATGCTCCGCGCTTCCAAAGTTGCCATGGTTTGCGTTTTGCGGCTTCTTCTTTCGCTTGCTTCTGCTTAAGTTCTGTAAAAGCCTTGACGATTTCCTGCGCTTCATTCTCTTTGCCTTCCGGCACTAAGATCAACTCCGGCAGCGTATTGGAACGCCGCATTTTCCCTTTATGAACGATCTTCAGGTAAGTCGGGGGTTCAGAGTTATTGAGTTCAGCGCCAAGAATACGTCTGTTATCAAACCGCACAACTCTTTCGCCCAGTACGAAATGCGTATATGACACCCGCATCAGTGCAACAACCGAATCAGCGGGCTTGCCCAGCAAACTTTTACTGCTGCTGTTAGCACTGAGAATTTCCATTACCGGAATCCATCCTGTCAACAGCAGAACGACTACCGCCGCAACCCAGCTTTGGCTGACCAATACTGCGCCAACGCAAGCAATTACCGATATGACAGATGAGCGGATTGCCCCTCGCAATGCCTGACGGCGCTGCCAGGCAATATGCCTGTCCCACTCCGAATTGCTGTAATGCCACTGATACTCCATTGATTCCAAGGCAATCCCCCCATCATCCGAATACGGCGTTCCAAATGCCCACATGGCCTGCGCGGCCTGCGTGAGTCTGCGCAAGCCTGCGTGAGCCCGCACGAACCTGCGCGAACCTGCCTAAGCCTGCACGGGCGGCCAGACTTCGCAACCTGCTTCCTTCATAATTCTCTGCCAATAATATTGTTCCTGTACCGATCATAAAATCGCATTTTGCCGCACAGCAAAATTCCTGCGGAAAGAACTATGCATAGATCTACGCAGGAATCCCGGAAGGAATAAAGGAGTATTTGGCATATAAGTATAGCAAGACCATCGTACCTGTAACCCGGTCCGGATGAAATGCAAAGGAGTCTTAAATATGAGAAATTTACGGGTTCACGAAAATTCGCGCCCCCGGAAAACCAGATGCCTTCGAAAAACCCTAATCGTTCTCACGCTGATCTGCCTGGCTCTGAGTATGTCGGCCTGCGAACTGACTCCCGCATTGCGGCGCGCGGCGGAAAGAAGCATCAATTCTCTAATATCTGGCATCCCGTTAAGTGCCGAGGATTTGGCTGGCTCAATGGCTCTGGATTACAGTCCCGTCTCATTCGTACGCCTGCGGCTGGAAATCACACCGCAATCATTAACTAAAGAAGCCGTCGATATTGACTTCGACAGCTTTCCGAAAATCCGTGTGTCCACGAAGTTCCATTTCACCGGCCTCTACCGTTTATACGCCAATGATCATCAAATTATCAGTGATAAAAAGATCGACCTCATCGGCGAAGGTTGGATCAATCTGGGCTTCGAGAATAATCGCTTTTTCATTGATGACTTCCCGTCAATCGCACTCAAGCTTGCTGATCACGCCGAAGAATGCCCGAACATTGACACCATCGCACGAGAACCGAAAGCAGTCTCTCCAGGCGAGGCCTATCGCGTGTCGACCACCATCAGTTCTAATGTACCGGGTCATCTGGCTTACATAGTCTTTAGCAATAACAAGGCCGTCACTCCGGATCGCACTGTGCTTAAGACCAGCATCGGGAAACCGCAGTATTTCTACGAAGCCAACATGCTTACCAATAAAGATATCGCTGCCGACAATTATTATGGCAACATCATGGCCGTCCAGTTTATGACGGCCAACCCCAAGAACTTGCTGGATCTAGGCGCGTACGATGTTCGTTTCACAACGGCCATTACCATGATCAAAGTGAAATAAGGCAAAATACTGCTGCCTACTTGATAACCGCCTCCACCAGAGGGGTTATCCGTGCCCTAATTTTATCCCAGTCGTGGGTGAACTCCGGAAGTAACTTGCCGGCTTGCTCGGTCATTCCGGTAATTCCGAAAACAACACCCTGCGGCTGATCTGCGCCTGTACCGATAATCTTCATGCCCACCGAGGCCAACGAGTTGGCCACCGGCTTGAGCAGTTCGTTAGCATAATAGGTCAGTGTTTCTTCTGACTCAGGCTGCCCTCCGTGCGCAATAATCCCAACTTTTTTGCCCACGAGAGGATAGCCTTTTTTCTTGGCCAGATAATGCAAGAAGGCCATCTCTTGAAACTTTTCGAACAGCATCATGAGTTTGGCAGGAATCGGAGCATAATGAGGTACAACGATAAACAGCGCATCCGATTGACTGATCTTGGCGAAGATCTCATTGAAAGCATGGTCATAAATACAGCGTGCAGTATTAGCGCATTCACCGCACATCACACAGGGCTTCAGCTCGAAATCCGACAGGGCAATCACTTCAACCTGTGCTTGTTCTCCCACCCTTTTGGAGATCAGATCCTTTACTAGGCCGCAAACGCGTGTGGATGTGCTATTGGAGCCGCGCCTCTGAACATTGGATGCTGCGATACAGGTTACGATCATTTTTGCGCTCCTCTCAGGCTGTTTTTTGCGCATATTAAAGACATCGGGCTAGTACTAAAGAGTCCAGATTAAGCTCAAATACCCGGAATGAATACCCGAGACGAAATGTCTCCGATTAAATTATGCGAGGATGATCGCAAATGAAGAAAAAGTCCTTCCCATCGACCATTTTGGTGGTACTGCTGTTAATAGTCCTTGGCATCGCAGCCTGGCTTGTCTGGAGAAACACTAATCCTGACACCACACAGCCACCAGGCGTACCCGGTACGGATCAATCCGATGATTCTTCCCGGGAAGACGAGGCTGCGGTTGAAATCACACTGTACTTCGCTAATGATCGCTATATCCAGACTGGTGATGTCAATGAACCACAAGTCCTGCCCGAAAAAAGAACGGTGCGCCCGGGTGATCGCTCCCTTCCGGAGACTGTCATGGCAGAACTAATCTCCGGCCCCGACACAGCCGGACTTTCTTCGGTGCTCTCCAACTTGAAGGTGCGCAGTGTTGAAGTCCGGGATGGCATTGCCTATGTCGATTTTTCTGGCGATAACTTGCACGGCGGATCATTATCCGAGAGCTTATTAATTGAGCAAACTGTGCGCAGCCTGACAGCCCTGAAAGGTGTTGAAGCCGTACAGTTCCTGGTGAATGGCGAAAAGACGGAATCCTTAATGGGCCATATTCTGGTCATTGACCCGGTTTATCCGTAGGTCCGCACTTTTCTAATGCTTGCTGCCTTTCGCAGGGAGGCGCGGCGGAAAACTGAGCTGATCAAACGGGATCAGATGGATAACTGTTGTCAAAATGTCCCCTTGCATACCGCTGGCCCAAACGCCGACACTTCCACTCCCGCTGCCGCCACCCCCACTCCCGCTGCCCTGATACAAAAAGGCGACTCCTTGCATAACCCGCAGCCCCTGGCGGAATAAATCATACGGGTAAGTATGCTCCTCCACCGCCTGGTAATTAACGGACTTGGACAAATTCGAATTCTTGGCGACGCTGCGCCCAAACATCCAGGAATAGTTGGAATTCTTGCCACTCTCCGTAAGGCTTTCGGAACGGCGAAACTTGATCTCCTTCCCGGTCGCTCTCTGAGCCGCCTCAATTGTATGATGATCATCGCTGCGCAGCCAGATCTTATTCACCAGATTCTGCAGAATGGTCTCCGCCCCTGCCTTGTCTCCCAGACTGTCCACCAGTGAGGTAAAGCTTTGCGTTGCCACAACGTTAATGCAATTGGCCTCGCGACATACCGAGAAAAACTTGCTATCAGTGCGACTGGCCATAAAATGATACTCATCATTAATAAAGATCAGCGGCCGCAAACGATTGGCACCCGGGCGCACCAGTCTGGTCATAACCGCCGACTGAAAATCCAGCTTTAGATAAATGCTGATAATTTTAGCCAGGTTCTGGTACTCTTCCGCATTCATGCGCAGCATTACGATTTTACCCTCATCGACCAATGCATCAAAACCGGGGAAATTCAGTTCTTCCTGCGGCGGACAAAACGTCTTCCTGATGTCCGGATCAGTAGTAAAGGTCGCTGTCATTCTTGTAACTTCGCTCTCAATGATATTACGCACACGCTCGTCGCTCTGCTCGAATTCATAGGTGAAAAAGTCGCGCACTGAAGCATAAATCTCCTGTTCTTCCGGACTGAGCAGCCCGGCCCGCTCTTTACGGGCAAGTTGCTCTAGATGACCCTGGTACTCTTTTCTGCGGATCAGCCGGTCTATGTCCGCAAAGGTCACATAGCCGCCGTGCACGAGCCTGGCTAGCTTAATAGCTTCCGCGATCATGAACTCCGCCTTATCCAGCCAATAGGTATCATGGTTTTTCCCAACGCTGAACGTCTCAAGTATGACCCTCAGCCGGTTGGCGAGTACCTGCGGGCGTAACAGCGGCTTATGTAGTGGATTATAGCGATATTGACCACCAATTTCAATAATAATCACGTCCTGTATGCGGCCCTCGGTCGTGCGACATTCAGCCGTGCAACTTTCAGTCACCTGCCTTCCAGTCGCCCGGCCGCCACTTGCACTTGCATTCGCCCCGATCTCTTCCACAAACTTCAGCACTTGATCACAGTAATTGCCCTTAACATCCAAAATAAGAATTCCCGGCTTGCGCTCCGGATCATCCGGTCGGTAATGCAGGAATTGCCTGGTGTAGCTGTAAAGCGCTCCATAAGTTTTACCGGTGCCAGTCGTTCCGGTAACAATCAGGCCGGTACGCAGACTCTGCATTCCAAGCCGGATTGGAACTGGTTGATCAATCAGGGCAGTGGACTTTTTCTGATGCTGCAGGCCAATTAACAGCTCAAGTGGTTGTACTTCGCCGCCAGAACCAGTCCCCGTGGCAGCCTCGTATTTGAAACCCGCCCCTCCGCCACCGGCCGTGATCGACCATGACCCCGACGGTCTTCCAATCTTGCAGGCCAGCGGGTGCACAGCGATATAATAGATAAAACGTGCGCAGAGGTAGAAGAACGCTACCGCCAAACCAAAGTACAGTCGCATAAAGATCAGGTACGCCTCCGGCGCGGCGTAGATTGTCTTTAACAGCATGATTTGATCCGGCGATAAAGATGCCGGTCCCGACAATCCCTGTAATATGGATGTCGGAACATGAGTCATCCCCACCAACTCTCTGAGACAATCCAGTAGCGGCCGCATGCTCCAGCCCCACCAGTGGTAGGATACCATCGGCAGGACGATTAGCCCGTGTACTACAAAGAAAACCAGCGTGGCTGTCGCAGAAAAGCCGCCCGGAGACAGCAAAAATCTGATTAGGGAATTGCGTATCAAGCGCAGCGCGCGCATCAAAAACCTCCTATTCCGCCCCATACTCCGCATCCAAATGACTTTTAATTTGTGCGGCAATTTATTCCATGTTATGGTTAATTCGCCATATCATTCCATTTACCTGCCGGAGCGTTCGCTGGCGGTCGGTGTATACAGTATTCAACATCGTGTTCCTCGAGAAGGAATTTGCGGTATATTGTGGAATGGATCATGGCGATTATAATGGTTATAAGCCATAGTATGGGAGGAGCTGTAATGTTTAAGCATTTCGAAGAGCTAGAGCGCTACTGCAAAGAACAGGGCGTCAAGATGATCGATTTCAAATTGGTCGATTTATCTGGCCGCTGGCGCCACATCACGATTCCGATCGAACGCCTCGCCCCGTCGCTAATGGAAGACGGTATTGGCTTTGATGGATCCAACTACGGATTTGCCTCGGTTGAATCAAGCGATATGGTCTTTATTCCGGACCTTTCCACTGCAATGATGGATCCGTTCTGGGAAATGCCCACCCTCAGTATGATTGGTGATGTCGTCAGTATTCATGACCACAAGCCTTTCACACACTACCCGCGTGCAATCGCCAAGGCCTCCGAGCAATATCTGGCCTCCACCGGCATTGCGGATCGCTGCCTGCTCGGTCCGGAGTTTGAGTTCTATTTGTTTGACCGGGTAGCTTTTGACCTGCAACCGCATTCGACCAGTATGCAGATTGAGACCGCCCAGGCCAGATGGACCGCCGGCGATAACTTCAATAACAACGGTTACCAGATTAATCCTAAAGGCGGATACCACATTACGCCGCCGATGGATGCTTCCCATGATTTCAGAAATGAAGTCACCCGCATGCTGGAAGAGCGCGGTGTGCCTATTAAGTACCACCATCATGAAGTTGGCGGTCCCGGCCAGCTTGAACTGGAAGTTGAATCTGGTCCATTGACTGTCATGGCCGACCGTAGTATGCTGATCAAATACTTTATCCGCAATAGCGCGGCCGCCTGGGGCAAAACTGCCACCTTCCTGCCGAAACCGCTCTATGGCGAAGCCGGCAGCGGTATGCATGTTCATTTCTGGCTTTTCAAAGGATCAGAACCGTTGTTCTTTGATCCGGCCGGTTATTCTTCACTGAGCAAGACCGCCCTATATTCGATCGGTGGTATTCTGAAACATACTCCGGCACTGCTCGGGCTGACCAACCCCAGCACCAACTCTTACCGCCGCCTGATTCCGGGCTACGAAGCACCGGTCAGCATTTGCTATGCCACAAGTAACAGAAGTGCCGTCATCCGTGTGCCGGGCTATGCCAAGACTCCGGCCAACAAACGGTTTGAGTTCCGTTCCTCAGACGCCACCTGTAACCCGTATCTGGCGTATGCCGGCATCCTGATGGCTGCGATCGACGGTATCAAGAACCAGATTGACCCGGTTGCCGAAGGATTTGGACCCTATGATGTAAACATCTTCGAGCTCCCGCCGTCCGAGCGCGATAAGATTAAGTCGCTGCCGCACAATGTTGAAGAGGCTCTGAATGCCCTGGCAGCCGATCATGACTTCCTGACCGCTGGCGGCGTGTTCCCGGAAAAACTGATCGAAAGATGGATCGACGCCAAACTTACCGAGTCCCGCCAGATCGATGCCCGCCCGAATCCGTTTGAAGTGGCGACGTATTACGATCTATAATTGCTCCTATTAACAGACGAATTGATGCTGAAAGGACCGTGGTTTACGCCACGGTCCTTTGTTTTGGGAGAATACTCATTCACTCATTGCCCGCTATTCGATGGATAAGTGTGCTAGTGACTCTAAGGGGCCCTGAATTAGCATCATCCTCTTTCCTCAGTCAAATACTGCAGAAACAGTTCTAGCTCTTCCAAGCGCTCTTTGGCGATTTTCTTGGCCTCTTCTGTCAAAAAGACTCCCGTGCCGTCCAATAGGCGCTTCTCGAGCATTGCCAGTGCGTCATCCAGTCCGGTCTGACTACGCTTCATGGCAGATAATTCGCGGGCAATGCCTATCGCACCAATGCCATCCAACAGATCGGCATCGTGCAGTAATGCTGCCTCATGACAGGCGCCGGTATTTCCCAGCAAAATTTCGCGCAGTACTTCCGTCTTAAGGACCGGGAAACCTTCTTCAATCAGAAAGTCGATCACTGCCTCTACGGCAGCCTCAATTCTGTTATTCCCCTCACCCCGCCCGGATAGAAACGGCCTAAAATCGTGCATCATGGCCGCAGCAAAAACGACTTCCTCATCAAGAGGCAAGTGGCAGCCTAGCGCCAGAGTCATATGATAAAGACGATAGCAATGTTCCTGGCCATCTTTGAAGTCGTAATTTTCATTTTCGAATAGCTCCAGCAAGCGATCGCGCCACATATCCGGAACCTCCTCATTAATATTTTAATATTTTCGCTAACGGGTAATTTTTTCCTGCGCGGTGCAGCGCGGCGCACCTGAAGGCAAACAATGGCAAGCGATGAAAGGGACACGGGGATAAACAATAATTTGACTTTTAACCTGACAAAGGTTATAAATGATATAGACATTCATTCGAATTAATAAGAAAAGCGAAGGTAGGTGAGGATAATGGAAGGTGACCCCGGGAGTAGTCGATTATGCAGTCATATATTAACCTTTGCGGGCAAATTCACTCCATTTTCCGAACCGCCACTGCGACATGTTTTAAAGATACCGGTTTAAAAATCGGTTTATTGACGCATGTCTTAAAAGCGATCGTTAAATGATCATTTCCGATCGTCTTATGGCTTATGGCGATTTCGGATTTATCAATTGATGCTTTTGCCCGCAATGTTGAAAGGAGTCGATCCAAATGTTGCGGGTTTTTCTTTCGGTAGATGATGACCTTACCCAGATCGAGGATATCCAGTCCAAGGGAACCTGGATTTCATTGGTCAATCCCTTGGATGGAGAGCTTGAAAAAGTCCATGAGGTCACCGGAGTCGATCCGGATTTTCTCAAAGCGCCTCTAGATCCGGAAGAGCGCTCTCGTATTGAATCTGATGAGGGACAGGTTCTCATCATTATTAATGTTCCCATTATGCAAAACGGCGGTTCAACGGTGCTTTATGACACAATCCCATTTGGTATCATTATAACTAATGACCATTTCATAACGGTCTGTCACAGGCAAAATCCACTACTGGATGAACTGGCTGAAACTAAGTTGCGCGGTTTGAATACCAAGAAGCGTACCCGTCTCTTACTGCAGCTGCTTTTCAAGACCGCGACCCTGTATTTGAAATACCTGCGTCAGATTGACAAGCAGACCGATGAAATCGAAAATCAGCTGCATCGGTCCATGAAAAACGAAGAGCTCATTAAGCTGCTCAACTTAGAAAAGAGCCTGGTCTATTTCAACACCTCGCTGCGTTCCAATGAGTATGTCATGGAGAAATTACTTCGTTCCCGGCTGGTAAAAGTTGATTCTGAGGCAATTAAAACTGCCCAGGTACTGCAAATGTATCCGGATGACGAAGAGCTACTGGAAGATGTCATTATTGAGAACAAACAGGCCATGGAAATGTGTCAGATTCACAGTGACATTATGAGCGGCATGATGGATGCTTTCGCATCTGTCATCTCCAACAATGTCAACATTGTGATGAAGTTCCTGACTTCCGTCACGATCGTGTTGTCCATTCCGACCATGGTTTCCAGTTTCTTTGGCATGAATGTACCTTTGCCGTTTGCCAAGACACCTTTTGCTTTTGCGATCATTATGTTAATATCGTTTGGCATATCGGGCACGGTGGCTTATCTTATGGCCAGACGCAAAATGTTTTAGAGGAGCAGGCTGACTGTAGTGCAATCGCTATATTGCATATATCACAATGCGTGGCGCGCGCCACAATGTCACAAGCCCGCTTTATTGCTAAGCGGGCTTGTGCGATAGATAAAAGGGATCATAAGGTCATCGCAGTAGGGCCGGGCCACGGCCCTGCTATCACTGTTGCGTTATTGGGCAGAAGACGGTAACGGTTCATCCTTGACCGTTTGGGTGCTCATTGCTGCAGCCCCGCCTACAGCAATAAGCACAAGATACGAAACTGAGACAAGTATTCACTACTGGCCTGTCATCACCACCTCAAGTAATGCTTCCGTCAGATCTTCGCGCTGTACCTTATTCATTTTTTGAAAACCAGCGTGACTACGGACATTCGTGGCTGCTGTTTTCGTAAGATCCAGCATGTATTCGGCAATCTCCTCAGCCATCTTCCGGTCCGCTGAGAGTTCCCGGAAATCCAATAACAATGATGATGTGCCGTGGTTTTGTGCGCAAATAACATAAGGTGCAATGGCGTTTGCCGCCACATCTACAGCGGCCAGAGGCAGTCTGCTGTTCCATCGCCTAGTAGCGATCGCACTGACTGGCAGCTCGTTTCTTAGCGCAGGCAGCAGTTGTTTGAGCACTTCGACCCCTGAATTACTCAATACCAGGACAGGCATACGGTAGAGGACTTTTTTGGGGATTAGCTTAACTGCCGCTTTGACTTCTTTGCTCAATGTTTCAAGGAGTGCCAGTTCCAAACCATTGTCCGCCACGCACTTACCCGCCACATGCTCCGCAATAATCCAATCCGCCAATACTGTGCGAATCGCGAATGAGGGATCAACTTTGATAAACCGGTAATTGTCATCCCGGATTCGGATTATGTTTTCCAGCACTGTGCTGTCACGTTCGGCTGCAAACACCGCATACGCCAGCCAGCTTTCCTGTTCAAAGTATGGCATCAGGCTGCGCGCTTCCGCCGCGGTGGGACTGGCAATCATTGCGGCGGCTAGTACTGTTGCCAGCGCCATTGAGATTATCAGAAGCCTAAGCCCGCCTCTGCATCTGTGACTCCCGTAACAATGGCTTTCATGGCCATCACGACCATCGATCTTGCCCTTCTTGCTTTTCATGGTCTTCATGCTCTTTATGCTCTTCATGCGCTTCTTGCTCTGCGCCTGATTCATCGTATTTCCACCTCGCTTAGCTGAACCTATCTGCTTCCTCCGCCAGCGCCGACCAGCGTGTCAAACGGAATTTTCTGCAGCAGTGCAATTTTGATCAGTTTGCCGGGATTGGCGATAAGTACTGTTCCTTCCTGTGCGGCTTGTTCAGCCAGTACCTGTGCGACTGCATCCAAGCCGCTGCTTGTGCTGCCGACCATAACTTGCATTGTCGGGCTTGCTTCGGTACCCTTTACCAGAGCGAGCTCCGGGATAACCGCCTGTCTACCTGAAAGCGCGTCGGCGAATTCCGCCAGGATACCCGCAAAAAAGGCGGGAATCAGTTTCCTTGCTGCGGCATTAATGCGCCGATCAACCAAACCAGCTTGTCCGAAAGCATCATAGGCCAATCCGCTAACCTTAATTTCAGCGTTGCCGCAAATCAGCCATTCAACATTAACGTTAATCCGTCCGGCTTTATAGTCTGGAACAGATGTACCCAGGAAAACAGCCCCAGCAGGTATTACGACCATCTCGTGCAGCACAACATCCTTTTTTACTAACATGAGTACCTTTGACGGCGAGCCCGAAATGATACCGTTAATTAGCTCGGCGTTGATCATCGTCCCGATTGGCAGGCCAGCAATTTGCTCGACCTGCGCCGAATCACGGTTTTGAATAGCCTGATCATCTAGGCGTTTGTATGCCACGCCGCTTTTCGCGCCACTGCCGATACTGCTGGCCAGACCGCTTCCGAGGCTGCTCCCTAGGTCACTGACTGTAGCGCTGCCTTTAGCCAGACCCATACTGCTGTTATTGCTCATCCCCCATGCGTTGCCACTAATCAGTGATGAATCTTGGATTGTTGACGTTGCTGCGGCAGCGATGCGACTATCTTGATGGCTCTCGAAGACCAGCAGCTCAGTGGCGACGGAGGCTGTTGCGGATTTCGTCACCGGTTTTTCGCCGCCTGACGGAAATCGCGGTACCGCCGGTGATTCAGCAGCAGATAAGACCGACGTGGATTGACTCAGTGTTGATGAACTAGGCGCTGGTGAACTGGACGCTCGCGGACTGGGTGTTGGCAGACTAGGTGCCAGTGCCACGCCGGCCGCCGCGGCCGTTTTTGACGGCTCTTGGCCTGAACTGCCCTCCACCAGATCCCAGATTTCCTTATTGACAGGCAAAATGCGTTCGCCAGCTTCAACTAAAGTAGCATCTTCAATTACTAATTCGGCTTTGGCCCTATGACGTCGATTTTCGCCAATCTCCACTGCCACCAATAGTGCTATTCCCAGGATTACAGCAATTGCGATCCAGACTTCCTGCCGCAATTTTCGAATACCCAGGGCTGGATCTATTCTGAAAAACAGGTTTCGCATCATTGTACACCTCTTTCCAGATAACGCTGTACTTCGAAATAGTCAAAGTGGCCAGGTACTTCAACCATCTTACCCGTGGATTCATCCACAAATGGGTCAATCCATACCCGGAACTTACGCGATGGAATGCAAAGGTTATTAGGCTCATAATGAATTCCGGTTGTTCCGCTAACCTGAATGCATAGTTTGTCTCCATTCCACGGATGACAGATACTGAAACGATCCGTAACGCTGGTGCCAGCCAGCACAATAAAATAATCCCGATACGAGCGGCTGAACACTTCTTCTTTCGTAAGTGCGTCTGTAATGATCGCGATGCGCTGGTGACCTGTAACAGTGATATCGCGTTCATCAAGCGGCCGCAAAGTATTGAAAATGCGCCACCAAATCACGGAATAGTCTTTGCGCGTATCACGCATCAAGCGGATAAAGGCCATTTTGAGCGTGCCTGCAGCTGTGTCTTGGTAATATAGGTTATTGATCTCAGTGATGAAGCATCCGGAACTCTCGATTCCTTTGTTAATCGTCTCGAGCACCGCCCGAAAATCAAAACCTCTTTCAGGGTCAATCATGGTAATCACATAATCGGGAACAATGGTACTATCTTCGCTCAGTTCGAAAACATAGCGTTTCTGACTGCCAATACTGGCTATCAGGTTTGTTTTGGCTCCCGCCACAAAAGGTTTAATGATTACCCGGCGTCCGACGACTTCAATGCCAAAAGCGTTGAGATCTCCGCAATAAACCTCATCCAGAGTAGACGGGAACTCCAGTATCGATATGTAACCCAGCCGCGTTTTAATCGGGAAGACCTTTTCAGCGTTTAAGACATAGCGCATCGTGGGCTGATCCTGATTGGAAGCGGGGCTGGTACCGGCGGTAGTGCCGGCTGCAGTGCCAGCGCCGACGATGGCGCTGGCAGTAGCACTAGCGCTAGCGGTTGCACTGGCGCTAGGATTGGCGGTTGCACTGGCGCCAGTACTGGTGCTACATGTGGCTGTCACCTTCATCCCCGCTGCCCATCCGCTGCCTCCGAGCGCTATCCCGAACGCCAGGAAAAACGCCAGACATAGGATCCAGGTCCGTTTTTTCAAGAAGTCACCTCCTCTTCAACTAAATGCGTTACCACCAGACCCCAGACATTTTCTTCACTGATTCGGGTTTCAGAAATCGACAATGAAAATGTGATGCGCCGCCGCACATCAGTATTACGTCCGCGCAAGTGTTTGATGCCGCTGGCATGCCATTCGTTACCGCCAAGATACGTCAGGTTATCTATAATGAGTGTGCAGACAAGCTTCTCATTTTCAATGCCTTTGGCCAGCTGATTATTAAAGGTGTGCAGCAGTTTGCCGCCAAGATCAGCCGACAACAACCGGGAAGCTTTGCTGTAAGCTGAGGCGGCGGACAAGTGATCCCAGTTATACAAAGTCATCAAGGTCTCGCGGATAAACTTCTCGCTCGGATTCTCGTTCGCTTTCTGCTCCAGCAAGAATCTGGAACCGTCACGATCGACAGCCACAATTATCTGCCGCCTGCCTGCCAGCAAAATGATCGCCAGCACCGCCAGCAGTAAAGCCAGCGTCAGAACCAGACAGACCACCCGCAAGGCATTCAGATCCTTCTCCAGGCAGGCCCAACGATGGTAATACTGCCTTTCCTCAGTCATTACGGTCGCGCCTCGCCTTCCATTCTTGTTCTCCGCTCTTGTTCTCCCCTGGCAATTCTTGTCCGCCGCCTGACATTTTTCCGGGATGTCAAAGTTGCCCACGTCACCTATGTGCCACTGTCGCCTATGTGCTATCGAAAGAGGCCTATTCCCCGAATGATCTTGGCTAATATGGTGGGAATCATCAGGATCATCAGAACTAACACGATACACTGGAAAAAATACCATCGCGGCCCAAGCATATCTGCGGCTGCGCCCTCGGCAGTACTGATCACGTTAGTTCTGGCTGCCACAAAGGCGAGTTGAATTTTCACGAGTAGCCCCATCCAAATAGGCCAGGAGGCAACATTAATCAAATGTTCCAGCCATCCTACGGCCAGCCGGCGCGTTTTTTCGTCAACATAAAACCCGATAAACAGAGGTCCAATGGCCCTCAGTCCGACCAGATAGACATCCCGCAGGAATCTGATCGCGAAGAATATTCCCTGGGTAACAAATGCCACTAATTCACCAAGCAGCGCATTAATCGGTACTGCCAGCACTGAACCGATAACATCACCAACACTTTTGATGGACGGTTTTCCCGCCGCCCGGACGATTAGCTGTACTTCCATGTCGAGAAACATTTTCCCGATTTGATAGAGGAAGCTCTCACCCTGAATTTTACTGCCGATATAATTGCACAGGCTGACAAACCCGTCAAAGAGTTTGGCGTAACCGGCAGCTACAATGAATACCACTATGAATCGGCCCAGAATGGCAGCGTATTTGGGTTGTTCGCCCAGGGTCGCATGTTTGAGATAGCGATCGTAAATGGCCCAAAGGAAGAACAGTACGGCAATCACTCTGGTGATATTTAACATCTCGGCGAACCCTTCGGCCGCTTCACAAACCGATTGATATCCTGGAACCTTTAGTACTTCCACAATAGCTTCTAAATCCGCATTACTCTCCAGTGCGGCTGGCATGGACTTCACACCTTGCTTTACGTCTGCGGCGGTGCGGTGGTGCGGCATTGCAGCAATGCGATGGTGCGGCAGTGCGGTGGCGCCTTCCGCCTTAAGCCAGTTCTAATCTGCGCCGGCCACGGCACCGATCAGCAGCGTTAATAATCGGTTTTGATCACTCAGATTTTGCAGCATCTTAACTAACACGGCGTGGTTCATGAGCGCCACTTGCGTATTGAGCTGCATAGCCCGCATCAGTCCGGCTTCCGGATCCTGATTAAGTTTGGCCAACTCTTCCCCAATACTGATGTTGGCCTCGGTGGCATACTCTATATAAGCCGGCATACTGTTTCCCCGCCGATACTCCACCAGATCACCATTCTCATCTACAACACTGTCAGAATACCTTTCCGTCATGAGCGTCAGGATCTGAGAACGGCCTTTCGCCGCAATGCGCGACTGTTCGGCCAGCTTGCGGGCATAGTCGGCGGCACTGGAGGCCTCGACCGGTTCATAAGCCGGATTTAAGTTCTTGAAGTCATAAATTGCTTTTTTAGTGCTTTTCAAAGTCAGTTCCAGCTGATCAATCAATCCTGTCAGAGTTGGGTCACCAATCATCCGTCCCAGGCCAGCCCAGTCACCGGTTTCGATCATGCGCCGGATCATTTGAACTTGCTGAAGATGATATTCCAACTGCTGAATGGACCTCTGCGCTTCTTCCAGCTCCAGGCCGATTGGAATCCTGTAGACCGGTACTGGCAATATTTCTGAAACCGGACTTGCCGCCACATTGCTAAATGAGCATCCCAGCGCAAGCCCAATCAGAAATGCCGCGCACCACCTGGCAGTGCGTTTGAGGTTCACAGCCATGAATTCACCTGCTTTGCTTTGCTTTGATAAGCCACCTTTTGTATTAGTTCCCACAATGTATCCGCCGCCTCCGCCGCCTCATTTCCGCTGGACAATTGAGCCAGCTTTTCTTTGTCCGCCCAATCCGAGCTGGCAATCCAGTATTCCAGAGGAGTTGGCCGTACCCGCGCCACAAAAGTCTCGGCGCCTTTGACTAAGACCTCCGCATATTCGCCTTTCACTTGCCCAAGCCGGCGGATTAATTCCATTTCACGGTCATTTAAGTTGAGTGCTGAGATTATTTCATTGTCATTGATCGCAGAAGAGAGTTTCAGGATAAAAAGCGTTCCGGTATTGGCAAGGATGCCAGCATGATGGCGCGTCAGCCTGAAATCCGATATGTCCTGTGAAACTGACATGATACCGGCACCATATTTCCGTAAGGTGCGATACAGCTCCGAAATGAGTCGGCCGCCAGCCTCATCTCCAAGTAACGCCCAGACTTCATCGAAGATAATCAGCTTTTTGCGTCCCGGGTTGGCCTGACATGCCGACCAAATCATCTCCGTAATGTAAAACAGGAAGATGCGCATGATTTCTGGATAATTCTCCAGGTCTTTCAGATCGATGGCGGCAATGGAAGTATTGAATCTCAAGCGCGTTTGACTGTTATTTAGCAGCCTGCCGTGCAGACCTGTGGTCCATCTTTCCAAATGCCGGGACATCCGTAGCCCGATTTCCCGATAGGCAGCGTTATCATACTGCGCTTCGCGCAAGGCTGCAGCCACGCTTCCGATCGTGAGACGCTTCTGCCGTTGGCCGGCTCGGGCTTTGTCAAGAGCCAGGCTGATCACAATTTTCTCATCATTTTGAGGAGCACGGCCTTCCTCGCGTACCATCTCGCCGATTACCGCCTGCAGATAGGCTTTCTTTTCCTCGTATGGCTCGACATCCAGGGGATTGATCGCGCAGTCGCCTTCTCCCGACACCTGGATGGCATTGCCGCCGAAAACCTGAGCGAATTTACTATAGGATCCGCCTTTATCAATGAAAATCAGGTTGGCGTCAGGATAAGCAGAAAGCAGTTGCATACACAGGTTTTGCACCAGAAAAGATTTGCCGCTGCCAGAAGCTCCAAAGACCAGTGCATTGTAATTAGGCAAATCCGCCCGAAAAGGATCATAGCGGCATAATGTCTGTTCAGTGGTTTCGAAAAGTATGATTGGCTTGCCGCGTCCCCGATAGGGCAGAAAGACTGGCAGCAGGTCTGCCATATTACGCGTCAGCATGCGGTGGAAGCGGTAATCACCTTCGCCGGTACCGCCTCCGGGCAGCGCCGATAACCAGAGCTGCAGATTAGCAGCTGTTTCACTCAGCCCTTCTGCTCCGTTCAGTGCACTGAAGGCCATAAGGAGTTCTCTAGTGGTCAGCTCCAGTTGTGCGACGGATGGTTCACTCAGAATTACAACCCACTCGCCCAGAAAGATCTGTTCATCACCGATAATCAGCTCCCGCTCGAGCTCCAGCGCTTCCTGGACAGCTACATCAGCTTTCAGGTTGTGATTTTTCTCAAGGTTCAAAGCCTCAGCCATATTGCGCTTGAGCTTGACCCGCGATATTTCCTTGCCTTTGGGGACCTTCGAAAATCTGACCGACATCCAGAAAGGATACCTTAGTGCTGTCAGAGATTGAATCATTGCTGGCAACGTTTCATCCGGAATGCGACGCATCGTAACAGCGCGCACATATGTTCCGCCAATTTTCAAATAACGCCATTCCTTGCTGATGTCTAAGGACGGGAGGTCCTCAACTGCGCAGGTTGTAGTATGATTAGTAGCGCGGGCGGTGGCGCGAGTAGTAACACCGGCGGTAGCGCGTGCTGTGGCGTGGGCTGTAGCGTTGGCAGCAGCGTGAGCGGCGGCGCAGTCAGTGACGCCGGCGCTGACACCGGCGGTGGTGACATAGGCGGTTTGCGGGACTGCGCTTCCAGAAGCTAATGCCGGCGGAAGCGGAAGATCATCAGGGTTGAGGTAGTACCGGAGTAAATCTATGATTTGACCATCATCCAGGCGGCGTGGATTGAGTCCCGTCTTTTCCAGGGCGGCTCGCACGATATCCTCAATTCCGGCTGCCAGTGCACAGCCCTCTTCATGTTTTCGGGCATAGTGTTCTGTAATGGCTTCCGGATTGAAAACCCCTTGCAGGGAGCGTTTCAGCAGATTGCCTGCCCTGGCCTTCGCGGAATGCTCATTCGGAATGGCACAAATCGCGAAAAGATATACTCTTGTCTCAAAGACTTTGCGTTCGGCAAAGGCGTTCGCCCACATACTCTGCCTGGCGGCTGTCAAAACGCCAATCACATTGGTGCCATAGTCTTGGACTGCGTCCTCACCGCTAAACTGACCTCCACTGAATCCGCTGTTCCCAAAAGGTCTATTGCTGCGCACATAACAAACCTGATAGGCCACCGCATCTCCCGGAAGTGAGTTTAGCAATAAGTGTAAGCTGTGATGCAGTCCGTTCAGCTCTTCCGGAGTCTTAGTTTCGGCACAAAAGCCGGCCAGTTCAAATCCGAAAGCGATGCTGCCGTTTTTCAGGAAGATCAGATTGTTACTGATTTGCTCGTAGGGCAGCAAATCTGCGACAGTCTTGATATCATCGCCGCGCATGCTCATCACCCGCCTTTGCCTCACTGCAAGTACGCCAAGTCCCGCCTTCGCGCCACTCCATGTTTGCCATCTCTCGCCTTTGCCTCACTGCGTCCCGCCTTTTTCATTAAGACCTCTGAATGCCGGGAAAATATTCTGCTCCGTCAGCCACCTTCCACAATGCATCAAAAACCCGCCAGCACAGCACTGCCGCAATATGATCATCAGTGTATAAGTGACAGCGCCGGTAATTATGGCTGGCAGCAGGCCGAAGCATGCTTCACAGATTAGGAAAAAGACGAAAACGACGGTGCAGTCTGTTAATTCCAAACCTAGTACCAGATCACCCTGATTAATGTTACGCGCTGTTTTGCTGCGGATTAGCTTATCGCTTCCCGATTTGCCGCTTATTGCTCCGCCATGAATTGTTACGCCATTCATTGCTCAGTAACCCATTGCCCGATCGCCGCTGCGCTGTTACACATCCCAAATTGTATTGACAATTACTGTTGCCAGTGCTAATACCACACAACCGACCAGTACTGTTTTAAATTTGCGCTTGCCCTCTTCGTTAGGACTAAAGATCATGCCAGCAGCTCCCGCCACTGCACCAAGGATTCCAATGCCGCGCCCCAGACTGATAGCAAGGTCAACATAGGACATTAAATGTGTTTCCAATTCTGAGGCAGCCAGGGAAATGACCGGGCAGAGCAGCCAGGCGAGTATTACTGCGCAGATACATCTGGTCTTCTTGGTCATTTAAAAAGCCACCCCTAAAATGATGTTGTCCACGTCATACTTCACCCGGAGCTCAGCGTTTTTCCCCAGCGCCCAGCGGACGTTATCATATGCCGAAAAGGCGTGATTCGCCGCCAACAAAACTGCGGCCAGCCAGTTCACTGATAATACGGAATAGGTATCCCCGTTACTGGTAGTCTCGACTCTCCGAAAAAGGAAAGCGATGGCGCCAACCTCTAGCGCTAGATGAACCGTTCCCTGAAGGATTTGTCCCCTTTTGATCTGAAACAGGCCCGGCACTGCGAACCCCTGCCAACCCGCCGTCCAAACATCTACCTTCTCGTCTACAAATGCGGCAAGACAATCATAGTTTTCAACTTCAGGCGTTGTCATTGACGCCAGTGTTTCCGGGGATGTCAGCATCATCAGGAATAAAGCGCACGCGACTGTCAATACAGTCCGCAATGAACCTCACCTCCAACTCGGATTGTTATCCATATATTAACAATTAGAGGAATAATTGTCAATATCTTCTATGTAATTTTTTAGTAATTTTTCTATTGCTATCCAGATGTGGGTCGGTTAGAATTTACCTGAGGCTGCACGGTGCGCGGTGTCTGGATATCGGCGATGCATGATCATTGGCAGCTTCTGATCATTATAGAATTAAATTAAGAGGATGGAGGACTTGATTATGTTGGACTTTGGCATAGTCATACTTGTCCTGCTGTTGGTCGTTCTGGCGGCTGCGCCACACATAGCATCTCATCCGTTATACTTGCTGTATCTGGCTATGCCGCGATATGTGCGCATCTCAATGCCGCTTTTCGCCGTAACAGTAGTAGGGGTGATTTTGGCTTATTTAGTGCGTTTTATCAGCCAAGATTGGGCCGGGGTTAAAATTGAGTATGAGGAGCGCAAGCTAAGAAGGAGGTATTATCGTGAAGAATAAGTGCAATTGCTGAACCAATGCATGCTTAATGTATCCAGTGGCTATAAATAGCCATGTGGGTGCCGCGTTTCAAAAGTTATTTAATTGACAAAATTACTTTTATCGAATAGAATGTTACTTAAAACTGGATCCTTACTTCTCAGCATGCCTTTCCATCATGATCCTCAAGGAGATGTTGCTCAGTGAAAGACGTAATGGTAGTCAGTGATCTCGAAGCTATCAAAACACTGTCCGATCCCTTGCGACTGCAAATCCTCGAGTTACTTATTGATCATAAGGCAACTGCCAAACAAGTCTCCATGAGTGTTGGCCTAAGTTCCGCCAATGTTCATTATCATGTCAAAGAGCTTGAAAAGCAGGGCTTGATTGAAATAGTAGAGACAGTAGAAAAAGGCGGCATTTTGGAGAAATACTACCGTGCCGTCGCCAGCAATTACTTCATTGACCACAGCCTCGGCAAGCATAAGATGGGTTCTTCGGCATTGGATGCCTTTAACCGCGAAATTATGCGCCACCGCCGCGACGAAAAGCTTCAAATCAACCTGGAGCGTCTTTCCGATCGCATAGCCAATTACGGACTTAATATTAAGCCGGGAGAAGTAGTATGGATCTCGGGCGGATTTCATCAGCAAGAAATGATTGAAAACATGTACGCTGCGGTAATCAATGCCGGCGGCCTTCCGTTTGTAACTGTCTCATCCGACCTGATGGAACTGGTGTATATCGGCAGTATGTCCCGGGATGGCCAGACTCAGAGTGATCCCTTTTATAACTGGTTGCAGGATATCAAAGTCCTTATTCGATTTGATGAAGTGGTCGATCCATCGCTGTACGTGAACGTCGGTACAGAGCAAATTGACCAGATCGCCAGAGAAAATCGCGTGTATGAGATGCGTATGGATGAGCTGGGCGTCCGCAGATTGTACGTCAGTTATCCGACGCGCAAAAAGTCCGAAGTGCAGAATATTGATTACGAGCTGTTATATGATACTTATTGGAACGCTCTCAACATTGACTATACCGAGATTCGCAAAATCGGGCGCAAGCTGCGGGAGCGTATCAACAACGCCGAAACTGTCACCATTACAGGCCCATTTACCAACATCACCTTTAAGCTGGTCAACCGCACTCCGTGGGTTGATGATGGCGTTATTTCTCTCAATGACTTGGCCGGCCGCCAGTTTTCAACCACTCTGCCTGCCGGACAGATTTGTATCGCGCCTCTCGAAGGATCCGCCAATGGTAAGGTCATGTTCCATTCCGCCACCTATAGCGGGCAAGTGCTGCAAAATATCATGATGGAATTCAAGGACGGCGAAGTCGTCAGTGTTACCGCAGAAAAGGAAGAGACCGCCAATTACGTGCGTAACTTGCTTTTTATGCCTATTGAGGACGATCGTCGCAAGCTGGGCGTTTTTTCAATGGGATTTAATCCGGCGATCACTACCCCGCTTGGCAGTTCACTGATTGATCACAAGCTGTACGGAGCAGTGCGTTTAGTGATGGGTGCCAATGATCGCTTTGGAGGCACCAATATTTCGGCTATTTCATGGAGCTTCCTCCTGCTGGGCTGCCGTGTTGAACTGGACGGCAAGGTGCTTCTGGATCAGGGGCGGTTTATATTGGAGGATAATTGATCTTCATGAACCTAAAGCCTTGGCTGGCATACGCCCAAAAGACTTTATGTGAACTTCGCATTCCTGAAGATGGTTATTCTGCCGTGGTTGCTGATTTGGCGGAAGGATGGATTAGGGAGCTGGCAGGGGAAAGTGAAGAGGGTGCGGGTGCGGGCACGGATGCGGATGCAAGCGCGGCCGCAGGCGATGGAAGCGGTGGTGCGGGCGCTGATACGAGTGTGATCGGGAATGTGGATGCAGGCGATGGAGGTGGTGGCGCGGGCGCGACTGCTGGTGGCGCTTTGCGGCTAAAACTGGCACCTCCCGATAATATCCCCCTTTCTGAAGCCATCCTATATTTATCAGCACTTCAGCCGGAGCATCAAACGCTTACACACAAGCAAAGCTCCGGACAATATTTCACGCCGCTTAACCTGGCTGATATTTTGCTAGATAAAACCGTGTGCGAAACCGAACGTGCCAGGTTTGGCAGCAGTAGGCTTACTATCCTTGATCCGGCTTGTGGATCAGGGGTTTTTTTGTATGCTGCTGCGCGCCTGGCTGCGCAAATAGCTGGGCCGGACAAATTCGACACTCCTCAGAAACGCGCCGCATTTGTCAGAAAAAGCCTGTTTGGTATTGAGAAGGATCCGCAAGTCGCCCGGCTGGCCAGGGCGACGTTAATCGCGTGGATTATGGAGGGCCAAAGCAGCGGCGCGGGCGGAACCGAAGCCGCAGAGGGGTTAGGGGTTAGGGCGGAGGCGGAGAGGGAGACGGGAGCGAAGGCGGAGACGGAGGCAGAGGCGATCCAAATAGCCGCCGCCAAAATCCTGTGTGGTGATGCCCTGCTAGGGGACACCTGGCGCGACCGGCATTTTGACTATTTGGTGGGTAATCCGCCCTTTCTCGGTGTGCGCAGGGGTCGCATTCCGGATTCCGAAAAAGCCGCCCTGCAGCACCGTTTTACGACAGCGCGGGGTCAATTCGATCTATACGCCGTTTTCGTTGAGGATGCCCTTACCCGCATCAAGAAAGGCGGGTCCATTGCCTTTGTCCTGCCGCGTCCGCTCTTATCCAACGATCACTCTGCACCGCTGCGCCAGCTGCTTGCCACGCAGACAACAGTCCATGAAATTCTTGACTTTGGCATGCCTTTTCAGGCGGGTGTTGAGATTATTGGGTTAGTTGCTTCCGGAAAGCCTGAAGTGGCAATCTGCCGGACCTGCCAGACCTGCCGGACCTGCCAGACCTGCCGGACCTGCCGGACCTGCCGGACGCAAGCCGACTCTGCAAGCTCGGAACGGTCCGCGGCGGAACACGCCGGTACCGACTTCCGGGGTCGGGAACTGCCTGTCATGCTATTCCATACTCCCGAAAATGCCCTGGTCGGGCTGGTTGAACGCCTGGCGGCAGAGTTTCCGTCCCTGCATGACCTGGCTGAATCCTGGAGAGGACTGGAGTGTGGCAAGAGAGATGCGAATATCACCGAGTCCCGCACCGCTCCTGACGCATTACCAGTGTTGCGTGGCAATGATGTACAGCGCTATACCATCAAAACCCCAACCTGCTATTACTCTGCGGCCGCGGCTAACGAATCCCATATGGCAGGGGCAGGCATACGAAAACGTGACATTTTCTCACGCAAATTCCCAGCTGGAAAACTACTTGTCAGAAGGATCTTTCCAGGGTTGGCAGCTGCCTATGATCCTGATCCCAATTTAACACTGAACACAATTTACATACTGATGCCCAGACAAAGTGGCGCAAAAACGCCATATGCCCCTTATTTGCCATGGTTTTTGCTAGGAGTAATCAACTCTGGCATCGCCTCTTTTTGGTTTAAGAACGCATTTGTCTTCCGCGAAACCCTCTTTCCCTATGTCCGCTTGAGCCAACTGCGCCGCCTGCCTTGCCCGCCGCCGGACCATCCCTATGCCGCTGAGCTGGCTGAACTGGCACGCGGTTTATCCCTGGAATATCAAAAAGGCGGCTCCCCTGATTCCGAAGCACTGCTGCAGCAAAAAGAAAAACAACTGGAGACTTTACTTGCAGATATGCTGGCATTGACCGAATCCGAACGCCAGCTGATTAATGCAAGTCTGTCCCAAACCGGATCAAAATGACCCAATCGGGGACTGGTTTATTTCGGCCATTTTGACCCAATTTAAACCTGTCCCCAAAAGGATCAAAATGGCCGAAATAAACCAGTCCCCGATCGATCGTTCGTTGGATCAAAAAAGGGGACAGGCCCGACCCCGGGCCTGTCCCCTTTTTTGTTCCTTTGTTCGTTGTGCGTTCTTTTTTTGGCGCGTTCTGCGTGCGCTCTTATCTTATCGTGCGTCGTGCGCACTTATTTTCCCAGTCTGACTACGCCCACGCCGTTGACGTTCTCAATTATTGTGCCGAAGCGCTTGGAATAGGCTTGCATGTCGCGGATCACGCGCGCACTGTTTTCGGCATCATGCAATCTGGTACGGAACTGCACGATGCGGTTTTCGACCAATACCGGATAAAACCGGAGTCCCGTCACTTCTTTGTTTTCAATAGTAAACTCGAAAACTGCGCTATCCTGAACCCTTTTGGTGGAATAAGTGCCAAATAAGAAGTTGCCCAGACTGTAAGCAATGTACTTCCCTTTATATACCTGAATGCCCTGCAAAACATGCGGGTGGTGCCCGATGACTATGTCAGCCCCGCTATCAATAGCCATTTTGGCATAGTCAATCTGGTATTGCTTCGGATCGGTGTAATGTTCTCCGCTCCAATGGAAAGAAACCACTACAATATCCGCCTGCTTGGCAGCAGCCGCAACATCCTTCTTAATGTAATCCGGATATCCCGGCGCTGTTCCCGCACGCGACTTGCCAGCGTAAAACTCGGTAGGATAGGTATTTGAGAAGGAAAGGAACGCAAATCGTACGTCCTTGATTGTCAAATAGGCACAGCGCCGCGCTTCCTCCAGGTTCATTCCGGCACCGGAATAAGCTATCCCGTTGTCCTTGAGTACCTTCAGAGTTTCCTGCAATGCCAGCGGACCATAATCCATCATATGATTATTCGCCAGGCTGACATAGTCATAACCCGCTGCCACAAGCTCAGCGACCATGCGCGGATTAGCCCGCAATGTATACTCCTTGGGCACATAAACCTCACCCTTGGTCGATAGCGGGCACTCCAAATTTCCGGTTAGAACATCGGCTTTATCAAGCAGCGGCTGGATAACGCCGAAAAGGTAACCGGGTTCATTGGGACGCGAACTTTTTTCCGCCCAACTGCCTAAGTGCAGGTCACCCGTAGACATCATCGTGATAACTTGCGGTTCTTTCCCGGCAGTAGCACTATCGTCTGCCGCATTATCTGCATCTGCTGCTTCATCCGCCACAGCCTTTCCGCCGCCAGCGCCCGGAATCAACAGCACCAGTGTGCAAACCGCCACCATCGCCAGCATCATCATCAAATGCCTACTCTTCTTCAAATCAAAACACCGCCTCGCAAATAACCATATTACTAACGAATATTAATAACATCTATCAGTCATGCTTGACTTAACTATAGACGTTTTCAACATTTACGTCAATATGCGCCAATATCTCCGAACATGACCTGATGGGAATGAATTGCGGATCAGAAGGGAATAAAGACCATTAGCAGAAATAACTCAATAACTATCCAGACTTTATGGCAACTATGCAGTATTGGAGTGTGTATTCATGCACCAGTTTTTTTCATTAACTCCAGCTGCCGAGGCTTTGGAATTATGGCTGAACGATATCAGGCGCATTGACAAGTATGAGGATCTGCCCCTGCAGGAAGCCTATGGCCGCATTCTGGCGGATGACCTGCGCGCCACCGCTAATTTGCCCGGTTTCCGCCGTTCAACTGTCGACGGCTATGCCGTGCACGCCAAAGATACTTTTGGGGCTGGCGAAGGCTTACCGGCTATTCTGAATCTGGCCGGTACAGTTCGCATTGGACAACCTGCCACTCTGACCCTACTGCCCGGGCAGACGGCCTGGGTGCCTACCGGTGGCATGATCCCGGGTGGCGCCGACGCGGTCGTCATGGTGGAATACACGGAAACGCTGGCTGACTTGGTACAGATCAGCCGCCCCGTGGCCCCCGGCGACAATGTCCTGCTGGAGGATGAGGATGCCGCGCGCGGCGATTTGCTGCTGCCAGCGGGGCAAAGGATCAGCTCCGGCGAAATAGGATTATTGGCTGCCCTGGGTTGCACCACTGTGCGGGTTGTTCGCAAACCTCGTGCCTGCATTTTATCGACTGGTGATGAAATAATACCGATCGATGCCAATCCTGAGCCGGGACAGGTTCGCGATATTAATCTTTATACAATCGCCGCCCTGATCGATAAAGCCGGCGGCCGCGTTACCTCTGCCCGGCTGCTGCATGACGATGCTGATCTGCTTGCCACAGCGCTGCAACAAGCGCTCTCCGATTGTGATTTAATCATCTTAAGCGGCGGCAGTTCCGTCGGTGATCGCGATTATACAATTAGCGCCATCAATCGGGCTGGCAAACCCGGGGTAATGGTTCACGGCATTGCTGTGAAACCCGGTAAGCCAACTGTTTTGGGGAATATCAACGGGATCCCGGTCATTGGCCTGCCCGGACATCCGGTTTCAGCTATGATTGCCTGGCGACTGTTTGGCGATGCACTAATCTCAGCCCTGCTTGGCACCTCACCACCGCGCCGCGCCATGATTAGGGCGCGTCTGGCAGCGAATCTTCCCTCCGCTCCCGGTCGTGAGGATTTTTACCGGGTTCGTTTGCACGATCGCACCGAAGCCGCATACGAAAACGCATGCAAGGGCAAGCCGAATGGGCCGAATGACATCCACGTCGGTATGCTCCCAAATGTGCACGATGCGTTACCCATTGCTGTCCCTGTACTGGGAAAATCCGGCCTGATTACGACCATGGCACGCATTGATGGGATTGTCAGGATCCCACTCGACAGCGAAGGATTTCAGAAAGGCGAAATTGTGGAGGTTGAGCAATTTGACTGATCAAAAAGATGCTGAGCGCAGTGGCCGCGCCATTCCATTGGCACGCCGCAAACTCTATCTCGACCCGATCCCTGTTGATGAAGCACTACGGCGCTTTCAGGACGCTTTGGAGCAGGCTGGCTGGTTTGATGCCCACACCATTGAGACCATTGCCTCTGAGACAGCAGATGGACGCGCTCTTGCCGCCCCTGTTTATGCGCTCGTCTCATCACCACACTATCCCGCTTCTGCCATGGATGGAGTAGCTGTCAGCGCCGCAGACACTGCCGGTGCTTCGGATCACACCCCGATCACGCTGGCTCTGGGCAGCCAGGCAATTATCGTAGATACAGGTGATCCTATCCCGGAAGGATACAACGCCGTTGTCATGTGGGAAGATTTGATCAATATTAATGATCAAAACGTTACTATCACAAGCGCAGTTCCTCCCTGGCACCATGTGCGCATGGTCGGTGAAGATATTGTCAAAAACGAGCTGCTGTTTCCGGCACTCTACCAGTTGGGTCCGGCTGATATCGGGGCTTTGCTGGCCGCCGGTGTCCTTTCTGTTCGCGTATTAAAGCGCCCGCTTTTCGCGCTGATTCCGACCGGTCCGGAACTGGTTCAGCCCGGGAAAGTCAGCAAACCCGGCGATATTGCCGAATATAACTCGGCGATGCTGCGCGCCTACTTACGCCGCTGGGGAGCCGAAACCAGGATCTATCCGTCCCAGCCCGATGACCCGGCAGTCATTAAGGCATGCGTTGCGACTGCGCTGGCAGAGTGTGATGCAGTTTGCCTGCTCGCAGGCTCATCCGCCGGGCGCGATGATTATGCGTCCACCGTTATTAGTGAGTTCGGGCAGATTCTGGTGCATGGCGTTGCCGCTAAGCCGGGCAAACCGGTTATTCTGGCGGTCACCGCGCCAGCGTCTGCCACGCCAGCGTCTGCCACGCCGTCGGCCGTCGCACCATCAGCGGCCGCGCCATCGGCCACCGCACCGTCAGCTACCACACCGTCGGCCGTCGCACGATCGGCCACAGCGCCGCCACCCACCCCGGGCAAGCCACTCATCGGCATTCCTGGCTACCCGGTTTCGGCCGCTACTATTGCCGATTTATACCTGGCGCCCATCGTTGCCGCCAAAAGCGGTCGCGCCCCACTCGCCCCATCCGACAAAAAGGTCGCCACAGCGCGCTTTGGTCGGCGCCTGGAATCTTCCGGCGGAGTGGATGAATTCGTTCAGGTGCGCCTGGGACCGGTCAACGGCACCCTGACAGCCCTGCCGCTCAGCAGAGGCGCTGGCGTCATCAGCTCATTGGCACGCGCGGATGGCCGCGTGATCATACCACGCGGACAAACCGGCATCGAAGCCGGACAAACCGTCCAAGTTGAACTTTACCGCGAACTCTCCGCCTTGAACCGTCAGATTTTGCTGGGCGGCAGTCATGATTTGACCCTTGATATCATCAACGGCCGCCTGATGCGCCGCCGCCCCCCGTATTCGCTGGCCTCTGCGCCGCTTGGCAGTCTGGGCGGGCTAATGGCACTGAAGCGCGGCGAAGCCCTGATTGCCGGCTCGCATCTTCTCGATCCCGAAACCGGCCGTTATAATGTGGACTATGCCAATAAATATCTGCCGGAGATGAAGCTGATCGGGCTTTCTTTGGTCCGCCGGGAGCAGGGATTTATGGTCGCCAAAGGGAATCCCTTAAACCTAAAAACATTGCATGATCTCACCCGGCCGGGAGTGCGCTTCATCAACAGACAAAGAGGTTCGGGAACCAGAGTGCTGCTGGACTGGCTGCTGTCCCGGGAGCAGATCGACCCAAACGCCATCTTTGGCTATGAGACCGAAGAATACACGCACCTGGCAGTTGCCGCGGCCGTCTCCGCCGGATCAGTTGACGCCGGAATTGGCATTTTCGCTGCCGCCGCCGCACTAGATTTGGACTTCATCCCAATCGGCAGCGAATGGTATGATTTGATTATCCCTGCCGACATCTTCGACAGCGCCATGATTTGCGCACTGCGGGAAGTCCTGGCCGATGAATCCTTTAAGCAGGAAATTGTTGGACTCGGAGGCTATTCTGTCGAAGAAACCGGATCAATTAGATGGACTACCTGAGCTGAAGGAGGAATTATCTTGCGCATTGGAATTGTAGGACTCCCGTCCGCTGGTAAAACAACATTATTCAACTTACTGACTGAAGGGCATGTTGAAACGGGTTCCGGAAAAATGGAGTCCCATCTGGGAATTGCCAAAGTTCCGGATCGTCGTATCGATTTCCTATCTAATATGTACAAACCGCGCAAAACGATTTATGCCCAGATTGAATTTGTCGATGTGCCAGGATTGGCGCGCGGGTCGGCTGCCAAGGGCGGCGTGAATCAGTTTATGGCCGGAGTCCGGGAAGCGGATTCCCTTGTCCAGGTTGTCCGGGCCTTTGATAATCCGATGGTCCCAAATCCGGAAGGGTCCACTAATCCGGTGCGGGATGCCGAGCTGCTACATACCGAATTACTGCTTAGCGATCTTGAAATCGTCGAAAAGCGAATCGAGCGCCTGGAAGGCGGCAAGAAGGGCAAGGAAAATCCAATTGAACTGCCTACTTTGAAAAAATGTCAGGAAGTCCTTGAAAGTGAAGGCCGCATTGGTTCAATCGACTGGACCCCGGAAGAGCAGGCTGCCTTGCGTGATTACGGCTTCCTGACCGAAAAGCCCGTGATCCTTGTCGCCAATGTCGGTGAAGATGCCCTGGCTACCGATGATTATCCTGGAAAAGCTGAATTGGCCGAGTATGCCCGCGCCAAAGATATCCCTCTCTTAACAGTCAGCGCCCGCACCGAACAGGAGATCAGCGAACTTCCTGACGAAGAACGCGATGCCTTCCTCAAGGATCTGGGCGTGACCGAATCCGGCATTGAACGCCTGGCCCGCGCCGCCTATGCTCAACTTGGCCTTATCTCTTTCTTTACTGTCGGCGAAGATGAAGTGCGTGCCTGGACGATTCACCAGGGAACGGAAGCCAAAAAAGCAGCCGGAAAAGTACATTCCGACATCGAACGCGGTTTTATCCGCGCCGAAATTGTCTCCTATGAGGATCTGCATCGTTTGGGATCCATGGCCAAAGTACGCGAACAGGGATTATTCCGCTTAGAAGGTAAAGACTATGTCATGAAAGATGGCGACATCGTTAACTTCCGCTTTAATATCTAAATGTAATCTATTGTGATCTAATATGACCTTTTTATTACGGGGGTATGACTGGTGATCAAGTTTGGAACCGATGGCTGGCGTGCGATCATGGCCGAAGAATTTACATTTGCGGGGGTTCGCAAAGTGGCGGCCGCCATTGCAAAACATGTAAATGCTCACGGCGGGGCGCAGCGGGGAATCGTGATCGGTTATGACACGCGATTCCTTTCGGAACGTTTCGCGGATGCCGCCGCCACAGTACTCCTTGGCAAAGGAATCCGGGTGCTGCGCACCGTCAGAGATACTCCCACCCCGGTCGTGGCCCATGCCGTTCGTGATACGGGCGCGTTTGGCGCGATCATGATCACGGCCAGCCATAATCCGCCGGAATATAACGGCATTAAGTTTATCCCGGAATACGCCGGGCCGGCCTCACCGGAGATCACGGCGGAAATCGAACGCTTTTTGGGAGATTTGGGCGACGCCGAAGGCGACCATAAAGAAGGCTCTGCTGCGCCCGCGCCTAATCTGCAACCCGAAGCTCTTGATCCAAAAGATCATTATCTGACACATATGCGGACGCTTGTTGATACCGCCGCCATTGCCAAAGCTGGACTGCCCCTGTTCTATGACGCGATGTACGCTACCGGGCGCGGGTATCTGGATGCCTTGCTCAGTGACGCTAACCTGACCGTTTTGCATACTAACCGGGATCCATTGTTCGGTGGCGGCATGCCGGAGCCTAAGGAAGAATTCCTGTCAGAGCTGACGGCCCGGGTTGTTGAAACGCACGGGTTTGGCATGGCCACCGATGGCGATGCGGATCGGTTTGGCATTATCGATAGCAGCGGTGCTTATATCACGCCTAATCAGCTGATCGCCCTGCTCCTGTATTATTTGGTAGAATACCGCGGCTTTAAGGGCGTTGTGGCACGCACCGTCGCCACTACCCATCTGATTGACCGAATTGCCGCACTTTACGGCCTACCGGTGCGCGAGACTCCTGTAGGATTCAAGTACATTGGGGAAAGTATGCGTAAAGAGCAAGTGATCATCGGCGGCGAAGAAAGCGGTGGCCTCAGTATTCTGGGCCATCTCCCGGAAAAGGATGGTATCCTCGCCTGTGCGCTTGCTGCGGAAATGCACGCCGTTGTTGGCAAGCCGCTCACCGCTATTTTGGCTGATTTGGCTCAAAAGGTAGGTCCGGTATACAGTCGTCGAATCGATCTGCATCTGGATAATGAGCGCAAGAATGCCCTGATCGAACGCATTAAGACCGCGCCTCCCGCCAATCCGGCCGGTCTGGCAGTGTTGGATGTTAAGACTATTGATGGTGTGAAACTAATCTTGTCGCGCAACAGTTGGGTACTTGTGCGGCCGTCCGGAACAGAACCGCTGGTTCGCATCTATATTGAGTCCGAAACGCCTGAATTACTTGAGAATCTGATTACGACCATGAAACAGTTTGCCGCTAACTAAAGCATTTCGCGCAGCAGGCGAAAGGCGTGATAAGCTTCCGACGGCTAATCTAGGCTTTTCGCTTACCAAACGAGCGCCAAAAAATGGAGGAGTACGCTATGCGTATCTATCGTCAAAAGTTCCTATTTGGAGTCGGCACCTTAATAGCGATCGCCCTTTCTTGCGCAATTCTCGGAGCAGCAGTCGTAGTAGGAGTGCTGCATTTCTCCGGGCTTGGAATAGCGCAAATTCCTGGTGGTTCGCAGGTTTCCCCTCCGCAACAGGATTCGAACCCTACTCCCCTTAATTCCCCTATGCTGACCATTGAGGAAGCTACTGTCAATGTGGTCAATAAGGTCGGACCAGCGGTCGCGATGATCACGACTACCGAAGAGCGTCTGGTATGGGACTTTTTTGGCATTCAGCCCAGCAGACGTGAAATTGAAGGCCTCGGCTCCGGCGTCCTGTTCCGGACTGATGGTAATACCACCTACGTTCTGACCAACTCACATGTCGTCGGTACCGCCAACCGTATCAGCGTGATTCTGTCTGATGGCCGCGAGTTTCCTGCCAAAGTGGTTGGTAATGATGCTCAAACTGATTTGGCAGTATTGTCGATTAACGGTTCCGATTTACCTCTGGCTGACTTGGGCAGTTCCAGCAATCTAAGGGTTGGTCAGACGGCTATTGCCATCGGAAATCCACTGGGTCAACAATTCCAGAATACGGTCACTACCGGGGTGATTAGCGCCTTGGGTCGTTCGCTGGAAGTCGATGCTCAACAGGGTATTATCCTCTATGATATGATCCAGACTGACGCCTCGATTAACCCGGGCAACAGCGGCGGGCCTCTTCTTGACAGTCAGGGCCGCGTCATCGGCATTAATACCGCCATCATTCAGGATGCTCAGGGTATCGGCTTTGCCATTCCGATTGATACTGCGCGTGACATTGCCGCGCAGTTAATCGAAAACGGCCGTGTACGCCGGCCATTCATCGGGGTTACTTACATTCCACTTGATCCGGAGGTACGCGCCCGTCTGGAGCAGCAATACCGGCTCAGCTTAGGTTCTGATTTCGGCCTGTTCGTTTACCGTCTGGTACGGAACAGTCCGGCACATAAAGCCGGTATGGAACCCGGTGATATTATCATCAGCGCTAACGGCACTGAACTGCGCACCGGGCAGGATCTGAGCATGATATTAGGAAAGACGGCAATTGGAGACCGCCTGGAAATGCAAGTGATCCGGGGTAATAAGACTGTGAAATTGACTATCACGGTCGGAGAATCTTCGTAATTAGCGCTGCGACGCGGAGCGGCATCGCGGAGCGGAGTCGCGGCGTGACGACGCGGCACGTGGCGCACAGTGCGCTATGAGTAGTGGCAGTGCGCCACGCCGCCCTCGACTTTGCGCGCTGCATACGGCCCGTGCATACGGCCCTACTGCCACTCCGGCGCAAAAAACTGAAATGTGGTGAAAAAGATGATCAAATCCTGCGAAGACCATATTGACCTGGCAATTGACGATTTCATTGAGGAGTTCGAAACAGCCCCCAATGTAGAAGCGCTGCAATCCGGCGCGGGTATCTGCTGCTATTGCACCTGTCCGGCCAACTATCAGCTTCGCATTGAGGAAGACATCCCTGAAAGGAATGAATAGTCATGGAACCGATCATAAAGCTTATTCTGGGCATCGCGCTGATTGTCCTTGGTTTGCTGATGGCATTTTTCGCCAAATGGAAGGTCTGGCGCAGTCGCTGGTTCGCTCTGGGCGGGCTTTTTAATCAACAAGTTTCGGATAATAAAATAGCCTTAACAGCCACCCGCTTTTGGGGCGTTGTTACAGCTATCGTCGGCATTGTTTTTTTGGTAATGTATTTCCGCTCATGATCAGTTTTAATATAATCGCTGTCGGCAAGCTGAAAGAGAAATACTGGCGGGATGCCGCCGCTGAGTACCTGAAGAGGCTGCAACCCTATGCCCGCATCACCATTACCGAATTACCGGACGAGCAAGTTCCCGCGCAGGCATCATCGGCCGAAATTGCCGCCATTAAAGAGAAAGAAGCCCAGAAGATAATCGCCGCCATTAACGACAACCATTATGTCATCGCCCTTGATCCTGCGGGCGAACGCATCTCATCGGAGGGGCTGGCTGCTGCCTTTGACAGCCTGGCCGTTCGGGGACACAGCCGCATCACCTTCATAATCGGCGGAGCCGCCGGGCTGGCGCCTTCCGTAATTGAAAGAGCAGACCGGAAACTTTCTTTTTCCGACCTGACGTTTACGCATCAGATGATCCGCATCATTCTGCTGGAGCAAATTTACCGCGCTTTCAAAATATCACGCGGTGAAAAATACCATCTCTAGCCATTCCATTTCACATTGCCACTTGAAGGATATTACGGTTTTTTGCGGAAATGTTTTAGGGATTCAAGCTACATTATGCTACGATTGGGGGATTCGTCTTGAAAAGGACGTTTTGGCTTGCCTTACTAACCGCAATGTTGTTATGCATTTTCTTTGCTGTCCCCGCCGCCGCTGCGCCGCGTCTTTACTCCGAGCATATCTATTTGGATGTCGGATTTACGCCATGGTTGGATATCAATGATTTATCACAAACCAAATATGGCGGCTATCTGGAACTTTACTTTCCTTTTGATAAGGAAATGAATCTCTACTTTTGGCTTAAGGCATATTATGAAGGCGAAGTCGCTCCGATTGAAGCTGTTTCCCAAATCGGCGTGCAAATCGCTTTCAATGAATATGTTGGCCTACACTTTGGCGCACTTTACGGCTTCAATAGTACAAACTTCCTGGCTGTTGATCCGGAGATTGGCGTCATTGCACGTCTGCCAGTCGGAAAATATGTAGAGTTTTTCGCACGTGCCGGTGCTTCTTATTATTTCGACCCGCTTGGCTTCCAATGGGACAACTTTACGATTCACTACGCTGCCAATATGAATATTTCCACAGAAAGCATCTTATCTTTTAACATCGGTGCCTATGGTTTTTACCAGATCGGCAGCGAATTTGTATTTCCGACTTTGCAGGCCGGGCTGGGCTTCCGTCTCCAATAGCACAAAATAATTATCCGGTTACAATGGGGGATAATACCCCCATTTTTTAAATGAGAGGAAGGGAAGCATTAATGAAACGAACGCCATTAATACTGACCATCTTTCTTATAGCCGGACTTTCTATAAGTGTCTTGGCATCTGACGTGTCGGCACTTACAATCTATCAGGGCATAATGACTTTGGAGGTCAAAGGCGAGAGGGAATGGATTTCATCATTCGTCGGAGAATATTATGGACCTGATGACCATTTTCGCACCACTTGCCGCGAATTAATCCAAATTACCGTACCATCATTTTATATCTCTATGGGTTTAGTGGCTGACCAGAGCCGTCCCAGTGTGGTAGTTGCCAGTGCTGAGTACAAATGTTTTAAGAACGGAAATTTGGTCGAGTACTGGGATTGCCCGGAGCAACAGGTTCCCCCGTTGCATCCGCTCGCGTCCTATGGCGCAGTTGTGTGGGTGCCTGGTATGGCGCAATATTATGTTTTATACGCCCGGATTCCTCTTGCTGGCGAACACGCCGTATTCAACGAAGGTTGGGTAAAAGAACAGGCTACTTATTATACTCATGAAATTCAGCTCCCAGATGATTCGCCCAAACTCGCACCTATGGCAGCCTTCCGGCTGCCTTTTTAATTATGTCATAAAGTACATCCCTCCCTTCATATGTTTAAAGCAGAGTACAAGCATCTTACCCGGCCGTGGCATCGCTGCGGCTAGCAAAGGGTACGAAAGGAGGGACGATATGAGAAAAGTCATTTTAGTTGTTGTCATGGTGCTTAGTCTCGCGATCATGGCCACTACCACATCAATGGCGGCCCCGCGCGTTGACCCCGCCATTTCTGGCCTTGATTTGAGCATCTCCGGATTGGCCGCGCACGGGCAAGCAGAGTTTGGGATTGGAGGGTCCATTGACTTTACGCTCACACTGTCAGAACACTTTGCCTTAAGGCTGGCAGCTGCCAGAACGTTCTTCAAACCAAGCCAGCTGACTGTTGGAGAGTTTTCTGCTCAAGTCAATCTTGATCAATACGCAGCCCTCTACCTAGGTGGTTTATACCTGGGAGCAGAGAATTCCACGACCCTTGGAACCAACTCTTACATCTTCCCGCAAGCGGGTCTGATCTTGCATTGGCCGATTGGCAACTTGTCGCTTTATGGAACGATCAGCGTGCACTATGACTGGAAGAACGTAGTCTTCGTGCCCGGTTATGGTGCCTATCTCACCATTGATTTCGGCAAGGGGTTTGGCCTGAACGCTGGCATGCGCGGCTTTGCCACACCGATGACCAAGTCACCTATGATTACGACCGGGTTCAGCTATTCATTCTAATTCATCAAAAGATCGAAGGTCGCCATTCGATTGGCGACCTTCTCCGGTTCACTACGGCCCATTTCCATTATTTGCTCATTGCACCCTATTTCCATCATCTAATCCAATCGCTGCTAATTGCTGCGTCCTACTTCCATTATTTGATCTTCGCACCGTTTTCCATTATTTTAAGTGGAGGATCCCCCTAATTACCCTAGAATAGTCTAGAAGGTTATTACAGCACATGGAGGTATCATCATGAAAAAATGGTTTTTAGCAATCATACTTTCCATTATTAGCATTCTTCTGGCTGCATCGTCTACAATGGCTGCCCCACGGGCTGTATCATCCAATGTCACGGACCTGCATTTTAACATTGCTCCTTCAGGCTTGGGTATAGTTGCCGATTTTCATTCACTCTCGGGCAGCGGACGCGGTTTGCGGGTTACTCTGGATGGCGCTTTCTATTTTGACAACCATTTTGGCGCTGGTGCCTCCGCTGCCTATGTTTACCCGTTGAATCCGAAAGACCCGTTTAAAGTGGCATTATTCGGTGGCATTCAAGGTGGCATTGGAGAATGGAAAAGCTATGCTCCGATCATCTATATCGGCGGAGTGGCTGGATTTACATTTCAGGCTGACATAAACAAAGATTTGACTCTGACCGGCGAGGTTACCTACGCACCTGCCGTCGGAATTCATCCTGACTGGACCGGCTATGTATACCACGGCGGTTATGGACTATACCTGATCTATGACGTTCGCAGCGATTTGACGATCAATGCCGGGATACGTTCACTCGGCTGGATGCCAGGCTTTTTTATCGGATTTACATTCTAGATTACGCACCCATTTGTTCGTCCGCCTTTCGCCACTATTTGTTTGTGGCGCGACCTAGTCTGAATTATTACAAAAGTGTGCAACGAAATGTGCAACACTTTTATGAGAATTTGTCGATTAATAGCAGGACTTTATGGTAGCCCATAGAATTTATAGCACACTATCTATATTAATGGAGGGATTTCCTAATGAGCCGTAAACTGTTGATTCTTGTTTTGGCTTTTTCCGCAATACTTCTCTTTTCCAGCGTAGCCATGGCAGCACCGCGCGTAGATCCCAGCGGTATGACTATTGATGCTGGCGTAAAAGTTAACTGGGCAGCAGTTGGTGCAGTTGCCGATCTCAATATGCCGCTTAAAGACAGCCCTGTAAGCTTCCGGGCTGTTGCTGAAGCCGGTTTCTGGTATTGGGGTGGTTTTGATATTGGAGTGACTGGCCTTGTTATGTACCCGGTCATGCAGGAAAAAGAATTTCAGGTTGGCATTTTCGGCGGACTGCAAGCCGGATTCAATGCCTATTACCCGTTTCTCGGTATTGCCCTTGGCGTTGCCGTAGAAGTTCCGGTTAATCCGCAGCTTACACTGATGTTCGAAGGCATGTATGCACCAGCCTATGAGTTTGGCTACGGCTTCGGATGGAATCATGGCGGCTATGGCGTTTACGGCGTTTATGAGCTCAACGATGATTATACACTGAATTTTGGTATCCGTTCAATCGGACTGCTCCCCGGCTTTACAGTCGGTCTCACCTTCTAATTTAGCTTAAGCGTGGACACACGGGGACACACGGGGACGGTTCTCCTGTGCTGTCTTGCCTTTCAATGGGCAAAATGTCCTGAGGCAAGTCAGCAGAACCGTCCCTGTGTCTTCATCGTCATCGCACAGGAGAACCGTCCCCGTGTGTCTTTTCTGTGTGTCCACTTTACGCTTGACTTCCCGCATCCGCTTTGCTACAATAGGTTCCAAAGCGAAGAAGAGGAGCAATAAGCCTTTACCCTGACTAAGAGAGCTGGCGGTTGGTGCAAGCCGGTGTCCGGGGGCGGCCGAAACTCGCCTTGGAGCTTGTGACGTAAAAAGCACCCCCGACCCCCGGAAATGGCAAGGCGGCCAAACAGCACGCTAAGCCGCTTTCGACCACAACATGTTGCTCTAGCGTCATACCCTCCCCAGGGTTAACGGGCAAAGAAGGACCGCAGCAACCAACAGTATATCAGCAGTAATTGCCACTGCTCCGCCGCTGCCGGTCGAAACAGGGTGGTACCGCGTGAGCTTACTCCCGCCCCTGACATTTGTCACATTTGTCAGGGGCGTTTTTGTTTTCAATTACAAAGCAGCGGTCAAACTACTGAATGGCAGATCAAAAATGGAGGGATTTCAATGAAAGATGTGCGCTACAACCCACAGGCTATTGAGAAAAAGTGGCGCGAACACTGGAAAGCTACCAATGCCAACAAAACCCGCGATGACGGACGGCCCAAATTCTATTGTCTTGATATGTTTCCGTATCCGTCCGGTTCCGGATTGCATGTTGGCCACTGGCGCGGTTATGTGCTCAGTGATGTAATCAGCCGTTATAAAAAGTTCCATGGCTTTGATGTCCTGCATCCCATGGGTTGGGACGCCTTTGGTCTGCCGGCGGAAAATGATGCCATCAACAAGGGCATTCATCCGCGCATCACTACCGAGCGCAATGTTGCCAACTTCAAGCGCCAGCTGGAAGAGATGGGCGCGGTCTATGACTGGTCGCGTGAAATTAACACCACCGACCCGGCATACTACAAATGGACTCAATGGATTTTCACACAAATGTTTAAACATGGGCTGGCTTATCAGAAGGAAATGCCGATCAACTGGTGCCCGCAGTGCCAAACCGGTCTGGCTAATGAGGAAGCCGCCGGCGGAGTGTGCGAGCGCTGCGGAAGCCCCGTGACCAAGCGCAATATGGTGCAGTGGATGCTCAAAATCACAGCCTATGCAGAACGGCTTCTGAATGATCTTGATCAGCTGGACTGGCCGGAGCCAATCATCAAAATGCAGCAAAACTGGATTGGCAAAAGCGAAGGCGCGGAAATTGACTTTGCCGTCGAAAACAGCAGCTCCAAAATCCGGGTCTTTACGACCAGGCCGGACACCCTGTTTGGCGCCACCTACATGGTGCTGGCGCCAGAACATCCGCTGGTCGGCGTGTTGACTACTGCCGATCAGCGCACGGCAGTGGAGAGCTATGTGGAAGCCGCCTTGGCCAAGTCATCGGTAGATCGCATGGCCTCCAAAGACAAGACCGGCGCCTTTACCGGCAGTTATGCCATCAATCCGGTAAACGGCGAGCGTCTGCCGATTTGGATTTCTGATTATGTTCTGATCGACTATGGCACCGGCGCTATTATGTGTGTTCCCGCTCACGACGAGCGCGACTTTGATTTTGCCAAAACATTCGGTCTGCCAATTCGCCGCGTCATCGCTTCCTCTCTGAAGGATGCTGATAGGCCGGTTGAGGCTGCCGAGCCGGGCGAGGGCATTATGGTGAACTCCGGATCTTTCGACGGCATGGACTGGCAGGAAGGCAAAAAGGCGATCACAAAATGGCTTGCCGAAAAGGGCATTGGTAAGGCCACCGTCAGCTATAAGCTGCGCGACTGGGTCTTTTCCCGTCAGCGTTACTGGGGCGAACCGATCCCCATTATCCATTGCCCGCATTGCGGTCCGGTAGCGGTTCCAGACAAAGATTTGCCGGTGATGCTGCCGGAAGTGGAAAAATATCAACCGACCGGTACAGGCGAATCTCCGCTGGCTGCCATTGAAGACTGGGTTCAGACCACCTGTCCGAACTGCGGAGGACCGGGACGGCGTGAAACCAATACGATGCCGCAGTGGGCCGGTTCTTCATGGTACTTTCTGAGATATATTGATCCTCATAATACGGAAGCCCTCTGTGACAAAGAGAAAGCTGACCGCTGGATGCCAGTGGATCAATATGTCGGTGGCGCCGAACATGCTGTTCTGCATCTGCTCTATGCACGGTTCTATGTCAAGTTCCTTAAGGATATCGGGGTTGTATCATTTGATGAACCGTTCCACCGCCTGTTTAATCAAGGCACAATTTACTACCAGGGTGCCAAAATGAGCAAGTCACGCGGCAACGTGGTCAACCCTGATGACCTGGTCCGGGAGTACGGTACCGATTCGCTGCGGCTCTACGAACTGTTCATTGGACCGCCGGAAATTGCCACTGAATGGGACGATCATGGTATTGACGGCGTATTTCGTTTCCTAAACAGAGTCTGGCGTCTTGTCACCGACAACTGGGAAAGCAACTGGCCTGAAACCATCGCTGTCAAACGTGCAACCCATCGTCTGGTATATGAAGTGACCGAGCGATTTGATTCTTTCCGTTTCAATACCGCTATTGCCCAGATGATGGCCTACCTGAATACGGTTGGCACGGAAGTCGACAATAAAGTTGACCGCGAGTCACTGAGGGTACTGATCAAGCTAATCGCACCCATGGCGCCCCACATCGCTGAAGAGCTCTGGCAAATGACCGGCCATACCGGCAGCATTTTCGAGAGCGGCTGGCCAGTTTACGATCCGGCAATGCTGGTGGATGATACCGTGACGATCGTCATTCAGATTAACGGCCGAATCAAAGAGCGCATGGAGATGCCGAAGGGTATTGATAAAGATAATGCTCTCGCCGCTGCCCGTGAGGCAGCTGCGGAATCCCTGGCTGGCAAAGAAATCGTTAAGGAAATTTATGTCCCTGAAAAGATCATTAACTTTGTAGTCAAATAAAAGTAGTCAATTAGAATGTGAAGTGGCCATTATGAATAGGAATAGCGGCATGAATTTCATGATTAGAAAGGCGAAACCGGAGGATATCCCCGGTATCGCCCGAACCGCGGCGGAAGCCTGGCACCAGACCTACGCCGCCACCATTCCCGATAAAGTCCGGCGGGATTTGCTGGATCTATTTTATAGCCCGGGTTGGCTTGATCGTGCAATCAACAGAACGGATGGGCTTTTTGAAACCGCCATCACGGATGACGGTCAGGTTACTGGCTTTGCCCAATGGGTTTATGCGGTTGCTCCATCGGCGATGGGGGCTGCGACGCCAGCGATGGCTGAGGTGCCGCCCGCGGTGGCTGTGGCGCCGCCCGCCCCGGCCACGGCGGCCCCGCCAGCCCAAGCAGCATCATCGGCCATACCGCCCGCCTCTTCCTGTGAATTAACGCGCATTTACGTCCGACCCGCCTGCCAAAGCCGGGGAATAGGCACCGCACTCATCAGGCATGGGCTTGACAAACTTCCAGAACACATCACCCTGGTCAGCCTGGGTGTCAAGAGCGACAATGCGCAGGCCAGACAATTCTATGAAAATCGCGGTTTCATCTATGAAAAAGAAGGCCGCCTGCCAGTCGGCAACTTCGAATTCCAATTATCATGGTTTATTAAAAGGCGGGGAGTTAACGGATGGACAGAATAGATACCAATAAAACCAAAGACGGACGCGACCTTCATATTCGTCTGGCCATGCCGGAAGATGCTGTCCGCCTGATTGAAATCACTGATACGGTGGCGCGCGAGCAATATTATATCGGACGTTCTTCCTTTAATCCGCCACCGGAAGACTACGCCCGCGAAATTGCAGCCTGCGACCTGGAAAACCGCGCCATTTTTGTTGCTGAAGTCGATGGTGCAATCATCGGTGCCCTCGAGGTTAACCGCTCCATCAATCCCAAAAGGCGGCATACCATGAGTATCGGCCTTTTCATGCTGGCGGACTACCGTGGTCTCGGAATCGGTAGTGCCCTGATGCAGACCGCCATTGCCTGGGGCGAGACAAGAAAACTGGAAAAAGCTTTCCTGAGCGTTTATCATTCTAATAAAGCCGCTCTTGCCTTATATCGCAAATTCGGTTTTGTGGAATGCGGACGTTATACCAAGCAATATCGCGTCGGTGATTTTTATATGGATGAGATTTTTATGGAGTACTTCTTCACGGATAGCGGGCGTACGCTGAATTAATTCCCCGCTTCCGGGCAGCCATAGTACCAGAGGCCGTCTCCGCCGACTCCGACCCAACCCCCACCACCAGCGCCTGTGCCTGTCGGCAAGGGCAGCATCGGCGGAACATACTCTCCCCGGCGCACCCGCCGCATCAGGAATACTATGCAGGCTATCCCAATGGCGTACGAGACGGCGACCCAAATCCAAAAACCCCAATCTGGTTTCATAAAAAGATCACCCCCGCTACTGTCTATTAGTGCGGGGGTTGATTTATGCGTAATGCTCCGCCATCAAACTTTTTCCATCAAATTACGCTTCTTGGTCTTATATTCCTCATCGTCGAGAATGCCTTCTTTATGCAGTTCAGCAATTCTTCTGATTATCTCCAGTTTATCAATTTTACTCACTTTACTGCGGACTTTCAGGTACATTACGACCATTACTATAAGCAAAACGAGCTGTATCGCATTGAGGATCAGTGAAAAAATGAGTGGCAGATTATTATCCATTGCGGCACCTCCTCTATTTCTTCTATCATATCAATTCGCGTGTTAACAGACAAGCTGTCCGCCATTCTATCAGAAAATTTACCATAATATTTTTGATTTTTAAAGAAATTTCCCATTAACCGTTGACATCGAACGTATGTTCGTTTACAATATAATTAAGGAACCCATGAGGAGGTGCTGCTCTTGACCAGCTTAAATCCGGAAACAATCATCCACGCAGCGGTTGATTATTCCCATAAAACACACGGGGGCGTCGTCATTTTACGCGTATCCCACAACGGAAGAGAGTCAGTGCACCGTCTGCCCTTGCCTAAATCTGTTGATTCAGAACTGCGGGCACATCTGCAGGCCATTCTCGATGCCCTGCTTTGGGGCGGAAAACTGCAAAGCAGCTTCATCACAGTTATTACCCCTAATGCTGACTCGCTGAAAATCATTAATAAAGATATCCCGGTAAATGATCATACTGCTGGAATGTTCCTGCAAATCCGCGCCCTGCTGCATTCATTCAAAATAGCACAGGTAAAACTTGATCCGGACACCGCAGAAGACATCCAGTTACCCGCTGCCGGCTGAATGCCGGCTCCTTTTATATCCGGGCAAAGGTCTGTCCAAGTCTTTTGATGCCTTCCTCGATCTTCTCCGGAGTATGCATGGCGAAATTGAGTCGCAGATAAAAACGACTACTTTTTCAGTAGTAAAGCCACAACAACCATGATTGCCGCCAAAACAAAAAGCAAAATCTTATAGTTTCTCTTGCCCATCTTGGAGATCAAGAACTTTGTTTTCGGGTTGCCTTCAAACATGATGGGAAACTCGAAAAGGCCTCCGAAAATATATAGCGCCGCCAGTAGGAACAGAATAAACGATATAACAGACATTTTTCTCTTTACCCCCTTAAAAGTCGTTTTTACGCCGAAAGATTCTGAACGCCACTGCTGCCAGCGCCAGGTTATACAGGAAGCCAATGATGCAATATTGATAAAAGTCAAGGTTCATACTAACAATCCCGGCTGCAATTCCCGGCCGCAGTATGGCGTACTGAATAGCTTTGGCTGCCCAATGTCCGGGCGCAATCGCAAACAGCCACTCTTTGGCATCCAGGAAAAAGAAGCCGGCAATAGGCAGCAGCATTAGAAAGGCGCTGGCTTTCATTGCCACGAACCCTTCTACTTTGTTTTTCGCAAATGCATTTACCAGTAGAGCCACAATTGGGACTTGGAGGGCCAACAGAGCGGAGACGACAAGAGTTTCAAAAATGGACATTGCCGCCGCCTCTACAATCCAAAGCATAAAATAGCTTGCCAAGACTGCAAGCACGTAAACAAAGGCAATTTTAAACCAAACATAAAAGTCCAATGAAACGGGAGAAATCTGAATTGAGGCAAACACCTGATCATCCCGATCATCCAGCAGCGAAAATCCGGACATCGCGCCATAGGCAAAGCCCGTAATCAGAGACAGAACCATGGCAGTTACACTGACTGCCTGCCCTTCCAAAACGCCGGAGGAAATCAGGTACTTACCGATCGCACCTAGTATCAGCGGCCACAAAAGCATCACTAAAGTCATCCTATCGCGGATCAGGTTTTTAATTTCAAATTTGGCCAGCGTGACCAGCATGTTTACACCCCCGTTTCCCGCATTACGTAGTCAATGAATTTGGGTTTGACAACAAAACGGTATAGCACGAAAGCCAGTACAATCAGGTAAGCATAGCCAAAGATCTGTTTCCAAAGCTCGGTCTCTCTAAAACCGGCACTGAACAAAATGCCAGCAGCCTCCGGAGGCAGCACAATCAAGAATTTTGCTACCTCGGCTTTGATTAATCCAAAAGAGGCGAAGATCGTCGGAAACAAACAAACAATACTGTAGACCATTAAATTTATTAGCACAGATGTAAAGTTCTTGGCGTGATACGAAAGGAAAATGCCAATCAACGTGTGCACTGTTGTTACTATTATCGCTGCCAGGGCAATCAGAAGGTAATTATAGGTGACGTCCTTAAAGAAGTAAAGAACTGCCGAAATGAAAATCACCGTGATCAGCGAATTCAATACGTTTACAATTATCTTGGCTAGCAGATACTCATCTTCAGTAACTGGTGAAACCATTATGGAGTTCATGGTATGCTCCTGCTTTTCATAAAACAGGGTGGCCCCCACCAGTAAAATAGTCATCATCGTACTGTCCGCCAAAAGAATAACCGGAACGAATTGCTCTAATTGCCCGATATTGATAAACCAGACAAGGGCAGTCCAGATCAGCATTACAACAAAGTTGGCCGCAAACAAATTATACTTGTTCAGACGGTTGAAGTCACCTTTGATCAGGGGCATCAGTCTATCCATGCAAATGCACCCCCGTTACCTTAATAAAAATCTCTTCCAGTGTTGTTTCACCACTGTGCAGAGTTTCGATATCCTTGCTCTGCAGCAATTCAAAAAACGCCGGTGTCTTAATCTCATCCATGGTGAACTCCCGCCTGACCAATTGCCCGTCTTCTTTGTATTCGACTTTGACAGTCCGCTTGCCATATTTAAGCTTAAGATTGCGCGGAGAGTCAATTTCCTGCAACCGGCCGTCAACGATAAAGGCCACTCGGTCGCATAGTTCATCAACATCACCCATAATATGGCTGGTTAAGAAGACTGTTCCGCCCTGCTCCCGAAACTCCAGAATAATATCTTTCATAATCCGGGCATTAACCGGATCAAGTCCATTAGTCGGCTCATCCAGGAACAGCATTTTGGGGTTATTAAGCAAGGCGCGCACGAAATTGAGACGAATCTTCATCCCTTTGGAATACTCGCCGGCTTTCTTATCGCGGTCATCCCACAAGCCAATGCGCTTCAACAGCGGCTCAACATCAATGGTCTTGCAATAAAGCTGTTTAAAAAAATCCAAATTTTCCATGGCAGTTAATTTTGAAAAAGAAATCGGCATTTCGAATGATACTCCGATATCCTGATAAAACTCGTCATTATAACTCTTTAGAGGTCTGCCGCAGTATTCAATCTCACCTTCAAAATCCCTGAGCAATTTGATTAACAGTTTCTGGGTCGTACTTTTACCCGCGCCGCTTGGCCCCAAAAATCCGAAAATCTCACCCTTATGAATTTCAAAATCGATTCCCTTGACAGTATAATCACTGTTCTTGGGATACCTGTATCTGAGATTGCTGACTTTGATCAATTGCGATTCCCTCCTTCAAAATCTGAAACATTCCTGACATACGTCTTAGTAACATCTCATCTGAGCCGGTTTTCTGATATTCTTTGAAAAGACTAATGCTTAGAGCATAATACATATCAACAACAAGGTTAATATCAGTGTTTGCCTTAATACGGCCGCGCTGCTTGTCGTGCTCAAGCATTTCCCTAAACTTATCCAAGCCTGCATCAGTAAGAGCACGCAATTTAAATATGAATTCACTATCATCCAATTCCATCAGCATGGCGATGCGACCATAATCCGGCCTAGCCTTGCTCCAGGCGATGATTTGCCTGAACGAATATAGGCAGGTATCAAAAAAGTCTGCCTCCGGGTTCAATGCCTCCATTTGACTGAAGAGCGCCATTTTTTCCCGGCCTATTTCTGCCATCATGTACAGATACAGATCTTCCTTGTCCTCAAAATACTGATAAAAGCTTCCTCTCGGTATACCGGCGGCTTTAATTATCTGATTGATTGAGGCCTCACTAAACCTTTTGGCAGCAAATTCTTGTACAGCAGCATCGAAAATGCGCCTGCGTTTTTGGGGATTGAGGTTTAAAAAAGTCGCTTTTGGCATTAATCTTCTTCCTCCTGACGACAGCATAGCACAGATTGCGGAATATGACAACCCTGTCATATTTGATCCTACAAAAATGCAGCCATCTGACCGGCTGCATTTTTCTCACCGAATACTTATCTTCCACCATTTATCCTGGCTCTCACTTTGGAGAAAACCTCATCATGTGTATGCCTTTCTTCAGTCGAATCTGCTTCTCGATCAGCTTCGTCTAGTTTGATCTCAACATCTTCAACTAACTCGGCATATTTCTCAATACTTAATACAACCATCGACCCATAGCCATTCTTTGTTAGATATACTGGTTGACGGCAAAGGCCTGTCGCAGAAAAAAATAGCAGCACTTGGCTGCTAAATTTCCTGCTCAAATTCTATTTCATAAGGCCTGGATTTATAGGACCGGTAGATGATATTGCCATCGAAATTCAGCATATCCGCTAATCTGTCTTTGGCAACCGGGTGGGTGCAAAGGCGCAATGCCTCTTCAGGATCAAACCATCCGACATCCAGGCTTTCATTACTGGTTTTAGGTTCACCTGAGACTTTATAGCCTAAAAACCCAAATAACACTTTTGTCGGTACCGGGCTTACGCCATCGTATTGTACAGAAATTTGGGTATTGGAATAAACGCCGACAAGACGATCAATCCTGGCGCCCTCAGATCTTCATATTCATAGCTTCCCTGACTTCCTCAAGGGTTCGCACCGCTTCCGCCCTTGCCGCCGCCACCCCGGAACGCAGCACGTCACGCACATAATCGATGTTCTGCTCCAATTCTTTACGGCGTGCCCGCAAAGGTCGCAGATATTCATTGAGCGCTTCCGTCAAGACTCTCTTAAGCTGGCCGGAACCAGCATCCCCAATCTCCGCCGCGATCTCCTCCGGTTTTCTGCCAGTCGCTAGCGATACCAACAACAGCAAATTGGCCACTTCAGGCCGGTTCTCCGGATCATATGTGATCGTTCTTTCAGAGTCGGTTTTGGCTTTCTTAATTAGCTGCGCCGTCTCATCTTCGCTGGCACTCAGCATAATTGCATTATTCCTGCTCTTGCTCATTTTCTGCGAACCATCCAGCCCGAGAATAATGGGGGCTTGGCTCAGCAGCGGCTGCGGCTCCGGAAACACCGGTTTGTTTTTTGCAAAGCGCTCATTAAAGCGCCTAGCAATGGTCCTGGTCAACTCCAGATGCGGCAATTGGTCTTTTCCAACCGGCACCACCGTACCTTTGCAGAAAAGAATATCCGCCGCCTGATGCACCGGGTAAGTGTACATGCCGGCATTAATGCGCTTCTGCCCGGAAGCCTGAATCTCTTCTTTGACCGTGGGGTTGCGATCCAGCTCCGCATTCGTGACCAGCGTCAAGAAAGGCAGCAGCAGCTGATTCAGTTCCGGAACATGACTATGCGGGAATATAAAGGTTTTGCCATCCATCGGGTCAATCCCCGCCGCTATGTAATCGATCGTTAGCTGCTGGATATTGTCCGCAATATTTTCGAAAGTGTCACGATCGGTTAACACCTGATAATCTGCAATCACAATAAACGTCGGGACGCCCATCTTATGAAGGCGCACACGGTTCTGAATTGAGCCGAACAAGTGCCCAATGTGCAACCTTCCGGTGGGTCTGTCTCCGGTGAGAACCTTATACTTTGCCGGATTTTCCTGCAAGTCCATCTCGAGCTTCTTGCTTCTTTCCAGTGTAGCTTCGAAAGTACCATAGTTCAATTGCTCTTGATCCGCCATTTTATCGTCACCCTTTCTGTTCTCAAATAGTGGTGCCAGGGTTTGTGTTAGTATTAGAGTTAACGCATACATCAAAACCTGGACTTCTCATAATTATATGGGATACTCGTTCCCACTACTACATCCTCGATCTTTTTGATGATTAACCAATCATCCATGTTGCCCTGATGGTCAAACGGCAGACTGTCAATTTCTTTGACATCAGCAAACTCAACCAGACAAATGCACTTTTTGTGCCATCTGGCTTTTTGCTTTTCGGACAGATTAAGCTTGCCCTGATTGGAATCGATCACATTGCTAATTTCTTCATCCGACAGTCCAACATAGTTTTGAACATCAACAACCGTAGCGGTGGCTGATATTTTGGCGGTGCCTTTTTTCATAAAATACAGGGTTTCTCGCCCATAAATACCCTGCTATGGGGGATTTTCCGGCCGGTGGCGGCCCTGATAATCATAGTCTTTGTCCCGTCCAGGATTTTTTCGAGAACCTTTTCTTTATCATCGCAATAAACCAGATGAACCATTTTTTCTCTTCTGCTCCTAAATATCTTTATTAAATCTTCATCTCATTTGTGCTTTCGACTAGTCGCCGTGATCGCCAAACCTTCTCCCTATGACTATTTCTGCTCTTTCCGCGCCACGCGCTTTGCCATATAGATATCCGGCTTGCCAATCCCATTGGCATCCGGCATTACTCCAACAATGCTAAAGCCAACTTTCTGATAAAACTCGAAGGGATGCCGCTTCAGATTCTTGATACCGCTGATTTTCTCCTCCAGGTTTTCATATAGATCAGTATCTGACAAGGAGGTTGCGCCATTCTCATCATCCGTTCCCAGCCAAATCGTCAAAGCGCCCCGTTCCGCCACAAGTTTTTCCAAGTCTTCTACCAATGCCCTTCCAATTCCTTTCCCGCGGAAAGACTCCTTGACAACCAGCGGATGCAACTCCCATACGTTACCGTCATACATGCTTTTACCGCCGATCCATCCGACGACAGCGCCTTGATCAACCGCCACCCGGCTGATCTGCCCATCACCGCTTTCGCTAATAGAGTCGTACACTTCCTCCAAAGCTTTCTCTAGGCTTGGCCAGGCCAGCGATATTCCAATAAAGCTTTCATATAAAAGCTGGGCTGCCTGTCCGATCAAGTCTTTGTCCTCAGCTTTTAAGTCGATAATCCTCATATGAATCACCTTTTTAGTTTATCCCCGCACTCTCATAACGGGTCGTCAATTTATTCATCAACCTGCCCATTTTGATCGGAAACAAATAACAGGCCAGCGTTTGAAGCCTTTGACTGGTGCTGTGACAAATAATGAAACTCTTCTTATGGATATTCTTGGCGAGCCCGACACCCACCTTTTCCGGAGAGGCTTTGAACTCATCTGGCACAGGCAATGGACCGGCCGATTTTGTTCTGGTAAGCGGCGGATGGAAAATGTGAAAGCTGATACCGTCGTTTATGAACTCCAAATTCAAACATTTGGCCAGCGCTTCAATAGCACCCTTACTCGACGCATAAGGGCAGATATTGGCAAAGCCCATTATGCCAACGCCAGAACTCGTAAAGATTATCTTGCCGCCCTTTTGTTGTTTCATATATGGCAGTACAGCCTGCGACAAATATAGCGCGCCGAAATAATTCACATCAAATACGTCCCGATAAGTCGCCACTTCGGTAATATTCATCGGCCCAAATGTACATCGACAGGCATTATGAATCGCACAATCCACGCTACCAAATTTCTGAACGCTCTCTTTGACACATTCCTTTATGCGATTAGCATCCCGGACATCACATACCAAGGTCAGAAGAGAGGGCCATTCTTTACTAAGGCCCTTTAGGCTATCAATATCGATATCCAACACTGTTACGTTGAATTGATCATCCAAAAGCTGCTTAACGAGATAGTACCCAATACCTTGTGCGGCTCCCGTAATGATAATGTTCTTCATTGCCCTACCCCCTACAAGCTCGTAGATCCATCTAAATCGAGCGGATGTTCATGGCTAACGCTGCCGTCATAGCGTTGTCCCCGAACCATTCTGATCCCCTGTTTGCGACAACACTCTTCAAAGCCAAATTTCTGAATCAGGCCCAGCACCCTCTCATTTCCCGACCACGTCTGCGTATAGATATCCTCGATGCCTTTACTCAACAGGTATTGAATGAACAGATCCCAGACAGCTGTGGCATATCCCTTACGGCGCGCTGACAAGTCCGGAATGTCGATGCCGATTGTACAGTAGCCATCTTCATTGGTATACTCATAATGATCATCAATTGAGTAGGCGTTGCACCACCCGATGTGCTTTCGGCTCGCATCGTTCACACAGATTTGGAAACCCCAGCGCATGCGCCCTTCATCTTTTTCTGCGGCAAGCCATGCCAAGCCTGTGCAATCACCTTTCCCGGTGCAATCATTAAGTCAAGGCTAACAAAGGTTTTTCATGTTTTTGGGCCTGGCTTTATGCTTTCTGTTAACGTCATATACTTGATAATACACTCTATTGTCGGTGAACTGTTGTCTGGGTCCCTTTGTTTCTTTGGCGTAGCCAATATAGGCAATCCCACAAGGCACAACATGCTCAGGAAGCCCTGTAATTTTTGAGATCTTTCTTACATTTTGATCACCATAGACTCCTACCCAGAGCGAACCCAATCCGAGTGCTGTTGCGCATAACAAGATGTTTTGCATTGCTGCGCTGCAATCAAAGATATACATTTTGCCTACATTTCTGCACAAATGCGTATTGGCACAGACAACAATTGCGCACGGAGCATTATAATTGGCAAAGACAAACTCCGACCTTATTTCATCCATGATACTCTTCTCAGTTACAACCACCATTTCCCAGGGCTGATTATTGCAGGCTGACGGGGCGGCGAAGGCGGCTTTCAAAATGGTATCGATCTTTTCTTCTTCCACGGGCTTGTCCAGATAAGAGCGGATACTTCTGCGACGAATGAACAAGTCCAGAACATCTTCATACATTGCGATTCACTCCCGGAACTTTTGCATACTCAAATGACAAAGACTACTCAATAAACACTGCCGAGTACCAGTTTTGCGGCTGATTTTGATCCCGCAAAGTCTCAATTGGCAGGCCAAACTTGCGGGCGGTTTTGAAAACGTCGATCCCAACACTGTGAAAAGCAGGCCGCGCCTTTTTGGGGTTAACACAATTCTGCCCACGCGATCCGGCGCATTCACTGCAAATGGCACAGTCACTTAGGGAAAAAGCGAAGTAATAGCCGTCAATAAAGGCTTCCCGCTCAATCGCGAAGGACACTTCCTGAGAGATCTTTTTATCGTGGGAATGCACAATTATGCCCCAGCTATAGCGGAGCAAAACCTGTTCGTACTCCCACGGACGCAGAGAATTCGGACGCGACGGACATGTGGGACCCTTCCCCCAATCAGCGCAGCCAAAGGAACATTTCAGAATCGTGCGTGGATCAAAGGCAATATCGTCAATGCGAAACGGTACGGCGTGGTCGGCTCCCATCTCCAGGGCAAGTTTAACAAAATCATTCTGATTCCTCATGGTCTTTAACCTTCTTTCGCTGATTTATCTCTGTGAATTTACATAATGGCAGCGCGTTTTCCTGCTATAACAGCGCCACAAACAGTAAAACTGTCAGACAAATAGCGCATATCAGCCAATCTGCACGACTGGCCGTGAAAACGGGTCGCGTACGTTCCTCCGCATAGCAGCGCGCTTCCATAGCGAACACCATCTCATCGGCACGTTGCAGCGTGCGGCTTAGCAGCGGAAAGACAATAAAGCCAATCCGCTTGATGGGGTTTCTGCGCAACTGCACGCAGCGGGAATTTTGAGCGTGCATCATCTCCGAATAACTGTCAAAGATGAGCGGCATTAAAACAAAAGTGAGGTTGATCATGGTCGCGACCCGGGCAGCCGGCACCAACGGAATGGGGCGCAGGTACCATTCGATCACATTCCGAAAGGTCAGCAATGAAGTAGTGCTGGTCATAATCGTACAGACCAAGAGGATCAGTATCAGGCGCGCGCCGAAGCGTAAGCCCTCAACCACGCCCTGGATTGAAATACCGACAATAGGGCAGCCCGGTATGGGATCACCAGGTATATTAAAGGCGTCCGCAATCAGGACGATAAGAATGATCCACACGAAAAGCCGCATGTCCTTCAGCAGCGCACTGATTGGCAGTTTACTGATAGCCAAGGCCACTACAATGACGCCAGTCAGCAGTAGATAGTGGCGCAGTTCGGAGGCGAAGCTGACAGAGAGGCTCAACAAAACCATCCCCAGGAGTTTCAGGCGGCCGTCCATCCGGTGCAGCACGGTGTCTTTTTGAATGTAGTGCAAGAAGGTCACTTGAGCCATGTTACTTCGCTGACCTCCTCTCCCTCCTTGAGAGGAACGCGCACTCCATAGTTTAAGGCGCGGTAAATGACGTCCTGCGGCGCACCATCCTCGACCAATCTGCCTTGATGCAAAATGATCAGGCGATCGGCATGGGCAAGCACCTTTTCCAACTCGTGCGTGACCAGCAAAATCGTATGTCCCGCTTGATTGAGCTGCACAATTTGCTTCAGGATTTGGATCACGCCCGGATAATCCAGACCTGTAAACGGTTCGTCAAAGATGAGCATCTCGGGCTGCATCGCCAGCACACCGGCAATGGCCAGTCTCTTTTTCTGCCCGCCCGACAAAGTGCGCGGGTCTTTGCCAGAGTGATCCTCCAGACCGGTCACCCGCAGTGCAGTGGCAACAGCCTGCTCTACTTCCCGGGGCGACAGGTTCAGGTTCTCCGGACCAAAGGCAACATCTTCAGCCACAGTTTGTCCGACAATCTGGCTGTCGGAGTCCTGAAAAATCATCCCGATTTTGCGGCGCGCGGCTGTAATGTTCTTCGCGATCGGCACGCCATTGATCAGCACTTTCCCCCTGGTAGGGGTCAGCAGACCGTTCAAATGACGAATGAACACTGTTTTGCCGGATCCATTCGCACCAGCTATGATGACAAACTCACCGGCATTAATTTGCAGACTGATATCTTCAATTCCGGTTGTTCCGTCGGGAAAAATATGGGTCAGATTTCTCGTTGCTAAGATTGACATTTAATTGTCCTCGTCATCCTCAATATCATTATTGGTGGCTTCGGCAATAGCAGAGGCGGTGGCGGCAGCTGCGGCGGCGGCGCCAGAATTTAACTTATGCCTAAAACGCGGCAGAAGGACACGCCCGAGAGCGACCGCCACCGCGATCTTGATCGCAATTCCAATTATAAACGGCACCAGGCCCGCGGCCAACGCTGCTGCCCAGCTCAGATGGGCGACCACCTTTAGCCAGGGTACACCTACCGAAAACAATGCGATGTTACCAACGATCGAAGCCACCAAATTAGTGGCATCAGCAGCCGTCCTCCCTTTACTGGAGATTAACCCCACAACAAAGACCAGCAACAGATAACCGAAAAGGAAGCCGCCGGTTGGCCCGGCAATGACCGCCAGTCCTGCGCGGCCGCCGGCAAAAACAGGCAGCCCAAGCGCGCCCAGCCCCAGGTACATCGCCACACTGATCAAGCCATACTTCCATCCGAGGAAAAGCCCCGTAACCATCACAAAGAAGTCCGCCAACACAATCGGAACAGGACCAATTGGCAGCGGTATACTGATATAACCTCCCATAATAATCAGGGCGGTAAACAGGGCGCAGTAAACAGTCATGCGCAAGTTTGCTTTCATGATCTTGGCTACCCTCCAAGGCATATCTTCTAAGATTGTACCATATTGCCAGCGGCCCTAAAAAGCTCCGAATTAATTACTCATCATTAGCAATATTTTCAAGGATTTTCATGCCTGGCTTTAGAATCATTACCCGGTATGGCCCATGGTTGATTAAAGATGACAGGGATTTCTGCGAGTTTGCTGATAATCCCATAATATTGAAAGGGGAGCAATATGCCAACAACTGAACTAACAACGATGGTAATGATTCAAAACCCACAATCAGGCAAGATTCTCGTCCAGAACCGCAAACGCAAGTGGCCGGGGTTATCGTTTCCCGGCGGCAAGGTTGAACAATGCGAGAGTTTCCACGACTGCGCCATGCGCGAGATTAAAGAGGAAACCGGGCTTGATATACGCAATCTTCAATACTGTGGCGTTGTGCATTGGGTTGAGCGTGAGACCGGCAACCGCTATCTATGCTTTCTGTACAAAACCACTGATTACAGTGGCGAGCTAATCACTAACTCCGCCGAAGGCGAACACTTTTGGTACACCCTTGACGAGCTGCGCGCCATGCCAAAAGAGGCATTTTCATCATCGGCAGACTACACATTTTCGCCGCTGTTTCATGAGTTCGGTAAGTACAACGAAGCATATATTCCGTGGAGCAAGGACGAATCCGATTGGAAACGATACTACATATGATCATGGGGTGAGACCGTGGATTTACTTGTCATCAGGCATGGGCAGTCTGAAGCGGACATACTAAATGTCATCGAGGGCCGCGCGGACTTCCCGCTGACCGACCTTGGACATGCTCAGACTGAGAAAATGGCCCAATGGGTTCGTGAACACTACCAGGTTAATTACATAATTTGTAGCCCATTACAGCGGGCCAGGCAAACTGCCGAACACCTCTCCCGCGCGACAGGCCTAGGCATTGTGTGCGATGATGATTTAATGGAGTGGCAAAATGGTCTGATTGCCGGATTGACACGTTCGGAGGCCGATGCGAAATATCCGGCACCACCTGTCAAATTCCCGCACACCAAATTGTATGGGCAGGAAAGCCAGATTGAATTCCGGGCGCGGGCAGAAAATGCCCTGTCCCGAATTCTGAATGAGAAACCGTCGGACAGCGTAGTGGCAATTGTATCACATGGCGGAATGATCAGCATGCTGTACCGCAGCTTTTTGGGGCTTCCGGTGAACACAAACATCTCTTTCGCCACAGGTGACACCGGCATTCACCACTGGCATGTCAATCAGGAAAACAGGCGCACTGTATTGTTCAGTAATCGCCAGGAACACCTGCAAGGAATTGAGACATCGCAATAAGCCTATTGAAAATCGGGAGTATGCCCGTTGGAGTGACAGGGTGCTCGAAGGTAGCGATATGTACGAGCAACATCAAAAGTTCAGGGACTTTGCCGCAAGACTGAATATTGCTCTTCTCGAGCGGCAGGCGGCGGCGTATCCTCGTCCGCTCCTTCATATTGAAAACAAGAATGACTGCCACGAGACCGTGGCAGTCATAGCAGAGCGCTTTCGCGCGTCAATCAATGCTTCAAGCCAGCCAGTAACATAGATTTGCTCCCATAGGAGTTGCCATTTGGCAAAAGTGCGAAATTTACAGCTTAATAGGCTCTGCTAATTTGAAGTCGAGCAATGAGAGCCATAAATCCAAACTAAAAATAGTCATGATTAGAAAAGAATGTACCTTGGTTAGTGTTTAATAAAGCCCGTGACATGTCATAGAAAAACCATTATGGATTCCGTAATGATAAGTTACCAAAACAGACCATGAAAGGAGTGAGTACCCGATGGTCTACAATGGAAAGCAATCTATCTACTCTCTTGGTGGATCAGCCCGTGTGCTATGCCCATATCCTTTGGGTTTTAACTTGAAAAGCCTCCAGACATTACAAATTCTGAAATACACGTATCCTCATACTTCGTTCCCTTATATACCTCTTCAATTCTTAGCCATACTGTCTTTCTCATTTCATCAATTGATGATGTCATTAGGTCAATAGGCAGAGTAAAAACTTGAAATTTATTCTCATCACGCAAATTAAGCCTTAGAACAACCCATTCATTTTCTTCCGGTACCGCCTGCGGCGGAGTATATATAACCACCAGCAACTTTTTCACGCGGTTATTTTCAATCCAAGTCTTCTCGCTCTTTCCGTACCCAGGAATAGTAGCGATCGATATAATACTAAATGGCGTAGTAGTAATTTCCTCTAACCAGGAACCTGCTTCGATTTCTATTTTAATCCATTCGCCAATGCCATTACCTTCTACTCCTTCTACCCAGGCAGTACTAATGTTGCCGTCACAAATATTTGCCCCCCTATATGCGTTACCCAAAGTTGAAGATGCAGTTGTAGAAAGGGTAAGCCAATCCAAATTTATATCCGGATGAAATGAGCTCCACCTTGAACTGAATTTTTTCAATCTCTCTAAATCGCTTTTTTTATATTCGTCAAATGACAAAAGCTTTTCTGGCCATACATCAACTGGCTTAATACCCCTTATCTCACTTGAGGGAAACTGACCGCGGGAATCTGCTAGACAGTTAAATGAAAGGACGATGACAAAACACAGTAATAGTAAGGACTTTCGCATAATCCACCAGCCCCCAAAATTCATAATGTCATTAATGTCAAAGACCCTACTCGTGTTCCATAATCTACTACGGGAAACATGTTGATAAATCTATTCCAACGAGAGGTATCGTCTTTGGGAGCATAGATTGTCAAACAACCTTCTGACCAAGTCCAATCGGCTCCGCCTTTATGTATATGAACTTCATTAGCATACCCAGGGCTACGCCTTCCCGGATACGCTGGATTTTCGCCTTTGGTGGGCACTCTCCCGTTATTTTCCAATGACAAAGCGTAGTATCCACTGTGAATAACTGCATTTAGCTCATATATTCCGTCTTGTATTGTAGGGTATTGTCCAGTTAATGTTCGTTTCCCGCCCTTATATGTTCCGGTAGCAGTAGTTCCCTCAAAGTTTGCTCTTGAAAATATACCCAAATCCCCATCTTCTATGTCTGAACCCGATCCGATGTTATCCATGTTAGAATGGCTGTGCCATAAACTCATGGAGGTTGAGGTCGACACCAAAGTTGGAGCTGTTAAGGGAGAGCATTCCAAAGACCGCTTCGGTTACCGCTCAGGCACTCGCGTTCGACGTTTTGATACCCGCATGGGAACAATGTACCTGTTGGTACCAAAAATCCGCAAAGGAGGCTATATACCATTCTTTTATTACTGAGAAGAAGCGTTCTGAACAAGCATTACTGCAAGTGGTTCAGGAAGCCTTTGTGAACGGAGTTTCCACACGTAAGATCGAACGCCTTGCCAAAAGCCTGGGTATCGAGTCTATCTCAGCTAGTCAGGTTTCAGAAATCAATAAAGAACTCAATGAGCAGGTCGCCGAGTTCCGTCAGAGAAGGCTTGAGTCCACATATCCAGTCATTTGGATTGATGCGCTTTACGAAAGAATCCGAGTTGGACGCCGCGTATGCAATATGGCGGTACATGTTGTTTGCAAGGTTCATTTCATGAGAAACATTCTGGCCCATGTCCCAGCTAAAGAAAAAGAGCATTTTGCAGCACGACTGAAGCAAATTTGGCAGCAACCGGACGTTCAATCGGCCAGGGCTTATGCTGAACGGCTGATTCAGGAATATGTCGCCCAGTTTCCAAAAGCTGTAGAGGTCTTGGAAAACGGGTTGGAGGATTCTCTACAGTATTACGAGTTCCCAGAGGTGGATGCCCGCAAGATTAGCTCTACCAATATCCTGGAACGGTTAAACAAGGAAATTCGCAGACGTTCCAGAGTTGTTGGCATTTTCCAATCGATGGATTCATACATAAGGCTCGTTTGCTGCTATCTGATAGAGTACTCCGAGGACTGGGAAAGCACGCGATGTTACATACAGAAAAACATTATTGAGTCAATTTTGGTTAAAAGGTTGGCAGCCTAGTTTCCAAGTTCCCGATGGGAAATTGCGAACTTCTATGGACACAACCGGGAATGGCAGATGTGTTAGTGCTTGTCATTACTCCAGTTGTCGTGGTCCCAAAAGATCAAGTGTGGTATTATTCCCGCGAATGGCAAGAGGCTGAGAAAGCAGCGGATAAAGAGCTAAAAGAAGGCCGAATGAATGCTGCAAAAACGGTAGAGCAGTTATATAAGGATTTAGGGCTAGATAAATGAAGATAACTCTTTTGCATGGCTTGCCAACTGCAGGTGCTTTTCCATAGGTTTCGGCTAATTCCGTCAGCGGTCCAGCAATTCATGGTCAATTAACACAGACTAGTGCTGGACATATGCGACGGTAGTAGCAGGGCGGGTAACCTCTTAGTTTTTCCTCATAAATCCGTTCAATCCCCGAAATGTCCAGTTGATCAATGACATCACTAAGGAAATTAACCATATGATCGGCTGGCAGCCATTCCCGCATGTTTGGGAGCAAAAGCAATAGTTGATTCTGTTCGTAAGGACGATATGTTTTAGTCATGGGTTATTAATTCAACATGTGGGCAGATTTTCCTGGTTACTATTTAAAAAAATATCACACGCACAGGCTCTTAGGATATAAATCATCTCATATTTAGGAATTATCAAGAATATCAGCTTTTAACCTGTCCGCATAGGCCAGTATTTGTCGCTATTCTTCGTTTTTGTTAATTGGGATGCTGGTTAGAGTGGATGATTTTTGTCTAGCGGTTTTTTTGTATATATATACCGTAACCACAAATAAAAACGCTGTCAATAGGATTTCTAACACTTTTTTATAGTTGGAATACCGAGACAACAATTTAAATACTGAATGATCATTTATATTCAATATTTGGCAATTTATTAAGATGGAAATATAGTGACTCAACCCGCGCAATAAAAACGATGTAATTATTAACAGATGAACAACGAAGTTGCGATTTTTCCTGTATCTTGCGATAGTATAGATTGTCGCAACTAAAAATATACCAATATTAATCCAAGACAATAACGAGTTCATCACTTGGTAACACTTCCTTCGTGTTCAGCTAATTTAAGCATTGCTATAACTAGAATTACCGAAGAAACGTGTATTGCGGGATTCATGAGCGTTATTGACAAAACGGTAGCATAGGCTAACCAATAAGTCAATGTAAGAATCCAAAAGAGGCTAAAGTAAATACCAAGTGCTTTGTTGAATTTATACATTCTGATACTAAATACAAGACCAATCAATTGAAGCACCAATATCATTACATTATACCTCCCCTATAATCTTCAATTTTCCTGTTCATGCCCCTTAATCGTTGTCTTGGGTCAATAACAAGTAGTAATATTGAAGGCCTAGACCCCCGCCGACTCATAAAGAGATCATAGTATCATCAACACCCTAAAGTTTCCTCCAAAGATCGAGCTATTCTCGCTCTTACTTTCGCTTGTTTTTGCTTTAGCATTCTACAGAATGATTCCTTTGGGCGATGTCCCAACAGTTTATCTTTCAGAGATATGCCAAAAAGCTACCATATTCATTAAGTTTCGCCTAGTAGAGAGGTAAAGATCCCTGATCGCTATAGCGTAATGCCAACCTTCCTTAGTATAGACATAGGTGATACCAGAAATCAATTTTTGATCGGCGCGTTGAGGTATCATGCCTAATTGCTACCAGGGTGGGAAACAAAACCTAAAAAGGGGACTGAAGTACTATCTCACATTCACCGATTTATTTGGATTTTGCCAGATTCGGCAAAGTCTATAAGCAACGTTTGCCTTTACCAAGCTTGCCCTCCTTGGCGTTCCTTATCCCGGTTATCGAGTTGCGCCAACTAGTGACTTTCCGAGGAATTCGCAATCGCGGCTACCCCCTCAAACGAAAACCATGCCCCTTTCAGTACCGAATATTTTTCCGATTACGGTAGATCATTTCTGCGCTAATTGCTGTGGAATAGGCACCCGTTTGTTTGCCACAGGTTTCTGCCTTCCCATTAAGCCAAAGTTTTCGCGTAATTGTCCCAACCCGATTTTAAGATATGGGCATATCCATTGACCCGACTGATGGCTCTGCACCGGATTTCCCGCGAACAATGACCGTATGTGCGGTTAATTTATCAGTGAAGGTATGGTTTCGTAGATTTTGCTCCACGGTTTCTTCATCCGCAAAGCCACATTTCTCTTTGAAGAGCAACGCACCTAGAGCCTTTCGTACCAGTCTATTTGGTGCCCCCCATGCCACTATTGGCAAAGCCGTCTATGACGATCCTTTTTAGCTATTAGGGCAGATCACAAATGAACAATTATGATAGACAAGTTCGCCGTCCTCGTTATATACAAAATACTCAGTTTCTGTCCATATGTTTGTCAACCCTTCATAATTTCTAGTAATCATCATTACTTCATACCCAACCTCAATATTTAAGTAGTTTCCGAAAGGATCAACTGCACCTGAATCAAAATCTATGTCTATAACTCCTAGTAATGAAATAGGATCAATAAATGTTGTTGCAAGGGTAAATGCCTCATTCTTGTATGCGTTTGAATAATTGCCATCATCTATGAGTTTCTGCATTTCATATGACTGTTTGGCAGAACTAATTGTAACATATGAGGTAAATGAACTCAATAAATTGTCCCTTTTATCAGCATAAGTCAACATAGTTGTTCCTGCCGAATAAAATACTATGTAGGAAAGAGAATTTCCGAGATACCCACTCGGATCCACGAAATTCACGGGGTCATTCTGGCAATATACATACCTATGCAAGCTAAGCGGATCTTCTGCACTACCCAGATAGGCATCCTTACTTAGCCATCTGCCCTGATCCGGCGCATACATACGCACGCCAAATATGTAGTTGCCTGACGAAGAATCATACAGACCGCCTGCGAACCGGAACGGACTTGTAATGTTTTCTATCTCCTGAATTGAGCGGGTGGAGCCAAAAGCATCATATGTATAGGCAGCAACTATTTTACCATTTGCTTCTCCGGCTATCCCGTTAGACACAAGCGCTACAACATCGCCGCGTACATCCTGCAATATGAAGAACCCATCTGAAGAACCAAGCAACTGCCCACCCAATCGTGAAAAATGATGCGATATGCCATTACTCTTAACTGTGCTGAGCCCGCCTGAGCCATAGAAGTAATACTCGTTTTCTTCATTGACTTCCATTTTTCGACGAAGAACACCATCAGGACTATAATAATATCTTGTATCTGTTGTTTCTGTAGGTGCATCTGGTCGCCTGACTATTATGACCCCATAGGGCGAGACACAAAAAAATAAAAACTAAGTTATAATGGGAGCATGAAAAAGAGAAATCAGTACTCAGCCGAATTTAAAGCCCAGGTAGTTCTTGAAGTGCTTCGTGAGGAAAACACTATCAATGAGATTGCTAGCCGCCAT